>Ga0307438_1000435_pt1 | contig 32421 bp, 33 predicted proteins | sample SalMarWE160110MG_FD_202144 | JGI IMG/M metagenome (GOLD analysis project Ga0307438, IMG submission 202144) | Salt marsh sediment microbial communities from the Plum Island Ecosystem LTER, Massachusetts, United States - WE1603-110 | ecosystem: Environmental > Aquatic > Marine > Intertidal zone >... | reverse complement strand
TCGATTCAAGCGAAATAGCCCATATCAAACCCACCTGGGCTCATCGCGACCCACGCCGCCGTCGGTTCAATACAAGGTCGTCCTTTTCTGGGTGCCACGCTGGTTTTAGCGCGATCGTAAGCGCTGAGTCAAGCCTGGGGCTGTTCAAGTTTACCATAATGGAAGGGTCTAACTCACGGCTTACCGGATCTCCATGCCTGAAGGTAGTTTTCTCCGCTGGGGAGGGGCGCCGCCGCACCCACCATTTCGCAGCCAACGGAGTGCGGGGGGGGGGACGGTCAGGTTGGCCGTGATAGACTAGGCGCTGGAGAGAGGTCGATGGTTCGCTACCTGTCGGCTCCTCGCTTGAAGGAAGGCACCTGCCAGGGCTGCGGCAAGAGCTCGCTCCTTATCGCTGCCAACCTGGGGGCATGCCTGGACTGCATCCGCCAGCGGCCCGAGCGGGTTCTGCCTCACCTGAAGGCCGTCCACGCCGCGGCCCGAAGGCAGTTCGGCCTGCCCGCCGAGCCGCCCCAGGCCGCCGACGGCGTTCCCTGCACCTTCTGCGCCAACGAGTGCCGTATCCCCGAAGGCGAACTGGGCTACTGTGGCTTGCGCAGCAATCGTGGCGGAAAGCTCCTGCACCTGGGCGGGACGGCCGCCAGCGGCATCCTGGAGTGGTACTACGATCCCCTGCCCACGAACTGCGTGGCCGAGTGGGTCTGCGCCGAGAGGGGGAGCCACGGCTTCAAGAACCTGGCGGTGTTCTACGGGGCCTGTAGCTTCGACTGCCTCTTCTGCCAGAACTGGCACTACCGCACCCTGGCTCGCCGCCTGGCGCCCGTGATGAGCGCCCAGGAGCTGGCCGACTGCGTGGACGAGCGGACGGCTTGCATTTGCTACTTCGGGGGAGACCCCTCGCCCCAGATGCCTCACGCCATCGCCACCGCTCGCCTGGCCCTGCGCCAGCGGCGGGCTCGGCCCTTGCGCATCTGCTGGGAGACCAACGGCAGTATGTCGCCCGCCCTCCTGCGCCAGGCGGCCGCCTTGGCCATGGACTCCGGCGGCACCATCAAGTTCGACCTCAAGGCCTGGGACGAGAACCTTTACCTCGCTCTGTGCGGGGTGAGCAATAAGCGGACGCTGGAGAACTTCGCCTGGCTGGGTGGGCTCTTCCGCCAGCGGCGAGAGCCGCCCTTCCTCACCGCCAGCACCCTCCTGGTGCCCGGCTACGTCGACGCCCGCGAGGTGGGCCAGATCGCCCGCTTCATCGCCTCCCTCGACCCGGCCATCCCCTACAGCCTGCTGGCCTTCTACCCCCACTTCTTCATGGGTGACCTGCCCACCACCTCGCGCCGTCACGCCAGCGAGTGCCTGGAGGCAGCCAAAGCGGCGGGGCTGGCCAACGTCAAGATCGGCAACCTGCACCTGCTCTTGGACCTGTACTAGGGCTCGCCTCCCTCCAGGCCCGACAGCTTGGGCTGGCCGACGTCCTTGGCCTGAATGAGCACCTTGATCCGGCCCAGGCCAGCAGGGTCGATCAGTTCGGTCACCGCCCGTCGCCGTGCGTAGTACTCCTCGAGGGATAGCTCACCGTCGGCCTGGCGCTCGAGGCCGGCAGCGATGCCCAGAGCCGCCAGGAAGCGGCCCTGGCTGGTGAGGCCCAGCGATTCCAGGCCGTGCTCCTGGCCTGCCTGGACGAGACTGGTGAAGTCGACGTGGCTGGTCATGTCCTGACGGCCCAGCCGGGCGTAGGGGTCCGTGCTGGGGTTGTGGCGATAGAAGCAGAGGAGGGTGCCGTCCTTGCGCCAGGAGGCGTACAACTCCGCGGCGGGATAGCCATAATCGAACGTGAGGACGAAGCCGCGACGGAGGACGCTGCCCACTGCCCTCACCCACTCCGGGGCCTCCAGGTTCACCTCGGCCGAGCAGCCCTCGCCCGGCAGGAAGCCCAGGCGGTGGAAGTAGTCCTGGAGCAGGGGCGTGGAGGGGGGGGCAAGGCTCTCCACGAAGCGGTCCTCCTGCCACTCCACGTACAGCTCATGCAGCTGGCCATCGCGAACCACTACCCGGTGGACGGGGAAGCTATCGAGCAGTTCATTGCTGAGGAAGCAGCCGCTGACGCTTTCAGCGGCGGTAGCCTCCAGGGATGGCAGCCAGGAGACCTTGGCCAAGGAGGCATCGACCTGGCGCAGAAGGCGCCGCTGATTCTCCACCAGCCACTCATTCACTTCGATGAGACGGTACTCCAGCGCCTGGAAGAACTCGGGGGCTCGCTTGCCTGCCCAGCCCAGGATGTCGCGTGCCAGAAGGCCGCTGCCCGCCCCCATCTCCACGACGGTGAACGGCTGGGGCTCACCCATCGCCTGCCACATCTGCCGCAGTTGCTTGGCCACCAGGGAGCCGAAGATGGGGTGCACTTCGGGGCTGGTGAGGTAGTCGCCGTGGCGGCCCATCCTCTGGCGTGGCGTGGCGTAGTAGCCATGCTGGGGGTGGTAGAGTGCCATGGCCATGAACTGGCGAAAGGGAATGCGCCCCTCCGCCGCCATGCGCTCTCTGATGGCGGCCTTCAGCTCTTCGTTCTCGGTGGCCGATGGGAACTCGTCGTCGCTCGGGCGCAACCTCTCCCTCCTGGATAGGGCGATCATATCGCAGGGCGATGGCTGCTGCCAGGCAAGCGGTTGAGGCTCCTATTGAGGACTGCTAGGATGATTGTACTGCCCTGTCGGTGGCGGCGGAGGCGGTGGAGGACAGAGCAATCGCCCCAGGAGAATGGTGAGCTAAGGCATGACCCAGGTGCAGAGCATCTCTCAGATGAGCACCCGCACCAAGGTGCTGGTCATGGCGGGTACCCTGCTGGGCCTGTTCACTGCGGCCATGGACCAGACGATAGTGGGCACGGCCATGCCCAGGGTGGTGGCCCATCTGGGCGGCTACGAATACTATAGTTGGGTGTTCACCGGCTTCATGGTCGTGTCCACCACGGCCGTGCCCATCGTCGGCAAGCTGACCGATATGTATGGCCGCAAGTTCTTCTTCCTGGGGGGCATCGCCGTAATGATGCTGGGCTCGGCTCTCTGCGGCACGTCCCAAAGCATGATGCAACTCATCGCCTTCCGGGCCATTCAGGGCCTGGGAGCGGGCACGATTATGGCCACCGCCTTCGCAATCATTGGCGATGTCTTCCCGCCGGCCCAGCGGGCCCGCTGGGCCGGTCTCATGACTGGCGTGTTCGCCGCCGCCAGCGTAGCGGGGCCCCTCATCGGCGGTTACATTACCGACAACCTCAACTGGCGCTGGGTGTTCTATGTGAACCTACCCCTGGGCGCCCTGGCCCTGTCCGTCTTCTTCTCGGTGATGCCTTCCGTGCGACCGGGGGTGAGGCACCGGCTTGACTACTGGGGCGTGACGACGCTCATCCTGGCCGTCGTGCCCCTGCTGCTGGCCTTCTCCTGGGCCAACGAGCAGTACCCCTGGCTTTCGGCCCAGATCATAGGCCTGCTCGCCTTCGCGGCCCTGGCCACTCTAGCCTTCGCTGCTGTGGAGATGCGGGCCGCGGAGCCCATTCTGCCGCCTGCCCTGTTCCGCCATCCCATCTTCCTGGTGTCTGCTGCCGTCACCTTCCTGACCGGCATGGCCATGTTCGGCAGCATCATCTATCTTCCCCTATTCGTCCAGGCAGTCATTGGCTCCTCGGCCACCAACTCCGGCCTGGTGATCATGCCCATGATGCTAAGCCTTTCCATCACCGCTGCCATCATCGGGCAAATCTTGGGTCGATGGGGGCGCTATCGCATCATCGCCGTGGTGGGGCTGGCGGTGATGGCCGGTGGCATGTTCCTCATGTCACGCATGGACGCTACCTCTACCAACGCCATCGCTACCCGCAACATGATCGTGGTGGGCATCGGCCTGGGGGCGATCATGCCCATCTTTGTCTTGGTGGTTCAGAATGCTCTCCCCTATCGAATGCTGGGCGTCTCTACCGCCGCCATCCAGTTCTTTCGCTCCGTGGGTGGCACCATGGGAGTGGCCATCATGGGATCGATGGTCAACAGCACCTTTTCGGCCGAGCTGACGGCCCAAACCCCGTCCCAGGTTCGGGAAGCGACGCCTCCTGACCTTCTCGAGCGCCTTCAGAATCCCCAGTCTCTCCTCAACGCCGACCTGCTGGCGGGATTACGGGAGGCTTTCGCCGGCCTGGGCGAGCAGGGGCCGGCCATGTTCGATCAGGTCATGCTGGCCACCCGCACGGCCCTCGGCATGGCCATAGCCGACGCCTTTCTCCTGGGCATGGGGATAACGCTGGCCGCCCTCGTGGTGGCTGTCTTCCTGAAGGAAGTACCCCTGGCTAAGACATGGGCCGTGCCCGAAGCAACGGCCGGCGCCATGCCGCTGGACGACTTGGGTTCAGCACCTGTCGTCGGTAGCTCGGCGGTGCCCGCCGACCCGCCGCCGACGGGAGCGGACGAGCCGGTTCGCGATGGCCCTGGCCCTGACGAACGTCCGCCGGAAGCGTAGGCTCTGCGACCAGTTTGGTATACTTGCGTGGGTGCCGATTGTGCTGAGCTGTTGACGTCAAGCCGCGCGTATCGGATGATGTCCGCGCGTGGCCGGTCGGCGGCGTAGGCAGTTCCTCCGGAGGCATTGGCGTGCAACCCAGAGTGAAGCTGTGGGTGGAGAAGGATGGTCTGCTGGTCTTCAGCGACTACCGGGCGGAGCTTCTCGACCATATTGCCAAGGCCGGCTCCATCAGCGGAGGTGCAGAGCGGATGGGGCTCTCCTATCGGCGGGCCTGGGGGAAGATCAGGGAAATCGAGCACAACCTGGGGGTGCGATTGGTGCGGAGCGAGACGGGCGGGCTCGGCGGCGGGCGGACCAAGCTCACCCCGGAGGGTGAGGAGCTCCTGGCGCGCTATCGAGCCTTCCGGGTGGCAGCGCGGTCGGACGTGAGTCGGGACTTCGCTGAGGCGTTTGCCGGAGGTGGTTAGTTTTTAGGGATCGTTATGCTCACGCTGGCATACCGATCCAGAAAGGAGCTTCAAGATGGTGACGCGCTGGATGTGGATGGCCCTGCTAGGGGTGCTGGCCATACTGATGGCGGTTGGCTGCGGTGGCGGGAAAGAGGAAGTCATCCTGGCCACGACGACCAGTACCTACGACAGCGGCCTGCTGGACACCCTGGTGCCCAACTTCGAGGGCCAGACGGACTACGAGGTGAAGATCATCGCTGTGGGCACCGGACAGGCTCTGGCGATGGGCGAACGCGGCGACGCCGACGTGCTCCTTGTGCACGCGCCGAGCTCCGAAATGGAGCTTGTCGAGAGTGGGGCGGCGATCAACCGCCAGCTGGTAATGCACAACGATTTCATCATCGTCGGCTCCGAGGACGACCCCGCGGGCATCGAGGGGATGACCTCGGCCGCTGATGCCTTCGCAACCATCTACGACAACGAGGCGACCTTCATCAGCCGCGGCGACGACTCAGGCACGCACAAGAAGGAGAAGGCCATCTGGGAGGATGCGGGCCTGGATCCGGAGGGCAAGTCCTGGTATGAGCAGAGCGGCCAGGGCATGGGCGCAACCCTCCAGATCGCCAACCAGAAAGACGCCTACACCCTCTCCGACCGCGGCACCTACCTGGCCCAGAGCGAGAACCTCGATCTGGTCGTGCTCGTTGAAGGCGATCCAGTATTCTTCAACGTGTATCATGTCATGCAGGTGAACCCGGAGAAGTTCGACAAGGTGAATGATGAGGGCGGTGCCGCCTTTGTGGACTTCATGATCTCGGACAGCGCCCAGGATATCATCAGGGACTTCGGCGTTGACAAGTTCGGCCAGCCCCTCTTCATTCCCGATGCAGGCAAGGATGAGTCGGAGCTGGCCCCGAGCTAGCTGACGGGAGGTGGAGCCGTGGACCTCATATGGGACGGGATACGAGAATCTTTTCGCATCATCGCTAACGGCGACTACTCGGTCTGGGAGATCGCCCTTCGCTCCGTGCTCGTGTCCGGTACGGCCACGGCGATTGCTCTTCTCTTCGGTATCGCGGTGGGGGCGGTGATCGCCTTCAATGAGTTCCCGGGCCGTAACCTCGCCTTCAGTCTGGTGAACACGGGCATGGGCCTGCCGCCGGTCGTCATCGGCCTTATCGTAGCGATCACGCTCTGGCGAAGCGGGCCTCTGGGCGACCTGCGGCTCATCTACACGCCCGCGGCGATGGTGATCGCTCAGACCGTCATCGCCGCGCCCATCGTCACCGGCTTCACAGCGGCAGCGCTGCGCAGTCTCCATCCGCGGCTGCGATCTCAGATCTATGGTTTGGGTGCCTCACGCCTCCAGATGCTGTGGTTGGTGCTGTGGGAGGCCAAGCTGCCCCTGCTGGCGGCAGTGATGGCTGGCTTCGGAGGGGCCATCTCCGAGATCGGGGCATCCATCATGGTGGGAGGCAACCTGGCCGGCGACACGCGGATAATGACCACGGCAATCGTGCTGGAAGTCAGCAGGGGTCAGTTCGCGGCGGCCATTGCCCTCTCCCTCATCCTTCTGGCGCTGATCTTCCTCGTGAACGTGATCTTGACGACGGTGCAGCAGCAGGAGCAGCACTCTTGAGTCATCCCAAGCTGTCCCTGCGGGATGTACGGGTGCGGCGCGGCAAGGCCGAACTCATCAAGGTGCCGCATCTGGACGTCCTGACAGGGGAGGTCCTGGTGATTGTCGGGCCCAACGGAGCGGGCAAGAGCATCCTCTTGGAGACGCTTGCCTTGCTGCAGAGGCCCACCCAGGGTCGGGTGTTGGTTGAGGGGCAGCCGGTTGACGGCCGCGAGCTGGCCCTGCGGCGCCGCATGGCAGTGGTCTTTCAGGATCCGTTGCTCTTGCGCCGCTCGGTGGCGGACAACGTCGCCATGGGCCTGCGACTGCGCGGTGTCCCCCGGTCAGTCCGCCGGGATAAGGCCGCGCACTGGATGGGCCGGTTCGGCATAGCCCATCTGGCCAGGCGCTCCGCCATCACCCTCTCCGGCGGTGAGGCGCAGCGCACGAACCTGGCCCGCGCCTTCGCCCTTGCGCCTGAGGTGCTGCTGCTCGATGAGCCCTTTAGCGCCCTCGACCAGCCCACCCGTGAGGAGCTCCTCGATGATCTGGCGCAGGCCCTGCGGGACACGGGTGTGACCACCATCTTCGTCACTCATGACCGTGCGGAGGCTCTCCGTCTGGGCGACCGGGTGGCAGTGATGATGGGCGGCAGCATACGCCAGGTAGGGACGGCGGCGGAGGTGTTCGCTGCGCCGGTGGACGAGGAGGTAGCGGCCTTCGTGGGTGTGGAGACCATCGTTGGCGGACGGGTGCAGTCTCTGGCCGATGGCCTGGCGACGATCGACGCGGGTGGAGCAGCTGTCCAGGCCATAGTGCCCAGCCTCGATTCTGGGGGCGAGGTGCTGGTCTGCCTGCGGCCTGAGGATGTGGTTCTGGAGCCCGCTGGCCTCGACAGCCATCCCACCAGTGCGCGCAATCACCTGCGGGGGACCGTCCGCCGCATAACGACGGTCGGCGGTCAGGTGCGCGTGGTGCTCGACTGCGGCTTCACCCTGGTGGCCCTTATCACCAAGCGATCGCTGGAGGAGATGAACCTGGGGGTGGGCGATGAGGTGGTGGCCTCGTTTAAGGCCACCGCTGTGCACGTGATACCGCGCGCAACCTAAGCCTGACGCTGCTGGTGACGGCTCTCGCCCAGGAGCCCCAGCATCTCCAGACTGTTGCTGGTGATCCCGTCTATGCCTAGCTCCAGCAGCTCGTGGGCTCGCCAAAGGTCGTCTACCGTCCAGGTGTAGATGGTCATCCCCAGGCCTTTCAACCGCTCGATCAGGGGCCGTTCCACTAGCGACTGGTTCAAGCAGATGCGGCGTATCGGGTCGTGTTCCAGCATCGCCTGGAAGGCCTCGAGTTGGTCGGCGCTGCCAATCGAGTAGTGAACCTTCAGGTGAGGGGCGGCTGCCCGCAGGTGTCCCAGGAGAGACCAGTTCTGGCCGCATATGGTCGCCTGCTCCTCCATGCCCATACGCTCGAGCATTTCTGCCAGGGCCTGGGCCAAGGCCTTTTCCCGATCTCCATATTTTCCCTTGAGGTCCAGGAGTAGGCCTCGTTTGTCCTTGGCCTTGGCCAGGACCTCCTGCAGGAATAGGGGATTGCCTTGCAGCGCTATGTACCATCTCCACAGGGGGAGCCGCAACCGGTGCGCGCTCTTGATGTGCAAGGAACTGTTCTCGTCGACCAGGACGGGCAGGGGGCCCAGTTTGCGCTCGTGGCGAACAACCATCTTGCCGTCTTGGAACCGGACATCGGTCTCGACGAGGTCCACCGGCCCGATGAGGGCGCGGGACAACCGCCGACGGCCATTGCCAAAGCCGTGGGCTATCCGCACTGGTTCGTTGCTTGTGGATGCCATGCTCTAGTCGTTCGGTCCGCTCCGGTGGCGGTGCAGGAAGTCGAGGACGATGGCATTGGACTCCTCGGCGCACTCCATCAGATAGCCGTGGCCGGCCTTTGGCAACACCACCAGCTCGGCACCGCGAATCTGGTCGGCCAGGATGCGGGAATTCTCGGCCGGCACGATCTTGTCCTCGCTGCCGCTGATGACGAGAGTGGGGCAGCGGATCTGGGCCAGCCTATCGCAGGTATCGTGGCGCGTGGCGGCTTGCACCTGCCGCCCGTAGGCATCGGGCGGCGGCCGAAGTTCGGCTTCGGCCAGAGCACGCTCGATGAGTTCCTGACGCTTCCTGGCGATGAACTCGTCGCTGTACAGCAGGAGCAGGCCCTTCTCCGCCGCTTCCTCGGCGCTGAGGCTGTTCAGGGAGATCATGAGGCTGAGGTGCTCGGGGAGAGCAACGACGGCCTGGCGGCCGCCGCAACTGGTGGCGCCCAGAACCAGCGTCCGCACCCGCTGCGGGTAGCTCAGGGCCAGCTCCTGGGCGATGAACCCACCCATCGACACGCCGTAGACGTGGGCGGAGGCGATGCCCAGAGCTTCCATGAGGCCGGCGGTGTCCTCGGCGAACAGGCGTATGCTGTAGCGACCGGCCGGCTTGTCGCTGCGGCCGGAGCCGCGGTTGTCGAAGGCGACGACCTGGAACTCGCGACTGAAGGCGGGGGTCTGCATGTTCCAGCCGAGGGTGCTAGCTCCCAGGCCCATGATCAGCATCAGGGGCTCGCCCTCTCCGTGCACCTCATAGTATAGCTGGATGTCGTTGACATTGGCCTTAGGCACGCTATTCGTCCTTCGCACGGTTCAGTGGGGACAGAGGCGCTCAGGGACGAGCTCCGGGTTGGCGTAGCCGTAGTACCAGATGTCGTCGAACTCCTGGCGATTGTCCTCCACATAGGCCAGGAAGGCGCTGCAGCCCGCCGCCAGCGCCTGAGGCGAGACCTCACCGTCGGGGTAGGCCGCCGCGAACTGGGCGGCAGCCTGGGCGTGGAGGCTATCCGGGAACTGGCCAGCCAGTGCGGCGATGGAGTCGATCAGGTCCTGCGCCGCAGCCACGCCGTCGGGCGGCAGGCTGGCTAGCTGGGCCAGGTACAGCCGGAAGTGGGCGTAGGGGATCAGTTCGTCGCGGCCGCTCACGCCGCTGAAGTCCTCCTTCCAGTCCCAGAGGGCGGCGTCGTTGATGGCCTTGTTGTAGAGCTGCATGGCTTTCTCGAGGTCGCCGACAGCATAGGCCTCGTCGCCATCCACGACGGCAAAGTACAGGGACTCGGAAGGTTCGATTTCGGTCTCGACCAGGACGTAGTAGGTGCCGTCCCAGGCGTAGGTCAGGTTGATATCCCTCTGCGGCCCTGCTCCAATAGAGCCTATCTGCCCCGCCGCCACGTAGAGCTCTTCGATGCCGTCGCCCTCCACGTCCACGAAGCTGATGCCCCGCGCCCAGGGCACCGTAACCTCCTCATCGATAATGTTCACGTATTGCTGTCCGTCCCAAGCCAGGATGTAGACGGATGTCCAGCAGGTATGAGCGCCGCAGGAGTCCGCAGTGAAGCTGGCTTCTAGCTTGCCGTCGCCGTTGAAGTCGCGGATTCCCAGGATGACGGGCTGCCAGGGAGGAGACGGCCCCAGCGTTGTACTCGATTGGAATGCCACCTCGTAGCCGGCCACACCGCGGTCGAAGATAAGCACCTCGGCATCGGGGAAGATATCGCTCACGACGGGGTTGGTCAGGCGCACCAGATATTCGTCTTCGCCATCGCCATCCAGGTCGCCGACGCCACAATCAACGGAGCCAGCGCCCGCATAGCTGTCGACAGCGCTGCGCTCGCCAGCCCACTCGGGTATGGCTGTCGGCATGTCCCAGGCGGCGAACAGCTCGGCCAGGTAGGTGGGAGAGCCGCCCGCGACGGTGAGGTAGCCGACGATGGCGGCGGGATAGTCGGCGAAGTCGCTGGGCTGGCGTGGCGCGGCGGTCACTGTGGGCGTGGTGACGGCTGTCGGGCTGGGCACCTGAGTTGCCGTAGGCGTGGGTGCAGCAACCCGGGTTGGCGTGGCCGTGGCGGTCGGAGTAGCCACGCTGGTCGGCGTGGCGGTGACCGCAGGAGTCTCCGTCGCCGTGGGCGTCGCGGTCGCCGCTTCTTCCTCATCCCCCTCGCAGGCAGCGGTCAAGGCTGCGGTCAAGCCAGCCACAACGAGGCAGGTCAAGGCAAGCCGAAGACGCCTGGTAGCGTGCACGGCGGCAGTATATCAGAGAAGTCGAAGGTTCTGCTAGAGGAAGAGGGCCCTCCGGTATTGACGCGCTCGCTTGGCCAGCGGTCGTATCTCCCTGGGGGCGAACACGCCCTCCTCGGTGATGAGGGCCGTCACCAGACGGGGCGGCGTCAGGTCGAAGTAGACGGCAGGAATGGCTAGCCCCGGCTGCCTTTTCTCCGGCGCCTCTTGAACGGCCTCTGGTCGGCCCGGTGCTACCTTGAGGGTCTCCGCTGCTACATAGAAGGGAACGCGGGCGTTTCGGGCGAGGAGGGCCAGGGCGCAGGTGCCCACCTTGTTGACCACGCCGCCGTTGGCGAAGACAGTGTCGGCGCCCACCAGCACCGCCTGGGCTTCTGGCATGAACGCTGCCGCCTGAGCATCGCTGATCAGGGTCACTGGTACGCTCAGGCGAGCCAGAAGACGGGCGGTCGTCTTCCCCTCGTTCAGCGGGGCCGATTCGGTGACGATGATCGGTGACCCCTTGGACGCCAGGCGTTCCAGGACGGCGAAGGTCGTCGCTGAATAGCTGTGGGTCATGATCGCGCCTCGGGGCAGAGCGCGCTCCGCGTGCCGGACAATGCGGCGCGAGGTTTTGGCCCAGCTATCGGTTATCTGGCGGCCTCGGGCCGAGGCCGCCCGGCGCATGGCGGGCAAGCCACCCGGCGCTTTCTCTCTAGCAGCCAGGACGATGGAGCCAACGGCATTGGTCACAGCGGCCATGCTCGGTTGGGCCTGGGCCAGAGCCGTGGCCACCTCTCTGAGGTAGGAGAGAAACTCCGCGGCGGTCTGGGCCGGACACTCCTCGAGCGAATGGGTGAGCACATTGGCGGCGTCGCGGGCCAGCCAGCTGGCGCCGTGAGTGCGATCCTGGCTGATGGTCTCGATGGCCTGGGATATGCGGGGGCTGATGGTAGTCATGGCTGTGACAGCGGGTAGACCCGCATGAGGGTCTCCGCTAGTTGGGGGACGGTCTCGTACCGGAAGATATCCTTCGGCCGGATCCAGCGCGTTTCGGTGTGCTCCCAGTCCGTCCGTATCCTGTCGGGCTCCTCGACCTCGAAGAGGAAGGGGTGCACTATCCATCTCCTGTCTGCTTCGGCGTCCACTACCTCCAGGGGATCGCCCGTGCGCAGAAGCTGCACGCCCTCCCTGGCCAGGCCCGTCTCCTCTTCTATCTCCGTGTAGGCCTGGGTCAGGGCGTCGGTTTCCTCTATATAGCCGCTGACGCCCGCCCAGCGGTCTCGGTAGGTGCCCACCTGCTGGCTGCGCCGCAGCAGAAGGATCTCGTCGCCGTCGCCGCTGCGACGCAGGAGGAAGCAGGTGACGACGTTCGCTTGCCTCATCGCGCCCTCAGGGGCAGTATACGCCGCCTGCCCAGATGGGTGCTATACTTCGGGGGGCAGAGAGAAGCAGTGTCTACAGGAGAGCTACCGGAGCTGATTCGAGGGCTGCTAGAGCCGGCCGCCTACCCCTATCCGGTGGAGAAGGTCGAGCTGGTGCAGACCCACATCTCCTACGTCTTCCTGGCGGGCGATTTCGTCTACAAGATCAAGAAGCCGGTCGACTTCGGGTTCCTGGACTTCACCACCTTGCCCAAGCGGCGCTACTACTGTCGTCAGGAGGTCATCCTCAACCGCCGTCTGTGCCCCGAGGCCTACCTGGAGGTGGTACGAGTGGTTTGGCAGGGCGGGCGCCTTCGGCTCGAGGGCCGGGGCAAGGCCGTGGAGTACGCCGTCAAGATGCGCCGTCTGCCGGCTGCGCACATGATGGACAGTCTGCTGGCGGCGGGCAAGGTGTCGCCGGCCATGGTCGAGGCGGTGGCCGAGCGGCTGGCCGACTTCCACGCTCGTGCGGCTACCAGCCCGGCCATTGCCCGCTACGGAGCGAGGGCTATCCACATCGCCTGGCAGGAGAACTTCGACCAGTGGGCCGGCTACATCGGCGATACGATCACGGCAGAGCAGGACCGCTATCTCAAGGCCTACGTTCGCCCCTTCTTCATCGGCCAGCGGCCCTTGCTGGAGCGGCGTGTTCAGCAGGGACGCGTCCGTGACTGCCACGGCGATGTCCGCTCCGAGAGCGTCTGCTTCGTCGATGGCATCTGCATCTTCGATTGCATCGAGTTCAACCGCCGATTTCGCTACACGGACGTGGCCGGGGACATCGGCTTCCTGGCCATGGACCTGGACTTCCGCGGCCGTCCCGATCTGGCGGACGCCCTCATGCAGCACTACGCCCAGGCGGCGGCCGACCCCGAAGTCCTAAGCGTCATCGACTTCTACAAGTGCTATCGGGCCTGCGTACGGGGCAAGGTGGAGAGCTTTAGGCTGTCCCAGGCGGAGGTCAGCGCTGAGGAGAAGGAGCAGGCCCGCTCGACGGCTCGCCGCTACTTCCGCTTAGCCTGCCAGTACGCCGCTGAGCAGCCTTCGCCTCTCCTTCTCATCACCTGCGGCCTGGTGGCCACCGGCAAGACGGTGCTGGCCCAGGCCCTCGGCGAGACCGCGGGTATGCCCGTCATCTCTTCTGACGTCGTGCGCAAGGAGCTGGCCGGGCTTGCACCACGCGAGCGTCGCTTCGAGCCCTTCGGCGGGGGCATCTACTCACGGCGCTTCACCCAACGCGTCTACAAGGCCCTGCTGGAGCGAGCAGGTGAGGCGTTGGCCGCTGGGCGGTCGGTCATTGTCGACGCCACCTTCGCCCAGAGGCACTATCGCCAGAGGGCCAGGGAGCTCGCCCAAAAGATGGGCGCTCGCTTCCTGTGCCTGGAGTGCAGGGCCGACGAGCAGGTCGTTCGCCAGCGGCTGGAGGAGCGCTTGCGGGCCGGGCGCGATGCCTCCGACGCTCGCTGGGAGACCTACGAGGCCCAGAAGACGGTCTTCGAGGCGGTCAGAGAGTTTCCGCCCGATGAGCACATGGTGATGGACTGCGATCGGCCGCTGGCCCAGTGTCTGGAGGAAGCCCGTCGAGAGCTGGAGCGGCGGCTAGCCCCTCCGTTGTAGGCTGAGCTCAGAGTCCCGTCGAGCCGTGGCCCCCTGGGCCGCGCTCCGTCTCTGATAGGGCCTCCACTTCCACGACCGGCAGGTCGGCCCAGCGGCCGATGACCAACTGGGCGATGCGGTCGCCGTTGCGGATGGTGTATGAATCGAGGGTGCCGAAGAGGTACATGGTGACCAGCACCTCTCCCCGGTAGTCGCTGTCGATGGTGCCGAAGGTGACGCCTACCCCCTTGGCCGACAAGCCAGAGCGGGGCCGCACCTGGGCGTCGTAGCCCGGCGGCACCTCGATGGCGATGCCCGTAGGTACGCGGACAGGGTCTCGCCCCAGCTTGATGGAGCCTGTCTCTTCGATGCAGGCGAACAGGTCGAGGCCGGTGGAGCCAGGGGTGGCCCGCTGAGGGGGCCTGGCTCCCGGCCGCAGTCGCCTTACCTTGAGGGGAGGTGCGCTTTCAGCCATGGTTCAAAGCTCGGCTCATCGCTCAACCGGACGGAAGCGCTCTTCGGGCAGGGAAGGCGAACGTTTGGTGATCATGGATACTCGTCGGACAGGCTCTGGTATACTGCAAATCGATTGTAGGCTGGGTTGGCCGTGCGGTAAAGGCAGGAGGAGTCGATGAAGGCGGTACGCATACACGAGTCGGGGGGAGTGGAGAAGTTTGTCTACGAAGCCGCCCCCGACCCGCTGATCGCCGCCAACGAGGTATTGGTGCGGGTGAAGGGCTGCGCCCTCAATCACTTGGAGGTGTGGGCCACGGTCCTGCCGCCCGGTACCACTTTCTCCAGGCCGCGCATTCTGGGCAGCGATGTGGCGGGGATCGTGGAGGCGGTAGGAGATGCTGTTTCGGGCATCAAGGCGGGCTCGAAGGTCATGCTTCAGCCGGGGGTGAGCTGTGGCATCTGTGAGGCCTGCCTGGCGGGCTTGGACAACCAGTGCCGCTCGTACAGCATCCTGGGCCAGGGTCCCTGGGACGGCGGCTTCGCCGAGTTGATCAAGGTGCCGTCGGCCAACATCATCCCCATGCCCGAGAACTTGTCCTTCGAGGAGGCGGCCTCCATCCCCCTGGTATTCGTCACTGCCTGGCACATGCTGGTCGGCCGGGCTGGCCTGCAGCGGAACGAGACCGTGCTGGTGAACGCGGCCGGTAGCGGCGTGGGCATCGCCGCCGTCCAGATCGCCAAGTTGGTAGGGGCCAGGGTGATCGCCAGCGCCGGCACCGATGCCAAGCTGGAGAAGGCAAGCGCTCTGGGTGCCGACGAGGGCATCAACTACAACAGCGGTGATCTGGGACAGGAGACCCTTCGCCTCACCGACGGCCGCGGCGTGGATGTGGTCTTCGAGCACATCGGCGGGGAGGTTTTCCAGAAGAGCGTGCAGGCCCTGGCGAGGAGCGGCCGCCTGGTCACCTGCGGCGTCACGGCAGGGCCGACGGCCAGCTTCGACATCCGTTCCTTCTTCATGCGTCAGCAAACCTTCTTGGGGTCGTTCATGGGCACCAAGAGCGAGCTGCTGGGGATGATGCCTTATTTCCGCAGTGGCCAGCTTCGGCCAGTGGTGGATCGCGTCTATCCCTTGAGCGAGCTGCAGGCCGCCGTGCGCCAGCTAGCTAGTCGTGACCACTTTGGCAAGATAGTGGTTGTGCCCTAGGGGTGTCTTCCTGGGGGGTGCAGATGGTCGCCGGCTGGGGTTATGCCTTGCTGGTCGAGCCGTTGTTCGCGTGCTTGAGGACTTCACACCACCAGGACATTGTCTTGCGGTTCCAGTGTCCCCAGCCGTCCTCCACCGTTTTCAGGACCGACTGCACCGTCATGTAGCCGGCGCCCTTGCCTGGTTGAAGTTCGGCGACGTAGATAGGGGCGCCGGGGTCGATCTCGCCGCGCATGACGCGCAGCTTCATCGCCACCCAGTTCGATGTCAGCGACTCTTGCAGCGCGGGCTGGGGCCTGCCCAGCGGGGCTGTAATGAGGTCTCTCATTCCTCTGAGCAGAGCGGATATCGCGCGAATCACTGCTACCTACCTCCTGCTGTGTCCTCTGGGGATGCTGGTCAGCCATCGCCGAGAGAGTAAGCTAAGGGCCGCACCTCGTTAACGTCAGGCTAGCACTTTGGCCCTGATAAGTTACATAACAGCAGGGTGAAAAGGGGTAGAAACCTGGTTAAGGAAGGCTGCTCTATTCGGGTTGCAACCGTCGTGGTAGGGCGATCATACGTCCCGCTGGCCGCCGCCAGCCAGGCTCCTTCCCCTTGGCCCTATCTGTATGCTACGCTGGTCTTGCTACGGTCAACATATTATGATAGCCCGACCTAAGAAGCCGAGAGGCATGATGGTGGACATGCATGTCCACACCTCCATCGGCTCCCCTGACAGCAACCTTACGCCGTCGCGGCTGCTGGAGGCCGCCCCCGAGGTGGGCCTCGACGGCCTGGTCATCACCGAGCACGACACCCCCTGGGACAGGGAGCGGCTGGAGCGCTTCCACCAGGAGAGCGGCCTCTTTGTCTGCAGCGACCGCGAGTGGGAGACCGACTTCGGCCACATCATCGTCCTGGGCCTGGACAGTGATGTCCAGGGGATTGAGCGAGCGGATGAGCTACACCGCCTGGCGCGGGCTCAGGGCGCTTTCATGATCCTGGCCCACCCCTTCCGCTTTTTCCCTAGCCACTCCAACCGCCTCTTCGGCCGCCAGTACGATCCCTCGGCCTTGACAGCGGCGGAGCTGGCTCAGCACCCTGTCTTCGAGCTGGTGGACGCCATCGAGGTGCTGAACTACGCCTGCACCCAAAAGGAGAATGAACTGGCTCAAGAGGCGGCGCAGGTGCTGGGAAAGCCGGCCGTGGCCGGCAGCGACGCCCACACCTACATGGAGGTCGGCCGCTGCGTTACCATCTTCCAGCGGACGGTTGGAAGCGAGGAAGAGCTCATCGAAGAGCTGCGTGCCGGCCGCTACTCGCTGGCCCAGCGCAGGCCTAGCGGGGAGTACGTGCCGCTGGTCTTCGCCACACCCTGAGGGCTATCCGCTGGCGCCGGCTATGACCAGGCGGACAGCCACCGCAAACAGGGCTACAGCCAGAAGGCGGACGATAACCCCTGCCGGCAGGCGAACAGATAGCCTAGCGCCTATCTGGGCTCCCGCAATCACCCCCACGGCCAGGGGTACCATCCTCGCCCAGCCTTCAGCCAGTGATCCGTCCACTATGTGCACCGCGGTGCCGGTGAGGGCAGTGAACATCAGAATGAAAACGCTTGTGGCGGTAGCGACGTGGGCGGGGAAGCTCAGCAGGCCGACCATGGCTGGCACGTGGATGATGCCGCCGCCCACCCCCAGGAAGCTGGCGATGAACCCCACCAAGAAACTGATGGTGATGCCCAGTTCACGGTTGAAGCTGTAGCTATAGGTGGTGCCGGCAGAATCCGTGAGGGCTCGCTGGGCGTTGGGCTGCAGGCTTGCCGACCTCCTGCCGCTCGTCGCCCCCGCCCGCAAGGCCATGTAGATCGACAGGGCGATGAGCAGCAGGCCGAAAGTGAGGTCGAATCCCTGCCTGGGCACCCAGTTGGTCGCCGCCGCTCCCACGATGGCTCCAGGTATGGTGGCCAGGGCGAAGGCGAGGCCGGTACGGTAGTCTATGCGACGAAGTCGCGCGTAGCCCAAAGAGCCCGACAGAGCGTTGAAGAAGACAACCGCCAGCGAGATGCTGGTGATGATAGCTGGATCATCGTCTGGATAGGCGAGGAGCAGGACAGGGACCAGGATGAATCCGCCGCCCACGCCGATGATCGTACCAAAGGCTCCTACCACTACCCCCAGCCCTATCAGGAGGACGGCCGTTAGCAGGCTCATGGCTGGGAGAGCATCTGGTTCAGGCTGCCCCTTTTGTAGCCTTCTAGGTCCAGGGTGACGTAACGATAGCCCATCCCTCGCAGTCTGTCCACCACCGACTGTCGGTTGTCCTCCGACATCAGAAGAGCGATGCCTGCCTCGTCCGTCTCGATGCGGGCCACGCTGTCATGGTGGCGAACGCGTAGCTGGCGCACGCCCAGGGAGCGGATGAACTCCTCGGCCTCGGCGATGCGATTCAGGGCTTCCACGGTCACCGGCGTCCCGTAGGGGATGCGCGAGGCCAGGCAGGCCATAGCCGGCTTGTCCCAGGTGGGCAACCCCAGCCGGCGGTAGAGGGCGCGGATGTCCTCCTTGGTGAGGCCAGCTTCCACCAAGGGGCTGCGAACGTCGTGCTCGCGGGCGGCCTGCTGGCCGGGGCGGAAGTCGCTCAGGTCATCAGCATTGCAGCCGTCGGCGATCCAGGCCATGCTCCGCTCGGCGGCCACCTGCCTGAGCTTGCCGTACAGTTCATGCTTGCAGTGGTAGCAGCGTTGGGAGGAGTTGGCCACATATGCGGGGTCCTCCATCTCATCCGTCTCGATCAGCAAGTGGGGTATGCCTATTTGGCGAGCCAGCTCCTGGGCCTCCTTCACCTCCGAAGGCGGGACTGCCGCTGACAGGCCGGTGACGGCGAGGGTGTTTTCCCCCAGCACATCGAAGGCCACTGCTGCCAGGAAGGTGCTGTCTACCCCACCCGAGTAGGCCACCAGCAGGGAGCCCATCTCCGCCAGGATCTGCCGCAGCCGCCTGAGCTTCTCCATCCAAGCCCTCCCTTGCCAGCTCAGCTGACTGCGATCATATCATGCAGCCCTGATCAGAGTAAGGGCCTCGGCCGTTCGGCCGAGGCCCCCTCTCGGTTGTCACGGATGCTAGAGCTTAGGGCGTGAGGGCTATCTTGAGGACGCCCTCGCGCCTCTCGCGGAAGAGCTCGTAGGCCTCCGGTGTCTGGGAAAGCTTCATGCGGTGGGTGAATAGTGCCGACAGGTCCACCTTGCCGTACCTTATGATGTCGAAAAGGTGGTTCAGGCGGTCGTAGCCCGAGGGGCAGAAAGTCATCACGACCTTACGGTGGTAGAAAGAGGGGGCGACCGTCGACATGGAAAGCTGGGGCAAAGCGCCGTAGACGCCAATGCTGGAGACGGTGCCGCCACGGCGCACTGCTCGGGTGGCCCCATCGAAGGTCGCCTGCAGGCCGACGGCTTCCACGGTCACGTCCGCCCCCCGGCCGTTGGTCAGGCTCATGATCTCTGATACAGGGTCTTTCTCCTGGGGGTTAATGACCACGTTCGCGCCCAATTTCTTGGACGCCTCTATCCTCTCCGGCACCGACTCTACGGTGATGACCAGGCCGGCACCCCTGGCCCTGGCCCCGGCGGTAGCGCAAAGGCCGAGCGGCCCCTGGGCGAAGATAGCCACCGAGTCGCCGGTCTTCATCTCGGCCCGCTCGATGGCGCCGAAGCCGGTGGACATAATGTCCGTGGCGAGGATGGCATGCTCGTCGCTGACCTCATCGGGGACCTTGGCGACATTGATATCGGCGAAGGGCACCACGAAGTATTCGCCCTCAGTGCCGAAGAGGCACCTGCCGCCGCCGGTGCAGATGCCGTAGTCGCCCGTGTGGCACTGGAGGCACTTGCCGCACCCGGTGAGGCAAGAGGAGCACACTCGATCGCCTGGCTGGAAGCGGGTGACGCCCTCCCCGACCGCATGCACGATCCCTACCCCTTCATGGCCCATCGGCAGTCCGGGCAGGCCGGCCAGGAAGCCGGCCATGGATGGGTACAAGGGGATGATCAACTCCGTGGGGATGTCGTCCAGGAAGTGCATATCGCTGCCGCAGACGGTGGCCATGGTAGTCTTGACCACTATCTCCCCGGGGCCAGGTGTGGGCATGGGGATGTCCAGCATCTCGACCTTGCCCGGGGCTGTCTTAACGCAACTCTGCATGTCGTTGCCTCCTCTTAGTTCTGTCTACCGCCTAGGCGGGCCTAATAATCACGCCCGATTCTCTGCTTATGGGGCGCCAAATGTCAAGCTGGTTCAGCACTACTTCGCCGAAGATGGACGCGACGAGTTGACGGGCCCCGCCCTTGATTGAGGGCTGGCTATCTGATAAGGTGGAAGCCGTCATAAGCGAGGTGACACAGATGACACAAGCAGCAACTCAGATCGAGCTGGCGGTAATGCCTCGAAGCGTTCTGGGCAAGAAGGTCAAGACTCTGCGTCAGCAGGGCATAACACCGGCTAACATCTACGGTCACGGCATCCCCTCCCAGGCCGTGCAGTTGCCCACGCCCGACCTGGCCCGAACCATTCGTGTAGCCGGCCGCAACACCATGCTTCAGCTCCACGTTGAGGGCGAGAGGAAGCGACGGCCGGTCTTCTTCCGCCACGTTCAGCGTAACCCCATCACCGACGAGTTCCTGCACGTCGATTTTTATCAGGTATCGCTCAAGGAGAAGATCAAGCTGGAGGTGCCCCTGATCATCGTGGGCGAGGCCCCGGCAGTTAGCGTCCACCAAGGCATCCTCCTCCAGAGCATCAACGTCATCACTATGGAGGGCCTGCCCACCGACTTGCCTCCCCACATCGAGGTGGACGTATCGGGCCTGGAGGAGATCGACGACGCCATCCATGTGAAGGATCTGGAGATGGGTCCAGACGTCACCCTTCTGGTCGACCCCGATCTGGTGGTGGCAAAGGTGGCCGCACCGCGCCTGATCGAGGAAGAGGTTGAGGAAGAGGTCGAGGAAGGGGCCGAGGTGTCCGAAGAGGAAGTCGAGGGAGAGAAGGTAGAAGCAGAGGAGGAGGAAGCGAAGGAGAAGGAATAGGCAGGCCGCGCCCTATGAGCCCAGCCGCCGGCCGAAGAGGTCTCGCTGCCCCCGTATGAATTCGGCCGCCGTAAGGGAGCGGCGTCCTGCCCGTTGCAGTCGCAGGATCGTCAGTAGACCCTCGCCCGTCTGAACGGCGAGGGTTTCTTTTTCGCCTACTTCTGGCGGCAGCGTCTGCCTTTGCTCGGCGGTGAGAGGCAAGACCGCCCCCGGCTCTCCCGCGCCGCCAACCGATAGGGGCCAGGCTTCCCAGATGAGCAGGGTCTGTCCCGCCAGCGTCGTGAACGCCCCCGGCCGGGGGTTGAAGGCCCGCACCTGCCGCCAGATGTCGATTGCTGGCACATTCCAGTCGATGGCTCCATCCTCCTTGCTCAAGAGGGGCGAGTGGGTGGCCAGCGAATCGTCCTGCGCTTGGGGCTCTATCTCATCGGCCAGCCAGCGGGGCAGAACCTCCAGCAGCAACTCGGCCCCCACCTCCGCCAGCCTCTCGCCGAGGCTGCCGCTGGTGTCCCAGTCAGAGATGGAGATGGCCCGCTGACTGAGGATGGGGCCGGTGTCCATTCCAGGGTCTAGGAGCATGATTGTCACCCCTGTCTGCTCGTCGCCGGCCAGGATAGCTGCCGCGATGGGCGAGGCGCCGCGGTGACGAGGCAGAAGGGAAGGGTGGACATTCAGCACACCCTTGGCAGGGATGTCCAGCACCGGCTGGCGGAGGATCACTCCGAAGGCGCAGACCACAATGACATCGGGCCTGAGGGAGGCCAATTCCTCCACTGCCTCCGGTCGGCGCAGGCCGGGCGGCTGGAAGACGGGCAGGCCGTAGTCGAGGGCGGTGGTCTTCACGGCGGGCGGCGTGAGGGCGCGCCCTCGCCCCGCGACACGGTCGGGGCGGGTGTACACGCCCACAATGTCGTACCCTCCCTCCACCAGTCCACGCAGGCTGGGGAGGGCGAACTCGGGAGTGCCCATGAACACCACTCGCATGATCTCTGCTCCTGCTCGGCAGGCGCGCTGATTCTAGCATGGCTCCCAGGGCAACCTCAATCGCTGGTGGGTGTTATACTATGGGAAATGCGAGGAACTGGTCACTGATGCTGAGGCCTGTTGTCTTCTGTCGATGGCTGGCGGCGCTGACCCTGGTTTTGCCTTTGCTCCTCCTTGCCTGTTCGGAGGACGAAGAGGATGTCCCTTCCGAGATCGGCCTGCGCATCACCACCGTTACGCCCACGCCGACACCCCCACCCGTTTTGACGCCGGAGGTGACTCCAACGCCCAGCCCAACGCCTACCCTTGTGGTCAATGTGTGTCCGGAGAACCCTGACCCCGCCACTCCCGACATCATGGTAGTGGAAGCGCCTCAAGAGGACGACGCCCTCACCAGCCCTGCTCACGTGCGCGGCTGGGGCGCTGGCATCGGCTTCGAGGATGCGGGGGTGCAGGTGGCCATCTACGACGCCACCGGCGAGCCGGTGGCTGAGGTAAGTGCCCCTCCCCTGTCCTCCGAGGGTCGCATTCCCCCGTCCACGCTGGAGGAGGGCGAGTTCTCTGCCCCCTTCGCGGTCGATATCGCCTTCAGGACCGTTGCCGCGGGGCCAGGGTGTGTGCAGGTGTTCGAACTGAGCCCCGCCGACGGCAGCCCCATCCACGTGGTTCAGATCGCGGTGTTGCTCCAGCCCTAGCCGTTCTAGGGACGTACGAGCACAGGCATCCCCAAGGCCGCTCCTAGCAGCTCAGCGGCGCCTGCTTTGGGCGTTGCTATCTCCAGATAGCCGCTGCTGCCAACGACCGCCATGATTTCGGCACCCTCCTGGTACGTGGGGCTCAGGCCCACAATGCGACGGCCGGCTACCTCCACCGTTGGCCTTTCAGCCGGCAGGTCTTCGCAACGGACGTCGGTCACCAGGTTGCCGAAGACATCGATGTGGATGACCCTCCCCCTGAGGCTGCCATCAGGCTGACGGCGGGCGCGAACGGGTGCCAGGACGAGCACTTCCTCTACCGGCGGGCCCAGTTCCTCCAGCGGCACGCCCAGCGAGATGTGAGCGGCCGCGGGGGCGAAGATATCGCGGCCGTGGAAGGTGCTGCTCACGGGCTGGTGGAAGTAGGCCTCGTTGGTGAGGGAGACAGCTCGATAGCCCTCGGGAAGCCTCACAGGGACAGGCTGATCGTGGCCCCAAGCCGCCTCTCGCACCTCGTCGGGCAGAGCGGGCGAGAGCAGGCCGTTGTCCGGCCCGACGAAGGTGGCGGTCGGCGTTCGCATGGCCAGGGCCCGTCGCTCCGTCCCCACGCCCGGGTCGACCACCCCCACGTGGATGGAACCGCGGGGGAAGTAGGGCCAGGCGGAAGCCAGCAGGAAGGCGCCCTGCTCGATGGCCTGGGGGCGGATGGCGTGGCTGATGTCCACGATGGTGGCCTCTGGGCTAATGGTGAGGATGACCCCCTTCATGGCAGCCACGTAGGGGTCCTCTAGGCCGAAGTCGGTGGTCAGGGTGATGATAGGGTTCGCCATGATATCGAGGGCTCGGCTAAGAGCCGATGGGCTTCGCCTTGATGTACCACTGGTGGACGTTAGCGAAGCGGGAGGCGGGCTCGAAGAGGACGCCCAGGACGACCCCCTTCACGTCCTTGTCGACGAAGTAGTTGTAGATGGGATAGAACAGGAGGATGCTGGGCACCTCCTCGGCGAAGATCTGCTGGAATTCCCTGTAGAGGGCTTTGCGCTGTTCCAGGTCGCTGGTCTGGCGGGCCTCGCTGAGCACTCGATCGAGGTTTTCGTCGCTGTAGCCCGCCAGGTTGAGCCCCTTCTCGTGTACCTGCGAGCTATGCCAGGCCGGATAGGGGTCGGGGTCGTATCCCTGATCCCAGCCTTGGAGCGCCACTTCAAAGCGGTGGGGCAGGAGGAAGTCGCTGACCAGCTCGCTCCACGCTCGCGCTTCCAGGCTGGCATCCACTCCAACCGCCCTGAGCTGGTTCGCTATCTCCTGGCCGATGGTCACCCGCTCGGGGTCGTTATCGGTCAGGATGGTCAGGCGCAGCTCCCGGTCTTCCTTCTCCAGCACTCCCCGCGAGTTGATCTGCCAGCCGCTCTTTTCCAGCAGCGAGCGCGCCTGCTGGGGGTCGTGCCGATAGCTCCTGATGGCGCTGCTGTAGGCCCAGGTGCCGGGGACGATAGGATTATCGGCGAGCTGGGCTCTTCCGTTCAGCCTATTGGCGACGATGGCCTCGCGGTCCAGGGCGTAGAGGAGAGCCTGGCGCACCGATTTGTCGTCGAGCGGGGGCATGCGGGTGTTGAGATAGAGAAGCGTGTAGCTGTTGCGGCGGCTGGCCAGACGTTGCAGACCCTTCTCTTGTTGCAGTTGCTCCAGGATGTCAGGGCCGGCTTCTGGGCCCAGGAAGAGGCCCTGCACCCGCTCATCTTGAAGAGCGGTAGCGGCTGAAGAGTAATCGGAGAAACGGAACTCTATCTCGGCGATTGCGGGCTCTCCCCAATGATAGGAGGGGTTGCTTTCCAGAAGAGCCTTCTGGCTGTTGAGGGCCGTTAGGATGAAGGGCCCTGTACCTATGGGTTGCTCATTGAAGGGGGCGATGAACAGCCCTTCGGCGCTCAAGCCCTCCAGGCAGTGTCGAGGCAGGATGCCGATGGTGGTTTGGGCAAGGAAGGGAGCGAAGGGCTCAGGCAGCTCGCAGACTACGGTGAAATCGTCCTGCTTGACACACTCTACCTGCTGCCAGAACTGCCCCAGCGACGGTTCGCCCTTGAAGTCGGGGTCGATGAGAGCACCCCAGGTGAAGATGACATCGTCGGCGGTGAAGGCTAGGCCATCCTGCCAGGTGACGTCCTGACGCAGATGAAAGGTGTAGACGCGAGCGTCGGGGCTGACCTCCCAGCTCTCGGCCAGATCGGGCAGGACTGTCCCGTCAGGGCCCAATCTGGTGAGGCCGGAGAAGACAAGGGTAGTCAGGTCCTTGTCCGCGTCATTGAAGGCCGTGTAGAGGGGATTGACGCGAAGGGGGCTTCCCACTACCGCCTCCACGTAGCGGCCGCCATGCGCGGGCACTTGCGGCTCTGATCCCTCCCTGGTGGCGTACCACAGGGACGATAGGGCGACGATGGCCAGCACCAGGCCGGCCAAAAGCGGCCAGCGAGAGCGCCTGCTCAATGACATGCCTCCTGGGGCCTTAGAGGCAAGGGAGATGAAGGCTCCTGTTTCTCACGGGGCGCTCGTGACTCGGAAAGAGAGCGTCGGTCTAGAGGCCGGCACGCACACTCACGGCTGAAATGAGGAGAAAGACGACCACTAGGATTATGGTCAGCTGGAAAAGGGTCTTCTCCACACCGCGGCGCGTACGGACAATGGAACTTCCCCGCGTGCCGAATCCCACCCCTTCTCCCCGCGCCTGGGCGAGGACGATGACGATCAAGGTCAAGGAGATGATGATCTGGACGATGCTGAGATAGTCCTTGAATTCCATATCTTGTTGCTTTCGCTCCAAGGGGGAAGGTCGCGCTCTCGGTTAGTCGATGGCGCTGGCTACCTTAGCCTCCGCTGCTTCCTCCTCCGCCGCCAGGATCTGGTCCAGGTGATTGCGGTCGTAGTACAAGCGAATCAGGGCCTCTCCTAGCTTCTTGGAGTCGTGATGATAGCGGTTCTCCTCGCTGATCACATCGGCCAGAATTAGGTGCGCTCTCAGGGAATCTCCACCGTTGATGCTCACCGGCTGCGAGCGCCGTGTCTCGGGCATGCCGTTTTCGATGTTGCTATTAGCCAGCACGTGGCGGAAGAGGCTCTTGCCCACGTGGCTCTCCAGGAATCGCACGTGATCGGCCACCTTGAAGCCATCGGTCTCGCCGGGCTGGGTGGCCACATTGCACACGTACACCTTTACAGCAGAGGAGGCCTTGATCGCTCGCCTTATGCCGTCCACCAGCAGGTTGGGCAGGACGCTGGTAAGCAGACTGCCCGGCCCCACCACGATCATATCCGCCTCCAGGATAGCCCGGATGGCCTCGGGACAGGCCTGAGGGTTGGGAGGTCGGAGACAGACTTCCTTAATGCGGCTGGAGCTCTCGCTGATGTTGGCCTCGCCCTGAATGGTCTCTTCGTCCTCCGTTTTAGCCTCCAGGGTAACGTCGACCAGGGTGGAGGGGACGATCTGGCCGCGCACGGCCAGGACGCGGCCGGTCTGCTTGATGGCCTCTTCGAAGTTGCCTAGCACGCCGCTCATGGCCACGATAAACAGGTTGCCAAAGCTGTGGCCGGCCAGATCGGAACCGTCGGAGAAACGATACTGGAAGAGCTTGGTCATCAGCGGCTCGGCGTCGGCCAGGGCGGCGATGCAGTTGCGCAAGTCGCCCGGCGGCTGGATGCCCAGCTCGCGGCGCAATCTGCCAGAGCTGCCGCCGTCGTCGGCCACCGTGACTATGGCCATCAGGTTGCCGGTATACTGCTTGAGGCCGCGCAGGAGGATGGAAAGCCCTGTCCCTCCGCCGATGGCCACGATCTTCGGCCCCCGCCGCAGGTAGCGCTTACCCCAGATGATGTTCACCAGGCTTGAATCGCGCTTGCGGGGGAGGACAGCCGACAAAAGAGAGCTATTGAGGTGCCACAGGGCGAACAGGATAAGGCCGACACTGGCGCCCATGAACATGATGCCGCGCCAGAAACGGGGGATGAACTGGAGGGTCAGATAGTAGATGAAAGAAGGGAATGTGTAGGAGACATAGGCCTCCCGCAGGATGTAGGCGATCCCCAATCCCATTATGACCACCCCGAGCATCATCAGCACCAGCCAGCGCTTGATGTGCATGCCCGGGTATAGCCACTTAAGGAAATCGGCTTCCCGGAGGTGATTCATTACCTTCATCTAATAACGCAACTTAACCACGAAAGTTTCACCCGCCCGCCGCTAACTTCTGCTTCAGGATCTGGTTCACCAGATCTGGATTGGCGCGACCACGCGTCTCCCGCATCACCTGTCCTACCAGGAATCGTAGTGCCTCTTGCTTACCTGACTGATAGTCTCTCACCGCCTTGGCATTGGCCGCAAGTACCTTTTCTACCACTGTCGCTAACTGATCCGAGGCGCTGATCTGAGTGAGCTCCGCTTCCTCTACGATCTGGCGGGCCGATTTCCCTGTTTGGAACATCGCCTCGAACACCGTCTTGGCTATCTTACCGCTGATGATATCACTGTCGACCATGTCCAGCATCTGGGCGATGTGCTCCGGCTTGACCAGGGCATCCTCGATCTCCACGTTGGCGGCGTTGAGGAGGCGGGCGAAGTCGCCCACCATCCAGTTGCTGACCGCCTTGGCCCGTCGCCTGACCCTGGTTTCCCCCTCATCCGCCAGCGAGGCCAGGCACTCCTCGAAGAACGCGGCCTTGGCCCGTGTTTCCGTCAGGAGGTTCACCTCGTACTCCGTAAGGCCGTAGCGCTGGAGGAAGCGCCCCTTCTTGGCGTCGGGCAGTTCCGGCATGCGGACGCGGATATCCTCCACCCACTCGCGGGCGAGGGTTAGGGGTGGCAGGTCCGGTTCGGGGAAGTAACGGTAGTCGTGGGCGTACTCCTTCGTTCTTTGAGAGACCGTACGTCCTTCCTCCTCGACCCAACCGCGCGTCTCCTGCTCGATGCGGTCGCCCGTCTCCACCACCTGTCGCTGCCGCTCCACTTCGTAGGACAGGGCCTTGTAGACAGCGCGGAAGCTGTTCATGTTCTTCACTTCCACCTTGCCCAGGAACTCCTGGCTGCCCAGAGGACGGATGCTTACGTTGGCATCGCAGCGGAACTGGCCCTCTTCCATGCTGGCCGTGCTCACCCCCAGGTACTGGAGGATCTGGTGCAGCTTCATCAGGTAGTGGCGGGCATCCTCCGGCGAGCGCAGGTCGGGCTCGCCGACGATCTCCATCAGAGGCACACCGGAGCGATTGACATCCACCAGGCTGTAGGTCTCCCCCGCCTCGTTCTGAACGTGAACCAGGCGAGCAACATCCTCCTCTAGATGGACGCGGGTGATGCCAATTCGTTTCGTTTTGTCGTCTACGTCGATCTCCAACCAGCCGTCGTGGGAGAAGGGCATGTCGTACTGAGAGATCTGGTAGCCCTTCATCAGATCGGGGTAGGGGTAGTTTTTGCGGTCGAAGTGGGAAAGCTCAGCGATCTGGCAGTTGAGGGCGAGGGCGGTCATGACCGTGTACTCCACCGCCTGCCGATTGATGACCGGCAGGACGCCGGGCATGCCCAGGCAGACGGGGCAGACGTGGGTGTTGGGGGGAGAGTCGGCATAATCAGCGCTGCAAGAGCAGAACATCTTGCTCTTGGTGAGGAGCTGAGCATGCACCTCCAGGCCGATTACGGTTTCGTATTCAGTAGCAACGCTGGTCATAAACAAACCGCACGTTAGTATAGCAGTCGAGGGTGCTTGCGGCAAGGCTGCCGCGATAGCGCTGGTGCCGAGGGCGGGATTCGAACCCGCACGAGCCTAGCGGCTCAGCGGATTTTAAGTCCGCCGCGTCTACCAATTCCGCCACCTCGGCACTCTATACAATACCGCCACCCGCCTTGGCTTGTGCGTGAATGGCCCTTGCCTTGCAATACAAAACTCAGAACCCGGGCAGCCCCCGATGTTCTGAGTCGGCTTCCACTCTCTTGGAGGCGACGGGCGGATTCGAACCGCCGATCAGGGTTTTGCAAACCCCTGCCTTAACCACTTGGCTACGTCGCCCTGGAGCGGAAGACGGGATTCGAACCCGCGATCCCCTCCTTGGCAAGGAGGTGCTCTACCGCTGAGCTACTTCCGCTTCTCACAGCTTCTTGGTGCCGAGGAGGGGATTTGAACCCCTACGCCCTTTCGGGCACCGCCCCCTCAAGACGGCGTGTCTACCTATTCCACCACCTCGGCGGTCTGCTATCTATATTACATATTTTGGAGATCTTGGCAAGACCCTGGCGGTCCTGCCCTGTGGACGGCGGTCGCTGCGGATGGTATAGTCGTCTGCGTCGTTCTGCAAGGTTTGAGGGTGTTTCGGCTTCCTTCCCGCTAGGGTTAGCTATGATGGACAGGCAGCGCTTCGAGGGACTGGTTCTGGAGGCCGTCAAGGCTCTACCGCAGCGCTTCCTCGACAGGCTGGCCAACGTAGACATCGAGGTGAGAGACTGGCCCAGCCTGCAGGAGTTGCGGTCGGCGCGGGTTCCTGTGGGAAGGACGCTTTTGGGTCTCTACGTCGGCATTCCCTACCCAAGGAGGGGACGCGGCTATCATTTGGCGCTGCCCGATCGCATATTCATCTACCAGCGCCCTATCGAGAGGCTGTGTCGTAGCGACGATGAGATCAGAGAGCGTATTGGGCGGGTCATCAAGCACGAGATCGCCCACCATTTTGGTCTGACAGACGCTGACCTGCGTGACACCGGCGTATCCTAAAGCCGCCGAGCCCTGGCCTGCCCTCCGAGAGGGCAGACCAGCAAGCGGCTGAGGTGGTGCTCAGCTGTGGCAACGTTGCCTCCCGCTCGGCGAAGGTATCGGCCTACAGGCGTCCTAGGGCTCCGGCGAGCCTGTCCATCGCCGCATGCCGTAGCTTCTCCACTTTGGTCTGTAGGTCCTTTAGCTCCTGGTCGGTCAGAACCGAAGAGAGCTCCTCGGCGAGGCGATCTGTGACGGGGGAGGCCTCGGCAAGCTTCTTTTCGCCCTTTTCGGTCAGGCGAACCCACGTCTTGCGGCGATCACGCCTGTCAAAGACTCTCTCCACCATTCCCGGCTCTTCCAGCCTGTCCACCAGCCCAGTTATCGTCTGGCTGGCCTTGACCATGGCTCGCCCTATCTCGCCGGTGGTGAGGATCCCACCTCCCTCTTTCAGGACACTCAGGAGATGGAGCTGGGGGAGAGAGAGACTGTGGGGCAGAAGAGTCAGCTCGGTCAGCTTGAAGATGGCGTTATAGGCCTGATAGATCGCTATCCACTCGGCCATGCCCCTGGCGCCGTCGAGCTTGCTTTTCCCCTTCGACTGTGCTGTCATCACTGGACTTGTCCTCCTTCCGCTTGTACCTTGGGCGTCGGCGGTCGCCGCGCCCGTTGCTTCTGCCTATTTCCGTAACGAGTTCAAGTACTGCTTCAACCAGCGCTTTGCGTTCTCCCCGATGACCTCTCGTTCCCACAACAGGCTACTCATCTGGATCCCCGTACAGGTGGTGGCCACTAGGTGGACCAACTGAACAGGGTCCACGCTGTTCGCGATCTGGCCATCGGCGACGCCCCTGCGCGTGTTCTCTTCGGCTTGCTTGAGCATCGCGTCGAACTCTGGGCTCATCCGCTTTCGGAAGCCCTCGTGTACGCTCGCCATCCGGACAGCGATGTCAGTGCCGGAAGAAGCTGTCGCTTCTGACTTGGTAACATTAGGTAGGGAATCAACCACCCACAAGAGGCGGTCGATGGGGTGTTCGTCGATTTGCAGATGCGAGCCCGAGCCCTGTTCGCGAAGTAGCCGCAGCGTCTCATCAATAGCAGCGTAGCCGAGTTCCTCCTTGGACGAGAAGTGATAGTAGAGTGCTCCCCTTGTGCAGCCGCTTTCCCTGACGACATCGGCGATGCTCGTGTGGTAATAACCACGGCTGGCGAACAGCCTGAGGGCCGTCTGAACGATACGTATCCTGGCGTCTAAACGTTGAGGAGGCATTTGACCAATCGGTCGGTATGTTACCGCACCTCTCACACCCGTGTCAAGTCCTAGCACTGTGTCCTAACCTAACTTAGCTTCTCTAAGGGCCTTCCGCCCGTGCAGCCCTCGCCGCCGAGGAATGCAACAAGCCCTGCGTTAGGCCCGCGCATCCCTGCCCTTGTGCCTCGGCCGCCGGCGGTTACTGCACCCGGTCCTTCTGCCTACCTCCGTAGCGAGTTCAAGTACTCTGTGAACCAGCGCCGTGCGTCTTCCCACATGACCTTTGGTTGCCCCAGCAGATCCCCGAACTGGCTCCCCTGACTCACTATCATGAACACATGGGCCAGTTGGCGAGGGTCCACGCTATCCACAATCTGGCCGTCGGCAACGCCCTTGCGTAGAATCTCCACGAGGTTATCGGTTAGCCTTGCCAGGTGTCCATCCGCCCTCCGTCGGAAGCCCTCGTGCACGGCCGCCATGCGAGCAGCAACACCGGCCGTTAGAGAGCCGGTCGTTTCCAGCTCCATACAGCTGGGCAGGCCGTCGAGCACCTTGAAGAGGCGGTCAATGGGATGTTCCTCAGTTGCCAGGTGCGAGGCTGCCCCTCGTTTGGCAAATAGCCGAAACGACTCGTCAACAGCAGCGTAGCCCAGTTCTTCTTTGGACGAGAAGTGATAGTACAGAGTGCCCCTTCTGCAGCCGCTCTCTCTGAGGATATCGGCGATGCCGGTATTGTAGTAACCACGGCTGGCGAACAGCCTGAGGGCCGCATGAACGATACGTATCCTGGGGTCTTGGCGAGACGGCATTTGACCAATCGGTCGGTATATTATCGCGCCTCTCACACTCGTGTCAAGTCCCAGCGCTCTGTCCCAAGATTGGGTAACGTCCCTAAGCGATTGGCGTCCGTGCAGTTCTCCTCGCCGAGCAAGGCAGCGGGCCTTGAGTTGGGCCCGCGCATCCCTGCCCTTGTGCTTTGGGTGCCGGCGGTCGCTGCGCCCATTCCTTCTGCCTACCTCCGTAGCGAGTTCAAGTAGTCCCTTGCCCAGCGGCATGCTTCCTCTATCTCTCGCTGCTCGAGCAGGCCCGCCGTCTGAAGTCCCTGACCGAAGATCATGGCGACGTGGGCCAGTCGGCGCGGCTCCACGGTGTCCGCGATCTGGCCGTCGGCAATGCCCTCGCGTATTATCCGCTCGATTTCCTCAACCAGCAGTGACAGTTTTTCTACTACCCGCTGTCGGAAGCCTTCGTGCACGGTCGCCATCCGAGCACTAATGCCTGCCGTGATCGTCTCTGTATCGTCATCGTCCAGGTCGAGACGGCTGGGCAAGGCATCTATGACCCGAAGCAGGCGGTCGATGGGATCTTCCTTGCTTCCCAAGGGCGACAATGCGCTTTGTTCCAGAAGTAGGCGCACGTGCTCGTCAATGACGGCGTACCCCAGTTCCTCTTTGGACGAGAAGTAATGGTACAGGGTGCCCCTTTTGCAGCCGCTCTGCCTGAGGATATCGGCGATGCTGGTGTGGTAGTAGCCACGGGTGGCGAACAGCCTGAGGGCCGCCTGAACGAGACGCTTCCTAGTGTCTTCCTGGGAAGGCATTTGACCAATCGGTCGGTATACTACCGCGTCTCTCACACTCGTGTCAAGCCCCAGCGCTGTCTCCCAGACCAAGGTAGCTTCCTCAAGGGCTTGGCCTGCACGCAGTTCTCCTCGCCGAGCAAGGCAGCGGGCCTTGAGTTGGGCCCGCGCATCCCTGCCGCAGCGGTGGTACGGACGACTGTGGTGCACTGCCCGCAACGTCCTTACTGTCGCCATCCCATTGGATGTATCCCTTGGGGCATGGCCGATCTTCACCAGCGTGGCGTCTAGAGAAAGAGAGAGAGCCTTCGGGGGTGCGGCCACAAAAGCTCTCTCGGCACCCGGCACACGAAATCCCGGACACCAATATCACGTTAGGGGAGCGTCGACGGATTTGTCAAGCGTTTACGGTCAAGTAGGGCGAAGAGTTTGCGTGGAAGGTTCTTTATGGCTGCTCTATCGGCGCGCTGTGCGTTCAGCGACGTGAGGCGACGTGAGGGTCTACCTTGCCCATAGATGCGGCCCTACGGCCATCCTGGGGCGTCTGAGAGGCGTTGTCGCGTTCGCTCGCGCCTGGCCCCGCCATTGACGGCCACCCGCGCGCTACCATAAACCACTCTGGCAGGGGTGGAGGGATTCGAACCCCCGACCTGCGGTTTTGGAGTCCGATCCGTTATGTCCGCAAGCGTCCATAGGCGGCCATTTCGTATCTGATGTCAAGCCTTTTTCCCCAAAAGAGGCCGCTGGCGTCCGCCGTTTTCCGCCTGGGTTGCTGTCA
>Ga0307438_1000422_pt1 | contig 33313 bp, 32 predicted proteins | sample SalMarWE160110MG_FD_202144 | JGI IMG/M metagenome (GOLD analysis project Ga0307438, IMG submission 202144) | Salt marsh sediment microbial communities from the Plum Island Ecosystem LTER, Massachusetts, United States - WE1603-110 | ecosystem: Environmental > Aquatic > Marine > Intertidal zone >... | reverse complement strand
TGACGCAGATGGAAGAATAATGCAGTATAATAAGAAATTTGGTGAAATGTGGAGAATTCCTGCAAAAATAATGGAATCAGGAGATGACAATAAAGCCATTCAGTACGTATTGGATCAACTGATAAATTCTGAAGATTTTATCCGGCAGGTTACACAACTTTACAAAGACCGGGATATAACCAATTTTGATCTTGTTGAGTTCAGGGATGGTCGCATCTTTGAACGTTACTCCCAGCCTCAGAAAATCTCCGGTAAAAGTGTAGGGCGAGTGTGGAGTTTCCGTGATATCACTGAAAAAAAACGCGCTGAGGCCGATCTTATCGCGGCAAAAGAAAAAGCGGAAGAGAGCGACCGGTTAAAGACAGCCTTCTTGCATAATGTATCGCATGAGATACGGACACCAATGAATGCAATAATAGGATTTTCTGCACTTCTCAACGAACATGACACAACAGAGGAGGAGAGGAGTCAGTATATCGATATAATTTTTCAGAGTGGAGATCAATTGCTTTCAATTATTAATGATATTGTTGATATAGCTAATGTAGAGAGCGGCCAGGTAAAACTCAACTTCAGTGAAATGAATCTTAACAAATCTCTCAGAAATCTTAAGGACCAGTTCAGATATAAGGCTGAACCCGGAATAGTTAATATAAACCTGAAGACAGGACTACCTGATAAAGATGCTATTATTGAAACAGACAGCACCAAACTTATTCAGATTCTTTCAAATCTGATCAATAATGCCACCAAGTATACCAGTAAAGGACAAATTGCTTTTGGGTATTTCAGGAAGAACAAATTCCTCGAGTTTTTTGTGAAGGATACAGGTATTGGAATCCCTTTAGAATATCATGAAAAAATATTCGAAAGATTTTACCAGGTCGATAGTAGCGCTGCAAAAAAATTCGGCGGTACCGGATTAGGTTTATCTATAGTTAAAGCATATGTTGAACTTTTGGGAGGAAAGATATGGGTAAACTCAAATCCCGGAAAGGGAACAAAGTTCAACTTCACAATTCCGTATGTGCTGATAGAGTAATCAGTTTAGATATCCGATAGTATCTGGAATGGCAGCTATCCTGTGGTCTGTCACCTGTCACCTGTCGCCTGTTGCCTGCTGCCTGCTGCCAGTCACCTGTTGCTTATCGCCTGTCGCCTGCCGCCTGAGTTAATTAAGAATTTGTAAATTTGAACAAAAGTAAATACTATGTGTGACAGGAGCCGAATTTCTGGCTTTCTTATTTTTTATTTATTATTAGCAAGTCCTTTTCTTACTTATCCCCAAAGTGTTAAAGTTAAAAAAATATGGGACAAGGCACCACACAACGCTTTTACTGACCTGGTCCGTTATAAATCATATTTTTATTGCACATTCAGAGAAGGAAAGAATCACGTTCCTATGGATTCCGCGGGTAATGGTAAAATTCGGATAATCAGGTCAAAAGATGGAGACAGATGGGAATCAGTTACCTTGTTAAGCAATGAGAAGTATGATCTGAGGGATCCGAAGTTGTCAGTAACACCAGATAAAAGACTGATGGTTCTTATGGGTGGTTCTCTTTATGTAAGCGGAAAACGAACAGAAATGCTTTCTCATGTATCGTTTTCGGCTGATGGTCTTAATTTTACACCTCCTGCCCCAGTCTCGGTTGAAAAAAATATACGGAGCCGGTTTGACTGGATATGGAGATTAACATGGGAAGACAATTCAGGGTATGCAGTTGTTTATCAGTCGGGATTGCCCGGAAACAGAAACAGAGTCAGGTTGTTAACGACTGATGATGGATTGTCTTATGCCCATTTGGCTGATCTTGAAGTTGATACTCTGCCTAATGAATCTTCAATACGGTTTGACGGGGATGACAATATGCTGATCTTGATGCGGCGCGAGGCTAATGCGAACGGGATGCTTGGTATAAGCAGCCCTCCCTACAGGGAATGGAAATGGATAAATCTGGGCTTTCGACTGGGTGGACCCAATTTTATTCTTATAAAAAATGGCAGGTTATGTTTAGGAACGCGTCTTTATAAACCAGGCATTATCAGGACAGTGATTTATATAACTGACAGACAGGGCAGGATTGACAAAGCAGTTGAATTGCCTAGCGGTGGCGATACAAGCTATCCGGGAATGCTTATCTGGAGAAAAAAGCTTTGGATTTCATATTATTCCAGTCACGAAGGGAAAACTTCAATTTACTTGGCTAAGATTAGAAACAGAGCCCTTCTTCATGATTAGCCGGATCTTAACGTAATTTATATTCTTAGAATCATTTAAACCAGACCGGTTGAGAACTTTGTACGATCAACCTGTCTCTGTTTTCGCAAATCTTGTTAATTTTTATCTTTATCTGGTAATCATTGGTCAAAATCTTGAATCATCGAATAATTATCGATATTATTCGAAAAAAATATTTATTCCTTCTGATTATCATTGATTTAACGGATTATATAATTACTGATCAGATTAACTTTCTACAATTTAACGGTAAATTTTCCATACTTTTTGACGAATAACAGCAGTTCAGTTATTAAATGTTGAATCATGTAAATATGCTTTCGTATTTATTTGATAAAGATTCTCTAATCTGTTGCTATTTAGTATACTGGAGAGCTGTCGGCTCTTGACGGGCATTTATATTAACTCTACTTTTACTCAGGTCATAAAATAAAGTAATAACAGGATTTTTTTAAATTTTTTGACTATGAGGAGACTAATTCTGACATCTCTTTTATTCATACTTATATCTCATCTGGTTACTGCTCCAACAATGGATTTCAGACTCAAGATGGCCAGGCTAAGGTACCTTATTGAATACGCTAACAGGATACGTCTTGAATGGGAGTTTTCAAGATTTATTAATGACCTTGGGTATCGGGAATCGGAAAATAACTGGATGAGTATAAACAGGATTGGCTGTTTCGGAGAGTGGCAGTTTTCTGAATCTACTTTGCGTTATCTGGGATACAAGAATATTACTCTGAAAAAATTCAGGGCAAATCCTGAAATCTTCCCCAGGGAGCTTCAGGTTCAGGCACTGAAAGGTTTGATGAGGGTAAATCTTGCTCATCTTAGAAATCACCAGCACTATATCGGGGATACTATTAAAGGTGTGGTAATTACCAAATCAGGCATGATTGCCGCTGCACACCTGGGTGGAGCAGGCACGTTGAAGAGATACCTTGATACAAAGGGGAAGATTAACAGAAAGGACATTCTTGGAACTTCAATTTATGATTATCTGAAGAGATTCAGTGGCTATAATCTGGAAGAAGCACCGATAGTGAATTTCAGACCACTCAGTTTAAATGAAACTGGCAATAAACCATAAAGAGTCCGCTGGATTTTTTCGGCTGAAACCTTCTGATTTCCATAAATAAAAATCAGCACAAACAGGGATACGATTACACAGAATCCAGGTTGCAACCTGCAATCCGCAACAGGCAAATAAAGTTAATTAACAGGAAATTCAACTGGCATATCAGAATTAAGAGACGAAAATTTAGAAAAGCCGTATCTTTCCACGATATTTGTTCTTGGAATCAGATAGTGTAGGATTACTGATATTGTTATTTACAAAAAATCATATAAATGAAAAGACTATACTCCACAGTGAAGGTTTTAGTAATATTTGTAACATTTTTGTTGATCACAGCATGTGCAGTTAATCCGGTAACCGGTAAAAGGCAGCTGATGTTGATGTCTGAAGCCCAGGAAATTGAAATGGGCAGGCAATATGATCCTCAGGTTATTGCTACCTTTGGTGAATATAAAAAAGATAACCTGAAAGCTTTTATCGAGGAAAAAGGCACAGAGATGGGAAAGATTTCCCACCGTCCACATCTTGAGTACCACTTTAAAATTTTAGATTCACCGGTAATTAATGCATTTGCAGTTCCGGGAGGATATATTTATCTGACCCGCGGTATTCTGACTCAGTTGAACAATGAGGCTGAGCTTATCGGGATAATGGGACACGAGATGGGTCATATTAATGCTCGGCATACCGCAAGCCAGCAAAGCAAACAACAATTGGGGCAGATTCTTCTGATAGGAGGGATGATCGCTTCGGAAGATTTTGCACAATATGCTGAATACGCATTGCAGGGAATGCAGTTACTGTTTCTGAAATTCAGCCGTGATAATGAACGCGAAGCTGATCGCCTGGGGGTTGAATACTCATCAAAAATCAGCTATGATGCTCACAGGATGGCAGATTTCTTTCAGGTACTGAATAAAATGAGTCTGGCTAGCAGTGAGGGAGGAGTTCCGACATTCCTATCAACACATCCCGATCCCGGCGACCGCTATAATTCAGTTAATCAGAAAGCAACAGAATGGCAGGACAGTCTCAATTATCCTGTGTGGAAGGTTAATAGTGACAATTATCTTCAAATGATTGATGGCATTGTGTATGGGGAAGATCCAAGGCAGGGCTATGTGGAGGGAAATACATTCTACCATCCTGAACTCAAGTTTAAATTCACATTTCCCCAGGGATGGCAGCTGGAAAACTCACCTATCCAGGTCATGATGGGACCTCAGGATGGTAAAGCTTTAATGATTTTTACTTTTGCATCTCAAAAAACACTTGAAGAAGCTGCACAAAACACCATTAAGGAGATGGGACTCACTCTGCAGGAGAGTAAAAATACGACTGTTAACGGCATGCCGGCTCTGGCCACTATCTGCAAACAGGTCAATCAGGATCAGACAACCGGCCAGCAACAGGTTATCATGATCCTTTCCTATTATATTAATTACAACAACACCTTCTATGTCTTTCACGGCCTTTCGGTTGAAGCTGATTTCAACGCTTTCTTGCCGCTGTTGGAATCTACAATGCAAAATTTTAGCAGATTAACCGATCCATCAAAATTAAATGTAAAGCCGAAAAAAATCCTGGTCAGAAAAGTACAGCGATCAGGAACACTTGCCAGTGCATTCAGTTATTATGGAGTTAAGCAGGATCAGATGAATGAACTTGCATTGCTTAACAACATGGAACTTACAGATAAAGTACAGGTCGGTAAAATGATAAAAATTATAGGAGAATAAATAAGACTGCCGGGTTTGCATATGTAGATAAATTGTATACAAGCGAGGTTTCGGAAATCATTCTGCCCTTGATTTGTTAAAAAGAAGCTGGTTATCCTCGGATAATAGTCCTATCTTTGTATTGAATCACAAAATTTATTATATATGACTAATAATCCATTTAACGGGTACAGGTTACCACCGCAATGGAAGAAATACCTGTCAAATTTCAGGGTGATTCTTCTTGTTATTTTAGCTATAATAGTCCTGTGGACAGCATTATTCCAGGTAGGACCGGAAGAAGTCGGAGTTATCACACGCTTCGGGAAATATGTCCGGGCAGTAGATCCCGGATTGAATGTTAAAGTTCCGATTATAGAAAGAGTCTATAAAGTCCCTGTTGAAAGGCAGCAAAAACAGGAATTTGGTTTCCGGACTCTCAGAGCCGGTATTCAGACCCAATATTCCCAAGCGGGATATGAGGATGAGTCACTTATGCTCACCGGAGATCTGAATCTTGCTAACGTTGAATGGGTGGTGCAATACAGGGTTGATAATCCATACAATTATTTATTCAAGGTCAGGGACCCTGAAGGAACCCTGCGTGATATATCAGAAGCTACTATGAGGCAGATTGTCGGAGACCGGACCGTGAATGAAGTGTTAACCGTAGGAAGAACTGAAATAGCCTCCAGTGTGCATGAGGCTATCCAGATATCTTGTAACGAATACTCTCTTGGGTTTACAATAGAACAAGTTGTGCTACAGGATGTTAATCCTCCCGATCCTGTTAAGGATGCTTTTAATGCTGTGAATGAGGCACAGCAGGAAAAGGAAACACTGATCAACCAGGCTAAATCGGAATACAACAGGATCATTCCAAGGGCGAGAGGCCAGGCACAGGAAACAATACAGAAAGCTGAGGGTTATGCTGCTGAACGTGTGAATAATGCACTCGGTGAAGCTACCAGATTTGATGCTTTATACAGTGAATACATTAAAGCTCCGGATGTTACAAAGCGAAGGCTTTACCTGGAAACGCTGCAAGATGTGATACCCAAACTGGGACATAAAATCATCACGGATGAGAAAGGGAGTAACATATTGCCACTTCTTCAAATGCAGCTTAACAACAAATAATAAAAACGTAAGATCATGAAGAATAACAAAATAATAATTCAACTGAGTATTTTAATAGTGGTTATTATCATTCTGGCAGAAAGTGCTTATACCGTAAAGGAGTATGATCAGGTTGTCATTACACAATTTGGAAAACCTGTTGGGGACGCAGTAACAACGCCAGGATTAAAGTTTAAAGCACCTTTTATACAAAAGACCAATTATTTTGAAAAAAGGTATATGGAATGGGATGGAGATCCAAACCAGTTGCCCACAAGGGATAAAAAATTCATCTTTGTGGATACATATGCCCGCTGGCAAATCACTGATCCTCTTCAGTTTTTTATACGTCTCACTGATGAAAGAGGGGCACATTCACGTCTGGATGATATCATCGACGGAGAAACCCGGGATTATATTGCAAACCACAATATCGAGGAAGCAGTTCGAACGAGCAATCGTGAACCCATTCCATCAAGTGAGACTGTTGAAGAAGTGGGAGATACACTTGTAGAAATACAGGTTGGACGGCAAAGAATTCAGGAAATGATCCTTAAATCCGCTAATCAGAGAGCCAGCGATCTGGGAATTGTCATACTGGATTTTCGGTTGAAACGACTCAATTATGTTGAGGAAGTTCGTGAGCAGGTTTACCAGAGAATGCAAAGCGAACGCTTCCGTATTGCAGAACGATTCAGGTCTGAAGGGCAGGGTGAGGCTTCGAAGATAAATGGTGAGAAAGAACGTGATCTCAAAACCATTCAGTCTGAGGCTTTCCGCAGAGCTGAAGAAATAATGGGACAGGCAGATGCACGGGCTACAGCTATTTATGCCGGTGCGTATGACAAATCAGCTGCCTCAAGGAATTTATATAGTTTTGTAAAATCGATGGAAACATTTGAAATGACATTTGATTCAACTACAACTATTATCCTTTCAACGGACAGTGAATTATACAAATACCTGATTGGTCTGGAATAAACAGGTTTTCTCCTGTCTGGACCTGTCTTTGTCAATAATAAATATTGTTATTAGCGGTTATAAATATTCGCTTCCTGGATCTCTTTTAAAAAGAGTGTCGTAGGCGAATTGTAGAGATTAATGAAATCATCAGGGAAGGGTTGAGCCGGGGCATCCATCTTTGAAAACCAGGGTCTGTACGTGTGCCTCCAGGTCAGAACATAGCCTACCGGATATTTGCTGACAACCGGTAATAGCACCGATGACCACCAGTCCTGCATTCCTCTTCTTCCTCCGGTTTCACTTAATGCTGTTAGTTTATTTCTGGCTATTGCCTCCATGGTTACAAATTCCAGAGCAATGTCGAGTTCTCCTCCAAACTGTTCACCACGGTCATACATATCCAGCGAAAGCATATCAATAATATCATCGCCCGGATATCCTCTCATATATTGTTCAAGACTGGTTACCCTGTCAGTATTATAAGCATAAAGTATATTGTGAATATCTTTTTTATACCGGAAAAAATCAACGGTATAACGCCATAGGGCAGCATATTCCTCATCGGTGCAGATATTAGTGCCCCACCAGAAGAATGAACCGGAATGTTCATGATAAGGTCTGAAAATAAACGGGATTGGTGTGCCGTCGTCATCCTTCAGGCTGATAAAGAAAGTGGCAAGCCTTTCCAGCCATGTATTGAAAAGATCATGATTCTTCCCTTCCGGAAGAATAGATGCAACCACCTCTTTCGAGCTAACATCCCAGGCTGTCCCGTGCTGACGTTGGCGGAGGGTGTCGGGAATTTGCATGGTCAGAGGATTATTTGCATGCCAGCTGAGGGTAATAACCCCCCCCCGCTGATAATGTACTTTAATCTGCTCAGCAATCTGCGCAAAGCTTACAGAATCAAGACTGCGTTCATTGCCCAGCTCAAGATGACCGAGCTCAAAACCTGCAACAGCAGGATAATCACCGGTGAAATCCTTTGTGTCTGACCGGTCTTTTTCATACCACCATGTCCTGCCATACATCAGATCATCCTGATGGCCGTACATTACACCCTGGTTCTGAAGCTTATATAACGAACGGAAAAGGGTTACAGTTTCTTTGGTTGCTTTTTTATCAGCCGGTGAAGGCGACCTTTCACAACTGCTGAACAGCACAACTGCTAATACTAGTAATGACAGGTTGAAAATTTTCATGATTTTTAAGTAAAATATTATTAAATCAGATATATTTCAATTAATAAATTTCAATATAAGAGTTAATCAGTTTTAAAGTTATGTTTTTTTTATGAAAGTCCATAAAATCAAAGACTTTTTCTGTTTCAGGGAACATCCCTTTTGAAGTTTAATGATCAGGGAAAATACCGGGAATCATTGTGGTTCAAATAAGAAATTTCATAATATGAGATAGAAAATTTACAGATAATGTAGTTTTTTTGATTTCCGGCGGACTAACATGGTAAATATTTAATATTAAAAAATAAAATCATGGAAAGACAGGAAATTTACAAGACAAGGATTTTTAAGGGTGCTGGTATATTGATAGGTCTGGCAGTTGGTCTGGTCGCAGGTATCGTAACAGTTGTTATAACAGGGATAATGGGATTGATTGGTGCTGTTTCAGCATCAGTTGCTGTCCCGGCAGGGATATATTTTGTAACTAAATTTCAGGGAAAACAAAAGGAACAAAAAGCCAAGGAACGAAGAATATATTTGTGGTTAATCGGTGTTGGATTAATTTTATTTTTCATTTGTCATTTCCTCGTAAAATAATATAATTAGTAATTATAAATCAGATCTTCATTAATGGATAAAAGTCAGAGAGAAAAAGAATTTCTGGACAGTATTAAGGCACATCAGAATATTATACATAAGATATGTTTTGTGTATTGCAGAAGGAAATCCGACAAGGAAGATCTGTACCAGGAAATTATTTTGCAACTCTGGAAGTCTTATCCTTCTTTTAATAACAGGTCTGCTTTTTCTACATGGATGTACCGGGTGGCATTGAATACGGCAATTACAATGACAAAAAAGAACTGGCTTTTTACAGAAACAGATAAGTTACCAGATATTTCAGCCGAAAATGAAAACATGATGGAATTGTCAGAAGAAATCAGAATATTGTTTAAGGCTATTTCGCAACTGGAAAAGGTGGAAAAAGCAATAATTCTTCTGTGGCTTGAAGAAAAAAGTTATGAAGAGATAGCAGAAACCATTGGGATTACCGTAAAGAATGTAAGTGTAAGATTAGTCCGCATTAAGGCTAAATTAGCTGACACCATAAAAAAGCTTCAATGAACAATGAAAGACATAGATCTAGAAACATATAAATCAGCATGGAAAGACGAACGGGGTTTCGATCATAGAGTTTTGTCGGAAACAGAGATTAAAAAGGTACTGAATAAAAAATCTAAAAGCATAACAAGCTTATTCAGATTGGGACTTACTATCGATATTGCACTCAAACTTATCCTTGGAATCTCTTTCATTGGTATAATCTGGTTATTTTTTAATGATCCCGGAGTTATAGTTCTGGGAATTGTATCAATTGTTACGATTGTATCTCTGTTGATTTTTCAAATTAAGACATACAAGAAAATTCCTCAGGAGAAAGGACATCCCGAAAGCTTAAGAAACCTGTTGGAAAGTAAAATAAATTTCTACAGGTTAAGATATTTTAAATCAGTCTATATAGTAGCATTTTCAAATCCATTAATCTTCATCAGTGGCATGTTGTATTATTTCTATTTTAAATACGGTGAAATAAGACCATTGCAAATTGATGATTACCTGGTGTTTAGCGCTGCCTGTATAATTGGTTTCGCTTTTGGTGCCTTTGTACAGATCAAACAATATAACTTCCAGATCAGGCAGTTAGAAGTTTGTTTAACCGAAATTGATGAGAATACTATAAATGAACTTACGTTAAAAAAACTGAATAAGCAGAGGTTAAGAGTTTTCGTAATATTCATACTTGTTTTAGTCCTCGGTTTATTGCTTCTTACTTTGATTCTGTCTTAATTATTTATTATATAAATTGTCTCCATAAGTTTTGTGATAAATAGTAGATTTTAAAGAATTTTTTTATTAATTTTCTGGCTTATTTTTTAGAAGAGTCGGATCAAACTTATTATTAAGGAGTCTATTGGAAATGAAAAAAGTAATTGTTATTGCCAGTATTCTTGTTGCAATTATAGCATTAATTGTCTTCAACAAAATAACCTCAAGGAAGGGTGTTTTGAGTGATTATGCAGAGGTTAAGAAAGGTACTTTTGAAATAACTGTAGTAAACTCCGGTGAACTATTAGCTGAGAATTCACTGGATATAACAGCACCTGAGATTGGGCAGAACGAAGATGACGATCGTAACCGTGGAGCTGATCGCCGGGGAGGTTCTGGCAGACAGGGTGGAGGGAGTCGGAGGGGTATCGATATACATAGGATGGATTTTGAGATTCTTGACATTGTACCTGAAGGAACAGTCGTTAACGAAGGTGATTATATTGCACAGCTTGATAAAACGGAGTACGATAACTTATTAAAAGATGAGCTGGAAAATATTGAAACGCTCAAGTCAGATGTGGCTATGAAAATACTTGATACTGCAGTAACACTTACTGCACTGAGGGATGAGATCAAGAACCAGACATATCAGGTTGAAGAGGCTGAGATCAATCTTGAGCAATCACAATTTGAACCTCCGGCAACAATACGAAAGGCACAATCAAATCTTGATAAAGCACAACGTGCGCTTGAACAGAAAATTAAGAGCTATACTTTGAGAGCAAGGCAAGCTCGTCATCAAATAGAGAGAGAAAAACTGGAGCTTGCCAACAAAACCGACATGGTAAATGACCTTCAGGAGTTTCTGGCAAGATTTAGAATAACAGCTCCTGCACCCGGCATGGTTATCTATAAAAAGGACCGGCTTGGAGTTAAGAGGAAAGTAGGTTCAAAGGTAAATGCTTTTGACCGTGTTATTGCAACCCTTCCTGATCTATCGTCGATGATATCCAAGATATATGTTAGTGAGATCGAAGTAAGTAAAGTCAAGATCGACCAGAAGGTCAACATTACTGTTGATGCTTTTCCTGAAAAAGCATTTACAGGCAGTGTGATCAGTGTTGCCAACATCGGTGAAAAGTTGCCAAATTCTGATGCAAAAATGTTTGAAGTTCAAATTAAACTTGATGGTTCTGATCCGGAGCTCAGACCTGCAATGACAACCTGGAATAAGATAATCATTAAAACCATTGATGATGCTATTTATATTTCTCTTGAATGTGTCCATACGGGATCGGACAGTATTCCTTATGTATATAATAAAAATAAAACCAGACAGATAGTGGTGCTTGGTGAGCTGAATGATAAAAGCATAATTATTAAGAAGGGTCTTGAACCAGGTGCTTCCATTTATACAGTTACTCCCGAAGAATCGTGGAAATTCAAGCTGGTTGGAGAGAACCTTATAGCCAGTATTAAGGAAGGGCAATAGCGAGATTCCCAGACAACAAGTACGAACCCCGGTTAATGAGTTGAAATCGATAGCGAGGATACATATCGGAAAGACAGGGATAGTTACCCGGATTCTGGCAGAGGACCTGATAAATCTTTCGGTTAGCGATTCACTTTCTTACTATCAACAGATTGCCGGACAGATCCACTCGTAAGCACCAGTGTTTTTCAACAAGTGTGGTGGCTTCTTTTTCCTGGATGATAGCAGGTCCCTCGAGGGTCTGTTCCGGTTTCAGGGTATCACGTTGATAGACCTGGCAAAGCATCTGCTCGCCGGGGAACCAGACCCATCGGCTTGCAGAGGAAGCTTTGTTAATTGTCTCACTCCTGTCGTCATTCAAAGGTTTAAGGTCTGGTTTTGTCAATGGCTTTATGGCTCGCAGACGTATATATACTGCCTGGATGGTCTCACCTGGTGTACTATGTCCATATTCGGCTGTATGTGCTTCGTTAAACTGTGTCTGGATGGAAGTGATGTTTTCCGGTGAGATGTGTACCCCGGGCAGAGGAATGTTCAGTTCATAATTTTGACGCAGGTACCGCAGGTCAATAGATGCCTTTATCTCATATTTGTCTCCCGGGATATTCACTCGCTGGAACCAAGCATCAGCTTTGGTATGCAATCGATCAAGGGTGTTATTGAGGGGATCCAGGTTCTCCGGTGTTAGCGTGATCATTATTGTTTCGACAAAATCGGTTGTTACATCTGCATAAAGTAGTCCGAGCGCTGAAAATAGACCCGGGAAACGCGGAATAATTACATTACGGATGGATAATTTCTCAGCCAGCATTGTCGCATGAAGCGGTCCTGCTCCTCCGTAGGCCACCAGAGTAAAATCCCGGGGATCGTGTCCACGCATAATAGAAACCAGTCGTAAGATGTGCAGCATGTTGACATTTGCGATGGTCACGATCCCGAAGGCAGCTTCTTTTGTACTCATAGATAAGGGATTACAAATATATTCATCGAGTGCCTGCGTGGCCAGCTGTGGATCGAGTGACATATCTCCCCCCAGGAAAGAGTCACCATCCAGGTATCCTAATGCCAGATAAGCGTCTGTAACAGTTGGTTGATACCCGCCTTTACCGTAACACGCCGGGCCGGGATCCGCCCCGGCACTTTTTGGTCCCACTTTCAGGTGTCCGCCAGAGTCAATCCAGGCAATACTTCCTGCTCCTGCACCACATTCGGCCACGTCAATCATAGGGAATCGAATGGGATAGCCACTGCCCCGTGTCCATCCTCCAAGATGTACTTTTTCTCCTACCTCGTATTCGGTTGTATATAAAGGCTGTCCATCCAGGACCAGCCCAGCCTTTGCTGTTGTACCGCCCATATCAAAGGCAATAGCTCGTTCTATTCCCAGGGTTTGGGCCAATTGTGCGGTGGCTATGATGCCTGCCGCAGGCCCTGACTCTACCATGGTGTGGGGCTTCTTCATCGCCTCCTGAGGCGGGAGTGTGCCTCCGCCGGAGTGCATAATATACAGGTTATCCTGTTGCCAGCCCTGTGTATCCAGCTTTCCACGGATCCCCTGTAAGTATGAGAGTACTTTAGGAGCTACAGCTGCTGCAACTACCGTTGTGCTGGCGCGTTCGAATTCACGGAATTCAGCAGATATATAGCTGGAGAGAAAAATGGAACGCTCAGGAAAAAATTCCAGGGCCAGTTGTGCAAGTTTAGTTTCGTTTTCAGGGTGTAAAAAAGAAAAAAGCAGAACAATAGCAAGAGATTCAACACCCGAAGTATGAAGGGATTGTATTTGATATCTGGCAGTCTCTAAATTTAACGGAACCAACTCTTGTCCATCAGCACCAACTCGTTCCTGAACTTCTCGTACGAGGTATCGGGGAACCAAAGGTGACCGGCGATCGGCCATTAAATCATATAACAGAGGGCGTTGTTGCCGGCCTATCTCCAACAGATCGCGAAATCCTTCCGTGACCAGCAAACCGACAGAAGCTGTCTTGTGTTCCAATAGTGTATTTGTGACAATGGTTGTACCATGGATCAATGCATTAAGCTTAGAGAAATCAGTTTTTGCAATAGCCAGGACTAATTTCAGGCCCGATATGAATGCTTGTGCAGGTTGCTCAGTGCTGGATGGCACCTTGACAGTCCACACAGCGCCTGTTTCCTCACTGTAGAGAATGACATCAGTAAACGTGCCACCTATGTCAATTGCTGCGCGCATAGGCTATTTATCCCCTTTTGATTTCAACTCTCTTCGAAGAGCAGATCTGTTTTTTTGATCCGCTTTTCCTTCTTCAGTCAACACTACTCCGTAATAGTTACGGGCCTCCTGATGACTTACCTTACCCTGAAGGTAATCATACTCCACCAGCTTCTGATCCCGCTCTAAAGGAGAGCCAAAACCTCCGCCTCCGGCCGTTTGAATACTTATTACGTCTCCTTCGTGTAATATTACATCAGAGACTTTGGAAGCGACAACTTTTTTCCCCGGTGTATCAGGATTTAAGAGGAATCGTCCGCGACCACCAGGTAATCCGCCATTCAAGCCCCACGGGGGTATACGGTGCCTGTCGGAATGAGCGGAAAAAAGCACCGGCTTCAGGGCCTTGATGTCTTTGCGGATAGATAAACCACCCCGGAATTTACCGTGCCCACCTGAGTCAGGCACCAAACCGTAGTACAACACTCGAAGCGGATATTCCATCTCCATGGCTTCTATGGGTAAATTGGATGTATTTGTGATATGTACCTGGACACCATCCATTCCGTCCTTAGAGGAGCGTGCACCCATTCCTCCTCCCAGTGCTTCAACTAATACAAAGTCACGACCAGATAGAGTTTTTGTCCCGCCAAAAATGATAGCTGTGGTAGCTCCGTTCGAAGCTGCAACGATACGTTCGGGAATAATCTGGCTTAAAGCCCCAAGTATTGAATCCACTACCCGCTGACAGGTATCTGTCCTGCCACCCACAGCTGCCGGCTCACTGGAGTTGACCAGGCTGCCTTCTGGAGCCCTGATGAGTATAGGTCGCTGGAAACCTTCATTAAGAGGGATGCCAGGTGCGAAGACTGCCTTGACCGAATAAAAAACTGTTGCCAGTAATGCCGGCCAGACCATATTGATGCCTCCGGCAGCCTGTTCAGATGTGCCGGCAAAATCAAAGGTGATGGCAGGTTGTGGATCGTGTGATAGAGTGATAGCTACCTGAATATCCAGAGGTTTATCTGAGACTCCGTCATCATCCATCTGATCTTTAAAACGATACGTACCTTCCGGAATCTTCCTCAATTCGGTTTGAAGACAGTGTTCGCTATAAGTGTGCATATCTGCAACACAGTCCATAATTGTATCAACTCCATAGCGGTCAAACAGTTCATGCAGGCGTGTCTCTCCCAGCTGCAGCGATGCTATTTGCGCCCGAAAGTCACCCAAACGCTCATGGCGATCCCGCATGTTCAGCAGGAGGAATTCCAGGAGGTCAGTATTCAATTGATCTTTGGTAACAATGCGCATCGGAGGAATCCGGACACCCTCCTGCAGAATTTCAGTGGAATCGCCGGCTGTTCCAACACCGGGTGAGCGCCCGCCAACATCTGACCAGTGAGCTATATTGCTTACAAAAGCAACCATTGTGTTTTGATGGAAGACTGGTTTCAGGATAGAAATGTCCGGCAGGTGAGAACCACCGCCCCGGTAAGGATCATTGGCAATAATGACATCTCCTGTGCTAAGACTCCTGCTATCCTGATTTTTGGCAATTTGCGTCATCAAGCCCTGCATGGAGCCAAGGTGTATTGGAATGTGTTCAGCTAGAGATATCAGAGCTCCATCAGAGTCAAATACAGCGCATGAACAATCCCGGCGCTCTTTTATATTTGTTGAATAGGCCGAACGGACCAGGGCAACGCCCATCTCTTCTACAATGGAATGAAAAGCATTACTGACTACTTCAGTTGTAATTGGGTCCATTATATACCTTATACTCTATTGGCCTGATCAGATTTAAAGTCAGTAGATACAGGTCATACTTGAAAGTAATTGTTAATTATAGTCTTATCTCTAATATTTCATTCGCAAACGTTATTCAATTTCCACAGTTACCGTACTTTTCTTCAATCCCTTTGAAGTGGCAGTAACTTCCACATCTCCTTTTTTATAATCAGATCTAATGATCAACAGAGCTTTACCGAAGAAAAGCCTAACATAATCGGCCTGAAAGGGATCAAGTGATTGGGGATTACCATTTCCCACCCCTGCAATCTTACCGGGTCCTTTTATTGAGATTTCAATCTGGTTATCTGCCAGCGGACAGGGATTGCCATTTCTGTCAAAGGCTTCAATAAGAATATAAGAAAGATCCATTCCACCGGCAGTGATGGTTTTACGGTCAGGAGTTAACCTTATTTCATAAGGTTCTCCTGCAGTCTCCATAACTTTTTCACCTATTACCTTACCTTCTTTATAGGCAACCACCGTAAGTTCTCCGGGCTGATAGCCAATTTCGTGCCACATCAATCTGTACCTTTCAATTGAATTGCGGGATGTAGGATTTTTACATTTCATTCCCATCGATTTCCCGTTAAGAAACAGTTCAGCGCAGTCGCCATTGGTATAAACAAAAACAGGAACATTTTCGCCCTCTTTCACATCCCAGTTCCAGTGGGGAAGAATATGGACCGTAGTCTCATCAGGATTCCAGTAGCTCTTGTACAGGTAGTACCTGTCTTTCGGAATTCCGCACAAGTCAACTATCCCAAAGTAGCTACTTCGTGAACCATGGTTGCCTTCTCCGCCCATTCTTGTCACCATGCGGTCGCCATAAGGTGTTGGCTCACCGATATAGTCGAATCCTGTCCAGACGAATTCGCCGGCAATATACTCTTCCTCCTGCTGCCACATAAAATCATCATCAGCTACTTCAGCCCAGGCGGGAGCATGCAGATCGTATGAGCTTACCTGTAGGGAATTGGTGAATGCAGTTTTTTCTTCAGGAAGTGGTAATTCGTAAAACCCACGCGTACTTACAGTAGAGGCAGACTCACTTATGATGACAGCTTTGTTGGGTTCCAGCTGACGCGCCAGGCTCCAGCGCTGACCATAATTATAGCTGAGAACATCGTAATAATCGAAATGGCGATTCGCAGCAGCATTCTGATTATCACAGGCCATCGTTACCGGCCGTGTAGGATCATATTTACGAACATAGTTAACCATTGTGTTCAGACGGTGAAATCCGTTATTCCTATTACTTTGAATATCACCCATTTCGTTTCCAACACTCCAGATAAAGACAGAAGGATGATTGCGGTCGCGGACAACAAAATTTTTGATATTGCGGTGTGCATAATCCTCAAAATCTGTTTCAGGGAAAATATCAGCTTTATTGTCGTACTTATCGAATGCTTCATTAAATACCAGCAGTCCCATTTTATCACAGAGATCAAGCAATTCGGGAGCAGGTACATTGTGACTGGTACGGATGGAATTGCAACCCATTGACTTCATTATTTCAAGCTGTCGTTCCATAGCTCTGTGGTAAAATGAAGCACCAAGTAGTCCTTGGTCGTGATGAAGGTTTACGCCATAGAACTGCACTCGCCTGTCATTAAGGTAAAAGCCGTTATCGGCAGTGAAACGAATCGTTCTTATCCCGAATGAAGTAAAATAAGTATCTGTAATTTCATCCTCATTATAAATAGTTGTTTTAACCTGGTACAGGACGGGATTATCAACATCCCATCGCTGAGGTTTGGTAAGGGTGATCGTAGTTTCAATATCTGAGCTTTTACCGGAAGAGATCCGCCTGTTAACTGATCTTGTTGCCAGTTCTTTGCCTTCAGGATTAATAATGGTGTTCTCGACTTTTATATTGGCTTCAGAATCAGTGGAGTGATTGAAAACGGTTGTCATTATCCGCACATCGGCGTAATCAGGTTTTACAATTGGTGTGGTAATATATGTACCCCATATACCTATATGGACAGGATCGACAACAACCATTTGTACTTTCCGGTATATTCCTGCACCGGGATACCAGCGACTGCCATGGTTACGGGTATCAACATAGACAGCAAGGATGTTTTCTTTACCCGGTTGGAGATAACTGGTAACATCAAGATAAAACGAACTGTAACCGTAATCCCATTCCCCTGCCAGTTTACCATTGATGTATACTTTCGGTGAAGACATGATCCCGTCAAAGACCAGATAGATATGTTTGCCGGCATAGGAGACAGGTATATCCAGTTTTTTGCGGTACCAGGCTTCATCCCTCCACGGAAGTTTACCTGTACTTCCGTCTCCGTCAACCATAACCGGACCCTCAATAGCCCAGTCATGAGGAATTGTTACTTCCTTCCATTGGGAATCATCAAAGCTGATCTGTGAGGCAAGTTCATAATTCCCTTTGGCAAACTTCCATCCAGTCTGAAGTGTGATAACCTCTCTTGCCTGGCTTTTAAAAGAAAGTACCAGAAATACTATTAAAACGATGTTTAGTCTTACATTGATGCCTTTATTTTTCATAAGCTGGATCATTTGAAATTTTACATTTAGAATATTTGTTAAAAAGGTCTACTATACAAATATATTCCAATTAAAAGAATAATCCAGTTCCCATGTCTCTCTTTCGTGTCGCCCGTTTATTAATTTTTTTCGTAAATTACACTTAATAAACAAAGGAACTTAAGGAGGATAAGTTTTTCAGGACAGGGACAGTCCTCTTAGCCGAATGATATAATTGAAAAGGAGGTGTTAATTATGAAATTAAATGTACGGGCTTTTGCACTAACCTGCGGAATTATCTGGGGTATCGGACTTTTTTTGATAACATGGTGGATTATTCTGTTTAACGGAACAGTCGATGAGCCAACCTTTATTGGCCGGATATATCTGGGTTATCATATTACTCCATTAGGAAGTGTTATAGGATTATTATGGGCTTTTGTGGACGGATTTATCGGGGGATGGATATTCGCATGGTTATATAACCTGATATCTTCACGAACTTCAAAAACAAAAGAAACATAGCTGATTCCGTCTGAATTTTAATGGTGGGCAAAATGGTATCAGAAGGATTATATATTGGTACTTCAGGATGGAGTTATAAGCACTGGTCCGCAATCTTTTATCCGAAGGAGATAAAACCGGATAAGTACCTTGAATATTATATTACAAAGTTTGGTTGTGTTGAATTAAACACAAGCTTTTATCATCTGCCATTGAAGAAAACAGTTCTGGGATGGAAGAACCGTACACCGGATACATTCAGGTTTTGCACGAAACTGAGCCGTTATATCACCCATCAGATGCAATTAGTTAATATTGAAGGAGCCCTGGCGAGATATTTTGATGTGCTTGAAGAATTGAGGGAAAAGTCAGGCCCTGTATTGGTCCAGTTACCTCCCCAATTGTCATACGATAAATCGCTGATGTGCAATTTTCTGAATTTGTTAAAAGATCAATACAGCTTTTACCGGTTTGCACTTGAAGTAAGACATGAATCGTGGATCAGGAATGAGTTCTTTGATTTGCTTGCACAATATGGAACAGCTTTCGTAATTGCTGATTCAGGAAGCCGTTATCCTTATTCTGAGACAGTTACAACGGATTTTGTATATCTCCGGCTTCATGGCCGTGAACAGTTATATGCTTCAGATTACAGCGACACTGATCTGGGACAGTATGCAGAAAAGATAATACACTGGCTGAATGAAGATAAAAAGGTTTGGGTGTTTTTCAATAATGATTATCATGGTTTTGCCGTAAGCAACGCAGAGAAACTAAAAGAAATAGTAAACTTGTTGTAGCGAGAAATATTAGTATTCAATCCGGAAATCTGTATAGTTGACAGGAGTAAAAGGATCTATGGTTACAGAATCTACATAACCTATACCGGGTCCCTCTCTGCACCATTCAACATAATCATTCAGTTGTTCTCTCGATCCTTCAGCTTCTATATAAACACTACCATCGGATAAATTCTTAACGAATCCATTAATGCCGTGATTCCTGGCTTCCCTTACGGCACTCCATCTGAATCCTACGCCCTGGACTCTACCCGTGATATGAATCTTATATAGCAGTTTATTATTCATTGGTATATACAATTTTAACCATAAGATTTGAGAGTATTACTATAAAATTAAAAATAAATGATAAATTCCCTCGGGCAGGCAGGAACCAGAAACTGACCCCACACCGCCAGTGGGATGACATTACATACAATAATTCCCTTTGAATTTGATTAATCCTTTCAATAAGAATTGGCAGGATTTTTGTTTTAGGTTAAGTCGTTTATATACCCTTTGACCTTTCTATGTGAAACATTCAAAGAGAATTATTGATACCCTGAATATCATATATGTATTCCAATAAGAAGTTATTTATCCAAGTTAAACATTAAAACTACCCATTATGAAAGCTTACTTATGTAAATCGTTATTGATCATCGGATTATTGTTTGTGGTATACTCATTTAACAGATCCTATGGTCAGGATTCTTTATCACAAAGGTCTCAAATGTTAGACGTGAAACTACAGCTTCTGGACTCGAAGCTTGAATTGCTCGATGCAAAAATAAAGCTCTGGGAAGCAAAACCTAAAGAGTTAGATGTCAGGCTCAATGAATTAGGCAATAAGATATCTTCTATGGATATTAATCCGCAGTCGATTACACAGAAATTAAATGAAATAGATTCTTTATTGAAAATACGACAGGAACCAGAGCAGAACATTATTCTTCAGCCTCAGGTTATTAATGAACCGGAACCTGTATTTTTGTATAATTATAAATCTGCAATAATGATTGATCCCTCCAGGCTTCTCGAGGGAACACTTCAGATTTCTTACGAAAGGATCCTGAATAGAAAGTTCTCTGTGAATGTTGCAGCATTAGCTACATATTCGACTACAAAAGGGATATCAAATTTTTACTTTAAAAATCAAAGTTTTACATATTTTAATACGGAATTAAATGCTTACGAGTCTTATGTTGGTGAGGTCATGGCAGGAGGAGGTATAATTGCTCAATTCAGGAATTATCTGTTGACCAGTCATTCAATTAGACAGCAGGCACCACTGGGATTATATGCAGCACCTCAGCTTATGTATAGAAGAATGTCAATTACCGGTTATTATCAGGAGATGGAGGAGATTGAACCAGGAGAATTTGAATTAGTGGATAAAGAGATAAACCAGCATTTGAATATTTATGCAGGAGGAGTTATCCTTGGCATAAAAGTACCAATTCTTAAGGCACTAACAGTGGATGTGTTTGCAGGGGGAAATATAAAACTGAGTAAATACAATAATGAAGATGGCTTTACAAAATATAAAGACTGGTTCAATATTGATTTTTCAGGAGTATCTCCTGTTGCCGGAATATCACTCGGGATATTGAAATAGTGATTATTTCCTGTATATTATAAACTTATTTCCGGAACATAGTTAAACATCCTAAAGAACGAACTCAACGCCGAACTCACGAAATCAGAAAGATGTATTACCAGAACCAGTTTCTCTATCTTATGACGTAAAAAAGTATGCCAGCCATTAACATCGGTATAAGATTCAGATTGCTCTGACAAAATCAGTAGCGGGAAAAAGCAAACATGAACATATCAGACTTAGAGGATATGTCCGTTCAGAGATTATCTGTTTCCAGCCTATTTTTTCCAGTACAACGTAACCGTATACGAGCCATACTCTTCATCCACCTCTTCACCTTCAAAAACAAGTTCGTCCTTCGTGAGCTTTATGACTGTCAGTGCATCATTATCCTTCATCAGGGTTTCATCATTATCAATCAGTTCCCAGGTTCCGTCCTCAGGATTATCAAGGATGGTAATAGTATAAGTACCATCTTCGCGAAATTCCATTGTGGCACCGGTCATCAGGGCATTAGCCAGGAGAACAATGTTTTGAATGTTTTCATTTGAAGAGTTTGTTGTCATTTTATTCCAATTCCAGATATGATCTGTTAAGAGCTCTGCTTTGCTAAGTTCTATCTTATGACAGTTGCTGGTGCCAACCAGGCAAAGCAGTACTGTGAACAGACAGGAAATTTTTGCAAGGTTTTTCATATTACTAATAATTGTGTTTATCTGTTTTACGCAGAGCAGCAAGGAAATGTTACAGTCAGGTTAGGAAATTGAATCAATTTCAGATTCGGGCGCAGACCCAATAACTTTGATTTCATACTTCTGGTTGAGCAAATACCCTATGGGCATTTAAGCTTCACCATCGGAAGATCTAATCTGCTGCTCCACTCTTCCATCGAACCGTCATAAAGAATGGGCTTATGCCCGGCAATGATTGCCGCCACATAATTGATGCAGGCTGAATTACCTGTACCACAATAGAATACAGGTCTTGCGTTCTGTGGAATATCAAGCTTGTTAAATAATTCCTTTATCTTTTCTTCTGAAACAAAATGCCGGGTTTTGGCGTCGTACAGACTTGATGCCGGCAGATTCATTGCTCCTGGGATATGTCCCTGGCGTGGTGTGCCTGAAGTACCATCATAGGACGCCGTCGACCGGGCATCTATTATGTAACAGGTTTTGTTTTTAAGGTTCCTGACCATCCAGCCTACGTCAACAATATTATCCTGTTTTATTAGTACCAGTTTGCCTTTTTTGAATTCGGGCTTCTCCGATGATACCTTCCTCCCTGAAGCTTTCCACTCTTCAAATCCTCCCTGGAGAATTGATATTCTGCCCGCAAGTCCGAAATGCGAAAGAGTGACGAACACCCTGGACACGACAACAAGGTTTACACCGCTTCCACAAAGCACAATATGTGATTTATTACTGATTCCCAGTCCCTCCAGCACTTTCTTTATTTGTTTTATGCCGGCCGGCACAGTACTCTCCGTTTCATTGGATACAGAAAGCCAACCCGGCCAGAGAAACCTTGAGGCGGGAATATGGCCGTTTTCATAATTCCGGATAATGACAGAAATATGCAGGATTACAAGACCCGGTTCAGAAATGTTCTCTTCCAGCCACTGGCTTGTAACCAATACCGGTTTGTTTACCTCATCGATTTGTGCGCATGTGAGACCGTTCCCGACTATGAAAAATATCATCAGGAAAAGAACCGAAAGGATTCTTCCTGTCTTGTTTGGCTTTTTACTAAAATGATATGCATTCATGAAATCAGTGTATTAAAGTTGGTTAAAATCAATTTTATAATCATGTCTTAAACAATTGATATTTTGTATAATCCTCATTATAATGAGCATTGGTATAGGATATTTGTTCGGCGAAGAGGGTGTGCTGAAATTCCTGTATGGTTTTGATTTTCTTATGGAGCAGGCAATACTTGAATTTCCGGTTGAATAATGCATGGTTACAAAAACTCAACGATTTCTTCCAGCGGTTTCCTTTTTTTTATTAAAGTCTTCTGATATCGGGCTTTGGGATAACCCAGTGGTGTAATTCCAAATATTAGCTGGTTTTCGCTAATGTTAAGTGCTTCTTTAAGCAATGCGGGATCGTAAGCCGCAATCCAGCAGGCCCCAACGCCTTCATTTTCAGCGGCCAGTATAATATGCGTCATGGCTATTGCAGCATCGGTTTCAACGGAGTTATATCCGTCGTAACCGCGGTTCCACGCCTGATCTCTTAATCCAAGTACCACAAGGATATGTGGAGCGTCTTTAAGCCAGTCACGGTGGTAAGAGGTCCTTACCTTTTCAAGAATGGCAGATGAAGAGATGACAAGGAATTTCCATGGCTGGTTGTTGCGAGCTGAAGGAGCCAGCCTACCGGCATCGAGGATTTTGTCCAGGGTCTCCTTTGGTACAGGTCGGTTAGGATCGTAATTACGGACACTTTCACGGGTATGGATCAGGTCAGTATATTCCATTTCTACTAAATCCTTGATTATATACGAAAGGTAATGATAATATTGAAAAATGCGAATCTATAAGAAACATTTCGTGATCTATGGATGGATGGTGTTAAAACATGTATAGTTTCGAGCTCCTCTTCCATTATGTATACCAAAACCTTGTAATTAACTGATATTGAATACATGCACACTGGTTGGTTATACGGAAACAATCATAAATTCAGAGGACTGGCTGGTTTGACAAAAACAAAATAAAAGGCATTAATACCTGCATAAATACCACTTATCACTTTCAAGATCAAGAAATGAAATACATGCTAAACCTGATAAAAAATGAATTCAATGTGATTTGTTCAAATCCGGAAAGAATTTTTCTCGTGAGGATTCGGATTTCATTCTAAATGTGGTCAGTACGTTCGGCTTTTGTAATATAATATTATATTATTGCAACTAACTTGGCAGACCATTAAAATGACCAGTGAACAATTGGTAAAACCGGAAAATCATAACTCTGTTCATTAATGTTCACAAGTCCAATTTGAAGACCATTTATTTCACCGACATAATTCACAAGACCAAACTGGACTCCTCTCATGGTCTTTGCATAATTAAACAATCCTGACTGGAATCCTTCAAAATTGTTTTTTGTGAGGTTTATAAAACCACATTGCCAGCCTGTATAATCATTTTCAATCATATTAACAAAACCAACCTGAACACCTTCTGAAAATCCCATAGTTAAATGGTTGATAAATCCTAAATCCAAGCCTGTAATAGAAGAATTACGACCATAAATCAGATCGAGTCGGAATCCTTGAATAAAATCGGTTTCCGGCAAGATTTGAATTGGTGCAAAGAGGGCAATTTGTATTGGCCTACTCTTTTCCTGAAAAGTTATTGTTGTATCCTGAGCTTGAACGGTTGTCGAGCTTAAAATGAGGATGAATACAGCAAATACTAAAGACATATAATACTTGTTTGTCATTTTTTCTATTTTTTGTGTTAATAATTAAGTAAGATTTATAATATGCATATAACATATAATTCTAATGCCAAAATTGACATTATAAAAGCAAATATATTACCTATTATCAGAATATGCAAAAAAATCAATTACTGTATAATATGTTATAATTAATAATTGTGTGGGCTACTCAATAATTCAGTCCAGTCAGGATCAGAGTTTTGATAAGGATAAATTGACAACAAAAAAGTCCTGAAAATGCACCATTCAACGCTTTATCTCTATTATCCAATGGTGTTACAACTACCGAAAGTAGATAATGGATATGTGCCTTTTATCTGCCATTAAAAGCATATATTTATGGCTTAGTAGTGGTTAATCTCAGGAACCATAGAAAACAATCGTGCTATATTTGGCGACAAACATGTATCTTTATGGTAGCGTTTGAATGATAAAACTGAGCCAAGTTATTTCGTTTTCTTAGTTTAAATCAGCAGTTAATTTTACTGGTAATCATGATTCAAATACATGTAAACCTTAATCTCAAAGATCTGTTATCACATTCCCGCCAGGGTAGTTTAATCTTATAATAATTATTAATGAGCATATAAAATATGGGATTGTTCGGTTTTCAACAGGAATTGGCGATTGATCTTGGTACAACAAATACCCGGGTTATTTATAAAGACAGAGTAGTTATTAATATGCCAACGATTGTTTCTATTAATACCATGACGGGCAAGATGATTGCAATAGGTGAAAAAGCCCTCCTGATGCATGGCAAAACACATGAAAACTTTAAAACGATCAAACCTCTCAGAGATGGTGTAATCGCTAACTATGCTGCTGCCCAACAGATGATACAGGGGATGATAAAAATGATCAACAACTTTAGCCTCCTTTTTACTCGCTCGATAAGAATGGTAGTCACTATTCCGTCAGGATGTACTGAAGTTGAAAGAAGAGCTATCAGGGATTTAACAGAATACGCTGGAGGCAGAAATGTCTACATGATATACGAACCTATGGCAGCCGCCATAGGAATAGGTATCGATGTGAATACCCCGGAAGGAACCATGGTTGTTGACATTGGCGGAGGAATCACTGAAATTGCAGTTATTGCTCTCGGAGGAATTGTCTGCAACCAGTCTCTCCGAGTTGCAGGTGATGATTTTACATCTGATATCCAGGCTTATATGAGACACAAACACAATGTTAATATTGGTGAAAGTACTGCTGAAAAGATCAAAATTAAGGTCGGTTCAGCACTTTATGAATTGGCAAATCCACCTCTGGATTTTACTGTCAGGGGACCTAATATTATGACCGCAACGGCTATTGAAATACCAGTCTCTTATCATGAAATTGCCAGTTGCCTGGATAAGTCTATTTCAAAAATTGAGATGACGATCCTTTCAGTAATTGAACAAACACCACCTGAACTTTATGCAGACATTGTTCAGCGAGGAATCTACCTGACAGGCGGTAGTGCTCTGCTCAGAGGACTTGACAAGAGATTAGCTGAAAAAATAAATATTCCTTTTCATATACCTGAGGATCCTATGCTGGCAGTTGTACGAGGAACAGATATTGTATTGAAAAACATTAACAAATTCTCGTTTCTTATGAGATAGAATCAGAGTATACAGGTTTCTGGTTGCTCTCTTTAAGAATCATTTATCTGTCCAATTTGCTCAGGTTTTAGACAACTGGACAAGTTAGGATGAATCATCTCCTTTGCTGTTTTTTTGAGACGGTTCCACTCAGCATTAAAATCTAAAGAACCACTGAAAAGTAACGGTGCTGAGTAAATTCACCAGGTCCTCTCCACAGGAGATCTGGTTGGGTGGATAAGTGTTTATGTGGCACATATTTTTAAAGATCTCTGCCGATTATTGATCGGTTCTGATATCATTACAAAATTAAAAGGTACATTTAAGATTGAAGATATGAATTCATATTGTTCAGAGATATCTTCATCGCCTTCATTATAATACAAATTGATAATGAGCTTCTTATCCTTCTGTTTAATAAGTGTGATCTTCTTTAGAAAAGTAACGAGGGCTATTGAATTGACGCCGTTCAAATATTCCAGATGAATATCGACAGAAGTCTGATCAGCAGGATTATTAATACATTCATCAATCCAATACTCAAGTTGCTTAAAGAATTCAGATAAATCTTGATGTATCAAGCGACCTTCAATTTTTCTCATCCCTTTCGGATCAAGTGCTACTTCAGGTGTACTCGATGTAGGTGATATTATTTTCTGCTTCAGCAACATATGTTAGATTTTCATATTTTATTCTCTTCCTCTGCACCTGGGATATTTTAACTGACCTGTCAGATATCAAAATAAAATACAACCATTAGTACTTTACTATGTTATACGTGTCTTATTAGAAAATGATGTGTTTAGGAGTATTGATTTTGATTAAAACAATTGTGCCTCTGATAAAAGGAGTTATAATAGTGATTAAAAGATTGGACAAAATGAATTGAAGTAAAAACAAAATTGACTTTGAATTAAACAAGGTTTAACTTTGATATAGTAAAAAGCGTGCAAAAGTTGTATTTATTGACCTGATTTGATGTGTCATGTTTACTTTATTACACAACATACTTCTGATCGTTAGGTATCATTAATAAAGAGAAAAATGAATTCTAAATCAAGTTTATCCCAAGTGGCTAAAATTTATGGAATTATCATCACTTCACTGATGGTATTAATATTTGGCACAAAACTTATTGGCACAATTATCGAAAATGGTGTCGGTCAATTAAAAGAAATAGCTAACGCAACGATTCATTGGTATGATGATCCAACAGGTTTCTTTTTATCCTATTTGATAGGGTATGCAACTGTATGGTGGAAGCCTCTGTGGGGCTCGGTAATAATCGTTGTAGCATGTTTATTAGTAACTGTTATAAACATTGATAATATTGGATTCATTATATTTGCATTGCTTGCATTTATAGTTGGCATTTTATACATAGCATCATGGTATGATATTAGAAAAAGGAATAAAAAGTATGCCTGACATGTTGTATTTTCAATCAGCTTTGAGCCAAGTATTTGCATATAGCCAAATTAGTGGAAGATAATAAAAGATTGATCTGAAAGAAGTGTGCTTAATATCACCGGATTTTACATACTGTATTAAAATTAAAATCTTAAAATATGATACAACCTAAATCAAAAAAAAATAACGACCAAAATGATTCAAAGCATGATCGTTATATTTCAATAGTAACCAATTTGATTTTATATTCAGGTTTGGTTATAATAATAACTGGATTAATCTATATGATTTTCAATTTGTCAAGAGCAGACTCGATAATTAAGATTTGGCTACCTTTTATGATAGTCGGAGTTGCATGGGTTTTTGTGAGCCAATTAATTAAATGGCAATATTTAAAGCCGTCCAGATAAATGCTACTGTCCAAAGCAATAGTAACTGTGGCAGACTGCAAAAGCCAGACGTCTATACCACATTTGACCGGACAAATTACAATTAGTATATATAGCTAATCATCAAGCATTTAACTCCGGCATTTGGTGGTCAATTTTATCCGGCTATCTATGGTCCAGGCAACTGGTCTTTACATAAAAGGGAAGAAATAGCAGTAAAATAAAGTTGATTTTGTTTTATAAGATCTAATTTTGATAGCAGAATGAGTTAAATCGATACTTTAATGGGTGATAAGACCGTGTATAAAACGCTATTTAGCTAAAGAACATTTATAAATGGGGAAAACATATAAATATCACTATCTGGATGTTATTGCATATTTATTAATGATAATATGTTTTCCTTTAAATCCGCTTGTATTATTGAAAGTTATTGAACCACAGGGGAATAAAATATTAAGTTATTTGGGAGTAGTTATTTGGTCTGTTGGAATGGTTTTCGTGATTTATCCCTTTATATATTTTAAATTAAAAGGTAATGTAAGCAAAGGGAAATCTTATGTTCACACAAATACAATAGTAACAAGCGGGCTTTACTCAATTGTCAGGCATGTTCAATATACCGGGGGGATCCTTTCAATATTTATTACTGCCCCCTTTTTGTATCCTCACTGGATTTTTGTTATTCTTGGTATACCTGGAATATTCCTTACTTATCTTGGAACAAAAAGAGAAGATAAATTATTGATTGAAAAATTTGGGAATGAATATAAAAAGTATATTGATGAAGTTCCAGCAATAAATATTTTGATTGGGATTTTACGAAAAATTAAAATTTAGACACATGAAGAAGCATCAAAACAGAAAATCCGACTATTTTATGACATTCTAAAAGGCTTCTGGTTTTTCCAGTAAAAGTCTATAAAAAGATGATATTGGTATAAAATACGGTATATGTAATAGCCGCGTTAAATAAATTGTAAACATTTATTTACACTGCAAACTTCGACAATTAATTTAATAAATTAAATTTGAACATGCATGAAGATTCATCAGGAAATGATTCAATAAATTTGATTAGATTCGTGGTAAATATTTTCCTATAATATAATCATTTATTATTCATTCCTGGTACCAGTAAAAAATATATACCCAATGAAGGCATTGAAAAACAGCAATCGTTTTAAAATTATCCTGGCAATGTTGTCATTAGGCATCCCAGGATATCTTTGTAGTCAGATAACCAGTTACGAATCAACACCTCAATATCTTTTTACCCATTTCAATATAAGTCAGGTAAAAATGAAAAACAGTCAGGTATATACAAGTCTTATGAATTATAATACTGTTACCCAAAGGATGGTCTTTATTAAAGGTAACGAGTACTTTGATCTCACTAACTATCAAGTGGTTGACACTATTTACCTTAACGATCGCGTATTTATACCCGTAGGAAAGGTCTATTATGAAGTCTTGTTTTCAGGGCCTGTTTCTTTATTTGTTCAACATATTGGAAAATTACGGGGTAAACCTACCGCATATGGAAGAACTTCACAGGCGTCTTCAAATTATTATCTGACAAATGTGAATACGATAGGAGGAACACATAATCTGCCTTTACCGCCCGATTATATAGTCGAAGTGACAACTATTTACTGGATCAGGAAAGATAATGCATGGCTCGATTTTACAAATAAAAAACAATTTCTCAAATTATTCCCTGAAAAAGGTAATCAGTTAAAAAACTTTATCAAAGAAAATCGTCTTAAGATTGATAAACCTGAACACCTCAAAAAACTTGTGGACTATTACAATAGTCTGATAGTAAAATAGAGATAGTTATAATATTGTTGATCTCATGAATGAACCGGAATTTCAACAGATTGTCAGAGCATCAGTTTGCTCAGCTTGAAGGTAAATCGAGGCTTTTTCATTACCTGCCTCAAAAGATGAAGAGGGATCTGGATGGGTGGATTAGTGTTTATGTGGCACATATTTTTAAAGATCTCTGTCGATTAATGATCGGTTCGGATATCATTACAAAATCAAAAGGTACATTTAAGATTGAAGATATGCATTCACCTTGTTCAAGGATATCTTCATCTCCTTCTTCATAATACCAATTGATAATTAGCTTCTTATCCTTCTGTTTAATAAGTGTGACCTTCTTGAGAAATGCAATAAGGGCTATTAAATTGACACTGTTCAAATATTCCAAATGGATATCTACATAAGTCAAATCAGCAGAATTAAATATGTATGCATCAATCCAATTCTCAAGTTGCTTATAGAATTCAGATAAATCATTATTTATCAAACGACCTTTAATTTTTATCATCCCTTTCGGATCAAGTACTACTTCAGGTGTACTTGATGTAGGCGATATTTTTTCTTGCTTCAGTAACATATGTTTGATTTTAATATTTTAATAAATGATACTAATAAATGAAAATCTTTTATTCCTCTGACACCTGGGATGTTTTAACTGACCTGCCAGATATCAAAATAAAATACCAACATTGGCACTTTACTATATTATACGTCTCTTTTTAAAAAAGGATGTACTTGGGAGTATTGATTTTGATCAAAACAATTATTCCCATTATAAAAAGAGTTATAATAGTGATTAAAAGATTGGTGAAAACGAATTGAAGTACTGTTTAAGTCCCTCATATTGACTTTCTGAACTCATTAACAAACTAAATTTTTTGAGCTGGAGTGAGATATTATCCCAAATCACACTGATTATGAGAGGTTTAAACTGGATCCATTTGCGTATTTTGCATAATATTAAATGATTGGGTAAAATGGTAAAATAACATTTAAATACAAATAGGCTTCTTTCTTTAAATCGGAGAAGGGTGCTCAATATCACCGGATTTTACAGTGAGTGGGAGGTTTTAAAAATTTACTGATTTATTATCCTTATTATTCGACCGTTAGTCAAAATCTTATTTTTAGAAATAATTCAAAATAATAAATGATTAGATATTTCTATTACTCTGGATTTCTTTGCTTTAGATTCTTTTGACATGTTTGATTACTAAAACTTATCTCTGTTTAATAATAAATTTTATCCACTTTTTGACGAATCACCAATATTCGTTTATTAACTATTCATTCTTATAATTATTCGTCAGAATTTGAAAGACAAAAAGTTAAAATCACGTCTCATTTCCCCTGTAATTGGGCTTTTGACACTTGACAGGAATATTCTTATGCTCTACTTTTATTATTTAAACAATTAAAAGATATATGGATTACAGATGATGATGAAAAATTTACAGGACAAATGATATTTGAACCAGCAGAGGAAGTTTATTGAATTCAAGAATATGATTTAGATTATTACAGAAGAAATAGCTTTTGAAGAGTATAATAAATATAGAAATGAAAACATCACAAGAAATGCTTAATGAGCGACTAAATATTCAGGATGGTCATCTTAAAGGAGCAAGAATAACGATTCCTAAATCAATAGTAAGTGAATTGATGGAAGATTATCATTCCCAATTTCGTCAGGAGATAAAATTGCCGGATGAGGAGGAAATTGAAGAACTGGCAAAGGAGACTTTCATATCAATTACAAGTCAGAATGCTTTTGTTGTTGGGTTTAAATATGCATACGACAAAATCTGCAATCAGAAAAAACAACCCGTAAAAAAAGAATGACTATGTTACAAATGTGTCCAATCTGTCAACCATACGGGGCTTTGAAGAAATAGAAGTACAACATTGCTATTGGATAAACGCGATAGATGATTTTGTAACTAATCATAATAGAGATGATATTGAAATAGAGACAAAAGCACGTCATAATTCTTTTAATATAAATGATTTCTATTCCATATCTGCCCATAAATCCTATGTTATTATAGGTACCAATTTCGGTATGAGGGATGAAAAGGGCTATTTGTGCTTCCGAAAGTTCAAAATGAATAAAAAGATCATATCTAAATTCAAAAAACGACTTATTGATTATATATCAAGCCACAATATGAGCATAAAGCTTTAATCCTTAACTTACATTAAAATATCCAGCACGCATTCCTCTTTCTATGGGATGTAATGCAACCAATCCCTCAGAAATCAGCTCCGGGGGCTTTTTGTTTAAATGGTATAAATCCAACCCTCACTTGACTTTGGTATCAGGATAGTTTAACTTTACTTGTGCAATAACCTTAATGATTATAAAAAAGTATTCTAATGGCAATCTGGTCTGCTGAAATAAAAGAACTTGAGAAACTTTATGAATCGATTAAAGGTCAGTTACCTGAGCTTGAAAAAGAACTGGAACAGCTTATTAGGACAGAAGACGCAAATGTGATCCTGTTATATTCAAGAAGGTGTCTTGAAGTGATCATTACTGATCTGTGTGAATATGAACTTGGAAGACCGCGAAAAACCGAACCTCTAAAAGGTATTATTGATAAGCTGTATAAGCAGGAAAAAGTACCTCCGCACATAATAACTTCAATGCATGGTTTAAACGATCTGTCCACCTATGGTACCCATCCAAAAGAATATGATCCGGAACAGGTTCGGCCTGTATTAATAAATCTTCTTACCATTTTCAAGTGGTACCTGAAATTTAAAAATATTGGAATTTACACACTGACTGAGAATAAGATAAAAGACCTGGAAATCTCCCCCATTGAAAAAAAATATTCAATTCAGGGATCCGGTGTTCTTTTAGATTATACTGGTCCGATCAGTTCTGATATGATTGAATTAATATTAATAAAATTGAAGCAATCAAAGGATTACAGAGACTTAAACAAAATAATCGCAAAAAGGGTATATTCAATTATTATAGAGTGTCTGGAAAACATTTCTAAACACTCTCTGAAAAGACCGGATAATGAAGTTTTACCGAATCCATATATTTCGGTTAGAAGACAGGAGAATGAGATTATTATTATCGCAGGGAATCCAACATCTGAAGATAATAAGAAAAAAATGGTCAGCAGGATTGATCAAATTAATAACCTTGATGAGACTGACCTAAAATTATTATATGATGAAAATATTAACAGTGAAGGCTTTGTATAATTTTACGACTGAATTATTTATGTTTGTAAAAACCAGATATATAGATCGTTGCGTATGCGAATTTTCGCTCTGATGGCCATGGGCTGGACAACGATGATGGGTAATCTAAAGATAACACTGATAAATCATTCGCATATTTATACACAGCCACAGTGAATTAAAATTAGATGAAGTCGGGGCGGGCCTTGGATTTATTATAATGGCGATAAAATCGCAAAACAGGATTGAATATAGTTACCGGAAAACTGATTCCAGCTATACATTTGTAGAAGTCCGAATTTCCATAAGTAATATTATTCTGAGGAAGTTTATTATAAAGCAAACTAGCTGTTCCCCAAAAATAAATTTTGATCCGGATAAAAACTTGTTTGAAATCTCAGGAGAATCAAGACCACCTGATGTTCCAAA
>Ga0307438_1000416_pt1 | contig 33574 bp, 31 predicted proteins | sample SalMarWE160110MG_FD_202144 | JGI IMG/M metagenome (GOLD analysis project Ga0307438, IMG submission 202144) | Salt marsh sediment microbial communities from the Plum Island Ecosystem LTER, Massachusetts, United States - WE1603-110 | ecosystem: Environmental > Aquatic > Marine > Intertidal zone >... | reverse complement strand
TTACAAGTTGGACTTTTCTACTCTCTCTTCTCTGGAGCGAATGGGGGAGAAATCTGCTCAAAATCTCCTTTCTCAAATTGAAAAAAGTAAATCGCAGCCTTTGAGCCGACTTATTTTTGCTTTAGGGATTCGATATGTAGGAGCAAGGGGGGCTCGTATATTAGCCGACAATTTTTCCTCTTTAGAAGCATTAGCGACCGCTTCCCAGGAAAGCCTGCAAGAAATTCCCGAAATTGGCCCTAGGACTGCCCAGTCAACCCTCCTCTTTTTTCAGGAGGAGAAAAATAGAGAGCTATTAGCTGGATTAAAGAAGTGGGGAGTACGAATGGAGGAAGAGAGAGAAGAAAAGAGGGAAACTTCTCTTACTGGGAAGAGATTTGTTTTTACTGGAAGCCTGGAGCATTATACTCGTCAGAGAGCAAAGGATCTGGTGGAGAAAATGGGGGCGAGAGTAGTGAGTTCTGTTAGCCAGAAGACAGATTATGTAGTAGTGGGCGAAAATGCTGGTTCTAAATACGATAAAGCTAAGGCGCTCAGGGTGAAGACTATTACTGAAGAAGAATTTGGGGAATTGATGAAGTGATAGTAGGCTTAGTGGCTGTTCTACAGTGGGATGGGTAGACTTGGAGAAAATGAAAATAGAAATTGTAGCTCTCTCTGGAAGGGTTACCTCTTGACTATTTGAATAAGATTTACTATAATGAGAAAAGTTGAAGGATCGTGGGCAGGGTTGACACGGAAAAGAAGGTTAGGTATAGTAAGCTAAAATAACCTTTTTTCAAGTATAGGGCTTAGATGGTTGCCGAAGGACATTTTCTGAAGAAGCCTTATAGGAGCAACCTTAACGAAGCTTCGAGTTGAGGAAAAAGAAAAATATACTGTTTGAGGAGCAAGGCGACGAGTTTATATTTTTCCCGAAACGAGAAGTTGAGTAGAAAGAATAAGAAGCTACTATACAGCGACGGAAGAAATTGTCCTGAGGCATTCTTGACAATAGATTAAAGAATGGTAAGATTACTGACGATTTGACAAATAAAAGAGGATATGGTAATAAATGAGAAAAATGAGAAAAGGGGGTGGTAGAAGAGAAAAAGAAGAGGTTGAGGTAAAGAAAAAGAAATAGAACCGAAAACAAAGGAATAATAAGAATAGAGTTATAAAAGGAGGCAAGTAGAATGAAGAAAGGGTTAATAGGGGTAGTAGTATTGGCGTTTGTGGCACTGGTTTGCGGAACTGCTTTTACCGCAACTTTTGAAAGCGTCGATATCGAAGCTACTCTGGAATGGACAATCTTTGATGAGACAGGGTTCATGCCTGGAACTAGTTATGACGCTCCTGCTTTGGCAGTGCCTGACTTAACACTCACCTCAGGTCCTTGGTCGGCTGGCACCGACGATGGTGCTTGGGATTACTTTAAGTATACGGCGGAGATGGCAGTTGTCGGGCTCCATGCAGACACTAGTTATGCAATATATGACTTGGAACATGACATCACCGCAGGTCAAGGCATAACCGTGGAAGCAGAAATGGCACCTCTGAGTGTGGATGTAGCATACACCGCCGGTGAGGAGTACGGAGTTGGAGGTACATATGATGCTGGCCTGTTCAGCGTGGGGGCAAAGTACAATAGTACTGAAGCTTATGGTGTTCAGGTAGAGTACCCGGTTGATGATTTTACCTTGACTGGTCAATATGCAACTGGAAGCCTTCCGGGAGCAACAAAAGCCTATATACTCAAAGGCGCGTATGCTTTGACCCAGGACAACACCACCGATGACAGCGAAATAACGGTCTCCTACACCGTTTCCGATTTTCCTTTCCCCAGTTTTGAATCAACTACAGTCGCGGCAGGAGTGGTAGACTACCCCGTAACTGCTACCACTCTAGTGGGAGCGAGTGTTTCCAGTGTTTCTACTGGCGGCACCAGTACCGTTACTTATACGGGAACATCAGACACTACCTTAGTTGAAGGCGTGACCTTTATGCTGGAGATTGGCAAAGTTGGAGCTGCCGATCTTACCTACTCTGGTGGGGTAAAAATTTCTTTGTAGGAGAAAAAAGGTGAGCTCACCCATTAGTGGGCTCACCTTTTAAGTACGTACGTTAGCTCTAACTCATTAGAAAGAATAGAGGACTTTTTTTGCCAATAGGGGGAGTGTGAAGATATAGTAAGGGAAAGTAGATAGGGAAAAACGGAATAGGACGTTCAATTCTATACGCTACCCGCTGTATTTCTTAAAGGAGGTGGAAAAGAAAGATGGCTAAGGTACTTTTGAAAGATATTACCAAGGAGTTTGGGAAAGTAGTAGCGGTCAAAAACTTTACTCTGGATATAAAGGATGGGGAGTTTATAATTCTTGTAGGACCTTCTGGATGTGGAAAGACCACTACCTTAAGAACTATTGCCGGTCTCGAGGAGGCTACCGCAGGTGAAATTTACATCGGAGATAAATTGGTTAACGATGTTCCTCCCAAAAACAGAGATATTGCTATGGTTTTTCAGAACTATGCTCTTTATCCTCATATGAATGTTTATAAAAACATGTCCTTTGGGCTAAGGCTGAGGAAGATTCCTAAGCCTGAGATAAATACTACAGTTAGAAGAACAGCTGATCTTCTGGGTATTGGTGAACTATTGGATAGAAAACCTAAGGAGCTTTCTGGTGGACAGCGCCAGAGGGTTGCTTTAGGGAGGGCTATTGTACGTGACCCGCGTGTATTTTTGTTTGATGAGCCTCTTTCCAACCTGGATGCGAAGTTGAGGATTGCTATGAGAGCGGAATTATTAGATTTACATCAGCGTCTGAAAACTACTACAATTTATGTTACTCATGACCAATTAGAAGCAATGACTATGGGTGATAGGATTGTAATTATGAATGAAGGGGTAATTCAGCAGGTAGATACCCCTCAGGTGGTATACGATCATCCTGTCAATAGATACGTAGCCGGATTTATCGGTTCGCCATCGATGAATTTTCTGTCGCCTACTATCGTCAAGAAAAACGGGAATTTCTATGCTGCCGATAAAGACTATGAATTAAAGATTCCCGATGATAAGGCTAAATTTCTGAAGGATTATGTGGACAAAGAAGTTGTATTAGGAGTAAGACCTGAGCATATAGATACGAAGACGACAAAAAGGGATTACGATCCAGGGAGTATTTTTTCGGCTTCCATATGGGTAGTAGAGACACTGGGCTCAGAGAAGCTTGTTCATATAAGAAACGGTGAAAAATATACTCTCATTGTTCGCCTTGACCCTCATGCTGATATTAAAACAGGTGAGACAGTTGAGTTTGTTGCCAATATGAACCTATCTCATGTATTCGATAAGGAGACGGAGGAGATAGTTTTCTGAACTCGGTAAATTAGAACATCTAAAGTGGAGAGAACTAGAGGAGGAAAGTAAGATAAAATTCCTCCTCTTTGTTTATAGAAAGCAGTAATACGGGGAATGAAGTATGGGGATTGCTATTTTGGTGGATGGGTACAATGTGATTTATAGTTCTTCTGAATTAAAGAGATTGCTAGAAAAGAGTAGATATCAAGCACAGGAAAAATTAGTTAATCTAATGTCTAGCTATTGTTCTCTGGAGGGAAGGGAAGGATATGTGGTCTTTGATGCTTATAGAGGTCGTTGCTTGAAGAGTGAGGAGGAAATAGGTTCTAATTTGAAAATTATCCTCACGGGAACAGGCGAGACAGCTGATTCATATATTGAGAAGTTTGTTTCCCAAAAGAAAGCCTATTATGATTATATCTATGTAGTTACATCGGATTATTCCCAAAGAAGGACAGCGGACGATAAGAAGGTTTTATTTCTCTCCCCACAGAATTTTCTTAAAGAGATCGAAGCCTACCAAAAGGTTTTAAGAGAGACCTATTTTTCCAGCCCATCTAAAGCCTGTCTGAGAGTATCTGACTATTTGAAAAGCGAAGTTAAAGAAAGATTGGATAGAATAAGAGAAGGATTATCCTGAGTTGCTCTTGCCTATTACATCGCTGCCGAAAGACATTTTCTGAAGAAGCCTTATAGGAGCAACCTTAACGAAGCTTTGAGTTGAGGATAAAGAAAAATATACTGTTTGAGGAGCAAAGCGAGGAGTTTATATTTTTCCCGAAACGAGAAGCTGAGTAGAAAGAATAAGAAGCTACTATACAGCGACGGAAGAAATTGTCTTTCGGCTTTATTTGACATCCCATCTATCTTGTATAATAATTAAGCGATTTAGATAGTTCATTGTTCATAGTTCATAGTTCATCGACAAAGAGAACTTGCTTTATGGTTTGAAGATCTTGATCAATGAACAATCAACTATGAACTATGAACAGACCCAATAGGTGAGAAGAATAAAAGAGATAAATATAAAGATAGAGAATAGAGATGAAATAGAGCTTCTTTGTGGCAAAAGAGATGAAAATTTAAAGTTCATTGAAAAAGAAATGGGAGTTACTTTTGCACTGAGAGATAATTTTCTTAAAATTAAAGGGAAAAAAGAACAAGTAGAGAGGGCAGAAAGGTTAATTAAAAGGATTTTTTTTCAACTGCGCAAAGGATATACTTTCTCTCCCCAAGAGATAAAATATCTCTTGGTTAATACAGAAGAGGGAAAATTAGATGTGGTTAATTCTGCCCTGGTAGTTTTTACTACTCCTCGAGGGAGAAAGATAAGACCTCGCACAAAAGGACAAGAAGAATATGTGGAGGCGATAAGAAATAATGAGGTGATTTTCAGTATCGGTCCTGCAGGAACAGGGAAGACTTATCTGGCAGTGGCTATGGCAGTAGCATCTTTAGAAAAAGAGGAGGTAGTCCGCATAATTTTGACTCGTCCCACGGTAGAAGCAGGAGAGAAGTTAGGCTATCTACCAGGAGGATTAGAAGAAAAGGTGGAGCCATATCTTCGTCCTTTATATGACGCATTGTACGAGCTGGTTCTTGTCGAAAAGTTCCAGATGCTTCTGGAGAGGCGGATTATTGAAATTGCACCTCTAGCTTATATGAGAGGTCGTACCCTTAACGATGCTTTCATTATTCTGGATGAGGCGCAAAATACGACCTATAAGCAGATGAAGATGTTTTTGACCCGACTGGGGTTCGGATCAAAGACAGTAATTACAGGAGACATCACCCAAATTGACCTTCCTGAACAGAAAAGTTCAGGATTGGTGAGTGTACAGTCATTGTTTGAGGACACACCAGGGATAAAGACTGTTTATCTTACTCAAAAAGATGTGGTAAGGCATCGTCTGGTGCAAGAGATTGTGAAGACATATGAAAATTATGAAAGAGAGAAGAAGAGTAGTTAAGAGAGTGACAAAGATAAGCAGTTCTAAGGATAAAAAAATCCAGATTAGAAATCTGTTTGTATTGGCTAAAGGACATTTTCAAAAGTGGCTCTGGGGGTCAGGGGTAATAGTAGGCTTGGCTTTGATTTTTCTTTTACCTGGAACCAGGGAAACCGATTGGTTTAAGCAAATCGGTTTAGTTAGTCTGGTAATTCTGTCTGTTTTTGTTCTCTTTATTTATCTTCGGAGATTCTGGCCAGAATTTCTTTTATCTCGACCTTTATGCTTATTGGGGATTTTGATTGTCTCTATGGCTGCAATAGGGAAAGTCATCATATTGTTGCCTCAGGTACCTGACTACTTTATTCCCATTGCTTTTTTATCTATTTTAGTTTCACTTCTTTTTACTCCTGTCCTATCTGCTGTAACAACTTTATTATTAGTTATTCTTTTTGCTGTTAATACTCAGAATTTGGGGATTTTGCCAATTCTAACTGTAGGAGGGATGGTAGGTTCATATACTGCTTCTTTTATTCATCAGAGAACTGATTTGACTAAAGGTGGTCTTTATGTGGGTATATCCAATGTTTTAGCAATATTGGCCGTAGGTTTAGTTGGTAATCATTCTCTTTCTTATATTTTAACTATGAGCTTATGGGGTATAGGAAGTGGCTTTTTTTCCAGTATTTTAGTTATGGCAGTATTGCCTTATTTAGAAACCTATTTTGGGATAACTACCGATATCAGGTTACTAGAGCTAGGTAATTTAAATCTTCCCCTTCTTAATAGATTAGCTATCGAGGCTCCCGGTACATATTACCACACTATAATGGTGGCTAGTCTGGCTGAGGCGGGAGCAGACGCTATTGGGGCTAATTCTCTCTTGGTGAGGATAGGTGCTTATTATCATGATATTGGTAAGATTGTTCGACCCCACTTTTTTTTCGAAAATGCTGGGTCAAGTGAGAACAATCATCACCAGAAAGTAACTCCTAATTTAAGTTCGGTGATTATCATATCCCATTTGAAAGATGGAGTGGAGATGGCTCAGGATAATCGTCTTCCCCAAGTGATTATAGACATCATTAGAGAGCATCATGGGACTGGGCTAATAGCACATTTTTATAGAGAGGCCCTGTTAGAAGGAGACAAAAAGAATAAGGAGTTAATAGGGGAAGAGAATTTTCGCTATCCAGGTCCTAAGCCTCAGTCCAAGGAAGCAGCTATTGTAATGTTGGCTGATTCAGTAGAAGCCGATTTTCGTTTTCTGCCGCGGCGAAATATTAAAAGCATAGAAACTCAGGTAGGCAAAGTGATTGGCAATAAGCTGAGAGATGGACAACTGGATGAATGTGATTTAACCTTGAGAGAGATAGCTAAAATAACCCAGGCTTTTAGCAGGACCCTGGCTGGTATTGTCCATACTCGCGGAAGGTATCCAGAGGAGATGTTAAAAAAAGAGTCTAAAATTGGGTAATTTCATCTCTAAAGTCCAGATAAGAAATCTACAGAGGAAGATGGTTGATACAGAATTCCTGGGAAAGGTGGCCTCGATGGTATTGGACGATAATTTGGCTTCCAGGAAGAAGAAAGAGATAAGCATAGCTCTGGTGGATATTAAGAGAATGGCTAAGTTAAATGAGAAATTTCGTGGGATGAAAGAGCCTACGGACGTTTTAGCTTTTCCTCTAGGAGGAGAATTTATATCTACAGAAAACCTACTGGGGGAGGTGGTGATTTCAATAGACAAAGCCGAGGAACAAGCCAGAGAAAGAGGACACTCGTTAGAAAGCGAACTTGCTCTTTTAACAGTTCATGGGGTTTTACACTTACTCGGTTATACTGATGAGGATGAAGATAGAAGAAAGATTATGCAGGACAAAGAAAAGAAGATTCTTCACTTTTTTAGAATAGAGTTGAGCAGTGAAAGGAGAGAGATTAATGAGAGAGAAGAAGAATAAAAGTCTAATTCTTTTACTTCTTTGTTTATTTTTTATCGTGGGTTTGAGTGTCAATACAGCTAGAGCAGATTTAGTAGTCAAGATAGGTTATGTAGACTTTCTAAGGATTTTCCACGAATATGAAAAGACCAAGGAACTGGAAGCGAAACTGACGATGGAGAATGAAGCTGATCAGAAGATGCTTAGCGAAAGAAGACAGATGATAGAAGAAGAGATAGATAAACTTAAAGAAGAGCTGGAAACGCAGGAATTGATGCTCTCAGAATCTGCTAAGAAAGAAAAACAGGTAGAGATGGAACGTAGGATTGAAGAATTGGATGAGTTTAGTGTATATATTGAGCAGCGAAACCAGGAGAGGGAGGCTAAGTATACGGATGAGATCCTGAAGGACCTCGAGTTAAGGTTATCTTCGATAATAAAGAGTATTGCGGAGAAAGAAGGGTATAGATTTGTCTTTAGAAAAGGTAATTTATTTTATGTTACTCCAGAAAAAGAGTTTGACTTGACAGACAAAGTGCTAGCTCAGTTAAATGAGGAATATAAAGCGGAGACTGAAAGTGGTGAATAGAATTTCGTTGCTCGTTGCTGGTCGCTCGTTACTCGAAGAAAAAACAATAAGACGGTAAGTGGTGAATAGAAATTCGTGATGCGTCGTGCGTGATGCGTATTGCGCAATACGCAATACGAGTTATGGTTTAACAATGAAAAAAACTTTAGAAGAATTAGCAAGGCTCGTGCGAGGCAAAGTTGAAGGAGATGGAGGAGTAATAATAGAAGGCGTAGCTAAGGTGGAAGAGGCGAAGAAGGGTGAAATTACCCTGGCTGTTTCTGAAAAATACCTCTATGAAGCTAAAAAGTCAGAGGCTTCGGCGGTTATTGTTTCTCCGGGGGTTAGAGATTTTTCTAAGCCTGTACTTCGAGCAAAAAATCCTCGTTTAGCCTTTGCTCAAATTTTGGAAGTCTTTTATTCTCAAGTACGAAAATTCTCTGGGATCCATCCCACAGCTATCATAGGCAAAGATGCGAAAATAGGTAAAAAAGTAACCTTGGGCGCTTATGTAGTGGTAGGCGATGCAGCAAAAATAGAGGAAGGTGCCTACATAAATTCTGGAGTATATATAGGAAATAGAGTGGTTATAGGAAAAAACAGTCTTCTCTTCCCTAGAGTGACTCTTCTCGACGATACGGTTATAGGGGGGGAGGTAATAATCCATTCGGGAGCAGTTATAGGCTCGCATGGTTTTGGATTTGTCAGGAAGGAAGATGACTCCTATTATAAGATTCCTCAAACAGGCAGAGTAGTGATTGGGGATAGAGTAGAAATAGGGGCTAATGTGACTATAGACAGGGCGACTATAGGAGAGACAAGTATAGGTTCCGGGTGTAAAATCGATAATCTAGTTCATATAGCGCACAATGTTACTCTGGGTAAAAATGTTGCTATAGTAGCCTTGGTAGGTATTTCGGGGAGTTCGACTCTGGGAGATGGAGTGGTTATGGCTGGTCAAGCTGGAGTAACTGAACACGTAACCATTGGAAATAATAGTATAGTTGCCGCCAAGTCAGTGGTTACCAAGAATATAGCACCTGGTTCTTTTGTTTCTGGTTTTCCAGCAAGACCACATCATAGACAAAAGAGGGTCAAGGCTCTTATTGACCGTCTGCCTCAGTTGGTAGAGAGACTGAAAAAATTAGAAGAAAGAGTAAAGGATAAATAGGTGATGTCACTTCAGAAAACTATTAAAAGAACTATTTCCTACAGAGGAGTAGCACTGCATCTGGGCGAAGAGGTCACTTTGACCCTGGAACCTGCTTCTACTGGAGAAGGAATAGTCTTTATCCGAGAGGATATAGCTCATTCTCCTCGAATTAGTGCTCGGGTGGATAAGGTATTTAATAATATGCGTGGGACCAGTTTAGGCGAGGGGGAAGTAAGAGTCAGGACAGTAGAACATATTCTGGCAGCGCTGGCTGGCCTGGAGATAGATAATGTCCTGGTTAAGGTTGATGGAGAGGAAATTCCAGCAGCCGATGGTAGTGCTCTTCCCTTTGTGGATTTGATTCAAAAAGCAGGGGTAGTGGAACAGGAGCTTCCACGCCAATTCTTTAAGATAGATGAACCTCTATGGATAGAGGAAGAAGATAAGAGGTTGATAGTCCTCCCTTACCCTGGGTTAAAAATAACCTATACGGTAGATTTTCCTGATTCTTCTATCAAATCTCAATTTGCTGAGTTTACTATAGACGAAAAAGTATTTATCCAGGAAATAGCTCCCTCCAGAACTTTTGGTTTCATGGAAGAGATAGAAGAATTGAGAAAAAAAGGTCTTATTAAGGGAGGGTCATTGGAAAATGCGGTGGTTATCGATACAAATGGAATTCTTAATAAGGAAGGGTTAAGGTTTCCCAACGAACCTGTGCGTCATAAAGTGCTAGATTTGCTGGGAGACCTCTATCTTCTAGGTGAGCCCATCCAGGCTCATATTATAGCCGTAAAGTCCGGGCATTTCTTTAATGTTAAGTTGATCAAGAAGCTAGAAGAGTTAAAAAACAAAAAGAGGACCCTTCTGAATATAGACGATATTGAGAGAGTACTGCCCCATAGGTATCCTTTCCTTCTTGTGGATAGAATATTAGAGCAAGGGGAGAGGGAAATAGTAGGAGTGAAAAATATAACCGTAAATGAACCTTATTTTGTGGGTCATTTCCCGGGACATCCTGTAGTGCCAGCAGCTTTAATTATTGAAGCTATGGCTCAGGTAGCTGGAGTATATCTTTTGTCAGCCAGTAAGAATCGAGGTAAGTTAGCCTATTTTGCAGGGATTGATAAGGCGAGATTCAGAAAGCCGGTAGTCCCGGGAGACCAGCTAATAACCCGAGTGAAAGTGCTAAATCTAAGAAGCTCTACTGGTAAGGTGCAGGCTGCTAGTTCAGTTGATGGAAAGATAGTAGCTGAAGCGGAGTTTCTTTTCAGTTTAGTGAAGAGATAGAAAATGATAGATATTTCCAAAGATAAACTTCCTCAACACATAGCTATTATTATGGATGGTAATGGCAGATGGGCGAAGAAAAGAGGTCTAACCCGTAGTGTTGGTCACAGGGTAGGAATGGAGAAGATAAGGGAAATAACTCAGCTTTGTTCAGATTTTGGCATAAAGATTCTTACTATATATGCTTTTTCTTGTCAAAATTGGAAAAGACCCCGAAGAGAGGTAAATTTTCTTATGTCTGGGTTTAAGAGGTATCTAGATAAGGAGAGGGATGAGTTAAATAAGAAAGGTACTCGATTCCGGGTTATTGGCAGAAGAGGGAGACTTTCCTCTTCGCTTCAGAACAAAATAGAAGAAGTGATGAGTCTGACTAAAGACAATAAGGACTTTTTTTTGAATCTAGCCATAGACTATGGGGGACAGGAAGAAATTATAGACACAGTGAAGGCTCTGATTAAAGAAGTAGTAAGAGGAAACCTTGCTGTAGAAGAGATAGATATAGACTTATTTAAACAGTATTTATATCTAGAAGATCTTCCCTCTCCCGACTTGTTGATTAGGACAGGAGGAGAATATAGAGTAAGTAATTTTCTTCTCTGGCATATTGCCTATACAGAATTATGGATGACTCCTGTCTTCTGGCCTGATTTTGGGAAAAAAGAATTTCTTATGGCTCTCAAGGATTACGCAAAGAGAGAAAGGAGATTTGGTAAAATAAAGGAAGAATGAAGTGCTTTTAAAACGGACTTTGGTAGCCGTGGGATTCATACCCGTCCTTATTTCTTTGATATTATGGAGCAAAACGGCTTTTTTCATCCTGGTGTGTCTTATTATTGGAGTCAGTCTGTTTGAGTTCTATCAAAGGATGAGAAAAGAAGGAGAGAATATTTTTTTACCAGAGGGCATATTATTAGGCCTTCTGATACCGGTAGGTGTCTATTTGAGAGGAGAGGGAGTTCTACCCATTCTTTTAGTATTCATCATCCTCTTTTTGTGTTTGAGGCAATTTATACATCTTAGAATTCGACAGGCTTTTGTCAACGTCTCTCTAACATTAGGAGGAATTCTTTATATAAGTTTTCTTTTTAGTTATATCATATCTTTGAGAGATATTTCTTCTCTGGGAGCAAGGTTGGTAGTCACTATATTTTTTGCTACCTGGATGGGAGATGCAGGAGCCTATTTGATAGGCGAGAAGTGGGGAAAGCATAAATTATTTCCCCGGGTGAGTCCACATAAATCCTGGGAAGGTTTCATAGGTGCGCTCTTAGTAAGTTGTGTGGCTATGTTTATTTCTCGAATGTGGTTTTTCTTTCCCCTTGTCCATACTTTAATCCTGGGTGTACTCATTGGCGTAATGGGACAAATGGGAGATTTTTTCGAATCTATGTTGAAACGAGAGGTAGGAATAAAAGACTTTGGCAAAATTTTGCCTGGACACGGGGGAGTTCTGGATAGATTCGATAGTCTTTTATTTACTGTCCCTATCTTCTATTACTATATCAAATTCGTATATAGTATATAGTATATCGTATTGCGTATTGCGCAATAGGCATCACGTATCCCGATTTCTCGATGCCTGATACTGGATAGTCGTTTCGGTTTCACCCTTTGCTCTAGTCCCCCTCTCCTTAATCCTCTCCCCATAGGGGAGAGGGAAGGGGTGAGGGGCAAGTATCTAGAATCGAGTATCTAAAACTTAAATTTTTTTCTCTTTGTTTTCGATATACGAAATACGATATACGAGATACGAGAATATGGTTACGACTATTATTTTTGTGCTGGTAACGTTTATTCTTCTCATTATTCCGCATGAGCTGGGACATTTTTTATTAGCTAAGAGCTTCGGAATGCAGGTTGATAGATTTTCCTTTGGTATGGGGCCAAAGCTGATAGGATTTAAAAGAGGGGAGACGGAATATACCCTCTCCTTAATTCCCGTGGGTGGGTTTGTAAAAATAAGAGGAATGCAATCTGAGGAGAGGAACCTGCCGGGAAGTTTTTATGAAAAGCCCTTGAGAAATAGAATTTTAGTGTTACTGTCTGGTTCTGCTATGAATTATCTAGTGGCTATTATCCTTTTTTCAGTAGTCTCTATGATCGGTTTTTATACCTTCAATATGGAAGAGGCTGTTATTAATGAAGTAAAGGCTGGTTCTCCTGCTGCTTTGGTTTCTCTTTTACCAGGGGATAAAATTTTAGCGATAAATGGGGAAGAGATAGAAGGGTGGGAAGGGGTATCTGTAGCCATAAAAGAGAACATAGAGAATGATTTGAAGTTAACCATTCAAAGAGAGGAGAGAGTTCTTGATGTTCAGATAAAGCCTATTTTTGATCCTGAATTGGGTCGAAGGGCTATAGGGGTTACCATTACCCCTTCTTCCGTTTTTGTTCGCTATAATTTTGTGGATTCTCTGATTAAAGGGTCAGAAAGGGTATTTTCTTTGACTGGGGCAATTTTCTCCGCTTTGGGGGGAATGATTATAGGTAGAGTTCCTGCCCAATTTACCGGTCCGGTAGGAATCGCACAATTTATTGGAGAAAGTGCTAAAATGGGGATGATCCCTCTCCTTTCTCTTATTGCTTTCCTCAGCGTAAATCTGGGATTATTCAATCTGTTTCCTATTCCAGCTCTTGATGGAGGGAGGCTTCTTTTTTTATTGATAGAGGGAGTCAGAGGTAAGCCTCTTGATCTTAAAAAAGAAGAGTTAGTTCATTATATTGGTTTTATTATTCTATTTTCCTTGTTATTTTTAGTGACTTATCAGGATATTCTAAGATGGGTGGGAAGGTAGACCTATAAATATGAACAAAAGAGTTTTAATGTCGGGCAATGAAGCTTTGGCAGAAGGAGCCATTAGAGCTGGATGTCGCTATTATTTTGGCTATCCTATTACTCCTCAGTCAGAAATAGCCGCCTATATGGCTAAGAGAATGAGAGAAGTAGAAGGAATTTTCCTTCAGGCAGAAAGTGAACTGGCAGCTATTAATATGGTTTATGGTGCTGCGTCTGCTGGAGCAAGAACGATGACGTCTTCCTCTGGTCCAGGGATTAGTTTGAAGCAAGAAGGTATATCTTACCTTGCTGGAGCTGAGCTTCCGGCCGTAGTTGTCAATGTAATGCGGGGAGGACCTGGGCTGGGAAATATAGCACCTTCCCAATCTGATTATTTTCAGGCGACACGAGGTGGCGGTCATGGAGATTACCATTTGGTTGTCCTGGCTCCCAGTTCAGTTCAGGAAATGGCTGATTTAACCTATCTTGCCTTTGACTTAGCTGATAAATACAGAAACCCGATGATGATTCTTGCTGATGCTATTCTAGGACAGATGATGGAGGGGGTTAAGTTTAAGAATGGAGTCAAAGATATACCTGGTAAGAAATGGGCTGTAGGTGGAGCCAGGGGAAGAGATGCAAATATAATAAGGTCTTTATATCTGCAGGAAGGAGTTTTAGAAGAGCACAATAGGCACTTGCAAGAAAAATATGCCAGGATGCGTTCCCAGGAAGTGAGGTATGAGTCTTTTGGAGTAAAAGATGCGGATTTACTTATAATAGCTTATGGAAGTATGGCTCGCCTTAGCATGGAAGTAGTGAATAAGCTTGGAGAGAAGGGAGTGAAGGCTGGACTCCTTCGACCCATTAGCCTCTGGCCTTTTCCTTATACTGTTATTGAGAGATTAATTGATGAAATTAAATTTGTCTTGGTAGTGGAGATGAGTGAGGGACAGATGTTAGAAGATGTAGAATTAGCGGTAGGTAGAAAAGTTCCTGTCTATTTTTACGGAAGATTAGGAGGAGGAGTCCCTACACCCTTAGAGATAATGGAGAAAATAGAATCGTTGCTCAAGAATCGTATATAGTATATAGTATGTCGTATATCGTGAAAAACGAAAAACGTAGAGCGAAAAATGCAAAGCCATAGTGTAAAATTCAAAACCAAATTCAAAGAAAGAAAAATAAGTTTTAAATTTTGGATTATGGTTTTTCGCTTTTAGTTTTTAGCTTTACGCTATACTAGATACGAACAACGGAATGCGATATACTATATACTACATACGATATACAAGAGGTAAAAATGATAATAAAAGGTAGGGTGTTAAAATACGGAGATAATGTTAATACGGATGAGATTATTCCAGCGCGTTATCTAGACACTACCGATTCTAAAGAATTGGCTAAGCATTGCATGGAAGGATTGGATGAGAGCTTTCCAGGTAGAGTCAAAGATAGTAAGATTTTAATTGCCCGAAGAAACTTTGGTTGTGGCTCATCGCGCGAGCATGCGCCTTTAGCTCTTAAAGAGGCAGGGGTTAGCTGTATAATTGCTTCATCTTTTGCCAGGATTTTTTTTCGTAATGCTATAAATATAGGTCTTCCTATTATAGAATGTGAACAAGTAGTTACAAATACAGATGAAGGAAATGAAGTGCAAATAGATACTGTTAGAGGGAATATTAAGAACCTTACTAAAGAAGAAAGCTATTCTCTAGTTCCATTTCCTCCTTTTCTGCAGCAGTTGATCAACAAAGGGGGATTAGAAGGATATGTAAAGGAAAGAATGAGAGAAGAAGGAGAGTCTTAGAAAATGGGAAGACAAGTAAGAATATACGATGCTACTCTGCGAGACGGAACACAGGCAGAGGGGGTTTCTTTCTCTCTTTTAGACAAATTAGAGATTACTCAGGAGCTAGACAAATTGGGGTTAGATTATATCGAAGGAGGAAACCCAGGTTCCAATCCCAAGGATGTAGAATTCTTTGAAAAAATAAAAAAGATTTCTTTAAAAAAAGCCAAGGTGAGCGCTTTTGGCATGACCAGAAGAAGAGACAGGAGAGTAGAAGAAGATTCCAACGTTCGTGCTTTAATAAAAGCAGAAACAGAGGTGGTTACTCTCGTTGGCAAAAGCTGGATTCTTCATGTAGAGAAGGCTCTTAGAACGAACAAAGAAGAGAATCTTCGTATGATAGAGGATTCGGTTAATTTCCTTAAGAAAAGAGGTAAAGAAGTAATCTTTGATGCTGAACATTTTTTTGACGGATATAAGGATAATTCTCAATATGCTCTAAAGACCCTCGAAGTAGCTCAAACAGCAGGGGCAGACTGTCTTGTTCTTTGCGATACAAATGGGGGTTCTATGCCCTTTGAAATAGAGAAAATTATTAAAGAAGTGCAAAAAGAGATAAATTCTCCTCTGGGAATGCATGCTCATAACGATGCGGGCGTGGGAGTGGCAAATTCCATTATTGCTGCTAGATTGGGGATAGGTCATATCCAGGGGACTATGAACGGTTATGGAGAAAGATGTGGAAATGCCGATTTGTGTTCAATTATACCCAATTTAGTATTAAAGTTGGGGATTGATTGTGTCTGTAAAGAGAACCTGGAATCACTCACTCATATATCCCATTTTGTCAGTGAACTAGCTAATCTTTCTCCCGATGGTCATCAGTCTTATGTGGGTAAATCAGCCTTTGCTCATAAAGGCGGGATGCATGTCAGCGCTATTTCTAGAGACAAGAGGACATACGAACATATAGACCCGGAGCTGGTGGGGAATAAAAGAAGAGTATTAGTGAGTGAACTTGCTGGCAGGAGTAATGTCCTTTATAAATTGAAAGAGAAAGAACTGGGATTAGAAGAGGATACTCTTTTAAGCAAGAAAATCATTGTTCGGGTTAAAGAGTTAGAGAACCAGGGTTATGAATTTGAGGGAGCAGAAGGCTCTTTCGAGCTTCTGGTAAAGAAAGCCAAGGGTAGTTACAAGAAGCTTTTTGACCTGGAGGGTTTCAGGGTTACTGTGGAAAAAAGAGATGACGGTAGGCTAATTTCAGAAGCTACGGTGAAGCTAAAGCTGAAGGGGAAGATTGTCCATACAGTAGCAGAGGGGAATGGTCCAGTTAATGCTCTGGATAAAGCTCTACGTAAGGCTTTGAAACAGGAGTATCCTGAGCTTTCTCAAATGCATCTGGCTGATTACAAAGTAAGGATTTTAGATGCAAGAGCAGGGACGCGGGCTAAAACCAGGGTTCTTATTGAGTCCTCTGACAAAGAAGATAGATGGGGAACAGTGGGAGTTTCTCCCAATATTATCGAAGCAAGTTGGGAGGCTCTTATTGATTCTATTGAGTATAAGCTACTCAAATAGGGGAAAAGCAAAAAAGGGCAAAAAAAAAGGGGACGGTTCTATTTTTATTATTTATTATATTTCTCTTATATTATATATTATTATGAAAAAGAAAAAGAACTTAATTCTGCCTTTGTGATTACCCACACAAAAATAGAACCGTCCCCTTTTCCTTCGAGATATAAAATATGTGATGTGTATCACGCAATACGATATACGCAATACGATATACGAATATTGCACAGGAGGGAATGGTGAGTCAGACTAAATATTCTATTGGTGTTGACTTTGGAACTGAGTCAGGAAGGGCTGTTTTGGTAAAGATAGACAATGGGGAGGAAGTGGCGAGCTCAGTCTATGAATATAAGGATGGAGTGATAGATGAATTTCTTCCCGATACTGGCATAAGACTTGAGCCAGATTGGGCTCTGCAAAATCCCGCTGATTATATTCAAACCTTGGAAAAAACTATACCTGCTTTACTGAAGAAGAGCGGAGTTAATGCAAGAGATATAATTGGTATAGGTATAGATTTTACCTCCTGTACTATGATGCCTACAGACAAAAGAGGGACTCCTCTCTGCCTTATAGATAAATATAGGAGTAATCCACATTCCTGGGTTAAAATCTGGAAGCATCATGCGGCACAGCCAGAGGCAGACAAAATAAACGAGGTGGCTAGAAAGAGAAGAGAAAAATTTCTGGCTCGTTATGGAGGTAAGTATAGCTCGGAGTGGTTTTTTTCTAAATCTCTTCAAATACTGAATGAGGCTCCTAGTATTTATCAAGCTGCGGACAGACTGATAGAAGGAGCAGATTGGATAGTTCTTCAGCTTATAGGAGAAGAAAGGCGAAACTCTTGCACTGCTGGTTATAAAGCACTCTGGGATTTCGATGAGGGTTTTCCCTCTCCAGATTTTTTTCGAGCCCTAGACCCTCGTTTAGAAAATATAGTTAAAGAGAAAATGTCTCAAGATATTTATCCTCTGGGTAAAAGGGCAGGAGGGTTGACAGCAAAAATGGCTCGCCTTGTTGGTCTTCTTGCTGGAACGCCCGTGGCAATAGGAAATGTAGATGCACATGTCTCCGTTCCTGCAGCTACAATTGTCTCAGCGGGCAAGATGCTGATGGTGATGGGTACCTCCATTTGCCATGTGATGGTTGATAGAGAACTGCACATAGTCCCGGGAGTATGCGGAATAGTGAAGGAGGGTATTCTGCCCGGCTATTATGGATATGAAGCTGGTCAATCGGGAGTAGGAGACATTTTTGCCTGGTTCGTGGAGAATTGTGTGCCGGGAAAATATTGGAAAGAGGCTGCCAGTAAAAGAGTCGATATTCATCGTCTTTTGGAGGAAAAAGCGTCTACTTTAAGGCCAGGAGAGAGTGGACTTTTAGCTCTTGATTGGTGGAATGGCAACCGCTCCGTATTGGTAGATGCTGACCTTAGTGGTTTGCTTCTGGGTTGTACTCTGGAGACAAGACCGGAGGATGTCTATCGTACCCTCATTGAAGCAACAGCTTTTGGGACTTATAAAATAATCAATACTTTTGAGGAAAATGGAGTAAGAATAGAGGAGCTTTATGCTTGCGGAGGTCTACCTGAGAAGAATAAACTGCTTATGCAGATTTATGCTGATATCACTGGTCGAGAAATTAAGATTGCCGCTTCTTCGCAAGCTCCTGCTCTGGGTTCAGCTATGTTTGGAGCAGTAGCTGCTGGAAGAAAGAATGGAGGATATGATAGTATAATGGAAGCAGCCAGGAAAATGGCTCACTTGAAAAGAGAGAGTTTTAGGCCTGATGAGAAAAATCACTCTATTTACCAGGGTGTTTATGCTGAATATGAAAAATTACACGATTATTTTGGACGAGGAATAAATGATGTTATGAAACGATTGAAAAAACAGCGCATAGCATATAGTGAATAGTAATTGGTGAATGGTTAATTGGTTAAATGGTTAATTTCCCCCCTCACCCCCAAAAGTGGGAGAGGCACTACTCACCACTCACTAATTAACCAATTACCGTCTTATTGTTTTGTCGATGAACTGATAACTATGAACTAGAAAAAGGAGAATTGCATGTTAGAAGAACTGCGTGAGGAAGTCTGGCGAATGAATTTAGAACTCCCCAAAAATAGATTGGTTACTATGACAAGTGGAAATGTTAGTGCTCGAGATAAAGAGACAAATTATGTAATTATAAAACCAAGTGGGGTGAGTTATGATGACTTGAAGCCTTCTCAGATGGTAGTAGTGGATTTAGAGGGAAAGGTGATTGAGGGTGCTATGAAACCTTCGGTGGATACCTCTACCCATCTTTATATATATCAACATCGAGATGATGTTAATGGTGTGGTTCACACTCATTCTAATTATGCTAGCAGTTTTGCTGCTTTAGGTAGACCTATTCCTGTTTATCTTACAGCTATGGCTGATGAATTTGGTGGTCCTATCCCGGTAGGAGATTATGCTCAGATTGGTACGGAAGCAATTGGAAAAGAAATTATAAGGTCTATTGGGGATTCGCCCGCTATTTTGATGAAAAACCACGGTGTCTTTACTATTGGTTCTTCTGCAAGAGCGGCGGTAAAGGCAGCAGTCATGGTGGAAGATATTGCCAAGACTGTGTTTTTGGCTCTTCTACAAGGGACCCCGGATGAGATACCAGTACAAGAAGTGAGAAGAGCTCATAAAGCCTACAAGGAAAAGTATGGGCAGAAAGAAGCAAGCTAAGGTTGGAATGAAAGAGGGATTTAGGTATTATTTCCTCTGCTTCCTTCTTCTCTTTTTTCCTCTTTTATTTTCCAGTAGTTGCTGCCCAAAAAACGAACCTCCATTTTTTTCTTCTCAACAATCCTACTATGCTTACTTCTCTCCTCAAGATTCACTCTATGCCCGTCTTGTTTGTTTGATTCAGGAAGCTGAGAAGAGTATCTATGCCGCCTTTTACAAGCTCGAGCTTAAGGAAGTATCTGATGTTTTGCTGGAAGCTCATAAGAGGGGGGTAAAGGTAAAAATTTTTACTGATGACATCACTTCTCGGGGTGAAAAATCCAGGCTTGACTCTTTGAATAAGTTTTTCCCCGTTAAAACAGATAAAGACCCAGCCAGTTTTATGCATCATAAGTTTTGTGTTATTGATGAGAAAATAGTCTGGACAGGGTCTTTTAATCCTACTTACTCAGGAACTTGCCGGGAGAATAATAATGTAGTAGTTGTAGTGTCGTCCCTGGTAGCTGCTCAGTTTATAAAAGAGTTTGAAAGGTTATGGGAGGAGGAATCATTATCCCCTAACCCTACCCCTGTATTATTAGAAAGTGGGATAAAGGTATATTTTTCGCTTCATCATAATCCTGAGGAGGCTATTCTTCAATCTCTTGAAAAAGCTAAGGAGAGTATATATTTTGCCCTTTTCACCTTCACTTCACCAGAAATTGCTCAGGCTATCATTCATAAATTTGCTGAAAACATAGAGATAAAGGGAATACTGGAAAAAAATCAGGATGGTCCGTTTTCTCGATATCATTCTTTAAAGAGATTAAGAGTGCCCGTCAGGTGGGATAGAAACTTTTATTTTATGCACCACAAATTCTTCATAATTGACCAAAAGATTGTTATTACCGGGTCTTTCAATCCCACCTGGCATGCTAATTATAGAAACCGAGAAAATCTTATCATCATATATAGTCCTTCCTTGGCCAGTCAATACGAGGAAGAATTTAATAGACTATGGAAGGAGAGTGAATTTGACTGAAAAAGGAGCAAGAGAGACGCAAAATGCTCGAGGAAAGAGAGGACCTAGTATCCAGGAAAGGTATGAGAACAATTTTCCTACTTCTCAGGAGTTATATAGAAAAGCATTGGATTTATTTCCCAATGGAGTGACCCATGATAATAGATTCTTGAAACCTTTCCCTATTTATGTGGATCATGCTTTGGGGTGTAAGAAATGGGATGAAGATGGTAATGAGTATATTGATTACTTTGGGGGTCATGGAGCACTTTTGCTGGGACATGGACATCCCAAAGTAGTAGAAGCTGTGACCAAACAGATAAATAGAGGTACGCATTATGGCGCCTGTCATCGTCTGGAGGTAGAGTGGGCTGAATTAGTAACAGACATGGTTCCTTCGGCGGAGAAGGTAAGATTTGTGAGTTCTGGTACCGAGGCTACTTTTATGGCAGTAAGACTGGCTCGGATTTTTACTGGCAAAAGTAAAATTCTTAAATTTACTGGACATTTCCACGGTTGGCAGGATAACCTGATTATAGGCTCAAGTCCTCCCTATGAGGTTCTTCCGCCTGGAGTGCCAAATGGCGTAGTGCAAGATACTATCGTATGTCCTCCTAATGATATAAGGGAAGTAGAGAGGATTTTGCGAGAAGATGATAAAGTGTCCTGTGTGATTCTTGAGCCCACGGGAGCAAGCTTTGGGATGATACCTACCCGAGCAGGTTTTCTTAAAGAACTCCGCCAGCTTACTGATAAATACAGAGTCTTACTCATTTTTGATGAGGTTATTACCGGATTCAGATGTGCCCCGGGTGGCGCTCAGGAATATTATGGAGTGATGCCGGATATCACTACCCTGGGTAAGGTTCTGGCAGGGGGTTTCCCGGGAGCGGCTGTAGCTGGAAGAGAGGATATACTTGAGCTTTTAGAGAAAAGAGAGGATAAAGAGTGGAATCTTAAAAAGAAGATGTTCCACTACGGAACTTTTAATGCTAACCCCATTTCTGCTTCTGCCGGTATCGCCACGCTTAAAATTATAGCTACGGGTGAGCCTATTAATAGAGCCAATAGGGCATCTTCAATGCTAATAAGTGGCATGAACGAGGTTATCGATAAATACAAGTTAGCCTGGTGTGTACACGGTGAATTTTCTGGCTTTAGATTTTTGTTGGATCATACTTGTCCTAAGAGATCCTCCTGTGACTTCCGCAGCTGTGACTATGACTATAAGAAACTTAAAGGAGGAAACGATCCGATTCTCAGTGGAAGCTTGCGCTGTGGAATGCTCCTGAATGGGGTTGATGCAACCGAGCAGGGAGGTTGGGTTTCTGCTGCCCATACTGCCAAAGACATAGAGAAAACTATTATGGCTTTTGACAGGACTATCAACTGGATGAAAAAGGATGGACTCGTCTGAGGCTTCTTGAGGGAGCCTCAGTAGTGAATGGTCGTTGGTGAATGGTGAATAGTGAATCGCAAACAAGAAAAAGAAGTTTAAGTTCTGGATACTCGATTCTCGATACTTGATGCTCGCAAAAGATTAAAGAGGAAACTAAAAACGAGTATCGAGCATCTAGCATCGAGATAGGATTCACGAAATACGATTCACCAGCTCTGTTCTGCGTGATGCGTATTGCGCAGCAATACGACATACGATATACGATATACTATATACGATATACGAGATGTCCTGAGATGAGATATAGTTTAATGTTTACGTTCTTGATTTTCTTATAGAAAACGTATATAATCTCGGTAGAATAACGATTTTTTCAGATATGTACACACTACAGGAAACAACAACAATTTCAAAACTATCTTTCAGGGAGGAGAAAATGAAGAGAATTAAGCTAGTATTATTGCCCTTGCTCATCTTACTTCTACTTCGGATTTCCCTTGCTGTTGCGTTTGCTCAAGTCTCTGGTGGAGAAGCTTCCATAATCAGGATATCGGCAGAAACGATTGTGGATGAAAAAGGGGATTTACGTATGAATTTGAAGTGGAAAATTCCTACAGATTCTCTATACACCGAAATAAAAAGAAACTACCCCAATCCTTATATGATACTAAGAGAGTTCCTTCCTCAAAGAGCGAATCGAGAGGCAACTAATACAAAAGTAGACTATGATGATCCTCAGAGAACACTTTGGTTGACTGCTGATTTTATCGGTTCTTCTGTGAATAGAAAAGGACGCTGGGAGATATATCTAGGAAAGAGAACAGAATCTGTTCTAATAGAGAATCAGAAAGGTGTGTTTCTCCAGATAATTCCTTTAGACTCATACGCTTTGGAAATAATGGATCTCACAGTGACTTTACCGAAAAAATCTTCAGATGTAAGATATGAAGAAGGGAAGGGGTTGCTCAGTTACACCTTACCCGAAAGGTCTATCACAGGTCGTAGTGAGCTTCTGGTCTCAGTGAAGTCTAAGCCTCGTCTGATGGCGGCTATTTACAAAACATACGGAAATCCCGAAATATTTGAAGAGAGTATGTGGATTGCAAAGACACTATTTACAAACACGGGAAAGTCCAACGTACGAGACCTGAAAATAAGCTATAAGTTGGGTGATTATTCGGAATGGTCAGCAACTAAAGAATACTCTCTTCTCGTTCCGGGAGGGTCAGTAGTTGACCTTTGCTATCCGATAATCTCACCAAAAGTTACACAGCTTGTAGCTCGCACTCCTGTTGATCTAGAGATATCCTATACTTACAAAGATGAGAAAGGGACCGTTTTCTCGGACAGCAAAGTTGAGCGAATAGAAATACTGGGAATAAATCAGATAGAGTTTTCAAATCTCCCGCCCGAGGAAAAAAGCAGCGCTTGGGCCGATAATTTCTCTAATGTACCGCTTCTTTCAGCCTGGGTTACATATCTAGATCCACCAGTGAAGGCTTTTGCAGGTATGGTTTCCCAGCTGGCTGGGGGGGTTCCCACTGCATTGAGTGCGGAATCAGCTACCAGGTTCTGCAAGGCTCTCTATGATCTGGAGGTTGCTAATGGGCTGGCTTATCAGACTCCTTCCAGTTTCCTGATAAAGTACTCGCCAGGGCAGGACATCAAATATCCGCGGGATGTTTTAAGAGACAAATCAGGAACTTGCGTTGACCTTGCAGTGCTTTATGCGAGCGTGTGTGGGGCGGTAGGTCTAAAGGCAATCCTGGTCATAGTTCCAGGCCACGCCTTCCCTGTAGTTATCCTTCCTGACGGGAGGTTTTTACCAATTGAGTCTACATTGATAAGTGGGCCTGAAGGAGCAGCTCAATTCAATCAAGCTCTTGAAGCTGGATTTGAACAGCTATCAGCACTCCAAACCGGAATGCACTACGTAGTTGATGTCCAGGAAATGCAGCAACGAGGAGTGATAACTCCAGAGCTGCCAGCGTTAGAGGCTGACATCCTCCAAAGGTGGGGCTGGCGTCTTCCTCAATAAAGGCTATTCGTACCAGGAAAAAAGAAAATGGGACGAATCAAATATATGAATAAGTTTTTCCCGAGAATACTGGCTCTGACATGTTTTTCAATTGTAGTCTTACTTGGATCTGCGGCTTTCCCGGAAAGTTCTTTGCCACTCCAGGAAATGAATGAGTTCCTGCGGAACCGAATCGAGGCAGCAGGGTTCCCGCCAGAGATAACTGTTGGGGAGGAAGTAATTTATGCCACAGTTATGCTCCCCATATTCTATGAACAGCGAGCTTATCAGCTAGCGTGGAATAACCAGAGCGGGTCTTTACCACATACTCAGGCTTTCCTCAATGCTCTTTATCGAGCTCAGGAAGAAGGATTGGTAGCCAGTGATTATCACCTTAGTAGAATTGAAACAATCCTCGAGAAAATCCGTCAGGAACAGGCAAATAAAAGAGCTTTTGATTATCGGAGATTAGTTGACCTGGATCTATTGCTCACCGATGCCTTCCTGATCTATGGATCTCATCTCTTGGCCGGTCGAATTAACCCGGAAACACTTTATGCGGAATGGCACGCCAATCGTCGTGAACTGGATTTAGCAAAGTTTCTGCAAGGTGCTCTCGATGCAAACAGAGCTGGAGAGGCCCTACAAGACCTTCTCCCCCTTCATCTAGATTATAGGAGACTGAAGCAAGCTTTGAAGCATTATCGTGATACTGCAACAAAGGGCGGATGGCCTACCATAACTTCCGGCCCTCTTCTGAAGAAAAGTGATGAGGGAGAACGGTTCACAGCACTTTGCGCCAGACTCTGGGCCACCGGTGAACTCCAAGAAAAACCCCCTGATGGGTGGGACTTGTTCGATGACAATGTAGATCTGGCGGTGCGGAGATTCCAAGAGCGACATGGACTAGATGTTGATGGAATTGTCGGCCCTCAGACTCTAGCGGCATTAAATACTCCGGTAGAAGAGAGAATACGCCAAATCGAGCTCAACTTGGAACGCTGGCGCTGGTTACCTCAGGATCTGGGGGAACGATACGTTCTGGTCAATATTGCCAATTTTCAATCAGATGTAGTTGAAAAAGATAAACCAGTCCTCACTATGCGAGTAATAGTTGGAAAATCTTATCGGCGCACCCCTGTATTTAGTGATAAAATTACTTACCTGGTGTTAAGTCCTTACTGGCATATCCCCCACAGTATCGCAACAAAAGACATCCTCCCTCTAATCCATAAAGACCCAGATTATTTGGCAAAACAGAACATCAAGGTGTTTCTAGGATGGGGTGCTGACAGCCGAGAAATTGATCCCCAGGGGATTGATTGGGCAAGAGTGAGCGCCAACAGTTTTCCTTATCGATTACGTCAGGAGCCTGGGCCTAACAATGCTCTTGGTCAGATAAAATTTATGTTCCCTAACAAGTTCAATGTTTACCTCCACGATACCGCTGCTAGGGAGTTATTTACCCAGAGTGCTCGGAGTTTTAGCTCCGGTTGCATTCGTATAGAAAATCCCATAGACCTTGCAGAGTATCTCTTGCGAGATAAGCCTGGATGGATACGGGAGAAGATTATTACCTTAATTGAGAAACGAGTCGAGCAGACTGTCAGTCTTTCCAAACCAATTCCCGTACATCTCCTTTACTGGACTGCTTGGTCAGATGAGAATGGCTCTGTTCACTTTCGTAAGGATATTTATGATCGAGATTCTTCGCTGGATAAAGCCCTTCGTGAGAAGTCTCTCACTGGCAAATAACGAAAAAAATAATGAAAAAATCGGCCTTTACTCTCTTTATTTTAATCATAATTATGGGAAGGCTGGCTATTGCCTTCTCACCTAAAAGAGCTACTTTTTCAATCAAATTTAAAAATGAGGTTTCACCATATTCAGTAGTGGCCATTTTCGTCCTTCCCGAAGATATATTAACTTTGGAGATTATAGATAAAACCTCGGAAAGTGGATACATTCTCGAGGCTCCCACCCAATTAACTCAGAATATTCTGAACAAGAAGTACAAGTGGAAAGCTCCCCAAGAAAGGGGACTTTACCCTCTCAAAATAGTGCACTCGGAATCACGAGAAGTAGTAACCCTCAATGTCTTTGTTATGATTCCCTTTGTCAAATTCCAGGGAGAGTTTCTCAATGGCTACCGAATCGGTAGCTATCCGTCCATTTCATTTAAGGGACTCTCCAGTTACGAGCCACCCCGGGGATTCATTGAGGTGACCAGAGAGAATGAAAATATTCTTATATCTCCTCACTTTACTCTCAAGCAGTTCCTTTGCAAACAGAACGAAGGTTATCCCAAGTATGTGGTGTTAAGAGAAAGTCTCCTATTAAAGCTGGAGCTTATTCTGGAAAAGGTAAACGAGAAGGGTTACCAATGCGAAACCCTTCACATTATGAGTGGATATCGAACTCCTTATTACAACGAAATCATAGGAAATGTCAAGTACAGCCGTCACCTATACGGAGATGCAGCAGATATATTCATTGATGAGAACCCTAAGGACGAGATGATGGACGATCTTAACAACGATGGCAAAATGGATTATAGAGACACGGCTATCCTTTATGAGGTAATTGATGAAATGTACGGGAAAGCTTGGTACAAATCTTTCATAGGAGGACTTGCCCGGTACAAAAAAACCTCATCTCACGGACCCTTTGTACATGTTGATACGAGAGGATTTTGGGCCAGATGGGGTGACTAATCGTGGATGCATACCCTACATTTTGGCACTACTTGTCCCGAGGACTTCCATTAATCACCTCAAGTTTAACCTATCCTTATCGAGTCTCTCTAGGGGGAGGATAGGGATTAGTACTTCAGATCCAGCACACCATTTACACAATAAGAGTTAATATGCTATAATCTTTATGATTCTGGTGTTTTGATATGTTCCTCTGGGACGCGGGGGCATCCCAGAGGAAACGGGGCAAGGAAAAAGGAGAATGGGGCTGTTATCAAGCAGCCCGATGGGTTAGAGTTTACAGTTTATCTCCTTGATTTCCTCTTTTATGGCTCGTGGGAGCAAAGTTGTCTTTCTCTAGTTAGAACGCATATCCGACCTTAAATGCAACGGCTGGCGCAATTCCTCCGATACCGAATGATGCGCTGGTCTGGTAAAGATACATCAAACCTAAGGACCACTCAGCAGTAAAGTCCTTCGGCAAGAAGTATTTGTAACCGATGTTTAGCCCACCGCCTGTCGTATAAAGCGCAGTTCCCCAGAGATCACTGGCAAGACCGAAATTTCCGTACAAACCCCACCAGAAGCCTTGCGGTGCAGTGGGCTTGGTGTAATTTTTCATACCCACTGTTGCCCTGATTCCCAGAGCGCCGTTACCGAAGCTAAGAGCGGGGACCACATAGAGACTGGAGGTGGAACTGCGCACCTTTTCATACTCGAGACCAACTGCACCGCGAAACAGAGCGCTAGTAATACCAACCTCTTCCTGGTACAGCTGAACCAAACCGCTTCCATTGATACTAATAACCTTTTTGGGTCGTTGCTGTGCTAGAACTGTGCCTGCCAGAGTTCCTACTAGCAGCACCATCACCAACAAGCAACAGATCCCTCTTCTTTTTTTGCTCATTGTACTCTATCTCCCTTTTTTACCTTTTATGAGTCTTCCCACGAGCCATTTTATTCAAATGAGGCGTGTCTCTCTTTCTTACTTTTTTTCTTTGTGCCCGTTACGTTTTACCCCATAGAAAAAGGTCTCGACAACCGTGTCTGCCTGATTTACTAAATTCCCTTTTCTTTTGTTGATTATCCACTGTGATATGAATCCCATAATGAGACCTTCTAGGATATAGGCTTGAATCACTGGAGAAGACGCTCGAAAAGTTCCACTCTTCACTCCGGAATCCAGAACCTCTTCCAGGAAGTCTATATATTTTTTGTAGCTGCTCTCTATTTTTCTTATGTCCAGCTTGGAAAAATCTTGCTGTATAGCTCCCCTTACGAAGAAGAGAAAAGGAAAGAGAGACCTTCTTCTTGCAAAGAATGAAAAATGAGCATTGATCAGCTTTTGGAGGAGCTCATCCGGGTCCTTTGTCCCGGTTATCTCTTTTGTACAGTACCCCAGTAATTCCCCAAAAGCGTTTATGCTTAAATGAGTTATTAGATCACTCTTGGTTTTAAAGTAAGTATAAATAGTGCCTTTTCCAACATCAGCTTCCTCAGAAATATCTTTTAGCCTTGTTCTGGAGAGACCTTTTCGGGCAAAAAGCCTGTACGAAGCCCATATGATTCTTTTAAGGTTCCTGGCCTTGTTCCTCTCTCTTCTATTCTGTGATTTTGCCATTTTTGCCTCCTTTGCAAAATTTTTGTATTGTGAATGGTTTGCAGGTTCTACTCTTCTAGCTGTAAAAGGGCTTTGATACTATCTACTAACTCTCTCAGTTGCCTGACTTCATCCTCAAGCTGCTTTTTCTCCTCCTCCAAGCGAGTTGTTCTTTCTTGAGAGGCTTGACGTTGCGAAACAAGGTCTTCAATCTGCCGAGAAAAACCCCCGTTCTCAGCTTGAAGGATTTGGTTTCTGCTTTCAAGTGCTGAGACTTGAGCAATCAGATTCTCAATTTCTTGGTTAAGCTCAACATTCTCCCTCTCAAGGTCCTGATTCTTTCCTTGTAAAGTTTCCATCTCTTCCATCACAAATGCCACATTCTCATTAGTGGACTCGAGTTTCTTCATCTTTTCCTGTAGATTGAGGATCTCTGCTTCGTATTCCTCCTTTTTTGCTTCTAATTCAGATGAGAGACTGCTGGTTTGCTTAGCGAGATTGCCATTCTGAATCTTGAGCCGCTGGTTGTCTCTCTTAAGGGTCACTACCTCGTTATTTAGATTCTTATGGAGAACCGCGAATCTGATTTCCTCAACCCCAAAGGTAATCACTACGCCAAAGGCTACGATTCCAATGACAATCAAAACTGTCTTAAAGCTCATTCTCCGCCTCCTAATGTGATTTTTCGAAAATCTTTATGAAACCATCGTTGAATTGTGCTACTAAGCCGTTCACGGCTAAGCAATCGACTATGACCTAATAATCTAAGTTGAATGGCTAGCCGAGTTAGACTACATATTTGTATATTATAATGAATTTTACACGAGTGTCAAGAGGGTATTCTTTTATGAAGTTCCCCTGATTCTTTCTAATTGTACATTAGAGAAATTTACACCTTAGAAGCCCTACTCTCAACTCCTACTTATTGTTCGTTTCGTCAATCCCCCTAGCAAATTGTAGACTTGATTTACATAATATATTCTGTATAATTACAGCAAAGGTGAATAGAGATGGAACAAAAAAAATACTCTCGAGCTGACCAGAAAAACGAGAAAGATCTTGGCAATCAAGAGCCTTCTTAAAGCTCATTCGGACCCCTAGAGATTATGTTCTCTTTATCCTGGCGCTACATGGCTCAGAAGAACGAGGGAATTTCTCTTGAAATCATTTAGCAAAAGCTCGGACATACCAGCCCCGAGGTCACCCGAAGGTACATCGGGATAACTCAGGATGAGATTAATGGGGTGGAAGACAGGGTGTGTTTATGAGAGAAATAAATTGGAAAGAAAGGAGGGATTTGTAAATGTCTAAATCGACAAGTTCTAAAACCCATAATTCTCTCTTTCAACGCTATTCTAATAATCCTATTCTTACCCCAATTACTTGGCCTTATCCAGTAAATGCAGTCTTTAACCCGGGAGCTACCGAGCTTCAAGGAGAAACACTCCTGTTAGTTCGCGTTGAAGATATGAGAGGGTTTTCGCATCTCACTATAGCCAAAAGCGAGGATGGTAAGAGAAACTGGCGTATTTCTGATCACCCGGCCCTATCTCCGGACGCGAAAGCAGGGGAAGAACAATATGGTCTTGAAGATCCACGTATTGTCTGGCTTAAGGAAGAGGAAAAGTATGCTATTAGCTATGTTTGTTTTTCCCGAGGAGGCCCTTCAGTCTCTTTAGCCCTGACCAAAGATTTTGAGACCTTTGAACGTGTAGGTGCCTTACTTCCGCCGGAGGATAAAGATGCCTCTTTATTTCCTCTTTGTTTCAAGGGCCGATTTGCTCTCATTCATCGTCCCATCATCAGAGGAGAAGCTCACATCTGGATCGCTTTTTCTCCTGACTTGAAACACTGGGGAGATCATAGAGTGTTAATCCCCATAAGACCGGGATGGTGGGACTCCCATAGGGTAGGTTTGGGAGCCCAACCCATCGAAACCCCTGAAGGATGGCTCATTGTCTACCATGGGGTTAGAGAAGCTGCCTCAGGCAGTATCTACCGGGTTGGACTGGCTTTATTGGATCTGGAGGAGCCATGGAAACTCCGCCTTCGAAGTCAAGAGTGGGTTCTAGGCCCGAGTTCTCCTTACGAGCAGATGGGCGATGTTCCGGGGGTTGTCTTTCCTGGCGGAGCAATTTTGAACGAAGAGACCAAAGTTCTCCGGCTTTATTATGGTGCGGCCGATAAGGTGGTTGCTTTAGCTACAGCTGACCTAAATGAACTTCTTTCCTTTCTGAAGAAAACTTCGGATAAATGATAAAGCCGCCCAAGGCTAGCCATAAGTATTCTTAACCGATACAGGCCGGACGTATGGCTTTGAGTCTCGGACATCAGACTGGCCAGTCATCGACAACTGTTACTTCCTAAACATAGGGCTTCTCAAGGGAGTGCCGCACGAATCAGTTCATTCAGGGAGAATGTCCTCAGAAAACACTTGAAGTCTCATTCTGCAAACATTGAACACGGCGTCCATATCCTTGAGTCTCTCCCCAGGTTCCGTTGTTGATGTGCAAGCTACTGAATTTCGTATCTGCATTGGCGCAGCCCATAAAACCACCCAGCAGCCATAAAGGTTATCAAATGACTTGTGGGGCATGTTCTGTCTTGTCCGACCCATTGGGCGATCAGCTATGAGATAATTGTAACAAAGGAAGATTATGCAGAAAAGGACAGCTATATGTGTAAATTCTGTGACATCATACGTAGTAGAATAAAGAAAGATATTCTATTTGAGGATTCCTGTGTAGTCGTTTTTCTGGGTAGACCTCATCATCTCGGTCACACCCAGGTTGTCTTGCGCGAGCATCAGGAGGATCTCACTGCCCTACCAGAAGAAATGGTTCATACATTCGTAGACGATATGCTCGCTGTCGCCCGAGTGCTACAAAAAGTCTTGAAGCCAGATAAACTGAACTATGAGCTTTTTGGTAACTGGGTTCCCCACCTCCATTGGCATATTTTACCTCGCTTTAAGACTGATTCAGATTTCGGAAATCCTCCCGGAGAGCCCTTGAGAAATCAACCTTACACCCAAAGACCCTTACGCAAGAAACAACTGCAAGAAATAAAAGATGAACTGAAGAATATAGAAAGATGAGGCATCTTCAACGAGAAATCCTGAGACCTTCTTAGTTGTTACTTCACTCATATTCTCATCACTGCAAAGGAAACACTATCACCTTACAGAATCTATCTCTTTAAAACTTTTCCATTAAGGATTGAAGTTTTGTCAAGAAAAAGAAGAAATGGAGGAGGCTATGCAGATCTCAAACTTACTGATTTACCTGGGTAGGACGGAGGCATGGGGAGCAAAAATAGTCTGGGCTGCTATCATTGTTCTTACCGGTTACTTAGCCCCCAAAATTGCCTTCAGAGTAGTAGATCACTTCCTCCCTACCCGGGCATTACCCCACCGACCTTATGGCACTCCTAAAGAGTTGAGGACACTAGCCACGCTAGTAAAGAGTATTATTCAGTATGTTACTGTATTTTTGGTCCTGGGCTTCCTCTTTAAAGTGTTTAACCTAAACCTCACACCCCTTCTGGTAAGTGCAGGGGTAGTAGGATTCGCGATTGGTTTTGGAGCCCAAAGCTTCATAAAAGACCTAATCTCCGGGATAACCTTTCTTTTTGAAAAGAATTTTTCTGTCGGAAACTACGTTGAGGTGGGCGATGCCGTGGGAATAATTGAAGACATCGGCATTCGAACAACTAAAATTAGAGATATAAGCGGACGGCTTCACATTTTGTTTAACGGAAATATCAGCACGATTAAAAGCTTCACTGCAGGCTCGGTAAAGGTCATCCTCGATGTTTTCCTCAAGAAGAAGGAAGATGTTGCTTCCGGAAGTAAAATCCTACGCGATCTACTGGAGGATTACTTCCACAACGTCAGGTTGGGTGTAGGTGAGATTGCAGTCTCTACTCTACAAATGAGAAGTCCTCAGACGGCTATTAGAGCCGAATTTAGTATCATACCGTTATATCAGAACTTCCTTTTCGAAAAAATAGTCCCCCGTCTGAGAGAGGTCTTTTCTGAACAGGGCATACTGCTAAGTACTGATAGAGTAGATGCTACTCTTGTTTTTCAGTATCCTCAAGGAACGCTTCCGGTGCCTTAAGTATAAGGAGACCTTTCAATAGCTCACTCTCAGTGAAACAGAGTGGGTTAACCAGGCCGTCATATGCAAATTATTTTAAAGAGGTCAATGAGCTCAATCTTTTGAGGATAATGGCCAAGGGGAGCAAGAAATTCTGTGATGGAGAAGTCGTCGAAATTAGCCAGCTCGTAGCCTTCGATAATGCTGTCTATTGATACACCTCTTTTGGAAAAATGACGAGATGATGCCATTGTCCAGTAAACTGCTCTATGTACATAGATAAAATGATGCTCATCATCAAAGTAAATCCGTGGATAGTGAGGGTAATACCCGTAAGTCTCATAAACCCAAGGATTATACTTAAACATGACTGCCTTTATTTCATTTTTCTGAGGTTTTGGCCATTGTTTGCGCAAAAGCTACACTCAAAAAAGGAAAATTGTTATCCCTGGTGTTAATGATTCTTGAAGCTCACGGAGATTACCGTCGGATGCCCTACCCCTTCCGAGTGGGAGGATGTCACTTTTAGAAATAACTTCCTGCTGCTGCGGGAAATTCATGAAAGAAATCTTAACTCAACTTGAAAAAAGTCTTTCTAATCTTTCTCCAAACCTTCAAGATTTTTTCTCCAGAAAGCCGTCTTGGCTTCCTCCAGAAAAAGTCCAACTTTAATGTTCCCACTGTCCAACTTTAATTGTTCCGTAACACAGAGAACGCACCCCCCTTGACAATTCCTAAAAATTGATTATAATTATCTGACGATTCACTCAGTTCTGACTAGATAGTCAAAATTAACAGAAAGATGCTTTTTATTAAACAATCAAGGCTTGGAGAAGAAAAATGACCGAAGTATTAAGCCGAGACAAGAGAAGAAAAATCAATACCAGGAATAAAATTATCCGTGCTTCATACAAAACTTTTTCCAAAAAAGGTCTTTTTCGGACTACTCTTGAGGAGATTACTGAAGAAGCTGATGTAGGAAAGGGCACTATTTACTACCATTTTAGAAATAAGTTACATCTGGTATCCTACTTAACCAAAAAAAGCATTGAGGAGCTGCTGACTTACTGCAGGCAAGAAATAGCTGAAATCGAGGACCCTTACCAGCTAATCAAAAAACTGATCAATGCCCACTTTATTTTTTTTGAGAAAAAAAGGGCTCTTTTTGATGTTCTTTTTTTCATAAGAGGGGCCCTGCACCAGGATTTTGAAAGCCGATACATACGAAAGATGCAGAGTGATTATAAAAAATATATAAGTTTTTTAGCCCATGCTCTCGATGATGGAATTGAAAAGGGAGTTTTTCGACCATTTAATTCAGTAAACCAAGCCTATGTTTTACACGGCACCATTATCGGTTTTATTTCCCAATGGATAATCAATGAAAGAAAAGGACCTTTTGTTGATAAGGCAGAAGTTATTAGCGAGACTTTTTTGCGTGGAATCATAACTACTGAACAAAAGAAAGAAGAAAAGAAACACTCGTAAATTAATCGGCTACAAAGTGACTCGGGGAAAGAAACCTGGGCTATTCTTGTAGTAATAATGGGTAGAGAGAATATTGATTATCCAAAGGTAGTGGGAAAAAGGCGAGAAGTGTGGCAAGAGTATAAGAATTATAAGTTAGAAATATTAGAAAGGGAGGAGAAAGGATGA
>Ga0307438_1000399_pt1 | contig 34639 bp, 27 predicted proteins | sample SalMarWE160110MG_FD_202144 | JGI IMG/M metagenome (GOLD analysis project Ga0307438, IMG submission 202144) | Salt marsh sediment microbial communities from the Plum Island Ecosystem LTER, Massachusetts, United States - WE1603-110 | ecosystem: Environmental > Aquatic > Marine > Intertidal zone >... | reverse complement strand
GTTCAGCATTTTTTAGGGTGACAATCGAAGTTTTGAGCAAATTACTTATTTTAGCCTCCTCATATTCTGTCTCCTTGAGGCTTAGATCATAAGCCGCCTCCCTCAGGTCGAGATTGTTCTCAAGGCCGATGGCGATACTCTCCTCTAGACTCAACTGTTTCATGGAAGATTCCTGAGCCTCAGAACTAAAAGAAGCTAAAGTAATCAACACTACTACCACCGCTCCAAAAAGCAAACTTTTTCTCATTTGTTTCTCTCCTTTTGTTGGTTATTGACTGTTCTGTCTTTGTGAAAATCATGACTCTTTATTCTTTCCGCGAGAATGTTGGTCAGCTCCTCAGCTAGTTCCTCTGGTGACTACCTTAATCTTCTGAAGAATATTTCCCGAACAAATAAATTGAGCTCTGCTTCTTTATAGTTAAAGAAATGGGGGGAGGTTTTACCCTCCCCCTTCATCTATGTAAAAGGAGAGGAGGTGAAGTTTTCCTTCCCTCGTCGGCTTTTTGGTTACCGCCAAGAGCCACCCATAGGCCCTCTGCGGCCCATAGCTCTGCCAAATCCCCGACCCAAACCCAATCCGGGCAGCTTATCTAGCTGTTCCTTGGTGAGAAGGCTTTTCAACTTCAACCGGAATTCAATAGCTTTCTTCTGGATTTCAGCCTGAATGGGGGCCATCTCATCCACCAAGCCATAGACTCTAGTCAGATCGGGAGACTCCTCCAGGAGAAGTTTTTGGATCTTCAGTCTCTTTCTGGTAAGCTGCGTGCGCAAATCCAGGGTTTCCTCCTTAAAAGTAAGTCTCAGATCAGCTATCTTTTCCTTTTGCTCTCCGGTTAGGTCTAAGGTGCTGCGCCGACCGAGGGTCTGTTTTTCTGTCCAGCCCTTGACGACGAATTTTCGGCCTTGGGAACGAGGGGTTTTAGTTCCCCGCCCCTGAGCCGCAACACTACTAACCAATCCCGCTACCATTAAACCCGCTAGTACCAAAACTAGCCATTTTTTTCTCATCGCTAGCCTCCTTAAGATCTATTTTTTCAACAGTTAAAATCTTCCTTTTTTATATCCCTTCCACGGCTTCCCAGGATGCAGCCTTTTTCTTATAAGGGAGAAAAACTTAGTCTGCTGCTCTGGAGTCAACAAAGATCTTATCTCTACCAGATGATTTATCGTCTCTCTTTGAAGCTCGGCCTGAAGGGAGGCAATTTCACTCATTTTGTCTCTGATTTTTTTATCATTTGAGGGAGACTCTCCCAGGAGGTCACTTAATTCACTTCGCTTCTGGTCCAGTTCAGTTCTGATCTTCTCTACCCTGGCGTAAAATGAACTATCGAGGGATTTGATCTTGTTTCTTTGAGATTTAGATAGAGAAAGATAACGAGAGACAAAATCGACAGGGGATGGTCGTAAAGTTTCCTTCTTTAATAATCGAGGAATGTATAAGCCTGATAAAATGCCGCTAGCAAAGACAGCTACCAAAATAATGACTATTTTTTTCCTCATCCGTTTTCTACCTCCCCTGCGCTAGCTAAGTTAAGGTAAATTTCGGGCAGGGAGCCAGAGGGAAGGTCTTGAAAACTGTCTAATCCTATTGAGGTTAAATATCTTTCTTCTTCTAATTTAACAGTTTCAGAAGGTATGATCTTCTCCACAGAGCTCCCCACAACAACCCCTATAATCAAAGTGGCAGCAACTGCCGCTGGTAAGATGAGGCGAGAAAACCGTCCAAAAATCACTTGAGGCAAAAGCTGTTTTTCTTCCGAGGAGTGGATCCTCTCCCAGAGACTGGCCTCAAAACCTTGAGAGGGCTTCAGGCGCTGCTGATCTTTAAGAAGATAAAAGCTCTTGTTTAATAAATCTGCCTCTTTCTTGCATTCACGACATTTCGTGAGATGCTCTTTTATTGAAAGCTTTTGCTTTTCCTCAAGCTCCCCATCCAGATAAGCTACCAATTTTCGTCTTATTCTCTTACACTTCATTTTACTCTCTATTAATATAAACCCAGATTTCTTTAAAAACCCCCGCCGCTTTCCCTTGTTAAGTAGGAACTGAGCCTTTTTTTTAAATTTGTTCTCGCCCAATATAGGCGCCTCTCCACGCTCTTTACCGAACAACCTAGGATTCTCGAGACCTCTTTATAAGAGAGTCCTTCATATACCTGAAGAATGGTAGCCATCCTTTGTTTGGCCGGTAAAGAATCAATCGCCTTTCTTATTAATGCATTTCTTTCTTTTTCTTCCAGAATTTCCTGAGGTGAAGGAGCAGTATCGGCAATTTTCTCTATCAACTCCTCCTCTTTTCCCTCTCCTGTTGAAATAGGTTTACTCAGCGAGATAGTCTGAAGTTTTGCCTTTTTTCTTATTTCGTTGAGACAAAGATTGGTAGTAATCTTGTATAACCAGGTAGTAAATTTTGCTTTTGCTTGGTACTTTTTTGCTGCCCGGTATACTCTTGAGAAGACCTCAACAGCTAAATCTTCTGCCTCATTTCTCTCACCAATAAATTGATAGATAATATTTATAATGCGTTCTTTGTACTTTTTTACAAGCTTTTCAAAGGAGGAAATATCACCATTTTGAAATGCAAGCATTAAACTGACATCGGAATCGGGCATCCTTCTCTCTCTTTTTATCAACCTGGATTTTCGGAAAAACCCCGTTTTATCAAAAATGATAGAATCAGGTCCCTCTATAAACTCAGTCGCATTTTGCTATATACTTTCGCCAAAGTCAAAGGAAATCAAGTCAAAAAAATCGGGGGAGGTTTTACCCTCCCCCTTCATCTATGTAAAAGGAGAGAAGATGAAGTTTTCCCTCCATCATTAACCTTTCGGTTTATCGTTAGCAGCCAGGATAACCCATAGGCCCTCTGTGTCTCATAGGTCCACCAAATCCCCGACCTAAACCCTCCCGGGAAGCTCCTCTAGCTGCTGCTTGGTAAGAAGATCTCTTAAGGGTAAATCTCCTTTTACCTGTTAGTTTATTCATTAGACTACCAAAGGAGAAAAATGTTCCATCACAGCTTTCTATTTTCCCTTAGTGGTGGGAGGTGTAATTTTTACCATCGGACTGGAGGTAAGTATTCATCGGTTCGCCCATGTCGAACTAAAATTACTCTCATCTTTTTCAGGCTACTTCTCGTAAGACACCGGTTTGCAATCTCAAAACATTAGTCTTACGGATTGATTCAAAAACGATATTTTATCACTTTCTACAAGATGAGTTCTTTTAAGGCAGGATAAATCTTCAGATAATTCTGGTATCTCTCCATATACTGTGAATGCCGCTTCACATCCGGTTCAAATATTTTATTAATCTTTACCCAATGCCCCGCCCCTTCTTGTGGAGAGTCAAAATTATTTATGCTTACACCGGCTAAAATTGCTGCTCCCAGGGAAGCAGCCTCAGAAACCTTGAGAGTACATACTCTCTTGCCTAAAACGTCGGCCCTGAGTTGAAGCCATCTTTCAGACTTTGCCCCTCCTCCAATTGCCCGAATTTCCTCCAAAGGAATACCTGCCTCCTGGAGTTTATCCATATTTAACCTAAGATCATAATTATTACTGTCCAACATAGCTCTGGATACATCCTGTTTAGTAGTATCTAAAGTGAGCCCCAAAATAGCACCTTTGGACTTAGAACTTAGAGTAGGGGTTCCACTTCCCACAAAATGGGGAAGAATATACACATCCACTGGTTCGGGACTTGCCTTCTCCACTATTACATCATATACATCCTGGCCGGTCCTCTCAGCTTCCACCTTTTCCTCAAAACAGAAAGTATCTCTGTACCATCTAAGCAGGAGACCTCCAGTAAGATTAAAGGAAATAGTGATATATATATCTGGACAGGTATGAGGATAACAGCAGTAGTTATTCTCCAGCATTTTCCTAGTTAAAAGTGGCTCTTTAATAGCAGGGCATAGTACGTCTGATGTGCCAATGGCATTCATAACTAGACCCGGAGAAACCACTCCTGCTCCTAATGCTCCACAGGGTTGATCGTGTCCCCCGGTGGCAACTACCACGTCCCTTCTTAGACCGAGTTCTTCAGCTGCTTTTTTATTAACTTTACCTAGCGGGTATCCAGAAGGTCTAGGTTCCGCCAAAAGCTCTTGACTCACTCCTGCAAATGATAGAATCTTTTCCGACCATTTTTTTTCTCTTATATCAAAGCACATAGTCCTTGCGGCAAGAGAATAATCAATAGTAGGAAAGACCCCAAGTTTAGATATAACAAAATCCTCAACACATAGAAACTTCCAAGCTTTACGGTAGACATCTGGTTGATTCTCTTTCATCCACATTATCTTATTTATAGTGTACATGGGGTGTAGAGGCATTCCGGTAATTTGAAAGATCTCCTCTTTACCCATTCTTTCCTGCCACCATTGATATTGGGTTTCGGTTCGCTTATCAAAGGAGATGATAAAATTATAAAGAGATTGACCATCTCTGCTTACGGGAACTACAGCTTCTCCCTGAGTGGATACACTTAAAGCCTTAATTGGATCAGAATGAGTCTGAGTCGCTACCTCAAAGACCACCTGTTTTATTTTATCCCACAGAAGATTTGCATCTAGTTCCGTCCAACCCGGTTTAGGGTGAAAAAGAGGATACTCACGATAAGCCTGGGAAAGGATATTGCCCTCCTTATCAAAGGCTACTGCTTTACACCCTGTGGTACCGATATCAAGACCTACCAAGCTCATTTTACCCTCTATAAGATATTTGAAGGGGGAAACATCCCCCCTCAACGGCCCGATCGGCAAAGCCGACTCTCGCTTCGCTCAGGGCATGAGAGGGCCTGCTCCCCCCGTTTAATCCAAAGGAATTATCAAAATTATCTGGCTAAATTATGGTATCCAAAAATATCCAAATAAAGCCTTATTTTGTTCTCTACCGCTCTGGCCCAGACCTCAGTTCTTGTCTTTCGGATCATCTGGTCTACCTTTTAGAGTTATAACTTAAAGGTTAGGACTAACAAATATTTTAAGTCCTTTTCTTTCCTCGGCCAGTTTTATTGCCTGGAGAAAATCAGACAAACCGAGCCGGTAGCTTACATATTCCTTAGCCTTGATCTTACCAGAGGTAATCATATCCAGGGCTGTTTTGCACTGACGGGTGGAACAGCCGTGAGTTCCAATTACAGAGACTTCCTTGTAGTGAATAACGTTAGAATTAAATTTTATGAAAGGGCTGTCTTTGGGTAGACCTCCAAATAAATTCACATTTCCCCGTTTAGCAACCATCTCGAGGGCCTGTTGTTGAGCCTCACCTGAGCCACAGGCAACTATTACCACATCTGCTCCTTTCTCCTCGGTCTCTTGCATGACCCTTTCTATCACATTTTCTCTTAAGGGGCTAACGTACACATCGGCTCCAGTGAATTCAGCTTGCTTAAGTCTGGGTAAAGATCTTTGAACCAATATTATTTTCTGTGCTCCAAAAGCTCTGCACACTTCCACATTGAGACATCCAGCAGGTCCTGCTCCCATTACGACTACCACATCCCCTACCTTTACCCGAGAAAGCTCACAGGCATTTATAGCACAGGAAGCTGGGTCAATTAAAGCTGCCTCTTCAAAAGAGATACCTTCTGGAATAGGTATTACGCATCCCTGCTTGACAGCTTGAGGTGAAATCATTACATATTGGGCAAACCCCCCATCTCGATGAACACCTATAGTTTGTAGTCTATTACAGGAAGTCTGCATACCTCTCTGACAGTAAAAACAGGTCCCGCAGGGAATATTTGGAGCTACCACCACCCTCTCTCCCTCATGGTAACCTTGAATACCCTCTCCTACCTCGGCTATGGTACCCGCCAGTTCATGTCCGGGTATCAAAGGAAACTTAGCGGCAGAGTAACCATACTTATACATTTTTACATCTGTACCACAGATTGCACAAGTTTCAACTTTTACTATAAGACCTCCTCTGGGAGGCTGAGGATAGGGAACCTCTCTTAGCTCAAAATTTTGAACCCCGGTTAAGACAGCTGCTTTCAAATCTTACCTCCTGGAAGAATCAAAAATTCCTCCCATTCTCCTTTAAGGAGAGAAAATTATCTTATTATATATCATCTTCTGCTCATACATGCTTTTAAATGTCCCAGCAATGTCTTCAAGCTTTATCCGGTGAGATATAAGGGGCTTTGTCTTAATTACTCCGGAGGCCATAAAACGCACACTGATCTTCCACTCGTTGTCCAAAGGAGAAAAATTGGAATTAACCGCTCCATAAACCTCAAGTTCTCTACGGAAGATTCTAGTAAAAAATTCATCTGGCAGCAAAACATCCGAGTAGGATCTGCCAATAAGGATAACTTTTGCCCTTTTGCGAGCTATGAGGAGGGACTGTCTTTGAGTGGCAGTTGAACCAGCAGTTTCCATCACTAGATCTGCTCCTTTACCTTTCGTTTCCTCCATAACCTTCTCTACTAGATCTTCTTTCTTTGCATTTATGCAAACATCCACCCCTAACCCCCTCGCTATTTTCAATTTATCTTCTATGATATCCACTGCTACTAGCTTACCTGCTCCCATGGCCTTAACCCATTGACAGGCCAGCATCCCTATGGGGCCTGTTCCAAGTATAACTACACTTTGACCCGGCCTTATTCCTCCTGCTCGTTTAATACCATGTAGAGCCACACAGGCCGGATCAGTCATGGCTCCCTCATCAAAGTCTACCTCTTTTGGAAGTCGTACCAGATTTACCACTGGTATTTTAACGTATTCAGCAAAGGCTCCATGAGATCTAGAACCCAGATAATCGTAATCCTCACACAAGTTATACTGACCCTGTAGACACCATTCACACCTCATGCAGGGTATTAAGGGGTAAGCGGTAACTCTATCCCCTGCTTTAAAAGAGCTGGCGTTATCTCCAATTTCCACTATTTCTCCAGAGAACTCGTGTCCCGGTATACAGGGAAAAACATGGGTTCCTTCAACCATAATTCGTTGTAGGTCCGATCCACAGTTTCCCGCTGCTTTTACTTTAAGTAGAACATCATTCGGTCCTATTTTGGGAACCTCTACCTCTTCGTATCTTAAATCACCCGGGGCGTGAAGAACCGCCGCCATCATCCTCTCTTTCATCAAGAACCTCTTTTTAGCTGTTCAATCCCATCTTTTGCTTGAGAGCCCTCAACTTCCTGGCTGAGCTTTCCTCATCTTTGTAAATATCTATATGGTCTAAAAACAAAGTATCATCTCCATAAAAATCATAGTATTCGGCCATATTTTCAAGGCTGATACCAGAAACTACAGGCCAGGTAGCCCTTATGGAGGAGGGTTTCCTTAGAATATCCACATACTTGGCCACCTTGTTTTGCGCTTTTTCAGATTTTCCCCAGATTCCCCCCACATGAGAAAAGTCTGCTCCCAGCATTCTGAAGAGCTTGCTGAAAATCTCATAGGAAATACTTAAATTCCCAGAACAGAAAAGACCATAACCTACCCTATGTACATAAATGGGGCAAGGGAAACTGTTTCTTAGATAATCTATACTGGACAAACCTATACAGAAGGGGTCGATCATCAGCCCATTTGCACCGGAGGAGATAGCTATTTCTGCCGCCCTACCTAAAGTGGAAAAATCAGAGGTGACGTTGGCCATATAAAGCATTTTTTTTCCGGAGTGCTCTTGAATTATATCTAAAGTCTGAGCCACCAGTTTTACCCTCTTCGTCAGAGAACAGAGATCGGAGTTTACACATATTTCATCATCCTTTACAAAGTCAAATCCCGCTTTAGCTAAAATAGAAACCACCTCTGCTGTTCTTTCTGGATTCAAACCTAAATTTGGCTTTATGATAGCCCCTACTAGAGGTCTATTCTTTACTTTCAAGAGTTCTCTTATTCCCTCAATTCCAAATCCAGGGCCTTTGTAATGATTCATAAAAGAGGGAGGAAGCTCAAGTTCCACAAATTTTGCTCCCTCAATGAAGTAAAGACTAAATACCTCACCGGCCACCATGGCCCAAAGATTAGGTATACCACCCAAGCCTGGGTCAAGATTGGTAGTAGGAAAAGATAGTTTGACAAGGTAAGTATCCTCATCTTGCTCCTCGACAGAGAGGATCTCTCCTTTAATTGAACCATCTATGAAAGGCAGCTTATCCTCACACTTGTACATCTCTACCCCTTTACGGGTGGATATATACTGTATTCCACTTGTCATCTCAGCTAGGAGGAGATCAGCCACTTTGTGAATGGATTCTACTTTAGGGGTTAACTGGTAAGTCACCGTAATATTTTCCTGGGTCAATTTTTTGCTCCTTTAAGTTTTACTAGTAAAGTATTATATTAACTCAGTTTCTCACCTGAACATTGATTCAGCCAAAGACAGTAAGGGCTTCTTCTACCATCCGGTCAACCTGAGAATTTTAGAAACATAGGCTCTGATCGCTATAGCTTCGCGACCTAACCTGTATGTCTTTTGGGCAGTTCTATTGACTCTTCTTTTAGTTTACCTTCTCTTTTCCGATACAAGGTAGTGCACAGGACAGCCTTGTCTCCTCTTAGTCTTGTGTTAAAGTACTCCACTTTCAAATTTTTAGTAGAAAAGGCCACTCCTTCTAATTGGATTACAGGTTCACCAATGGGTATTCTAAAAAAATGCGCCTCCTCATCCAGGGCTTTAACAGCTCGGACATAACGTTCAGTCTTCATTACCGGCACATTATACCTTTTCTCCAATAAAGAATACAAGGAATTTTTAGTAAAGTCCTCATTCTCCAAACCCGGGAAAAAATCATAGGGTAGGTAAGACTCGGATAGCAAAATTGGCTCTTTCTCTACATAGCGAAGTCTTTGAAGATAAACTACGATATCTCCTTCTTTCTTTTCCAGACGATCAGCAATATCCTTGTTTGCCTCTTCCTTCCTTAGTGCTAAAACTTCTGTATGGAAGCGAATATTTTGTCTTTTAAAGGCCTCACCAAAGCTGGCCAGTTCCTGCATCAAGGTGAGCTTAACTTCTTCTCCTCTAACAAAAGTACCTTTCCCTCTTTCTTGAGAAAGTAGAGATTTTCTAACAAGCAGCGATATGGCTTTGTTAATGGTAGGTCGACTAACTTCAAATTCATCTGCCAGTACTTCCTCGGAAGGCAACCTTTCTCCCGGCTTGATTTCTCCTTTTCTTATTATTTCTTCCAATATCTGGCTAACCTGATAATAAAGGGGAATAACTTTGTTCTTGTCCACCTTCTCTAATTCAAGAATCTTCATTTGCTCCCCCTGTGTTAATGTGTTTACATCTTCTTATCATTATTATATTATATTTTAACTTAATGTCAAGTCTCTAAATTGTCCAAAAAATCGAAAATTAAACTCGGATTTAAAAGTAGACCTTGATTTGAGAGCTTTTTAGAAGATGGTACCAGTTTTTTGTTGAACAAAGCTTCATAATTGTTTTATACCCCTTGCATATTGTAGCACTTTTTCGAGATATTCTGGAATGGGTTCTTTGCTGGTCTTAATGTACGGTCTTTGGTCAGCATCAAAGACTGCGGAAATAAAAAAGCGATATTTTACAAATGATCATGAAGAAAGACTTGCCTGCAAATCGAGCCTTGACAGGAAGCCCAAATATCCTAAAATAGTGTAGGATAGCAAAATGTGGGCTAATTTAATAAAAGAAATAAAAGGGCTTCCTCAAGCTAGAGTTTACAAAAACTCTACCGAGGTCTGCCGACTGAGGGGGGTTTCTCTCACTGTCTGGGACGTTATCACAGCAGCCATTATCTCCGGGCTAAATATCCTGGTGGCGGGAGAAAAAGGAGAGGGAAAGACTCAGCTTGCCGTTGATGTTAACAGCAGTCTTTTTGGAGGAAGAGGCACCTTTATCAGAGCTCATCCTGATCTTAAAACCAGAGATATTTATACTTCTCTTAATCTGGAAACCTTGGCCTCTGGTAAGGGAGATACCCACCAGGCTTTAGAATTATCCGAATCGATTAAAAATCCTTTAACCATCCTTGATGAAATAAATCGTGTCCCTCAGATTACCCAAAATCAAGCTCTGAGTATTCTCGATGGGTACATTAGTCTTCCAGAGAAAAGCGCCCGGTTCTTTTTCGGAATTGACGGATATCACATTGGCCTGGCCACGGCAAATTTAACTAAAGGCTATGGAGGAACTTTCCCCTTTGATCCGGCCTATCTAGATAGATCTCACCTCATTTTAAACGTAGATAACTTTCCTCCCGGAACTACAGATTTAATAGAAATTCAACAGCAGGATACCACTCCCCGGGTCATATCACCTGAGCTTGAGGACACTACTGATAAAATCATCCGGATATGGCGGCTAATGAAAAACCTCAAACTTTCCCTCGATGGTCTCATGGCTGATTTATACCTCAAAAGAAGCCTGGACTACTGTGACAGGTCCCCTACCGGGAGAAAAAGTACGGTGAGAGACGATATTCCTGCTATGTGTCAGGGGTGCCTGTCTGAAGGAAAAGCCACCGTGATGGGAGACGTTTGTGCCTATGTCATCCCTGCCACCACCAGATCTTTCAAGGCCTTTAAAGCCTTAGCTTTTGGGCTTACTGCCGTCTCTCAAGCCAAATCGGAAACTTCGACTAACGAACTTCCCGGGTACCTAGAGATTCTCCAGGCCTTTAGACTTACCGCACCTTATTCCGGGATCCTTGATTCATCCTGGGTAAAAAGTCAACATCACGGTAATCCCTATCTTGCTTCTGATTTTCTTTACCGGAAAATAAAGTCCGAGCTGGAAGAAAAAGCTGATTATATAAAGAAAGCATTTTACGATGCTCTATCCGGAACCCTTGCTCACGAAGAAGTGAAAGTATTAGGGGAAGAATGGGGATGGCTCGAGGAGATACTGACTGAAATTAATAAAATCAGCCGAAGTAGTCCAAAACCTCTGGTGGAGGAAATCAAAGAGGGAAAAATTTTGGCTACTAATCAGATCTGGCTCGAGGATCTTCTTTGGCCCGAGCAGACTATCTTTGGAGAAAAAATAACCGATCTTAAGCCAGGAGAAAAAATAAGTAAAAAGATAAGTGATAGATTAGGAAGTATGTACGGCATAGCTTTTGCCACTGAGAACGGCATCTATGCCTGGTATGAAAATTTAAGTAAGCCCAGGAAAATCTTTGATCTTGAGCGTGGGAAATTTCGAAGAAAGCGCATCACTGGCTTAGCTTTGGTGGAAGGAAAGCTCGTTTTTTCCACCGGACGCGAGATTTACCAGGTAGAAAACCCCCAGGAACCTTTGATGACTTCCGATCGTTCACTGCAGGCTTTAGCCCAGAGCGGTGATTCCTTGGTAGGAGCAGAAGAAAGAAAAATATGGATAAAGAAAAAAGGTAGGGACCAGCAAACTACCATTTTTTTGGAGAAAAAGGTCACGGCCCTGGCAAGTGTTCCGGTTTATCAATTAAAAGAGTTATAGGATGGATTATAAGAGACTCGAGCGCGAGCTTTGCAGTATCAATAATCTCTTGGGATCAAGTGAAATAATAGTAAAGGTCTTTCCCTTAAAACCTTCTCGTGGTCACCTTGCGGCGAGGCTATCTTCTCAAGATGAGCTACAGATAAGCATTGATGAAGACTGGGATATCTCCCAGGATTCAGCTCTTACCCGCTATCTAGGCCGGGGATACCATGAACATCCCCTTTTGGAGATAGGTGAGGATCTACTCTGTAATCAAATCGCCCATCACCAGATTTGCCCCCGCAATACCGAGTTCCATCATCAAATCCTGGAGGGAGTCGGTCAAGCAATAGGGGAGCAAGAGAAAAAATCGTGCATACAATACCTTACTCATGCCTTTGAGGATGTAATAGCTAACGCATGGTGTAAGCTAAATTTTTCTCACTTTAAAGGAATGCCCATTTTCTTTTACGATCAGGCTTACCTTCCTCCATCGGTGACCCGGATCTTCAAGGATCGCATCATGGAGATCCTTTTTTCTCCCAGGTTCTCCCCTCTTTATGAGGCCTTTGTCAAGATAAATCTTCTCACGTGGGGAGACGAAAAAGATCTATACTTAGTTAAGAGACGCCTTACCAACAGAAAATCTATCAAAGCGGCAGTTGATAAGGTAATGAAAATCCTGAACCTCCAGGGTGGGTCTCTTGAGCACAAGATAGATATTTTATCCAGAAATCACAATTGGCAGCAGCTTGCTTTTAAATTCAGCCTTGGTCTAAGGAGCCTTTTAGAAGGAAAACCAAAGGAAGAGCTAAGCTCGGATAATCAATACCAGAGAAATACGATCAATCCAGCACTAAGGAAAAGAATAGTTAAAACAATGTATGAGAACAAGAGAAAACCCAGTTATCTTACCAGTTTTGAAATAACCAGAACGCTATATGAGATTCTTTCTCCAGAAATCCCTATGCAGGTGGATACCCAAAAAAGAGGAAGTACCATGCCCCTGGTTCCCTTTAATTACGAGGCTTTTGATCCTGAGCGGCATTCACGAGAGGATATCGATTTATACGGGTTGGCAGTTGATCCAGAAAGTCCTTTTTTTGAGCTGATAAACTTCCGAGTTCCTAGATACCACTATGATCTCTTCATTCCCTATAAACCGGAAAGAAAAGGGGCTTTTCCTGATATCTGCTTTCTCATAGATACCTCAGCCTCTATGGCCAATGATATACAAAGCAAAATTTCTCCCCAGACTCTTTCTCTGGCCAGCGAAATGATGAAGCATCGTTTCTATTTTGGAGAGGATAATTATTCCTGGAGCAATAAGAGTAAGTATCACCACGTCTTGCTCGGCTTTACCGGAGCCTTAAAGTGGCTTAGATCCTGTGGGATAGCTCCTTACATTGAGTACAATTTGATAACTTTTTCCAGGAATACTCTGGCCACGGGATGGAAAAATTACCAGGAGATAGATGATTGCAAGAGACTAGCCTATCTTCCCGAGTTTGATACTACCCTTCTGGAGTCCGAGGTATTAGGTGAGGAGCTTCTTAACCGGTCTTTCTTGGTTATGATTATCCTCACCGATGGGGAAATATTCAACTGGAATGAATCGACCAAAGGATATGCTCCTCATCGCTTAAGAAATCTAGTAAAGCCCATGAAGCCGGTGAGCCTTATTATGAAAGAGATTGTGGAAAAGAATATGGTTTCGCACATTCAAATCAGTGAGGGGGATTTTAAACCCCGAATTTCTGATCTGACCTGCCGTGATCTACAAAAATGGGGAGCAGAGATTCACCGAATAAACGACATTGCCAGCTTACAAACCCTCATGATAAATCTCACCCAAAAGGCAATGTCCCCTTATCTTTGAAAAATACTGTTCCACTTCTTATTACCCCTTTTGATAATACACGTTCCCCGAACCGCCAATCCGAATCTGAATTTGTGTCTAAGCCATCTGGATACCTTGTCCAGTAGCGATTATCATCGTCTGTATCGCTTGCCACCAGTGTCCTGTCTACTTCTATGCCTTCTGCATCTTTTAGTATAATCAACTCATCTTCGTTATCTAACCATTGTTTGGAGTGAATATAAGTCCAATAACCTTTTGGGAGCATTATGGTGCCTTGAGGTATCCTAACAGTTACTGTTTTTCCATGTGTAGTCTCCAAAGTCCAGCTGCTTATATCTACCTCAACTTCGGATGGGTTGTAAAGCACAACCCACTCATTGCCAGCATCTTTTCCCGCAGGATTCAGATCGAATTCGTTTACCACTATGTTTCCAGCCAAGACAGCACCTGTAAATACGATATACTCTACTAATAAAACGACCACACCAGACAACAATCTCATCAATTCTCTACCCTCTTTCCTCGTAAATACATTTGTCCGCAGGATTCCCCAACTAAGTATCTAAGTCATCACTATCTTTAATTTTACTGGAAATCAAGCAGTCGTCAAATTGTTGTTCTGAAGTTGGGACATTTTCTAAGGCCGGGTAGAGAAAAATCTTTTGACCTTCCTCTAAAGGTGTAGGTCAAAAGACCTCCATACCTACCCAAAGATTAAAACCCTTCATCCTTTTACAGGAAAGAATTTTACAAAATTTGGGAATTGAGTTAAAATGTAGATACTAACGGGAAATTTAATTTTAATCTCAAAGCCTTATAGCTTAAGAGTAAAGAATCATTTTGAAGCGTGGAACTTTGGCTGAAAGTTAAAGGACTCAAGTTAAGCTTTAATAAGAGAGGGCACAAAGTGGAACTAAACGGTAAAGTTGCCCTAATTACTGGATCAGCAAGAGGGATCGGCAAAGCCATCGCCCTGAGGTTTGCCCAGGAAGGAGCCAGGGTGGTTCTAAACGATATTAATAATGAAAATCTGAAAGAGGCGGCAAGAGAAATCCAAAAGGTCGGTAGAGAAAAAGTAGTTTACAAGAAGGCCGATGTAAGCAAAAGTAAAGAGGTTGAAGAGTTGACCCAATATGTCGTGGAAAAATTAGGGGCAATAGATATTCTCGTTAATAACGCTGCTATATCCAGAATTATCCCCTTTCTGGATACTAGTGAACGACTATGGGATAGGATAATGGAGGTCAATCTCAAAGGTGCCTTTCTCTGCTGCAAAACTGTAATCCCCGGGATGATAAAAAAGGGGGGAGGTAAGATCATCAATATGAGTTCTCAGTCTGGTAAAAGGGGAAGCACATGGCATGCTGCCTATTGTGTCTCCAAGTTTGGGATTATCGGCCTTACTCAGAGTCTGGCTCTAGAGCTTGCTCCTTACAAGATCAACGTCAATGCCGTTTGCCCGGGGGTAGTATTCACTCCTCTATGGGAGGAACAGGCAGCCAATCATGCCCGAAGAAGAGGAATAGACGAAAAACAGGTTAAGGAGGATCTGGTTAAAAAGATTCCTCTCGGTAGACTAGGCACTCCTGAAGAGGTAGCTAATCTGGTCTTATTTCTGGCCTCTTCCCGTTCCGATTACATGACCGGCCAGGCCATAAACCTGAGTGGAGGGTCGGTTTTATACTAGCTAGAAAGGTAAATAATATGGCAGACTACTTAGTGGGTACTGATGTTGGAACAGGAGGGACAAAATCGGTGGTAATGGATGGGGAAGGAGCCATCCTGGGAAGTCACTATATCGAGTACCCTCTTATTATCCCGAGGCCCGGTTGGGCTGAACATAACCCTAGGTGGTACTGGAATGCTGTGGCCGATACTATAAAGGCTTCCATTAAAGAGTCCAAGGTTAGTTCCAAATATATTCGGGGAGTTAGCATAAGTGCTCTTTCTCCAGCCTGCATACTGGTGGACAAGAATCTAAATCCTCTGCAAAATGCTCATATCTGGATGGACAGAAGAGCCACCGTTGAATGTCAGTGGCTTAGAAAAAACATTGGGGAAGATGTGATCTTTGAGTTGACGGGAAACCCTATTGATCCTTACTATGCTACTACCAAGCTTATGTGGGAGAAAAACAATCGACCTGATCTATATAAAAAGGCATACAAGCTGCAAACAGCGGCGGATTATCCGGTAGCAAGACTCACTGGAAAGGCTCTCACCGATTATTCTAATGCTTCTCTATTTGGAATAGTTTTTGATATTGTTAATCGCAGATGGAACGAGAAAATGATTGAGAAAATAGGTCTAGATGTAGATAAATTTCCCCAGCCCCATCCCTGTGATCAAGTTATCGGTGAGGTCACCAGAAAGGCAGCGGAAGAAACTGGTCTAGCTCCAGGCACTCCCGTAGTTGCCGGAACAGTCGATTATAATGCGGCATCACTGGCTATGGGAATTATTGAGGAAGGAGATAGTTCCTTAGTTATGGGAATGGGAGGAGTATGGGGAGTGGTGCATGAGAAACCTAGATTCACTAAAAATTTGGTTACCATTATTCCCACTGCTTATTCTCGCCAAAGATACGCCACGGCAGCTACTCTGACCTGTTGCGCAGCCTTGATGAAGTATTTTAGAGATACTTTTGGGCAGGCCGAGCAAACTGCAGAAAAGCAGTTGGGGGTGAGTGCTTACGAGATAATGAACTTAGAGGCGGAAAAGGTTTCTCCGGGAAGTGAGGGACTGATCATCCTTCCCTATTTTATGGGTGAGAGGGCTCCCATTTGGGACCCCTTGGCCCGGGGAGTACTCTTTGGTCTTTCTCTTGCTCATGGCAGGGGCCATATCATCAGAGCCATGATGGAATCTGTTGGTTATGCAGTTTTACATAGTGTAGAACTTGTTCGGCAAAGCGGGATAAGGATAGATGGTCCTCTCCTTTTAGGAGAAGGTGGAGCACAGTCCTCTTTATGGAGACAGATTATCTCAGATATCCTTAACGCAGAATGTGCCTATATTAAAGAATCCAGGGGAGCTCCGGTGGGAAATGCTATCAACGCTGGAGTTGGAGTGGGTATTTTCAAGGACTATCACATAATCAAAGATTGGTTAAAAGTTACTGATGAGATAAAACCTAATCCAGAGCTTCATAAGTTTTATAATAAAATCTACCAGATCTACCGTAAGCTTTATCCCGCTTTGAAGAAGCACTATAAGGAGCTGGCCGAGGTAACCGGATACACCTAAAGGCAGGAGAATACCCTGCTGCCCAGGATGGTCTCTTTTACCGCCAGACGGTCTTCTTTAAGCTTTTTCTGATTACCGCTGACAAACGCTTTAAATTTCTTAATCATCCTTACCTCTTCTTATATTTATCCGAGTGACTAAGCAGATAACTCTGCCCATAAACCAGTGCTTATCTTACCTAAAATGGGTTACGTCCCTAGTTTATGATATAAGACCAGAACGGATATCGTTTGAAAGTATTGAATATATTCATCAGGCAAGAAAAAAACTTGGGTATTTTATAAATCATTATATATATAAATCTATTTTATCCCTCAAGTCTTTTGGAATTTCAGATTCAATATTCATCCCCTTAATTTTGTCCACCGCCCAATTTGTAGCATCCCCTTTAAATTTGTAAACACTGGCAAGAAGCAATATCATAATCGGTCCTGCATTATCCGCAGACACTCCGGAATCGTCAATAATTCGTGCACCATCCAGCAATGCCTGTTTAGCACTTAACTCAGACATTGACAATCGTCGAAATTCGATCCGTCTCCACAGTTGAAAAAGATTTTGGCCAAGATTTTCTATTGTTGCAAAACCCTCTTCTTGTGAGGAAATCGATTTAAGCATACTAAATTGTATATCTGCTAGACTTTTTATTGATGGACAGTAGTCACAGTAAACAAATCCCAAATGATGCCCTGCTTGAATAATTACTTCCTTGTTGTTAGCGTTAATACCGCAATCATAGGTTTTCTTCCATAAGTAATACTTTTCATTCTTCGTGCGATAATAAGTTTCGCCTATTCTAGCTCTCCTTAGACATATTTCCGCCAGCCACCATTCTGCATCTTTATGATTAGAACCTACTAGCGTCCTTTGCGCCCTGTCTAATACACTAATAAACATTAGTTTTTGCAGGTCATTTATCTCGGTAATAACGTTATCTAACTTAGAGAAGATACAATAAGATAGATAACGCTTAGGGTTCTGTGTATGAGAGACATCTATTTGACGCACATCTGTAAAAATACCTTGGATTATCAACTTTTCAATTTCCTTTTTGTCGCCGGCGGGAATTATTTCATCCAAAAAGTCACGTATTACCAAAGGTACGCAATTTTTATCCAATTGAGTACTAGGTTCGAATAACAAGGCAGTACGTAAACACTTTACTTTTCGATCTCTATTACCTACTAAAGCATAACTTCTGGCGAGGGAATCGAACGCTACTGTTCCTCCACTCTGAGGTCTAGTAATATCTAAAACCCTTGTATAAGAACCTCTCTCGAATTTTGGATAGATTATCCCACTCTTACTTGGAACCGGTTTATTTTCTAACTTGTATATAAGTCTTGTGAGTTGTGCCATTGCTATAGTAACAGCTGGCCCAAAATTAGATTTATTACGCAGATAATATCGCCGGCACATCCACTCGGCTATTCTCACAAATTCCGGAGGACGACCTAATTGAACCAGCGCGACGCCATGTTCTCCCTCACTTCGGGCACACAAATCTTCGTACCCAAGCAAGTCAAAAACAGGACTTGATTTTCTAAAGTATTTCTCGGCCTCTGCTGGGTCCTTTGAGAGTAAACCCAGTCTATGGTTTACCCAAGCATAATCAAAGGTTTCTGTATTATTTCCAAGACATTCTACACATTTTAAATAAGAAGTTTTGGCGTTTTCGTCATGTTTTAACTTATAATAGATGTCACCCTGAAGCTGTCGGAGGACGTTTTCAACGGGCTTAGACCATAATTGGCTTTTCTGACATAAGCTTATAGCTTGCTGTGTAAATTCAACTGATTTCGCGTCTTGTTTTTGCACAGCGTACTGCGCCTTGAGCGTAATATTCAATGCCTTGGCGATAGTACCACGGGGAGGTAAAAGGGCGAGTACTTCCTCAAGGCTTGCTTCCCCACGTCCAGCCTTCACTCCTAGATGTGAAGCAATAGCCAACAAATCAGCAACTACTTTTCCATTATTTATATTGGCAAAACTGATAATCTTTTTCATAATGTCTTTAGGGATATCTTTAATGGGTACTTGCGAAATCAAATCTTTAAGTAAATCACTTATAAGAAATCCTTCACTAGGCAAAAATCCTTGTATTTTCTCAAAATTTATCTCACATAAAATCTTTATGGATTTTGCTGGATTTTCTTGAGCAACCAAGTTCGCTTGATATATTTTTGCTACCTCGTTTATAAGTATTAATTGACCTTCAATCTTCTTATCTTTGCCTTTCATGGAAGGAACTTTGATTTTGGCAAGTAGATCTACTGCTTTTTTATAATCTTCAATATTGGCATAAGCTGTGGCCATAAAGAGCAATACCAAATAATACATCGACAATAATTTCAGATGATATGGCGACTTGACAAAAGAAACAACCTCAAGGCGATCAGCAATGTTTTGTATTTGATTTTTTGGAAGGTTCCTATTAACTGTTGAGTGTAATAACCATATCGTCCAATAAAAAGTTCTTTCAAGTTTATTAGCTAGAAGTGCGTAAAATACGCCGTTTGTTACGTCAATAGCGGTAAGAGCACCATCTTCAGGAGTTAACAACTCGATACTCACTATATCGTGAATTTCTCGCTGATCTTGCAAGCTAAGTTGTTTTTTGGCAATTTCCTTATAAACAAAAGACACGCCGTAACCCTGTCTTTTGTCTCCCTCTACGACAGTCCCATAAAGCCTATTCAACACTAAAGCAAACGGCTCTGCTATTACCGGCTTAATCTTTTTTGCGATAGCGTGAATGGTCTTATCATTGGCTCTAAAGACAAGAGGGGCCAACCTAAGAACGTAATTCAAAGCATCTCTATCTGCTTTCAAAATATCTTCAAAAAGAAGATTCTTTACTTCTGCTGTCAAATCTTCATGTGCGAGAGATGGACCTCCGAAAGAGGAGAGAACCAATTGCTTTGTTGATGGGAATTTTCTTGCCAAGGCTAATGCTACAAGGGGATGTCCCGAACTCATAGTCTCAAGGATTTCCAAATACTTATCGTTTCTAAAATATTCCTGTTCCTGCAGTTCCTCGGATAGCAGGTCTTTAAGCTCCGCTCGAGTCCAGGGTAGTGCAGGACATTCGTTAGAGATCGTTGGACATAAGTACTTTAGGCTTTTATTACTCACAAACACAATCCCTATATGAGACAGGACTGACAAAGACTTAAGTTTGCTCAAGAATATGCGAAGTGATTTTATAATATTTGGAGAGAGAAATTCCGCATTATCCAAAACATATATGGTGGGATGATCCAGTTTATATGTTAACCTGTCTGAGTCTATTGACTGCAGGCCAATGATACCATCAGCTAATTCTGAAGCTTTGTCTGATGGAAGAAAAGAAGTCCATATAGCTCTTAAAATATCTTTAACTAGTGATTTAGTTTCAACTTCTTCGATTGGACAATCGAACCAGTGAATATTAATCTTTTTCGCCTTCCAATGGTTAGCGCATTGAACTACCAGAGAAGTTTTTCCAATTTTGGGAACCCCTAATAAAGTTTGGATGACTCCGATTGGCCTCATCAGCGGAAAGTTTTTTGGTATGCGTCTCACAACGTTGCCCGTATCAGGAAGACATTCTCTTTCAAACTTTGACCTAAGTTCATCTATCTTCTTTAACGCATAGACTTTCGCCTCCTTGAGGTCGATAAAATTTTTGGCTGCGGCGGCGGCAATTTTCAATGCATTCTCTAAGGGGACTGGTCTTTCCTTCAGAAGTTCTATGGCTAACTTACTTGTTTGAGCTTCCCTCAAAAGAACTATGCGTTCATGAACCCCAAGAAAGTGGTTTTTGAAAAGAGCATCAAAACCTGGGGTTTCAACGTTACTCACTAATACATTCTCAATATCCGTACAACATAACGGTGTGATTCTTGCATTAGTTTTCTGTTTAGCATAGGACAAAATCTCTACTTTAACGTTTGGCTGATCGGTCGGACGTTCTTGATTTGAGCATAATATTATCTCTTCAACATTATCAAGATGCTGAAGGCATTTATCTATGTCTTCACATGGCTTCCAAGTAGAGAATTTACTTTTCTCTTTCGGCGCTTTCCAATAGCCAATTGCCACACTACATTGAACAGCAATTTGTTTACCGTTACTCAGAGTCTTAAGTAAGTCCGGTGTTCCTTTTCGAGTTTTACCCTCTACTGTTCCTCCGTGCCGCTCCAATCCTTCATACAATGGATCGAAAAGGGGCAGAAAATCAAGGCAGAAATCTTGAAATGCTCCTTGCTCCATTGTTTTTAATACAGTTGAAATCTCTTTGATTAATTCGTGTCTCATTTATGGTGAATTTTCCATTCGTTTTACGCTCATAGCTTTCTCTAATCCATTCTCGATCAATTCACACATTGCCGAGTAGGTTTCTTTGCATTCTTCTTCGGTTGGAAAATTTTATCCCTTCTCCCAATCAATAGCCTCGGCTTTGATTTGGTCTAAGGTTTCTTTGAGTCTGGATCAACCTTTTTAAATATATCTTTTAAACCTGGGCTGACCTTTACTTTTGAAATTACTTTCTTTTTATACCTTGGTGCCTCGGGTTTCTTCGAAGTCACCTCAAATAGAAGTTTTTCTCTTTTTTCTTTTCTATGTTTTTTCTCTAATATCTTCTTTAAACTCTCAATCTTTACTTCGCTGGGTTCAGTTAAACTTTGGCGAGTTTGCCATGCTCTCCATTGCTCTAATACAAGATTGAGCTTTGGTTCAAGCCAAGTGTTAATTTCACCTCTTGTGCTTTCTGATGGAGTAATATTCGCAAGAAAAACTGGATAGTCTAAATTGGTTCCGGGTAGATCAATACCTTCACCGTCTTTTACCTCTTTAATTTTTTCAGCGTAAAGAATAGACATCTTCATACTTGCAGTTCGACTACCACGTTGTGCCTGTTGCACGTCCGTTCCCACCTTGAATACTCCTCGTGGCAAACTCACAATGGCTAATATCTTACAGTGGTTAGCAACATATTTTCTTAATATCTCGTCCTGCAAATTGGAGAAAAAACCCTCTGGCAATATTAAACATATCTTGCCGCCAACTTTAATAGAGCGAACAGCCTGCTGAATAGAAAAGTTATACTCAGAAAAACTATCAGATCTACCATTTAGGTCTAAATCTGATTCCAAGTTTTCTAACACTCTTTCTAAATCGTTTCTTCTATATTGATTACTACCCGCCGGATTACTTATCACTAGATCCCAATCATTGCCATAATGGAATAAGCCATTTCTACGATATATGGGAATAGGCTCAATGTTGTTTTTGCCAGATTTTCCAAAGTAAATTGCTAAATATGTCTTTGCAACTACAAATGGTAGAGGGTCTATATCAATTCCCATAATATTTTCCAAAGGGACTTTCCCTTTTTCTATGGCAGCAGATAAGAAACCGCCACTTCCACATTCAAAATCCAAGATTTTCCAATAAGGCTCCATATTAAGTAAATCCACCATAAAGGCAATAACGCATCCTTCAGTCATATATTGATTCAAATTGGTCCCCTGGAAAGAACGAAGAACAAACTGCCGAAGTGCTTTTGCGTTATCAGGATTTAATGAGTTGACTATGTCATATTGATTAAAAAGCTGGCGGATTTGAGCCTGCCTGTCTTTATATTTATCGAGTAAGACATAAGGCTGTCTGCTGGTGTAATTTCTTGGATCTTCCAAATAAGTAAGTATCTGCGATGCTACATTAAGAATGACATCTTTTGTAATTAATCTCTCTAATTTGTATATTGCCATAAGTTCGTTAAGAAAATTCCGCTGAAAGTCTTGGGGGGTAAGAATTTTTGGTTTATAACCCGGAGACAAACCGTATTCGGAAAGAAGCTCTTCAAAAGAAGGAATAGTATCTAATCTTTCAAGCCAATCTCTAAAATCCTGCTTTTTTAGCTGGTAACTGTGGATATAGAAGCTTATGTCCTTGCCAATGGTCGTAGCGATAAAACGAGGTCTGCGTCCATCTTTAGAATAGCGTTCCTCAGAAACCGGAAAATTTCTCACGTAAGACAAAGCCTGTTCTTGAGCATCTTGTTCGGATTTACCTTCTTTCTTTGATTCAACAAGTAAGACCGGAACTCCATCCCAATAATAGACAACATCGGGTTTTTTAATACTTGAGCCTATTCTAATTGGAATCTCGTCAATCTTTACATGCTCATAATCCTCAGGATTCGGATAATCGTAATGTGCAGAAAGAAAAGGTAAAATGAATTGCACCAAATAGGATATTTCTGGCCTTAGAATTTTTTCATTTTCGTACACTTGACAAATTCCTTTTATGATATATAATCACATTGAAACAAAAATGGGATTGGGGTGTCTCCCAGTCGGTAAAAGGCCTCCTGAAAAAGGGGGCTTTTTATTTTCAGGGAAATAGTTTGAGTCCCCACCCATCGTACTCGCCACTTCTGTTACAATAAATCTTTTTCTCTACAATCCTAAAAGGTATATAAGGTTCTTCTGGGTTTAACAAATGCCTTGCTAAAGGATAAGCACATAAATCTGCAATCTGTAGTCCTACAATATTTTCTCTCTTGCTATGGAATTTGAAATCTATTATTTTCTCTTTAAGCTGGCTTGGGGAAACATAAAAAGTGCCTAAATCCAAAATAGAATTGAAATGGCTCACGAGCATTTGATCTTCTTTTTTTCCACGTGGTTCTACTTTTACCTCCACAACTCCTTTTTTATCCAGACTATCCAAACAGAAAAGCAATCTTTCGATAGTGAAAGAAAGAGACAAACTATAAGGGTCCTTAGCACCTTTACCATATTTCTTAATGTGCTCTTCCTTGTCTATTCCCGCGGCTATAATCTTAAAAGCAGCCTCTTCCAAAATTTTATCCAAATCCTTATAGAATTCTGCTTTTAGGCCTAAATCAAATAATATCTGAAAAGACCCCTCGCATTTTCTTATCTCCCGGGAATGCAAAATAACTTCGGTCGTCTTAAAATATTTCCGTTTGAAAGTATCAATCTTGGCTTTGACATCATCCAACTCGTCAGTACGAAAAAGGCAACCGCATAAAAGAAATAAGGGAAAATTTTTATCAACATAACTTAGACCATGATCCCCCGTTTCATCCAGGAAAAAATAATATCGCATTAAACTATATCGTCTTTCTCACCTCGGATAACAGATTCCGTGCGGGCAATTAAATCCCTTAACATCTTCTCGGCAGTTGCAATATTCTTCTTGTAATTTACTTCATCGCCTTTTAACTTGGCATCCATTGCTTTGCCATGATAAGCAGACATCTTTTTGTATTTGGATTCGATATTTTCTTGGACTTTCTCTGAAATCAACGGAATTAGTACTGATTTTATTTGTTCAAAGGTAATCCCAATTATGCCTGAGACGCCTGAACCAAAACGATTCACTTGAGCTGAGCCAAATTGAGTCAAAAGGAAGATACACATATAGAAAGGATTCAATTCATTTACCCGGATAATATCCACGTGGTCATTTACTACATATTTTTGAGTATCGTGTAAGAACACACAACACCTACCCATTGTCCCGACTTGATCTCTATTGAATAAAATATCCCCTTTCAAAGGCTTACACCTCTCTGCATTCCTTTTGTCTTCTTGTCGAATCTTTCGTTCATCCAAATGAATCTCTAAGCCGGTATTCCTCACATTTATTTGATTTATGTGCCAAACTGTTCCTGTAAGATCATATTTTCTTTGTGCTCCTGTTGTAATTACGCCGTATGTAATAAAGTCTATATAGTTGCCCAATCTTGTATGTTCAGTTCGTGTTACCATATCTATATATTCGATTACAGACGGATCCCAATATGGCGCGTCCCACCGGGTCATGGGTTTTTGTTCAAACATTTTTCTAAGTGTTATATCCACTCTGATTGTCACTGCCTCATTTCCGTCAGAGTCTTTTACCACTAATACTTTTTCAGGAATTGGATTCATGAGATTCCCCTCCTTTTGATATCTACAATAAAGTTCATAAACCTTGGTTAGACCTTCTAAATTCTGCACTGTAGCAAGAAAAACTGGATAATCCAAAGACCCTATTTTACCGTCAAGTGGCTTAGTCATAACGATAATGCTGGTCTTAGCTGAAGTGCCAACATTCTTAAATGTGTCCCGGGGAAGCGAAACTATTGCCTCTACTTTAACATTTCCAGCAATAAATTCCCTTACATAATGCAGATTAGAATTACTTAAGATGCCGTCGGGGACAATAATGGCAATATGTCCGCCTGGTTTGGTAAGTTGAATAAATCTATCTATGAATAAAATCTCTATGGGAAGTTTTTGAAGCCTCTTCTTTCTTTTATTGCCTAATACCTCAATCTCAGATTTATCAAATAATTCTCCTTGGCTTCTGTCGTTCTGCCTAAGGGCTCTTCGCCACACATCAAAGCCAAGCAAGGCCTTCTCAAGCTCTGGGGTTATCTCCTTTAATCCTACTCCACCATAGGGCGGATTTCCCACTACCAAATCAAATTCCTTCAAAGCATTTTTCTTAATACCCCGGTATTTATATTTCGGGTCGTGCTTAATTGGCAATAGACCATTTTGATAGAAAAACCTACTTTCAAGTCTTGCTTCAGAGCCAAATTCTGTAAGAAGATTTATTCTCCTCCATTCCTCTTTCATTCCATCGTCTATATCTACCCCAAATATATGCGATGGATATGTTATATTTTTCTCAAGGGCTATCTTCAAAAAAACACCCTCTCCGCAGGCAGGATCAATAATGGAAGGTTTTTTCAATTTCTTTTGTTTTTTACCCACATAAGTTCTCCATTTCTCTTCTTTATCTAAGTGGACTTTTAGTATATCATAAATAAACTCTACCACCTCTCGTGGGGTAAAGAATTGACCAATATCTTTTTGTCTTTTTGATTTTCTCTTTTTGTCTTCCGCCATATTAAACCACCTTAAATAAAGTAACCGCGATCAACTCTTCTTCTGTTTCTAACTCGAATTTTTTCTCTAGTTCCTCGTAATCCTTTTGCTTCAGTTGGTTTGCTTCTTGTTTTAGCTTTATCTGTTCAAGTCTTAACCTATCAAGTCTTAGTTCAATCTCTTGAATTTTTTTATGAAGTTCCCGCCGTTCAGCAAGATCGGCAGAATTATCCCGCCGACGATTTAGATTCTCCTTTTCCTCTTCGGCTTTCTCGATTCTATCATCAACTCTTAAACTATAATCTTGATAATAGCGATTAATTCTATCTACTTCACGATCGTAGAGGTGTTCGTTCCGATGCTGATATTTTTCTAAGACTTGTTTCTTCCAGTTTTCCCATAGAGACAGCAGCTTTTCTTTTCCAAGAGGAGATAAATCTACTGTTTGGGTTTGCTCTTGTGCTTCTAAAGATAATATCTCCTCTGCTATTTCTAAAGATATAGGTTCGTAGGTATTATTCTTCTTAATAAAAGTCATTGGAGCAAGTATCTCCTCTTCCTCAATTCCTTTTATTTTTAGCTTAAACAGATAAATAACACCTTCTTTTCCAACAAGGGGGTTAATTAAACTATATTTTTTACTAGAGCTGGTATATAAAAAGTGGTTCAAAGGAATAGGAACGGTGCGTAATTTCAGAGATTCATTAATAGCCTTAAGAGCTATAGGATGCTCTTTGTTCATACGTACAATCTTACCTACTTCGTCCTCGCTTAGTTCTCTAAAGGCTATCGTCTTATTGGGTTCCAAGTTCTTAAAGGTGTACAAGGTCTTTTCAAGATCAAGAGGGATGAGGTTATCTCTGTAAAAACTCTGGCAAAGTCTTAAGAGATCTCTATCAAATAAAGAGATGCTTTTATTTAATTCAAATTCTGTCTGCTCAAATAGTTCTCTAACCGGTTCATCAAAGTATTCGGTTAACTGTTTTCTTACACTTTGAATTTCATCGGCAATTTTAGATTGGATTGATTCCTGAAGTTTGCCAAAAGCAATATCTATTTCTTCAGGGGTCCGGCAAGTCTGGTAGATCTCTAATATCTTCTTTTCGAAATCAACACCCGACTCAAGAAGCCCTAAAACTTCATCTGAGGAGCCAAAAAGGCCGCCAAAGAGATGTAGCTTATACTGCAAAAGTTCAAGTACTCTCTGATCTGCTCTGTTTTTTGTATTAAGGAAATTAACCGCTAAGACATCATATTTTTGACCATAGCGATGACAACGTCCTGTACGCTGTTCGACCCTTTGAGGGTTCCAAGGTAAATCATAATTTATCACGATATTGCAGAACTGAAGGTTTAAACCCTCAGCTCCTGCTTCAGTGGATATAAATACTTGGCTATTTTTCTCAAAGTCATAAACTAAGGCCTGGCGAATATTGGCTACCGGTGAACCCCGTTCAGCTGATTCAGGAAATTGTCTCCGCCACTTTCTATAGGTTTCTGTTGCTTCCCGGGAACTGTTAGAGCCATTAAATATGGTATAGGTTATGCCTTCACGATCGAGAAGCCTGCGTATATATTCTTGCGTTCTTGTTGATTCAGTAAAGACAATCGCTTTCTTGGGCCATTTCTTTTCTTCTGCAGTCTTAAATATCGTCTTTAATGCCTTGATGAGAGCTTTACCTTTGCTATTTTCTTTAATTTTAACCGCAAGGTTATAATAAGATTCAAGCTCCTCAATCTCTTTTCGAATATGGTCATCACTAAATAGACTCTGATCGATTCGGGGCTTTAGCTCCTTTTTTTCTTTCTCTTCAGCTCCTTCTATCTCTAACTCTTCAAATTCTTCTTCTAATCCTTCATTTTCAAGCTCAGATTTGGTAAATAAATCAGCTTGCATTTCTTTGCTTAGTCTATTAGTTTCACGCAGCTCTAGTTCTTTTCTTAAGAATTTTATTAAATGGTCTAATGTGCCAGCAATAGCAAAGGAAGAGCTAGCAAGTAATTTTCTATATACTAAAATCATCAAATTCCTTTGTGTAGCTTGAATTGCTGCTAGCTCTGGTCGTTGGAGATATTCAGAGACTTTGTTGTAAAGCTCCATTTCTTCATTTGTAGGCGTAAAATCTTGAGTAAAGGCCCTTCTTTCCGTAAACTTCACATAATCGGTTACCTGTTTCCTTAATGAGCGTGTTAAAACTCCGCTGATTTTGTCACCACCGAATTTTTCCTCACCTTTTATAAGCTGGCGTAGTTCTTTTAATCGTCCTTGAGAACGCCCACTATATTCTATAAGAGGCTCGACAAATCTCTTTTTAAAACTATATGGTGTGCCCAGTAGTTTATCATCGATAAAACTCACTATCCCGTATAGTTCCATTAGATTGTTTTGAAGAGGAGTAGCAGTAAGAAGTAATTTGCCCGTGTTTTTGATTATATTGCGTATCTCCCAAGCCATCTTAGAAGCATCTCTACCTTTATAAACGTTCCTTAATCTATGTGCCTCATCTATCACAACGCAGTTCCAAGCTTGCTTTTCTATCAGACCTTTCTTCCTGTAAGCGAAATGGAGAGACACAATAAAAATACCCTCATAGGTCAAAGGAATACTTTTACCTGAATTAACCATCTCTTCAAATATGGGACCATCTATTACCTCTGAGCCAAGGCCAAAGCGGTTTGAAAGTTCGTCTTGCCATTGTTTTCTTATGGAAGCTGGACAAATAATAATGATCCTTCTTTTACCTTCAGACCACAATTGAGAGACTACAATCCCTGCCTCGATCGTTTTGCCTAATCCTACTTCATCTGCCAGTATCGCTCCTCTTTGTAACGGACTATCAAATGCATACGTTGTTGCATGTATCTGATAAGGGTTAAGCTGAATTGAAGACTTAGCTAAAGTAGAAGAAATTCGATTGATGTTTCCAGCCATCTTTTTCAGGGTTAATTTTTCGGCTAAGTATCTTTGCAAAAAAACATTACTCATTTGTTCCTTCCAACCAATTCATCTAAACCAATCCCGAAAGCATCGGCTATTTTTATGAGGGTTTTTATGGAGGGATTCGGTGTATAGCCGGCTTCTACCTTAACTAAGGTGCTAAAAGGAATGTCAGCCTTCTTTGCAAGCTGATCTTGTGACATGTTCAGTTTGCTTCTGAACTCTTTTATTATTTTTCCTAAATTTGTATTTGACATCTGCCCAATCTTGGATATGACAATAAGGATAGGATATTTATCTTGCTCTTTGATGGGTATTTTAACATTTTTGAAGTCGTAGTCAAGTAAGAATTGGCTTCAGAAAATAAACTGACTCTTTTATAGGCAAATTTTGGACAGTGGAAAAAATTAGTCAAAGAAAAGGTAGCGGAAAAGATTTTTTGCGAGGGCGAAGGTCCAGGACTGCCTAAGGCAGAGCAAGCCGAATCGAAAGGATTAAGTTCCCATTAATGATTTTTTTCAAAATGGGTTCGAGCAGGGTTCAGTGATTGCAAGGTAATCGGATACACCTAAAGGTGAGAGAATATTTTTACCGCTCAAAATCCCTGGAAGCACCCAAATTAATAATGCTCATCCTTGGCGAGAGTTCTAAACACACCAAAGTATCTTTCTAATTCTTTCATGCGGGGAGCGACATCTTCTGGTTTAAACGTTCCGGCCTCGGTTATTATTCTGGTTATTAGCTCGGGTGGGATGAGATCAAAACCTTCTTCTAATTTGACATGTTTGCTACTAACTCGAGGATTAAACTTGAGCGTCTCACAAACTACATAAAATGGTAGTTTACCTTTAGCTGCCAGGGCAAGCTCATAGGTGAGTAGGCCATTAATAAGGCTGCCGTCCCGGAGTACAGAGTCAGCACCCACCAAGACTTTCCTTACCTCAGTTATACAATCCTTTATGGCAATATCAGGAACGAGGCGAGCAAAAATTCTCTCACGGCAAAGCTCCTCCGCCATAATTTTTCCATAAGATTTATCTTTGTCCTTGGATTCTAAAATCCAAACCCGAACTTTTTTTTCACCTCCACTTACTATCCTGAAGACTTCTTTAATGGTTGAGCTGTAGCTACAAGTCATTATCCTATCATTATCTCCGATTATTTCGGCTCCCTGAGCGGCAACTTTTTCAAGGCAAAGCTTAGAGGATCTTTCAAGCTCCTCTGTTTTAGAATAAGCAAAATCCTTCAAGGAGTCGAGTTCTTTTTCCTCGGACATCTGGAATATTTCATAGACGAGCTGCGCTGCCAGGTTGGCTATGGGAGCCATACTAGGTCGCGCCCTTATTAGCCTATCTCCAACATTTTTTAGTCCTTCAAGAAAATCGTCCTTTGTGTCCGAACCTTTTTCTATTACCAATTTCAACACTTCTAGAGCTTGTCTAGAAAGCTGGCTTGCTCCGTGTAGGCGATCAGCCCTGATCTCCTCAATTCCCCTCTCAACTTCACTCATAACATCAATTTTCATTCTCCACCCTTTGCCAGGCCTCTTTTAATTTTGGCACGGTAGAATATTTAACAATGTCTTGCGGAAGTATCCATTTTGCTTTCTTGTGTTCCCAATCGATTCTGACCCTGCTAGGGTCTTTAACTCGAAAACGGTAAGGATGAACGATCCATTTTCTTCCGAGATCCTCGTCCACAACCTCTAATACCTCGCCTTCTTTTATTAGCTCAACATCGAGGCGAGAAAGGCCTGTTTCTTCGCGTATCTCTTCCAGTGACTGCTCAAAGGGAGTGTTTCCTTCTTCTATGTATCCACTTACCCCGGCCCATTTTCCCTGGTAGGTACCAACCGCTTGGCTTCTTCTCAGGATTAAGATTTTATGATCGTATTCAAGAAAAGAGGTAACCACATGTTTTTCTTCCATCATTGATATCCTTCAAGGATAGTACTTCAACAGATGGTGTTTCAACATTGACAGAGCTTGATCCACAGCACTTTGCTTATTCTGGAGTCTCGTTCCCTGAAACTGATATTTCTCGGAAAGAGTCCCCCATGCGGATGAGAGCCCAATGTAAAATAATCCCACCGGTTTTCCCGGTGTAGCTCCAGTGGGACCAGCTATACCGGTGGTTGATAGAGCTATATCGACTCCTCTTTTTCTTCTTATTCCAGAGGCCATCTCTTCGGCAACCTGAGAACTTACCGCTCCGTGCTTCTTTAAAGTTTCCTCTTTAACGCCTAGTTCCTCTTCTTTCATACGGTTGCTGTAGGTAACCATGCCCCCTTCACAATATTCGGAACTCCCGGAAACATTGGTTATTAGGTGAGTCAACAGGCCTCCGGTGGCTGATTCCGCAATGGCCAGGGTGAGTTTATGTTTCTTTAACAACCTCCCAATTTCTTCTTCCAAAGACATCGTTTGACCTGTCCTTAAGAGAACAATCACTGCTATTTTATAATCTCTTCTAACTTCTTCCCCACTTCTGCCAGCCGCTGAATGTAAGGCTTTAATTCTGATCCATAAAATTCCTTGATGGACTTTGAACTCTTTATCTTCTCTATAATGGGATGATGTCTTTTGAAGAATCTATCAAAGCCTTTTTCTAAGCCCTCCACGTAGGACTTAAGATCCCCAATCATTCTCCGAAAATCTTTTTCGTCGTGCACGTAGGTACCTCCCTAATTTTATATTTTAACTCATTGTGCTAATAGCACAAGCAGACACATTTACACAGAAACTACATCCATTGTTTTCTCGTGGATTTAGTAGTGCCATCTCACTTTAAAATCCTTGACCTTTCCTCAAAGAAAGTTACCAGATCATGAGGATGAGGAGGGCAGCCTGGGACGTACTCACCTTTTTCTCGAAATTTTCTGGTGCAGAGGCCAATATTGACCAGCTTTCCCTCATATTTATCAGGGATCTTGACATTCTGACCAAAGATCAGAGTATAGCCCTTAAGAAGACCCAATCTACCTTTGCTTTCCATGTAATAGGCAATAAAGGCTTCCATTGTGTTTCTACAACCACTACAGGCACCTTTTTCATAAATTTCAATTCCTTTTTCTCTGTAGGCCTCAAAATCTAATTTTAGCCGTTTAAAGGGTCTTTTTACCTCCTCAATGCGAAGACCCACCACCCCTCGATCCGGGAAAGATCAGCACACCCCAGTCCTTGCTCAAAAGCTAATTTTACGTACTCTATCTCTAAGGGATCGATCCCCATCACTCTCGCTGCCGCCGAGTCGGCAGCCACAGTATCAAAAGAAGAGATGATTATTCCGAGATTTACGGGAGTTCCATGAGTAGGTCCCATTCCTTCCATACCCACTGTACCATCCAAGACAGTAATCTGAGGCAAAACCAGCTTATTTAAGTCCACAATGGATTGAGCCAGTCCCCATTTGTGAAATCTCTTTTTATCTTTTTCCTGAAGCACCCCTTTCATATTTTTTAGCCCTAAGGTTGCCGGGAAGACATCATGAGTTTTCATTACCGGAGCATTAATAATTACATCAGCTTCCATAATGGCTTCGGGAATCTTTAATCTCCTAAAGATCTTTCCATTAGGTATTCCCAGGTATACAGTTTTGGTTTTTTTTAAGTTGATCAGATCTACCCCTATTCTTGCAGAAATCTCTTTTAATCCTGTGACAGCAAAAACTTCCTCCATTTTGGACCCTACACCAGACCCGTCAGCTATAGCCACTTTCCGTGCTCCTGCCTCTTTTACCAGCTCACACAGAGCCCTAATCACATGGGGACTCGTCGTTGCTCCTGTGCTATAGTAATAGGGTGCGATAAGGTTCGGCTTCACCAGAACCGTGTCACCTAGGGAAACTAAGCTATCCAGACCTCCAATCAGATCAAGAGATTTCTTAACCGTGGTTCTCACAGCCTGATAATCATGAATCTTCTGGCATTTTGCTATGGAAACCTGTGGTTTATTCATTAGCTCATATCCCTCTTTGCCAAACCATTAATTATCCTACCTTATCATTATATGAAAAGATTGGAAATTTGTAAAAAAGGCGCACCCGACCTTAACCAGATTTTCCCTTATAATCAAGCATAGTCCTGAGGATTTCCGTGTCAAGTCATTTAACTAGAGATTGGAAAATTGACGCGAAGGGTTGACAAAATTATCAAATGTGATATAGTATATCATGTTATTTATATCAAAAACTTAAAATATCAAATGGGATAAAAATGCATTCAACTAAAAAACAAAATTTAAAAAATGAGGAATTTAAAAAATTTCAAATGGCTCAAATAGCTTTTCTCTATTATGATAAGGGTATGACTCAACAGGAAATAGCAAATAAGTTTAACTTATCTAAAATGAAAGTATCACGATTCCTGGAGCAAGCCAAGGAATTGGAAATTGTTCAAATAAGCGTTAATCCTTTCTTTCAATTGAACGAAAAACTTCAGAATCAAATACAGAGAAAATACGATATAGAAAAAGCTATAATAGTAAAACATCCTAAGTCCAAAGCATACAATATTTCTACATTATTAGGTCAAGTATGGGCTTTTTATATGGGCATCTCGCTCCCGGATAACTATGTGCTTGGCTTAGGCGTTGGAAATACCATTGGTCAAGTAGTGAAAAATTTAGCTCCTATGCAAACAAAAAATCTGCATATTGTCCAGTTAATGGGTGGATTAGCCGATGTTAATGAAAGAAATCCTTTTACAATTGTACAAGAGATATGTCGAAAATTAAAAGCTAAAGGTACACATCTTACTTCATTTGCTGCAGTTGAAAACAAAGAATTGCGAAATTCAATTATCTATAAATCTTCTATGGGTCAACAGATAAGGGGTATGTGGGAAAAATGTAAACAAGCGTTATTTGGGATTGGAGCTATTGAAAAAGGGACATTGCTTTCTCCAAAGCTGATAAGCTCAGAAGAATTACAAAAATTAAAACAATTAGGCACGGTTGGAGATATTTTAGGACACTGTTTTAATCAAGATGGAAATTTTATTCACACTAATCTTGAGGAAAGATTAGTAAGCATCCCTGTAAATATGCTAAAAAACATCCAGGATAGAGTAGTCATTGCAGGGGGAGAATACAAAGTTCAAGCTATTCGGGGACTATTACGTTCGGGTTTAATAACAACTTTAGTAACTGATGAGACTGCAGCAAAAAAAATAATGGAATCTTAAATTGATGGTGGCCATTTTATGGATTAATAAGATATGTTTTAACAAAGGGAAAAGCTAAAAAACAGGGCCGGGGGAGGTGAGAGATTAAGAAAATAAATAGGCCCATTAGCTTGGGAAAGGAAGGCTTTCCACAGAAGAATGAACAATGTCTTTTTTTAGAAGCTTTCAGGAAAGAATAAACCATGTCAAAAATCCAAAAGGAGTGTGAGAATGATTAAAAAATTATCAATTCTATTGCTTGTTTTAATTATGGTTGCCAATGTTGCCTTTGCTAAGAATGTTACTCTCACTATTGCCACGGTAAATAACCCGGATATGAAAATTATGGAGGCTCTTTCCCCTCAATTTACTGAAGAGACAGGCATCAAACTTAACTGGGTAATTCTTCCTGAGAATGAACTTCGTCAAAAGATTACTGAAGACGTTGCATTGGGTGCTGGTAAATTTGACATCGTCACCATAGGTATCATAGAAGTCAAAAATTGGGTGAATTATGGATGGATTGCTCCACTTGATCCTTTTTTCACCGATATGGATACTACTGCAAAAAAAGCCTATGATTTAGACGATGTTTTACAGTCAGTTCGTGAAGGGTTGAGCGCAAAAGGACAATTATATGCACTTCCCTTCTATGGTGAGACGAGTATTACCTACTACCGCAAGGACCTCTTTGAAAAAGCTGGTTTGACAATGCCTGAAGAACCTTCCTGGAATCAAATTTTAGAATTTGCTACGAAGCTTCATAATCCGGATAATGGATTTTATGGTTTATGTTTACGTGGTCTTCCCGGGTGGGGTGAAAATATGGCCGTATTTGGTACTATGATTAATGCTTTTGGCGGCCGCTGGTATGATATGGACTGGAATGCCCAATTTGATACACCTGAGATGAAAAACGCCTTTGAATTTTACAACACACTCATTAAGGAAGTAAGTGAACCAGGGGCAACAGGTGTTGGATTTACTGAAGGTCTAACCCTTATGGCACAAGGTAAAGCTGGGATTTGGTATGATGCTTCGGTAGGTGCTGGTCTCTTAAATGATCCATCCCAATCCAAAGTTGTTGGAAAACTCGGTTATGCAAGAGCTCCTTATGCAAAAAAAC
>Ga0307438_1000398_pt1 | contig 34776 bp, 28 predicted proteins | sample SalMarWE160110MG_FD_202144 | JGI IMG/M metagenome (GOLD analysis project Ga0307438, IMG submission 202144) | Salt marsh sediment microbial communities from the Plum Island Ecosystem LTER, Massachusetts, United States - WE1603-110 | ecosystem: Environmental > Aquatic > Marine > Intertidal zone >... | reverse complement strand
CTTTTAATCTCTCTTTAATTCCAAGGTCAAAACACCTCCTGAAAGAGTTTAAAAGCGGCGAAATCGATAAAGTACAGGATCATAACAAACGCTATGCCAGAAATATAAACTACATAACAGATACAGGTAAAATAGTAAACATCAATAGGCTAAACGAAAATGAAATTCATGGGATACACATTTTAACCTATAAAGATGGAAAAATCATATCAAGGGTTGACGCAGAAAGGGGAATGTGGGAAAATTCTTCATGGACTCTTTTCAATGTTTATATCAGAGATTTCGTTGACGATCTGGTCATACTTGAATCTAAAAAGACAGTAACAATCGAAGACTTTAAAAGTTCTCCCGATGAATTGGCCAAAAGTAAACACAACCCTATAAACATGTCTTTCTTATATCTTTTGCGTTATATTAAGAAACTTGACAGAAGTGGTCAGAAATCAAATGCGGAAAGAATTGAATTGTTTGAAAGAATCTCGTATCCCTTTGTCAGTTCTATCCTTCTACTTTTTGGCTGTCCTTTTGCCCTTGAAGTAAAAAGAAGAGGACTGCTCTTTGGCTTCGGACTCGGTACTCTTTCCGCCTTTACTTTCTGGGGTATAATTCAACTTTTTAAAGAGCTGGGGATAGAGGGCAATTTGCCGCCCTCACTCTCAATCTTAATCCCGGATGTTCTTTTTCTTACATTAGGACTTTACTTTCTGCTGAAAAAAGAATATTCCTAATTAGCCACGAACCCCCTAAACCCCAAAAATTAATTTGCCACAGAGAATACCCCGGTACGGTCATTCTTCCCTACGGGGCAAGCAGAGAAAAAAAGAATGCACAGAGAACACAGAGCCACATACCACACCCAATTATCTTTTGTTTGTTTTATCAAATCCCAACCCCCGAATCCAAAATCCTAAAAAACTGTTTGACTATTTTTCAATTTAACCATTCAACTAAGATTCGAAGAATCTTTATTTCGCAACACAGTCTTCCCATTTTTTGGAAAATTCTTTAGAAAGACTTATTTTTCCTGTTTTATTATAAGCGTGTGCCAGAAGTTGGTATGAATCACATTTACCCGGGTCAACTTCAATTGCTTTTTTTAAGGCTTCTATAGCTTCACTGTATTTCTCTGTATAAATACCCGACATACCGAGAAGGATATAAGCCTCTGCTTTAGTGCCTGTTTCTACCTCAGGCAAATCAAGAATCTTTTCGGCAACCTCCGATGCCCTTACATAATCTTCTTTCTCTAAATAAGCGTGAGCTAGATTATACAGGACAGTCGAATCGTTGGTACTCATAGAAGATGCTTTCTCAAGAGTTTCAATGGCCTTATTGTATTTTTCTTGCTTAAGGTAATTCTGACCCAATAGTTTGTGCGCCAAAGAACTGTTAGGGTCTTTAGAAATAGCTTTTTCAAGTGAAGTAATAGCATCTTCAATTTTATTTTGATCGGTATAAACCTTCCCCAAATAAGCATATGCTTCCGCATTATTTTTATCAAGCTTAATAGCTTTAGTAAGGTAGTCTAGAGCCTCATTCATGTCTTTTTTCCTCATACTAATTTTGCCGTGAAGCACATAAGACATAGCTTTGAGTTTCTTATCTTCAACTTCTTCTGCTTCTTCTATAAGGCTTTCTGCTATTTCTAACTTCTCTTTCTCCAGAAATTCTTTTGCTCCCGTATAGAAGGTATTCCAGCTATAATTTTCTACTTCCAAGAGTTTCTCGTAAGACAAAACCGCTTTTTTAGCCGACTCTTTATCTATTGCAAAAGCTTTTTTCAGATATTCGGCAGATTTCGTGTAATTGTTTTTTATGCAGTAGGGAATAGATAGAGCAACATAAGGTTCCGCAGTATTCTTTCGTTTATTAGCCCATTTTTTATACTGCTCGGTAGCCTTCTCATATTCTCCGGTTTTCATGTAAATATCCCCACTTAGCTTATACTCCCTTGCGGTACAGCCTAAAATACACAATAAAACTAAAAGATGAAAAACAAACAGATTTTTAATTTTAACTCCTTTTTATAAATTTCATCTAAATATATACGATAAACACTCATCATGTCAAGCCAAAGGGTTGAAAAAAAGAAATATATTATTATTATTCTCATTATGAGACCTTCTCGGGTCGAAATAAACTTAAAAAATCTGGAAGAAAATATAAAAAACGCAAGAAGGAAACTTGCAAAGAAAAAACTCCTTGCTGTAGTAAAGGCGGACGCCTATGGACACGGCGCTGTGGCAGTTGCCTCCCGTGCAACAGCAATGGGAATTGATTTTCTCGGTGTAGGGATAGTCGAGGAAGGAATCGAGTTAAGAAATGCCGGCATACAGGCTCCAATTATAATCCTCGCTCAAGAATTAAAAGAAAGATCAGAAGAAATCGTTCTTTTTAATCTTATTCCGACCGTCTGCTCCAGAGGTTTTCTTGAAAGTTTGGAAAGAGAAGGAGAAAGACAGAATAAAAAAGTTTTCATATTTGTGATGGTAGACACCGGAATGGGAAGGTACGGAGTCTCCGCAGATGAATTTATATACTTCATAAAATTATTGAAGAATATGAACTTCGTTGAATTGAAAGGAGTAATGTCGCATTTCCCGGTTGCTGATTCGGACAAAGACTTTACTCAAAACCAAATCAATAAATTTAACGAACTAACAGAATTATCTGAATCGCTGGGTATAAAAATACCTATAAAAAGTATGGCAAACTCCGCAGCGTTTCTTTTATATGAGAATTCGATATTTAATATGGTAAGACTTGGTCTTTTGCTGTACGGAATATCACCTGTGCGGGACCTAAACCTATCTGAATATAAACCTGTAATGACCGTTAAGAGTAAAATATCTTTTATTAAGACAATACCTCCGGGACATTCTGTAAGTTACTCAAGAACTTTCGTCGCAAAGAAACCAACAACAATAGCCACCGTACCTTTAGGTTACGTTGATGGCTACGATAGAGCATTATCGAACAAGGGATGGATGGTAGTACACGGTAAAAAAGCTCCTGTTATCGGCAATGTTACTATGGATACAACAATAATAGACGTCTCCGATATTCAGGAAGCGAAAATCGGCGATGAAGTAATTGTTATGAATACACTGGTAACTGCCTGGGATATTGCAAAAACAATAGAAACAATACCCTACGAAATCGTATCCCGAATGGGGAAAAGACTTCCAAGATTGTATGTATAGTCTGTAAAACAAAGAATTTAGAAGTTGGTAGAGAGCAGTTATAAGGTATTAGGTCTTAGTAAAAACAAGATAAAAAAAATCCTTTTTAATCTGCGTTTATCTGCGTCCTATTATTGTGGTGGGGTGTGGCTTTGCGTCCTCTGCGTCTTTGCGGTAAAATCAGTTTTTTAGGAAAGTTTTTGCTCTACGAAAGAGCGTATTTTTTTGGAGCGATCACGGCTTAGATTTTTTAGTAGTTCCTCTGCCCGCACCCCTCCTATTTCCGCGACAGCCTTAACTGCACTAAATCTGAGATCATCAGGAAATAACGGTATCCCAAAAACTTTTTTTGCGCTAATTATATGTGTTAACGCTTCTACTGATTGACTGTTTCCCTTGTCCGCCAAAACATTACAGATACTTTCCTTTATCTCAGCCTCCTCCTCCTTAGAAAATTTTTCTAAAAGCAATCTTTTGTTCAAGGCTGTCACCCCTTCATCTGAAAGAATAGCGCTAAGAACAGAAAGTACATATTTTTGCACTTCCGAATAATCTGAATCTAAAAAAGCCAATAAATAAGGTTCTGCTTTTTCTTTTAAAATATGTCGGAGCGTCCTTATTATCTCTATCTGAACCTTCTCGTGGTCGTCTTTCAACGCGTAGATGTCGTCCAAAATTTCCTCATTGCCAATATTGCCCATAATTAAAACGGCATTTCTTCTAACATACCACCTTTTATCTTCAAGATATTTTTTTACAACTTCCAGAGCTTCTTTTCCAATACCTTGAATTATTCTTAAAAGAGAAAATCTGACCTCCTTATCCTCTGAATCTTTTAGTAATACCATCAGATAGGGAATAGATTCTACTCCAAGCCCATCAACTTTCTCCACCACAATTTTACTAAGGTCTTTTTCCCATAAAAGAGAGAGTAAAACGTTTATTGCTTCTTTTGTTTTGAACTCGGCTAAACGAGGGATAATAATCTTTGCTTTTGCCCTATTGCTTACTTCACCCGCATAAAAAGAAACAATGGAACTTACCAAAAAATCATACCCCGCAACGTTGCTCATAAGACCCACCCGACTCAGAGTATCCACATGCTTTGTGTAAACATCCTTGTTTTTCTCTTTCTTTGCGTGCTCCATCAAGGTATCTGTAATTCTACGGATAACGGTAACTTTCTCTCCCTTAAAGAACTGCTCTATCAGATTCCTAAGGTTTATAAGTGCATTCCCCCTGACTTCAGGTGACTCTGCTTCAAGGCTCTCATAAAGAGAATTAAGTAAAGATTTAATATCGGTTAAATCAATACTGGTTTTTAATTTATCTTGCAATCTCCCATATGCTCTCACGCTGACACCACCACTTCTTTTAACACTTTTCGGAGCAGTTGTCAACTTTTCCCAAAGTTCCAAAAATTCTTTTTTGTTTATTCCTATTTCTTTTAAATGTTCCTCCGCAAACTTACGTACCGAAGACAATTTCTCCTTATCCAAAGATGACAAAAACCCCCCAAGCATCTCTTTCTGCCCATCTTCGGTTAAAAAAACAACCATTGACATAATGCTTTCCGCGTCCATTAAAGGCAACAAGATTCTGGCCATTGTAATCCTTACAGGGCTTTTGCTTTTTATAATCTTGGCGAAAACTTCTTTTCTGATTTCATTTGGAACTTTTTCAAACGTTTTCCTGATCTTTACAGATTCATGTAATAAATTATCTTGCCCGAACTGTTTTATAAATTCCTTTACAAAGTTCTCAAGCCCCTCACTTATCTTACCTGTTTTATCCTTGTTATCCTTTTCAAGGGAACAAACCGAGCTAAAAAAACGCTCAATTTCATTTGCACCGTATTCTTCGGCAGAAACTTCGGAAAATTCACTTACAAAAGAAGTAATATTACCCGTACCAGCACCAACACTAGAAGCACTACCACCAGTACCACTCCTATCACCAGCTACTCCCGTCTTTCCTTGTCCTTTCTTGCCCGCCCCTATCTTTCCTCGAAGTTTCTTCTCAAGATCTACTATATATTCTTCCTCTATTTCCATCGACTTCAATTTTTCTCTAATCTCCGGCAAAATACTGTCCAGTCTTTCCGGCGTCAGATGCGTAAGTAACTCTTCAGCATCGAAAACTCCCAGAAGTTTAACCCTGTTTACAAAAATTTCTACAATTTCTTCATCAGAAAAAGTCATTATAATCGACTTTATTATTGAAGAAATCTGTTTAAGTTTCAATTTGTCCTGGAGTATAAATCTTTTAGCCTCTGGAGTTATTGAACTCATAACTTTCTCGAAAACAGTTTCACGAGCTCCTATATCCTCCTGCCCTGAAGTAGAAATCATATTATCATATAGTTTGACAAGTCCATCCGTAACCTTATCCGCTTCTACCGAAGGGGGATCTTCATCCTGTACTTTACAAGTAGACTCAAGAAAGCGAACTAGATCAAATTCCTCATCTTCGACTATATCTATAACGCCTCCTCGTCCTTCCCCATAGTCTTCTTCCCCTTTCGTTCTTATCTGAAACTCAACGGTATTAAAATAGATCTTATCCGCTCTTCTTTCTATCAAAAGCGTATTTATGTCTTCATAAGTATTAATATCCTTGGGAGGCTTCGCTACCAGATCTAAAAATCCACCTATATCTATCTCGTTACAACCCGTATCAAAAGTTATACTCTCAACATTCATTCTCTTGAGTTTCTTAACAAAAAACTGCACGCTGGGATAATCCGAAAGATCCACATTTATGTCTTCTACAATTACACTATCTCCCAGAAAAACTATTGATACTTCACCGGTTTCCTCTGAAAAAGAATTAATTTCATTAACGATTTTCTGCTGCTGTTCCTTTATAATTGGATGCTCTCCCGGATAGGCAATTTTGTGATTGACTCCAAGAGCAAGATCTCTCAGAAGCCTTACTAGAATTTTTTTTTCGATTTTTTCCTCCTGTATAGTAATTATACTGTTTTTCCAGAATTTTTCAAGCTATTTATTTTCTATCAATACATTATCTTTAAATTCAAACCTTTAATTATATCTTTCAACCTTTTTACGGGCTTATCGCTCATAATATTTAACCTTCTAACTGTACCACTATGTGTATACCTTCTCCCTGATTCCTCTTATTTAATACTTGACATTTAATCCTGTTACCCTTATAATACCTGAAACATTTAAAAAGAAGGAGGAAAAAATGAAAAAATTGTTTTTATTGTTAGCTGTTTTACTTGTAGTTTTACCCCTAAGCGCAAGACCTAGGCTTGAGTTTTCACCAAGGGGAACCCTTTACATTGGCAGGGGTGATGGCGATGTCGATTTTGGGATCGCCGCTGATATTATAGTAAATCCAAAGAAATCATTCGGATTTAGGACTAACTTAGCTGAAATGGTTTTTGGGGACGCAAACGCCTTTTCTCTCAACGGAACTAATATGTATAGTTTTACCAATTTTGATATTCTGTATTATACGAAAATTTCAAGTTTCATATCGTACATTGATATCGTTTTTGGATTATATTCTGAAGGAGGAAATACCGCATTGGCAGTTGGTGGAGGCGTCGGCATTGAAAAATACATGGGAAAAGGCAATTATATATTTCTTGAACCTACCCTGGTCTTTACAGATACCGGTGTAGCAGGTGCAGATAATGATCTTATCTTCAGAACTTCATTTGGAATGAAACTAGGGATATAATCAACAAATAGCTTAGAATTTTCTTTTATAATTTTTTTAAAAAACCGCATGGGCAACCCACGCGGTTTTTTTTATTTTTAAATCAAAATTTACCCTTGTTTCAAACACAAAACATCTGTATAATTTTAAAACATAGGGGGAAATAACAATGAAGCTTCTAAGTGCAAAAACAGAAAAAGATATAGATAAAAAAATCATAGAGAACATACTAAAAGAAAACTATGGACTGGCAGTCAAAAATATATCTTTGGTTTTTGATAAACTCTACAAAAAAATTCCCGATAAAAAAAGAATTTCTTACGGAAGAGTTCATGTTATAAAACTCCTATCAAAAAATATTTATGCGAAACTATCCGAAAGCGGATCGGTAAACTTCGAGATAGCCGCCGATTTACACGAAAAAAGCAAAGATTTTAAAAGCAAGGGCGTCTCTCTCGGAATAATTTCTTTTTGCGGTTTAGAAGAACCTAAAAGAACTTTACCTTATTTTGTTTCCGCTGCCGACTCTCCCGATTTTGACCAGAGAGAGATGGCTCAAATGTTTTTCAGAAAAATTATAAAAAAGCATCCCGCTACGGCGAAAAAAATATTACTAAATCTTGTAAATTCAAGCTACTCGAATGTGCGTCGATTCGTTAGCGAAACCTTAAGACCGGTTCAGGAAAATAAATGGTTCCATGAAAGACCGGAATATCCTTTATCTATACTTAGAAATTTATTCAAAGAAAGTTCTCCTTATCCCCGTACCTCCGTTGGCAACAATTTAAGCGATCTCGCAAAACACGATCCGGACCTCGTTTATGAACTAATAAAGGAACTGGTTGATAGCGGGAATGAAAATTCATACTGGATTGCATACAGGGCGTGTCGAAACCTGGTAAAAAAAGAACCAAAAAAAGTTATGACCTTACTAAAGATTGACGAATACGAATACAAAGACAAAACTTATAAGAGAAGTGCACGTAAAAGAAATTAAAGCAAAATCAATCTTACGTAAAGGGAAAAAACCCGATTCGTGGTTTCTAATAAATTACGGAATGAATCTTTACAGGGGATGCGCGCATAACTGCGTATACTGTGACGGAAGAAGCGAAGGGTATTATGTTAACGGAGAATTCGGATTTTTGCCACATTGGCAAAAGGAGGTACGATGTTAAAGATTAGATACTTATTTTTTATCATTATTCTTTACTGTTTTTTAGGCGGTTGTATAAAGAGAGAACAGGATAACGACGTTTTATTTCAGATATCCACAATTAACGCATTACTCGAAGGAATATATGACGGAGAAATCACTTTTAAAGAATTAAAACGTCACGGAAACTTAGGTCTTGGAACTTTTAATGCTCTTGATGGTGAGATGTTAATGCTTGACGGAGAAATTTATCGGGTAAGGGCAGACGGTAAAGTTTATCCGGTACCAGATTCGATGAAAACACCTTTTTCGGTAGTCACTTTTTTCGAGGAAGATACAACATTGGTTTTAGATTCCAACCTTGACTATAAATCACTGGAGGCATTTCTGGATAATATTCTACCTACAAAGAATATTATTTACGCGATTAAAATAGAGGGACTCTTTGAATATGTTCGTACACGCAGCGTGCCGGCTCAAGAAAAACCATACCCGCCCCTTGCTGAAGTCGTAAAAACTCAACCCGAATTTGAGTTTCACAATGAAAAAGGTACACTGGTTGGTTTTAGATTGCCGGAGTATTTAAGCGGAATTAACGTACCCAAATATCATCTTCATTTTATAACGGAAGATAAAAAAGGAGGAGGGCACCTGCTTGAATGCGAGACCGCCAAAATACAAATCGGCATAGATTTCACAGAAAAACTTTTTGTATCTTTACCCGAAATAAAAGAATTTTACGATGCCGATTTGAATAAGGGAGAAGATATGGAAAAAGTCGAGAGATAATCCTATCTGGAACTATTGTAAATTTTGCGGGGTCTTATTGAAAAAAGGAGGCAGTATGTCCGTATTTAAAAGTATTTTCGTGCTTTGTTTAACATGCATATTTGTTCTATCCATATTTGCTGAAACGCAAAAAGAAAGTTTAATACCGTCCGATTTGGAAAAATACAGAACCGGGGTTTCTGTCGGAATAAACGATTTACCCTGGGATGCCGGTGGGGTTTCTTTCCGCTGGTGGAGAAAAAATGGAAGCGGGAGAGAGTTGACGATAAATGCGAGTAGTCTTAGTGGCAATTACGGCCGAAGAAAAATGACCGAGGAAGATTCTATAGGAACCGAAATCGAAGATTCTCACGAAAAAGGTTTAAATTTCCCTGACATTACATACTATTTTTTGAATAGAAAAGCCCTCAGTACAGAAGGAATGTATTTTGTAAAAGGCATAGGTTTTGGCACGGGGTTCGATATTTATTATCGTGAGGTTTTTCCCATTGAAGAGACAATTGGCAGAGACTATAAGTATTATTCTGGAAATATAAAAATTTCCTTTCCAGTGGGAATAGAACATTTCTTTTGGGAAAAGTTCCCCAATGTAAGTTACTCTCTGAGTGCGGATATCTACGGGAGATTAGTCTTTAGGTATAAGAAAGAGAAACTAGAATATCCTGAGGATTACATTGTCCAAACTCGTGAAATATCCGAATGGTATGTAACTCCTTCATTTGGTATTTCTCCCGCTTTTTATCTTAGAGTTTACTTCTGACTTCAAAAAGCTTTTGATGCGGAAGTCAAGCTTAGTTTAAAGATAAAAAGCTCTCTCGAATCCTTCTTTGCAAAGGGTTGCTGTGATGTTCTCAAATTAACTTCGGAACTAAATTTTAATTCTTGAATCAAAATAGATAAACAACCCTAAAAGGAGGGATAAATGAAAAGAGTTTTAATTGTGATAATTTTTCTAATAATAAATTTTATCAGTGCACCTATTAACGCCCAGCTGAAAGAATCTTCCGGGGAAAGTGATGCCTCTTCTCCATATTTTTTAGTACAGGGAGAAGCAGATGTGGAAAGTTTTCCGCTCCTTGAAACAAGAGCAGACGTAAATATTGCCGGAGTAACCGCGGAAATAGAACTAACGCAAGTCTACAAGAATGACGGCAAAAAAACCATAGAAGCCGTATACATCTTCCCGCTTGGCACAAAATCGGCAATTCACGCCATGAGAATGGAAATAGGAGACCGTATAATCGATGCCGACATAGAAGAAACGGAAAAAGCAAAACAAATATACGAAGACGCGAAAGATGATGGAAAAGTCGCATCACTTTTAGAGCAGAAACGTCCTAACGTTTTCCAGATGAAAGTTGCCAATATAATGCCCGGCGATGAAGTAAAAGTAATAGTTAAATATACCGAAATGCTTGTTCCGGAAAGAGGAATTTATGAATATGTATTTCCGACAGTAGTGGGTCCAAGATTTACGGGAGAACAAAAAGACAAGGAAGACTGGACAGCTACCCCCTACCTTCACGAAAAGGAAAACCCTCCTTATAAATTCGATATAAAAGTTAATCTCAAAACAGGAATCCCCATATCAACTATTTCCGTCCCGACACATAAAGTTAATATAGATAAAAAACACGACGAAGCGGTAATAAGCTTATCGAAAAAAGATAAATACGGAGGAAATAGGGATTTTATCCTCCGATATTCACTTAAAGGAAATAAAGTACAAACCGGTCTATTACTGTATCCCGGAAAGGAAGAAAATTTCTTCCTTCTACTCCTTGAGCCGCCGGATAGAATAAACATCAAGATGGTTCCTCCCCGTGAATATCTTTTTGTTGTAGACGTCTCAGGCTCGATGAATGGCTTCCCTCTTGACGTATCAAAAGCTCTTATGAAAGATATAATCGAAGGATTAAGAAAACAGGATTATTTTAACATTCTTTTCTTCGCGGGAGGCTCCTCTGTCCTTTCCTCCGAACCACTCTCCGCAACAAGAGAAAACAAAAAGAAAGCAATTGAAATGGTTATGTCTCAAACCGGCGGAGGCGGAACGAGACTATTGGATGCCCTAAAGAGGATATCAACTCTTCCCAAAAAGGAAGGCCTCTCAAGAATTATCGTAACTGCTACCGATGGATACATATCCGTGGAGAAGGAAGCATTCGATCATATAAGGGAAAATCTCGGAGAAAACAATTTCTTTGCATTTGGTATTGGTTCGTCGGTAAATCGTTACCTTATCGAAGGAATGGCGAGAGCGGGAAAAGGTGAACCTTTTATCGTTGTAAATCAGGGTGAAGCGAAGGAAACGGCTGATAAATTTTTAAATTACATACAACATCCGCTGCTTACCGATATAGAAACCAACTTTAAAGGATTCGATGCCTACGATATTGAACCTATCGCCCTGCCTGACCTTTTCGCGGAAAGACCGCTTATCCTTTTCGGTAAATACAAAAAAGCCTCTGGAAGCATAACGGTAACAGGTAAAATGGCAAGAGGTAAATACAAAAAAGAAATAAAGGTAAAGTCCTCGATGGAAGATATGAGTAACTCTGCTATAAAGTATCTCTGGGCAAGAGAGAGGATTGCAAAGCTTGATGATTATGGAAAAGTCGGGTCTGACGTAAAAGACGAAGTTACCAGACTCGGACTCAAATACCATTTGATGACCCAATATACGTCATTTGTTGCGGTAGATAAAATTATCCGCAAAACAGGTGAAGTTGTTACAGTAAAACAGCCCCTACCTCTTCCTCAGGGTGTTAGCGACTATGCGGTCGGAGAATCTTATTCTGCAACAAGATTTGGATATGGTGGGGGAGTCATGAAGATGCAAGCTCCGATGACTGTCACGGCAAAAGAGGTAGATGCGGCATCCACATATACTCAAGATAAAAGAAAAACGAATCTTAATTTCTATATAAATGCCGCCACTATAGGCCCAAAAACGGACTTAAAAAAATTGGAAGAATTCCTTGAAAGTGAACTTAAAATAAGTTTTAAAAACATCTTAAAAAATTGGAACCTTAAAACTTTAACTCTTTCAATCGAAGTGGACGGCGGCAAAGTCAAAAAAGTAACAATAAAAGACTATAAAACTTATCAAGGAAAAGCATGTGAAGAATGTATTGAGAAATCGGTAAAAAGAGAATTAAAAAAGCTCAAGATGCCGGTTGATTTAAAAGGCACTCTGGAACTAACCATAAACTACATTTAAAATCAGATAAGAACACTCTCACTGTTCAAGACTCTGATAAGGCGCCCCTTACCCTTATCAGAGTCTCCTTTTTAACAAAAATCGTATATATGTTCTTGACTATCTGTATTTTATTAATATAATCCTGTAAATGAGGCAATCAGTATGAAAATATGCGATATTTACAAAGATAAGAAAATTATTTTTTCCTGTGAAGTCTTTCCTCCCAAACCGGGAGCAAAGAAAGACGGAATATTGGAGACTATAAAAGAGTTGAAATCAATATCTCCTGACTTTTTAAGTGTTACCTACGGAGCTGGTGGTGAAACAAAGGGCGAAACCATCCAGATGGCGATTAGAATAAAAAACACATATAAATTGGAACCACTTATGCATCTGACCTGCATCGATACAAAAAAAGAAGATATTGATATAATATTAAATAAAATAAGCCAAAAAGGTATTGAAAATATACTGACTCTTCGCGGAGATATACCAACCGATAGGGATTTTAAATCTGTAGTCTCCGATTTTTCATACGCTTGTGATTTAGCAGCTCACATAAAGTCCCATACGGATAAATTTTGTTTGGGAGTGGCAGGATATCCGGAAGGACATCCTGAAGCATATTCTATGGAAAAAGACATAAAAAATTTAGCCAAGAAAATCCAGGCAGGAGCTTCCTTTGCAATAAGCCAGATGTTTTTTAAAAACGACTTTTTTTACACCTATTTGGATAAGATACGTGAAATGGGAATTAAGGTTCCCGTTTCTGCCGGTATTATGCCTGTTTTTAAGGCAAAACTTTTATCTAAAATGATAAAATTGAGCCGTGCTACGGTTCCATCCGACTTAATCTCAATAGTAGAAAAATACAGAGATAACGACACAGAAATGGAAAAAGCCGGAATAGAATTTGCTACGAAACAGGTAGAGGATTTGATAAAAAACGACGTGGATGGTATTCACCTTTTTACAATGAACCGAGCTTCTCTTGCGAAGAAAATTTCTTCCTATTCGGGGTTGAGGTAGTTTTTCGATGAAATATATGTTTCTGTTCATCTCTTCTTTCATATCTTTTTTCTTGGTGGCTCATCCGCATGTTTTTATTGACAACAGAGTCTCGGTGTTTTTCGATGATAAAGGGCTTGCAGGTTTTAGACATGAATGGAGCTTTGATGAGATGTTCAGCAGTACCATAATACAGGAATTTGACCTTAATGCAGATGGTAAGTTCGATGAAAAGGAAATCAAAGATGTAGAGAGAGGAGCTTTTTCTAATCTCAAAGAGTATAATTATTTTGTCGACATAACCATAAACGGAAAGCATTTCAAAATACAAGGAATTAAAGATTTTTATGCCGAAATTGATAGTGGGGTAATGATTTACGATTTTTTTCTTCCGTGTGAAGTAACTGCTATCCTTGATAACCAGGAAGTGAAAATAGCTGTTTACGACCCGACTTATTTTGTTCAAATAATATGGGTATCCGAGAACCCTTTTAGTTTTAAGGATATTTCAAACGTAGAGCTCGGCTATGAAGTTATCGAAGATGAAAAAAATTCTTATTATTACGGACAAATAATCCCGGAAGCTTTAAAAATACAATTTCGGAAGAAACCATGAGAAAAATTTTTATTCTGATGAGTTTGTTTTTTGTTCTTAATTCGGTTATAGCGCAGGAAAATCCTTTTTTGTCAAAAGGAAAATCAACTTCTGAAAGAAAAGAAAAAAGAAAGACGCTGCGCTATCCGGGTTTTACTCAGAAAATCATTGTCAAAATAGCTCTCCTCCAACGTTCTTTCAATAAACGTCTCACTGAATTAACGAAAAAAGTAAAAGAAACAAAATCAACGAAATTGCTTTTTTTTATAATATTTATTACATTTATTTATGGAGTAGTTCATGCACTTGGACCCGGACACGGCAAAACTTTAACTTTTTCATATTTCCTGTCAGAGGAAGCGAATATCAAAAAAGGAATTACCGTAGGTTGCATAATAGGTTTCTTGCATGCTTTTTCTGCGCTGGTTTTAGTATTGATCCTATATTTTACTGTCAAAAAAGCTTACTTACATAACATTGAGAGTATGAGTAGAGTAATTAAGATAATAAGCTATAGTTTAATAGCTGGTATAGGTTTATTTTTGTCAATAAAAGCCATATATGACATTAAGAGAAGAAGAAACACTAAAGAGAAAGAAATTGAACCTCTTCAGAGTACAAAAAGTGTAATCCCCTTTTCCATTGCCGTAGGATTAATTCCTTGTACAGGAGCTACGATAGTACTACTTTTTTCATTATCATTGGGAGTATTAAAAATTGGAATAATTTCTACGATTTTCATGGCTTTGGGTATGGCGACCACCATTTCCATGGTAGGTGTTTTGACAATCCTTGCAAAAAGCAAAGTTAAAAAGATGTTTTCAGAAAAAAGTAAAAGGTATTTACTCTTTCAGAATATTATCTCGATTCTGGGGGCTTTCTTGATTTTTTCCCTGGGAGTAATAATGTTTCTGGGTGTTTATGTAAGATAAAGAATAAGAAAAAATGGATTATGTAGAAAAAATAAATGAGTTAAAAGATAAAAAAAATGCGGTTATACTGGTACATAACTATCAAAGAGGAGAAATTCAGGATATAGCCGACTATCTCGGCGATTCACTCGGCCTGTCACAACAGGCAAAAAGTACGAAAGCTGATATAATTGTTTTCTGCGGTGTTAAATTCATGGCGGAAACCGCGAAAATACTCTCTCCAAACAAAAAAGTTTTAATGCCGAGGAAAGAAGCGGGATGCCCAATGGCTAATATGGTAACACCTGAAGATGTATTGAGAATGCGTGAGAAATACCCGAGGGCAAAGGTAGTTTCATATGTAAATACGAATGCCGATGTAAAAGCAGTAAGTGATGTTTGCTGTACTTCGGCTAACGCGGTTGAGGTTGTAAAAAATATCGATTCGGATGAAATTATCTTTGTTCCGGATAGAAATCTTGGTTCATACGCGAAGAGATTTACCGATAAAAAGATGATACTCTGGGATGGGTTTTGTTATGTGCATGATCGGATATTAAAAGAGGAAATTGCCGCGGCAAAAAAGCAATATCCCGAAGCTTTACTTTTAGTACATCCGGAGTGCAGACCGGAAGTAATCGACATTGCGGATGAAGTACTGTCCACTTCCGGAATGTTGAAGTTTGCTAAAAAGTCCAGGGCAAAAAATTTTCTGATAGGAACAGAGGAAGGAATACTGTATAGATTAAAAAAAGAAAATCCCGAAAAAGTGTTTTATAATGTTGGGACCCCAAGAGTTTGTTTCGACATGAAATTAACTCATCTTAAAGATGTATACTTAGCTTTAAAAGAAGAAAAAAATGAAATAACTCTTTCCGAAGATATTATTAGTGCTTCACAGAAAGCATTAGAAGAAATGTTAAAATATGTCTAAGGAAAGAATTCTTGTTGCTATGAGCGGAGGGGTGGATTCTTCGGTGACGTGCGTTCTTCTTAAAAAAAAGGGATACGATATAACAGGTGTTACAATGAAAATCTGGGACGGTGGAGAATGCAAAGATTTCGAGCAACGCTCCCATGCCTGTTACGGACCCGGAGAGTATGAGGATATAGAAGACGCAAAAAAAGTGGCAAATAAGCTTGATTTTCCGTTGATTGTATTTGACCTCTGTAAAGAATACCGGGATATAGTTCTTGATTATGTAACCGATGAATACCTTTCAGGAAAAACACCCAATCCCTGTGTCTTATGTAATAGGATGGTAAAATTGAGCGTACTTTTGGATAAGGCTGCTGATGCCGGACTTAAGTTTGACTGTGTTGCTACAGGTCATTACGTAAAAAGTAAGTTTGACGAAGAAAAGAAACGGTATCTTTTACTAAAAGCAAAAGACAAGGAAAAAGACCAATCATATTTCCTCTATTCGTTATCTCAGGAACAGATAGCAAAATGCATTTTTCCTCTTGGCGATTACACTAAGGAAGAAACAAAAAAATTGGCAAAAGAGATCAATCTACCAGTAAAAGAAAAAAAAGAAAGCCAGGATTTTTTTTCCGGAGATATGTCAACTCTATTCGGAGGAAAGGGAAAACCAGGAGAAATTATCGATAAAGAAGGAAATGTCTTGGGCGAACATAGGGGAATTCAGTATTACACTATAGGGCAGAGAAGGGGTCTTGGAATAGCAAAAGGTTTACCTCTCTATGTTATTGAAATTGACAAAGAGAATAATTCAATTATTGTGGGAAAGAAGGAAGATCTATTTGAAGACGAATTACTGGCGGATAAACTTAATTGGGTTTCTATCGAAAATCTCAATAAACCTCTTGAAGTAAAAGCCAGGATACGTTATCGCCACAGGGAAGCAAAAGCAGTTGTTTCACCCTATAAAGACAATACGGTTCTAGTCAAATTCGAAGAACCTCAAAGCGCAATAACGCCCGGACAGGCTGTCGTTTTTTATCAGGGCGAGGTACTTGTAGGTGGTGGAACGATAACGAAACAGAAGAAAATTTAGAGGGGCAAATCCGTCAAAATGCAAAAATCAAATATCAAAATGAAAAAATACAAATCAAAGTTTAAAAAGAAAAAAACATTTACCACAGAGGACACAGAGGAATAATTGTGTTAAAAAAGAAAAAAAACACTGAGAACACAGAGAAAAAAAATAAACAAAAACTCTGTGATCTCTATGGTTAAATATTCTGGTGTTAGGTTGTGTGGGCTCTGTATTTTTTATTCATTTTGCTTTTTAAATTTTCATATTTTATTTGCGTGGATTGGTAAAATTAAATGAGACTTTATTACAAAACAAACAAAAAATACCTGTTGGTGGTAATATGAAAGCTGTAAGTTTGTTTTCCGACGGACTGGATAGCATATTAGCTGCCAAACTCATTCAAAATCAAGGAATAGATGTTATTGCATTTCATTTTATTTTGCCATTTTATTATATTGAAGATGAAAAACAAATAAACGCGGTAAAAACTGCCCATAAGTTAAATATTCCAATAGAAATCTCTCACGGCGGAAGAGATTATATAGAAATGGTCAAAAAGCCAAAACATGGCTACGGAAAAAACATGAATCCGTGTATAGATTGTAAGATTTTTATAATGAAAAAGGCACGAATCTTTATGGAAGAAATTGGAGTGTCTTTCCTCTTCAGCGGCGAAGTTCTTGGACAAAGACCAATGAGTCAAAGAAAGCATAGTATGGAATTAATCGAGAAAGAAGCCGGTGTCGAGGGGCTTCTCCTGCGACCTCTTTCTGCTAAATTACTTCCCTCTACCATTCCCGAAGAAAAAGGCTGGGTCAAAAAGGAAAACCTTTGTGCCTTTGAAGGCAGAAGTAGAAAACCTCAGATTGCACTGGCTCGGGAATTCGGTATAACGGAATATCCCTCTCCCGGCGGCGGGTGCTGTCTGACCGACCTTGATTTTTCTGTTAGATTACGCGATGCGTTTGAATATAATGAAGACAGTTCCCTTAAGTTACAATTACTTCATTTCGGACGCCATTTCAGACTTAAAAGCGGAGCAAAATTAGTAGTTGGAAGAGACGAAAAGGAAAACCAAATAATAGAATCCCTTGCAGAGGAAAACGATCTGCTCATCGAAGGAGTGGGGTTCGGGAGCCCTATCGCCTTACTTAAAAACAGTAAAAATCCTGAAGATATAGACATATCTTCTTCTATATGCGTTAGATATAGTAAAAAAAGAGAAGATAAAAGCGCAAAAGTCAGCGTAAGGACAAAAAAGGGTAATGCCACAGAAAAAGAAGTTGCTTCCATGAACAGAGAAATCGTAGATTCTCTATTGATTCACTAAAAGTGATTGTAGAATTTATCTTTAAACGAACATCCTATCAAAAATTTACGTGTTGACATTTGGGAAAAAATTCATTATAATAAAATATATAATTTTTTCTGACTTTACTAAGGAGGGCAAAATGCTTTGTCTATTATCTGTTTTATTAATTAATGTAGTATCAGCTTACGAGTGGCAAAGTATACCATCTCCGGGAATCAGAATACACACTCACGTTGCGGTCTATGATCCCATCAATGATTTATTCTTTATAACAGGGGGCGATTCAAGCGGATACGAAACCAATATGGATATATGTCTTGCGTTCGACCCAAAAACCAATACATGGGAGACCAAAGAACCAATGCCGGTAAAAAGAGGTCGGCACCAAGCTGCGTATAGAAATAGCTTGATTTCAGATTCAAGTAATAAAGATAGATGCGAAGAAGAGAGTGGATACATACATGTATTATGCGGTAAAGACGATTATGGAAACCACATAAACACACATGAAGTCTACAACATAGAAAGAGACTACTGGGTTACGGCAGCGCCGGCTCCTCTCGCGGTGGCCCGTCCGAGTAGTGTAACCTGGAGAAACTCATTGATTTATCTTATAGGCGGTTACGATGCAACTCACACCGCAAGGAAAGAAGTCAACTATTATAATCCGGAAACTGATTCCTGGCACCCGGCAACCTCTCTACCGAGAAGATTACATGGCGGAGGAACAGACATAAAAGGCGACTCTATCTTTATCATCGGTGGCGCTGATGGTTCCTTACGTTATACTAACATACTTATCGGCGAAATAAACCCCACTGACCCCTCTGTTATAAACTGGTCCTGGGGAGAACCACTGCCCATATCAGAAAACTCAAGCAATATGCTCGCTATTAAAGATAATAAAGCATATATGATAGGCGGTATATATAATGACGGAACAAACGAGGTTTGGGAATATGATATACAGAGCCAAACATGGATATCACTTCCGGACTATCCTACACCTTTTATATCCAGAGGAGATTTTGCTGAAAGAAGAGATTGCTCTGACTCTTTGGGGATTGTATACAGTTTCATGGGAGACACTTCGAACTATTGGAGTAGAAAGCCAACTGATAAATGTTATAAATTAGTGAAAGCAGTCGTTAAAAATGACGCAGGGATGTATGCAATAAATAGTCCTGTGTCAGACACAACAACTGGAGCACTTGTTCAAGTTAATGGAACTGTTAAGAACTACGGAGAGGGCATTTATTCCTTTGAAAGCGGAGTGAATATATACGACCCAGACTCAATTATCGTGTTCACGGATATTTTCCAACTTGAGAATGTTGCCCCTTTAGATACAGTTAACATATATTTCGGAAGTTTTCGACTGGAAAAGAGCGGCACTTACACTGTAGAGATGTTTACTTATGCATCGGATGATGTGAACTCCTCTAATGACTCTCTGATAACTACATTTAATTCTTATTATAAAGAAGAGGATGACAGTCTTTATTCGTGGCAGGAACTACCATCTCCGGGTATCAGAAATCACGATCATTCAGTGGTATATGATCCGATAAATGACTTATTCTTTTTGACAGGAGGCGATTCGACCGGAAATTATACAAATATGGATATTTGTCTTGCGTTTGACCCAAAAACCAATACATGGGATACAAAACAACCTATGCCTACAAAAAGAGCAAGACACCGTGCTGCGTATAGAAACGGCTTTATACATGTTTTGTGTGGAAAAGATAATTATGGAAATTACATTACAACTCACGAAGTATATGACATAGAGCTCAATACCTGGTCAACAAAAGCGTCGGCTCCTCTTGCAGTGGCACGTTCAAGTGTTGTAACGTGGAGAGATTCTCTCGTTTATCTTATGGGAGGTTATGATGCAACTCATACCGCAAGAACAGAAGTTTATTACTATGATCAGGCAAACAATTCATGGGATTCGGTGACTTCTCTTCCAAGAAGATTACATGGTGGGGGAACAGAAATAAAAGGTGACACTATTTTTATTATCGGTGGATGTGATGGCGCATCATGTTTCTCGAGAATTCTCATTGGTAAAATTAACCCATGTGATCCAACAGACATCAACTGGTCCTGGGAAAACTCACTTCCTATATCTAATAACGGGAACAACATGCTCGCAATTAAAGATAACAAAGCATATATGATAGGCGGATTATATAACGAAGGCACCAATGAAGTTTGGGAATATGATATACAAAACCAAAATTGGACATCACTTCCGGACTATCCGACATCTTTCTTATCCAGAGGGGATTTTGCCGAAAGAAGAGATGGCCCGGATTCTTCAGGTGTCGTATACTGTTTTATGGGAGATATCTCGGATACATGGAGCCGAGTACCAACTGATGAATGCTACAAATTAGTAAGACTAAATAGTCCGCGTTCAGAGGACAACGCCAAAAACAAAGGAAAAATTCTTGAAAAAAATTCGATAGAAATAAATAACATTATTGTTTCAACAAATGAAATCAATATTCGGTATAATCTTTCTGAAGGTCCTGATTTAAGAATTCGCATATATGACGTATCAGGTAGAGAAATTTTATCTCAATTAGTGAAAAATATACCAAGCGAACAGTATAAGATTCCAATTGATAAGAACCTTAAGAACGGTATTTATTTTATAAAGATAGAAACAGGCACAACTGTTGCCTTTGAAAAGTTTATTTTATTTCGTTAAGTTAAGGAAAATTTAGGATCAGGATAACAAATAATAAAATCCGCGTCAATCCGCGTTCTTTTCCGCTTCTTCCTTTATTTCTTCTTTAAGCTCTTTAAAAGATTCGGATTCTTCAAATCTTTTATAAAGGGCATCGCTGGCTTTTATCTGTTCGAGCAGACGCTTTCTTGCCTGTCCCAGAGGGGCTTCCATTACAACGGTTGCCCTGTAGATTTCGCCGTCCTGTTTCACATCCGGTTTTCCTTTTATATGAGAACCGACTAAAGATTGGTCGACAACAATCTTACTCGTTTTGGAATACAGTCCGAGTAATTCTGAGTCCTCTGTTATTCCAACTTCTTCATCGAATTTTTTTATTAAAGCTTGAATATACGTGTTAAGCTGCTGGGTCATTTCGAGCCTTGCGTCCATTTTTGCTTTATCTATTGCAAGCTGATAATCACGTGAAGTTCCGGTTGACTCTGCGGTCAGCATATTAATATCGCCGGGAGTAGCGCATTTAATTAAAAATATAAGAGTAAAAACACAAAGTATCTTTTTCATGATACCTCCTCTATACTCGGTTTTTATTGTAAATAATTAATTAAATATACTTTTCCGATTTTTAATGTCAACCTTATTTTTTCCTTGACATAATCATCCGAAATCTGTATGTTACTTTTTAAAAGGAGCATATATGAGAAAAATAAACATGATTATATTATTTAATATTCTGTTTTTTTTAAATGGTGCTTTATACTGTCAAGATACGATCCCCGATAAAACTTCAATTAATGGTCTTTCTTTATATTATGGCATTGGGCAAATGGGAATTAGAGATGAGTATATCTCTGATGAAAAATATAGTGGTGTTGCAAATTGTTTCGGAACGTATTGGACGAGAGATCATGGGAAATATTTATATAAAATAGGAGTAGAATATTTGTACAGCAACGAATTGAAAAATAATAATATCTTTTAAAAAACAAAAAATATGTTATTTCACCAGGCATATCTCTATAAAATTCAAAATGACAAAAAATCAATGCTCGCTTTAGGCCCTTCAGTTTCGATCTCCTTCCTGGAAAATTCCCCTAATATTGCCGGTAACAGTATAAACTCAGTAGCCGGTTTTCTGCATTTAGGGCTTGACGGCCTGTATCGATTTTCTTTCAACAGTAAATTATCTTTCGAAATGTTCTCCAAATTAGGTCTATTATCTTTTGGAGGCAAAAAAAACGATGATGATTCCAATGCTAAATTCGGCACTCCAATAACAAACACATTTTTCGATACAAAAGTTCTATTGAATTATCAGCCAATAAAACTGCTTGGCTTTGGCCTGGGATATGAAAACAATATTACACGAATGACTTCATGGGACTATTATATCGGTGTATCTAATAATCTATATATCCTCCTAAAAATTACACTATGAAATATTACTTAAGGATACTGATTATTATTGTTTGTTATGGATTTTGCGCGTGTGAATCTCTTTTTATTCCGGAGAATTCTGTCGATTATAATTTAAATGATTTCGAAGAGACATGGAAAATAGTAGATAGTGTATATCCGTTCTTTGAATTAAAAGAAATAAATTGGGATAGCCTTCACTTTGTTTACAGGGAAGAAGCAGAAGAAGCCAGAGGAGATGAAATTTTCGAGGTCTTGTTTAATCTTCTAAAAGAATTGCAAGATGGACACGTTGGATTAAAGACGCAGGGAGGAGGATATATTTCAACTTTCACTCCAAGAAGAAAAATAAAGGATACGGGCACATATAGTCCTTTTGTCGTAAGAAATTATTTCACAACCGAATTAAAAGTGGATAAAAATAAAAAAATAGAATACGGAATAACAAGCAATAATGTCGGTTATATTCATATAGCCACTTTCCTCAACAATACTTGGACTGAAACAGCTTTCTCTACTGCCTTAAATTATGTAAATGATACAAAAGGATTAATTGTTGATGTAAGGAACAATGAAGGAGGAAGTGATGGGATGGGAGGAATTGTAATAAGAAGATTAATTTCCGAACCTATTTTAAGCTTGTCGGTGAGAAGAGATGGTGAGTGGACTCCCCGCAGCCTTATAACCCCAAGCGGAGAATATCAATATACAAATCCAGTTATCATCTTGGTTAACGGTTTATGCTTTAGTGCCACAGAAGATTTTATTGCTGTTATAGAACAGGCAGAACATGTTATTGTTGTAGGAGATACAACAGCCGGCGGATCAAGCGCACCGCATGAATATTTTTTAACAAGCGGAAAATCAATCCGTATATCAACCGTTGAAATCTGTAGAACTGATAGTATAGCAATTGAATGGAATGGAATCATACCCGATATTCAAATATCACAAACAAGAGAAAATATCCAAAACGGTATTGATAGCCAGTTGGAATTTGCGATAAACAACTTTGATTGAAAAATAAATTATGAAATTTGTTTATATTATAAAAATATATAAAAAATAATTTCGAAGGTATTTACATCCCAGAAGAGAAAATAATGAAAAACAAATGGAAAGCGTATACCGATCTTGCCTGGACTGAATCACGCGTTTACTCACCTGAGAAAGCGGCTAAAGAAACAGAGTTATTCAGCAAATTGATCAAAAAAAGCTCAAAAATAAATACAAAAACATTGCTTCACTTGGGTTGCGGCTCTGGTATCTACGACTACACGTTTAAGAAACATTTTAAAGTAACAGGAGTAGACATTACCGAAAATATGCTTGCACTTGCAAAAGAGCTTAACCCGAAAGTCGTCTATCACCACGGCGATATGAGAACAATAGAACTGGGAAAGAAATTCGATGCAGTAACCATCCCTGAATCCATTGGCTATATGACATCAACAGAAGATCTTAAGAGAGCGATTAAATGCGCAAACAGACATTTAAAGCCCGGCGGAGTTCTTCTGATTTGTGCCAACATCAAAGAAACTTTTAAATCTAACAACTTTGTATATACCGGGGAAAAAGAAGATATAGAAATCACAATTTTTGAGAACAACTATATACCTCACGATAATGATTCAATCTGCGAAGCAACAATAATCTATTTAATACGAAATAAAGGAAAATTAGAAACCTACACCGATATACATACGTTGGGTCTTTTTGATAAGAAAACATGGATTTCTCTTTTAGAAGAAGAAGGTTTTGAGATTAAAGAAACAAAAGAAGAACATTTCTACGATGAGTATATGTTAGAAGAAGGAGAATATCCTCTTTACATTTTTACCTGCATAAAACCGTTAAATATTTAAACAATAATTTTTTATATCCTTGACAGACATAGTTAAAGTACTTATTTTTTACTTTAAATAAGAGAGGTGATATTGAATTTCCTTGATTTCTTTAACAGTAAAAAATTTATAATATTAGACGGTGCTATGGGGACAGAATTGGAAAAGCGTGGTGCCATGGATAAATGCGCCACTAATTTAACGCACCCCGAAATAGTAGAAGCAATCCATCGGGATTATCGTGATTCTGGAAGTCAAGCCGCAATCGCTAATACTTTTTCAATGAGCCGCATTTACATCGAAACTCATAACGTTAAAGTCGATGTAGAAAAAATTAACCGCACCGGTGTCAAATTGGCGAGAAATGCCGTTGGAGATGACGGATATGTACTGGGAGACTTCGGCTCAACCGGGCAAATGCTCGAACCGTATGGAACTTGTAAGGAAAAGGATTTTTATGAAACTTTCAAAGAACAGGCTTTTATCCTTTCAAGTGCAGGAGTTGATGGTTTTATAATCGAAACGATGTTCGATCTCCGGGAAGCACTTTGCGCTCTTCGCGCTTGCAGGGATGTTTCCGGTATCCCGGTTATTGTTTCTATGGCTTTCCAGACGAAAAAAAACGGAGGCAGGACCATGATGGGAAATGCCGCCGAAGAATGCGCTACTAAGATAACCGAAGAAGGGGTGGATGTTGTGGGCGCAAATTGTGGGGATATCGGTCCTCTGGAAATGGCGGAAATTGTCTCTATTATGAAAAAATCGACATCTTTACCTATAATAGCGCAGCCTAATGCGGGAAAGCCGAAAATGGAAGGAGGAAAGGTTTTTTATATGGAACCAGAGTTATACGCGGAGCAAACACTGGAATGTTATAAATCGGGAGCCGCTATTATTGGAGGCTGCTGCGGCACAACCCCTGCGCACATCAAAATCCTGTCGGAATTGATTTTAAAAGAAAACGGTAACACAATTAAAAAATAGGAGGAGAAAATATCCGGAAAAGTATAATTTTATCAATCATAATTATTATCGTTTTTTTATTATCCGCTTCCTGTGTTGTAAAAAATCCAAACAAATATAAAAACGGTGATTTCACCGGTATTTTAAAGGCAATCTACCTACGAGAAAATTATTATGGCGTTACTACGGTTTCTATTTCGGAAGGAAAAATCAGTGAAGTAGATTTCAGCATTATAGATATGGACAACAAAGTTTTCTTTGATGAGAAATATGAAAACAGATTTAAGGGTATTCCCGAATACGTAGAACAGTGTCGAAATGAATGGAAGGCAATAAATATTTATCCAAGGCTTCTTCTCGAAAAACAAAAAATAGACAGCGTGGACGTGATTTCGGGCACAACCTGGGCGTTCAATATGTTTGAAAGCTCTATGCAGGAAGCTTTGAAAAAGGCATCAAGATAATAAAATACCCAACAAACAATAAAAATCCAATTGTTGAAACAAAAATCCGTTTTTAACAATTGCCGTCGAAAGATGGCTTACAAGAAGCAAGAATGAATTTTGTTTTTTCTCTGTGTCCTCTGTGCCTCTGTGTGAGATAATTTTTAACCTTGAATTTTTACGAAACAATACTAAAATAGCATAAATAATCTGTAATTACCTCGCCGCTTTCCCAAGGCGAAGAATGGAAACAATAAATTTAAGGAGGAAAACATGGAGTATAAGCTTTCAGAAGAAGAACAGATGATACAGGAAGTGGCGAGAACTGTCGCGGAAGAAAAAATAAAACCGCTAAGAGAGGAAATGGACAGGGAGAGCAAACTTTCACCTGAAGTACGCAAGGAAATTGGTAGATCCGACTTAATAAGAGTTTTTATCCCTGAAGAATATGAGGGTCTGGGGATGGGAATGTTCGGTATGTGTCTTGCAACAGAACAAATATCCATAGTTGACGGCGGAACAGCCACTGCTTATGCAGCAAATGGCCTTGGTGCAATACCAATAATACTTTTTGGCAGTGAAGAACAAAAAAAGAAGTACCTTCCTCCTATTGGGTCCGGCGAAAAGTGGGCAGCTTTCGCATTAACAGAACCCGAAGCCGGTTCTGATGCCGGAAACGTTCAATTAAAAGCGATAAAAGATGGAAATCACTACTTATTTAACGGCAACAAAATATTTATTTCAAATGCAGGTGAAGCCGATATTTACGTCGTCATAGCAGCTACTACCCCGGGAAAAGGAATAAGAGGTCTTTCCGCAATTATTGTCGAGAAAGACACGGAAGGATTCTCCTTCGGGAAAAAAGAGGATAAAGTTGGAATAAGGGCAGCCGCTACCAGAGAACTTGTGTTTACGGATTGTAAAGTCCCAAAAGAAAATTTAATTGGTAGAGAAGGTTCGGGTTTTATGATGGCTATGAAAACATTCGATCAATCTCGCGTAGGAGTCGGGTCTCAAGCATTAGGAATTGCGGAAGGCGCCTTAAGAGAAGCGGTGTCTTATGCAAATATAAGAAAACAATTCGGTAAGAAAATCGGAGAATTTCAGGCTATTCAAGTTAAGCTTGCAGAAATGGCCACAAAAGTAGAAGCAGCCCGAGCTCTAATTTACCAGGTTGCTAGATACATAGATGGAGGCGCAAAAAGATTTACCAAAGAATCCGCAATGGCAAAATTATTCGCGTCTGACGTAGCAATGAACGTTACGATTGAAGCAGTACAGGTTTTGGGCGGCTACGGATACATGAAGGATTATCCGGTGGAAAAAATGATGCGCGACGCGAAAATCACCCAAATATATGAAGGAACCAGCGAAATTCAAAAGCTGGTTATAGCCAACGAATTGCTAAAAGAAGAAATCAGGAAGAAGTAACGGATCCTTCGGATCAGTTAAATAGTTGGATAGTTGAATTGTTGAATAGTGATGATAGGATTTGGTATTTAGGATTTAGTAAAAACAAAAAAGAAAAATCTTGTGTTACTCTTGTGTAATCTTGTGGTTAGATTAGGATTTGAGGGGTTGTTCTGACTCATGACTCGTGACTGGAGACGATGGACTCTTTATGTGTTCTTTGTGATAAAATTAGCTTTTTTCTTGAAAATTATAGTATGCGGTGAAATTTTCGTACTTTTTTTAATAAATTATCGAACAATTTTACAAGCGACTTGATTAAAAAAGAGCTCTAACCTTAATCATCCTAGATAACCATTGCAAATAAAGGCTAAGTCTCGAGTTTTGTTTGTTCTTTTTTTATTCTAAAAAAAAAGCGAAAAAAATTACCCTTGACATTTTAAAAAATACCCGTATCATTTTTTTAAAAAGGAGGGAAAATGGAACTTCAGTATAGGTGGGGAGATGTATTTCGGGCAGGTCGTTTAGGCTTTTCTCCCAGGAAAATAGGGATCGGGGTAAAAGGCTTATTTTACGGAATATTGTTTTACAGTATTTTATCTTACGCTGCTCTTTTTGTTTCAGGCTGGCAGATAAAAGAGATCTGGCAGGTGTACAGATTTATTCCTGCTCCTTTTGTTCAAGGTAATCTTAACTGGATTGGAATTATAATTTATGCGATAGCTTGTCTAGTCGCATTGTTCTATTATCTTGTAACACTTACGGCAATATCCAAGATTACTTTTGAGCAATTAAAAGGAGATGAATTCTATGAAGGACGGGAAGCCTGGACTTTCGCTCGAAAAAATTGGAAAGGGGCATTTGGTTCCCCGATATTTCTTGCTATTATTATAGCGGTATTGATACTTGTAGGTCTTGTAATGGGATTGCTTATTAAAATCCCTGCTGTAGGGCCTGTTCTTATAGGATTGCTTTCGCTTCCTTTGATAGCTGGTGCCTTTTTTATTGTTTATCTTTCAATTGTTACGGGTGTTGTGCTTCTTGCTGCTCCAGCGATAGTATCCACTTCGGACAGCGATACCTTTGATACGGTGTTTGAAGCTTTCTCGTTAATTAATGACCAGACCTGGAGGTTTATCCTTTGGGAAGCAATTCTGTTTGTAACAACTTTCCTATGCGTTTTTGTTTTTGCGTATATACTTAAAACAACTTTTGCTTTGACTAACACGGTTATAGGTCAATGGGGAGGAAAAGAATGGCATATTATGTGGAAAAACGCTAAATGGTATGTTTATCTGCCTAATTTCTTTCCTCTGGTGGCAGCGCGTTGGTTCCCTTCGCTTGTGTTCCCCCAGGGAGCATTTTTAAGTGAAGGAGTGGCAAAAGTAACACTTATAGGTAGTTTTCTCCTCGGTGGTTCTTTCTATCTGATTCTCTTTATCATTCTTGGCTATGGGTTGTCCATTCAGGGATCCGGACAGACACTCATTTATACAATACTGGTTAAGATCAAAGACAATAAAAATCTTCTTGAAGAAAAAGAGGAATTGTTTGGTGAAGAATTTGAGGAAGAAGAGGAAGAAAAGAAGGAGAAAAAAGCTAAGAAGAAGAAATAAAAAATCTTTCGGAAACAGGTGTAGTTGAAGGTGGCATAGATTTAATTTTATGTCACCTTCTTTTTTTGCTCTTCTCTATTTTCCCTTCAATTGCCCTTAATATATTTCTTGCTACAATAGCTGGGACTGACCCCGGGTAACTCTCTATCAATTTCTCGAAATATAGCTTTGCCTTCTCCGGATGCTCCTGGGAGTTAACCATTCCTGACTTGAAAATAATATAAGGCCGAACAAGAGAATCGGAAGATAAGTTTTGAGCATAGAGATTTTCAGGATATAAAGCTAAATACTTCAGGTAAGGCGACTTAAAAGAAACTGTGCTGTCACCATAAATCTTTAATTCGTTTCGGATATAATATGTGAGTTCTTTTTGTTCTACTTCCAGCTTATAAAGCACATACAAATCACAGGAAAAAATATTCCCTTTTGCCGCAGATTCTTTTATATCCTCAATACCTTCCCTTGTATCGCCCTTTAAAATCTTTATGCAACCTGCTAAATTCTGATCCGGAGCAAGCGATAGAGCAATATCATATTCGCGCTTGCGAACCAATTCAATAGCTATATTTTTTCTTTCTTCGGGAGAGTATTTTCTTACATCTTTTCCATCTAATACGCTTGCATTAACGGATAAAAGCAATATTAAATATATCATTCTATTAATTTCCTGAAGTATTCTTCGACTTCTTCCTTGTATTCTTCGGGATAAGGCTCCTCTATTCTCTTTTCAAGAAGTTCCCTGAGATTCTTTTTTTCTTCCCCTAAATTTTTAGGGATGGAAACTTTCTTCGGACTGACAAAAATACCTGGGTTTGACCTGCGCCTTCTTGAGACCTCTCCTTCCCTTATAGCTTTTTCCGCTTCAAGTAATCTATCAAGAACTTTCCTCTGTCTTTCGATGAGTTTTTGGTCGAGCTTTCCTCGTGCCAAATTATCTGCCATATCATCCATCTCCCAAGACAATGATTCAAAAGCGCTTCCCATTTTTCGAAGATCTTCTGCAAGCTGTCGCTGTTTCTCGATAAGACTCCTTAATTCCCCGCTCAAAGTTTGGGTAGGAACCTCCAAAGGTAAAATTTTTCCAAGACCCTGCATAATAGCGTTCTGCTGTTGGATGATTTGGTTTATCGCATTGGAGAGACTTTCACTACTCGGTGGAGGAGCAGAAAAGAGTTTAAGTATTGCTTGTATTATTAAATCGTTAACTCGCTCCATTGACGCTCTAGGAACTTCCTTTTGCGTAAGTTCAACACTTAAATCTTGCATTTTCTCTTTTGCCCTTGTAAGTGCGGAGAACACTTCCGGAGAGAAAGCAAGAGTTTCAAGAAAAAGTGACTGCAATTCTTTTTCAATTCGATCCAGAGCTTCTAAAAGCCCCTGTTCGCTCAGCCCTTTTTCAAGACAGGGCTTCTTGTCTATAAGATTATTATGTGTATGCAATATAAAATTAAGCTCCCATCCTTTCTTTTTAATGGCTTCTCTCAATTTTTCCCCCGCGCTGTATTCTCTAAAAGCTTTTAGGGACGTATTTAGATTTCGGAGGTTCTCTTCTATGGTTTCGGCACTTTCCTGGTTCAATTCTCCTTGTTTCATAAAATCTGCCAATTTCTCCATTTCCTCTATTGTATTTGTCTTTTTAAACTCCAAAGCGGTTTCCTTTATTTTCTCATCCGAAGATTTTTCCATATCACCAATTAACTGCTCAAGTTTTTCTCTGAGCTCTCTTTCAAGTTTCGATAGTGTTTCGTTTGGCTTTGATGAGTTAAGTTCTTTCTGTTTCTCATATATTTCCTGTGCCCTGTTCGAAAACTCATTAAGTTCCAATAATTTTTTCAGATATTCGAGACTCTTTTTAAAGAGTTCTAATGTTTCCAATAAATCTTTCTGACTTTCGCTAAGCTTTTTTAATTCTTCTGGTGAAATATCAGTGTTTTTCATCATCTTGTTTAAGTCGTTTAAGAACTCTTTCACATTCGAATTATTAAGGAGTTCTTTAATACGATCCAACTCTTCAGAAACCTCAGGACTCCTTATCTTTTCTGCAATCAGAGCCAACTTTTGCATTCCCTCAATCAAATCTTTTTGCTCTTTCAACGTTTTCTTTATTTCATCCTGACTTTTGCTTCCCAGTTCATTCTTATATAAGAAATTTTCGATCTTTTCCGCTATTTCTTTTTCTGTTTCTTCGAAGCCGATCGTGTGCTTTTCTAATGTATCGCTGAGCCCCTTGTATTCACCGAATATTTCTTCAAGGGTAGGCATGAAGATAACAACCGGCGAAGAAAGCGTTTTGTTTCCTGCAAGGTCTGTTGCTATCCCTGTAATTTTAAGTGTTTCTCCGGGCATAAGATTTCCCACCTGTAAAATTATAGAATCCTCAACAAATTTTGCTTTCTTTGGAACAACAAGATCGATTTTTTCTTTTCCGTAAACAAGCTCTGTTGAGAAAAGAGAGTAATCATCTTCTGCTCGTAATATTATCGGCACTTCCATTGATTCATCCAGTTTGTACTCTCCTTGCGGATAAATGAACTCAATCCTCGGAGGCTCATCGAATATCGGATCAATAAAGAAATTAAGGGTATAAGAAGAAAACAAGGAAGAATCAGTTAGTCCTACACTTATTTTTTGCTTGTCTTTCAAGACAAAACTACCGGAAAATCTCTCCTTGTCTATTTTCTTATTGCTGATCGCTCCTTCTATACTTCCAAGCGTCAAATTCGATACACCGGAAAAATAAACTCGAGTACCGGTTAACGCCTGAATTAATATTTCCTCTTCAATTTTATACAATGTATCTGAAAAAGATTGCAATCCCAGATAATTTGGGAATTGATATTTAAGTATCAATTTACTTACAAATAATGAAGGTATCACTTCAAGTTTTATATCTTTACTTTTCCATGTCCGATAGCCTACTTGAATTTCCGAAGTTTTTTTTGTTTTTGCCACAATACCAAATTTCCCGTTTCCAAGATTAACCATTTTCTTTACTCTGTCGTTATAAAACAGATACATTCTCTTTAACTGTGTACTTTTTGCCAGCACCAGGAACGACTGGTTTTCTTGAATCTTTCTATCAGCGTAAGTTACAACAGGTGTTTCCGAAATTCTTTCAAATCTTATTCCTCCAGAAAAAAGATAAAAAACCACCAGCATTAATATAATTGAACCTAAGAATACAAGATATCTAAGGTCGATTTTTATGGGCGTTAATTCTTTCAGGACTTTTCTTTTTAATATAAAAGCGCTTTCTTTTATAGCTCTTTTTCTGTATAATTCGGAATCGAGAGCAGAAGGATAAGGTTCCATTACAAGATAGAGTCTGCCTTTAAATTCTTTTATCTGTTTTTCAAGGAACTCTACTGTTTCGGAAATATTCGGTTTACCAGATAAAAAAGGAAGTAAAGATAGAAGCAGCGTTAAAGGAAAAATCTTCCATTCAACTTGAGTCATATAAAAACTTTCATTAAAGATCAAGGCGAAAAAGCAAATAAGAAGGAACAAAAAAAGCGCAAAAAGCGTTTTGTTTGCTATCCAGTGGAGAAATTTTCTTTTGTAAATACGGTTTACGAAAGTCTTAACATCGTTCATTTGTTAAATATTATTTTTTAATGCAAAAAAATCAAGGGAAGATTAATCTTTAAGGACGGCAAACCTTCATTTTACAACCATACATTTGTTTGTTTCTTTTTGATTGTCGGCTCTTAATTCATAGAAATATATCCCGGAAGATAAACCATCTGCCGATAACTCTCTCTGATGGAATCCCGCTCTCAGGTATCCGGAAAAAATAGTCTTTACCTTCCGCCCAAGCATATCGTAAAGACTTAACGTAACTTCTGAAGGTTCATTCACATTAAAAGAAATCGTTGTGATAGATATAAACGGGTTTGGGTAAATATGTAATCCGGATTGCTGCCCCTCTCCCGAAAGGAGTATCGCCGTAACCGATAACGCGGGTAGCGAAATATTGAAAGAATCATTACTTGCGGTTACGGTTCCATTTATGAGAGCATTAGTAGTATGCGACAGGAAAGTCTCACTGCCAGGCAGATTATTTAGTAGCAGGGAAGTATACTCACCGTCATCTATTGAAAAATTATTAAGCTTAACATTTACATCCTGATCGTCACTTATAGATCTGTTAACAAGAATAACAGTTAGCGAATCCGCATCCGCATTAATCGAAGAATAGGCAGAAACATATTCTTCGAGATCGGAAACAGACGACACCCTGGTTTCTTTGGCGTATCGACTAAAAAGATGAAGCACTTCCCACATACCAATTTCCCAATACCATGGAGTGAAAATTTCTGCTTCATTATCGGCAAATATTCCGAGGTTAGAAGCATACCAGACCGCAACAATATTTGGATCATCCTCTTGTATTCCTATCTCAGATACACTAAAAGAGACGCCGTGATCCAAACCTATATGTTCTTCTAACCAATCTCGGCAGCGTACGAAAATATATTCCTTGGTAATACTATTATCCCATTCACCTGATCCGGAACATTTTACTCCGTTTGCTCCAGGATAATCATAGGTTGTATCAAACCAAACACGATGGAGCTGCAGAATATCTGCGAGAACAGTAGTACCTGGATAAAAATGAATATCCAATACATCCAGCAGGCTGATCCCACTTGCCTGTTGCTCGTCACCAATACGTTTAATAAAATATTCCAGCCAGGTATATCTTTCACCCTCATATGTAATTTTGCTATTATCCCAATTATACCATTGCCATTCGTTGCATGGTACCGGACCAACAAGCTTTATTGCGGGAAATTTTGCCCGGGCTTTTTTCGCTACATCGAAATACTTTTGCATGAATTCTTCAGCTGACAATTGAACAGGCATAACATCATCATGCGTACCGCTCCAGATTTCCACCTCATTATCCATACTCCAGTATTCAAACATCGCCTCATCCAAATCAAGACCGGCTTCGTCAAACCATTGATCCAGAATACCCACGGTTGAATCGGCTGTCCACTCCGTAAGATAAAGATCGGGATCACCGTCCTGCAATGCATCGGATCCACCCGCAGGATTGACTATTCCTCCTCCGGCAAGATTCTGATTTACACCCGACCACCATTGGGATTGATTGTATCCCCAATCATTGAAATTGTTATCTGTATTCGATGCAGCAAAACCAATTAACTGAAAAGCCCACATACCTCTAACACCGGGAATATTGTTCTCCAGACTTTGTGCCTCATAATCCCAGTCGCTAGAATATACATTATTATACCAATCCGGATGACTGGATAATTTCCGCCGCCAGTTATACTTGGTAGCATTGTTTCCTCCGTTCTCACGAAACATTTTTAACCCGGCATCGCGATAAAAATCCCAATCTGCTGCGGGCAGAGGATTACCCGGATTACTCGAAAGAGAATTGTTTCTACCATAAATATAAGGAGAAATGGGTATTCTTCCTGCTGAGGCATCAACAATAATTTCGACTGCGAAAATAGGTGATGCAATAAGAATAAAAATTATCAAAAATCTCATTTAAATTTTCCTCCTAACATATATACTTCGGAAATGAAATATCAAAATTTAAAAAGCAAAATGAGAAACATGGTTGGTCTGTGGGTCAGTTGGTCTGTTTTTTTGAATTCACCAACACACCCACCCACTAACTCACTAACAAATTTTAATATGTATTTTTCCATTTTGATATTTGATTTTTGCATTTAGTAGCTTTTCTATCTAGATTTCTCATATCTACACTAATAATAAAACACATCCTAATCTTTGTCAACTTAAATTTTCATCAGTACTACATGGATAGATTTATTGAATTTTTTGTAAAACCTCACCAGGGTTTCGGACTATATACGGCAGCAGTGAAGCAAAAGCATTAAACCCCTTGACAAAAGAAGACTTCTGTTTATTTTACAGAGCAAATTGGCTCTGTCGTCTAATGGCTCAGGACATCACTCTTTCAAGGTGAAGATGGGGGTTCGATTCCCCTCGGAGCTATTAAAAATTTCATCCTTGACAAAATGCTTAAAATTGTTTATAGTGTTACTTGTATCAGTGGAACAAACACTAAAAAGGAGGTATCTATGAAAAAGCTTTTAGTGGGAGTGTTAGCCATTCTTTTAATGGTAGGATGTACACAATACGCCTCCCAGGAACAGATGGATGAGTTGACGGCAAGAGAACAAGCCGTTAACGGACTTAGATCAGAGGTGGCAGACGCCGAGGGAAATCTTTCTGACTTAGAGATGAAAAAATCTGACAATGAAGCGACACTTAGCGAAATGGAAACCGATGTTGCCGAGCTGAAAGTAAAGGTTAGATCCTGTCCAGCTGTATGCGACGACTTGTACAGAGTCGAACCTGGTGATTACCTGGCAAAGATTGCTGCAAAAGAAGGTGTCTCAGGTTGGAAAGGCATCTATGATCTAAATAAGGATAAAATTAAAGATCCTAATTTAATACTGCCTGGTTGGGTACTCAACCTACCAAAGCCTTAAGGAAGAGGAGGGTAAATATGAGATATTTTCTAATT
>Ga0307438_1000393_pt1 | contig 34966 bp, 26 predicted proteins | sample SalMarWE160110MG_FD_202144 | JGI IMG/M metagenome (GOLD analysis project Ga0307438, IMG submission 202144) | Salt marsh sediment microbial communities from the Plum Island Ecosystem LTER, Massachusetts, United States - WE1603-110 | ecosystem: Environmental > Aquatic > Marine > Intertidal zone >... | reverse complement strand
GGTCGGTTTGCGTCCCATTGCATAATCAGCTAATTCAACAACCCTGTACATAACTCCCAGCGTGAGTGGCTTGCCGCAACTGGGGCAGATGCCATTATATCTCTTGCTTTGCTCTGGTGAAAGACAGACATCGCATTTTCTATGTCCATCAAAATGATATTTTCCTTCCTGGGGGAAGAATTCCAGAGTACCAAGAAAACCTTTTTTTGACCCATGCCTCAGTGCATTCATTATGGCATTATAACTCATTTCGCAGTCAAAAAGGTTAGCTTCTCTTCCAATTCTTGGCGCCGAGTGAGCGTCAGAATTACTTATCAGCGTATAACCATCTAATTTCGAGACCATCCAATTCATAGGAGGATCGGAAGAAAGACCCGTCTCCAGAGCAAAAATATGTTCCGAAAGATCCCTGTAGCACTCTTCAATAGAATCAAATCCTGATTTCGAGCCGAGAACAGAAAACCATGGTGTCCAGATATGTGCTGGGACCAAAACAGCCTCTTCTGAGGTCTCCAGTAGAACTTCAAGCAAATCTCTTGAGTCAAGACCTAGTATGGGACGACCATCGGAGCGTATATTGCCAATAAGATTGAGTTTATTTGCAAACCGTGCCGCTGAATCAAAATCGGGCATGCATATGAGGTTATGAACCTTACGCGTTTTTCCCTCATACTTGTAGATATTACTGATTTCGCAGGTAATTATAAAACGGATGGGAGTTAAATTCTCACAGGGAAGTTTAATATTAAGGGAGGGGATACTTTCATCCCTGAGCTTGAAAAGACCTTTGCCATCAGGAATAAGTTTTTCTTTTATCTCGGCAAGCCATGCTGGATGAGTAAAATCTCCTGTGCCAATAAGGGAAACACCTTTTAAACTAGCCCACTGATATAGTGTCTCGAAGCATAAATCTTTGGAAGTGGCACGGGAGTACGGAGAATGAATATGAAAGTCAGCTATGAAAGACATAAAAAATATTTCCTTTTAACAATAAGAGACTAATCCCTTAACATTTCTTCCAGAATCTCCGCAGCATCTCGGACGAACTTGGGACAAAGCTTGGAAAATAAGGCTTCCTCTCTTGCTGTTCTCAAGCCTTGCGGAGTACTGATATCACATCCCAATATGTCTTTACAGATAATTGAGTCGTGACGAACTTCAAATTTTCCTGCAAATCTTTTGACCAATACATATGTCTTTTCTTTTGATTTATTATCTTCGACTCTCATCTCAGAAATAGCATGCTTTCCCCCTCACCCCCGATCTCTCACTTCAGGGAAGAGGGAGACTGGATACGATTCTGTGGCGGAGAGGGTGGGATTCCTTCGGGGGAGAACACCCCCGTCGCTACGGGGTGCTCACCGTCGTGCAGCAACTATCCCCCGGATGCGCTCGGCTCGGCTTCGAGCCCCAATGGATATCAAAAACTGGCGGACGCGGTTGCAACCAATTCGAACCACTGCTGAAATAACCACCCATATCAAAATACTTCCTACTCGCCAACCTGATTTATATCAGAAATTATCTAAGAAAGCAACCCAACTGCGCTTGCTCGGGATGACCTATGGAGAGATAGCCAAAAGCTTAAAAATCAACAGAAAAACCGCTACTAAGGCTTGCAAATATCAAGGGAGGTAAACCAATGTTCTGGCCAGACATTTTCCTGTCATTGCGACGAATCAAAGCGACAAAGCAATCTCGAGGCAGGCAAAACAATTCATCTATCGAAAGCTACTATATATGGATTCAAATTCATATCTCACACGAAACTGACCGGAATATATTGATTGTTGCCAAATAGTATGATGATTCGAGTTCTAAAATAGCAGCTCCACCTTGCTACTTCTGGGGGTCACCTCTGGATGGATAATTCTGTGCCAGAGCGCAATAAGTCTAAATACTTCGTATAGGCAAACAGTCGATTTCGCTCTCGGGCTGTAATCTCTTTTAAAATACCTAACCTTACAAACTCATTGACTAAGCGATTAGCTGTGCCAAAGGCGATCTGAAGCCTATCTTTAACCTTTGGTATTGAAATTATCGGATATCTAAAAAGCAATCCCAAAAGATTTACTCCTTGTCCACTACGAACCTGCTCTTGAATTAGATGAGTATGCTCGGATTCTAAAGATGTGATGTAGCGAGAGGTCTCAACTGCTTCCTTAGAAACCTCCCAAATTCCTTTCAGAAAAAACTTAATCCATCCTTCCCAGTCTCCTTTCTCTCTTACTGACATAAGGCAATCATAATATTCACGCCGATATTGTTTGAAGTAATGGCTTAAGTACAGAAGAGGTCTGGATAATACTCCTCTATGGCAAAGAAGAAACGTTATGAGCAATCTTCCGATACGTCCATTGCCGTCAAGAAAAGGATGAATGGTTTCAAATTGACAATGTGCTAATCCACAAGTAATAAGTGTTGGCCTTGGAGACTCATCGTAAAGTAATTTTTCAAGTTCTCCCATAGCCGCAATCATCTCTTGGGGTGGAGGTGGCACAAAATCAGCTGTCTTAAGGGTACATCCCGGTGCTCCAATCCAATTTTGCGAGGAACGAAACTCACCTGGCCTTCTCTCTTGTCCTCTTACTCCTGCAAGAAGTCTAGAATGGATTTTTCTAATGAGACGTAAAGAAAGGGGAAGGCTTTTTACTCTTTCTAATCCGTAATTCATGGCGTTTATATAATTAATAACTTCACCAATGTCACTGGGAAATTTATGTTTTTCTCCAGTAATTTCATATTCTAAGACATCTATGAGAGAGCTCTGCGTTCCTTCAATTTGAGAACTTATAACTGCCTCTTTACGTACATACATAGCGATGAATAAATCAGGATTAGGCAATACATCTGTAATTCCATCCAGTCTCCCAATTGACCGATCAGCTTTAGAAAGTAGATCTAATAATTCCCCATCCATCGACAAAGGTGGATCTGGCGGCAATGGCTTTGGTATAAAGGCCTTGTATCCCTGAGGTTGCGATATATAGTTTCCTGCTCTCATCTTATTTCATATTTTAGCATATTTTTGAAATAACCTGACTTTCGCCAATAGCCGTAAATGCTGTGCCAATCAGATTTTTCACGAATCGATGCATTCCAGATAGGTAGTGCATTTCGGGAATATAGGATAATACATATTTGGATCGTCCCGGAAACCCTCATTAGTCCTGTCGTCTGAGTAATGATAGGTGAGAAGTGTTGGATAATACGTTTGCTATTGCTCAAAAGGTGATTAATTCAGTGTTTTAGAGAATGAGATACTCTATTGGCGAAAGTCAGGAATAAGTTAAGTATAATTTCAATTTTTGAAAATATGAGATTTCTAATTTCAACAATATGGTTCTTATTGAAATTCTTTGTATCTTTCAGGAAAGACAAAGAGGAAATAGCGTGGGCAAAGTGTCAAATTACAACTTTTGTTATTATCATTTTCCCTCAAAGCTAGAATGAATTGCATAGAAAAAGCCGAAGAAAATTCGAGGATCCAAAAAGGTGGAGGGAATAAGCATTTTTAACCAAAGGCAATTTGACGGCGACTATCAGGGTCATCAAAACGAACCTTTCTTGCCTCAAAATACTCAGGGTCAAATTTACCACCGAGCCACTCCATTATTTCCTCATATTCCTCGTGGGTAGGGTCTTTGATAATCTTTAAAAGCTCTTCATAGCCCCAAATCCCTCCACAGTCTTCAGGCGGACAGGCCCTTTTTCCGTTGGTACATACCAGATAGCTAATGCCTCTTTTCTTTGGGATTATCTTTTGGAGTTCAATCTGGTGTTCCCAGTCATCACCAAAATCATATAAGTAGCTTGCTGCACGGTTTTCTGAAGAAAAATAATCGGCAATTTTCTGAGTCCATCCGGGAAGAACCTTTCTTCCAAAGTCCTCATCTGGAATTCCTATGTTTACCTTTAAACCAGTGGAAGGTTTGAGTAGTTCAAACTCATGAAGATGATAGTCCTGCCAACCCATAGCATCTTGAATGGCAACATGAAAATCCCAAAAGGTATAGGTTCCCGGAACCTGTATTTCTCGCCAAATTGGAGGTCTAATACCTTTCAGGCTAATTTTGAATTGGTAGACTTGATTGGATTCTGTTTTCACGGTGCCTATTCCTCAAAAACTGGCGGACGCGGTTGCAACCAATTCGAACCGCTGCCGAAATAACCGTACGTATCAAGATATTTCCTGTTCGCCAACCCTATTTATGTCAGAAACTATCCCAAAAAGCAACCCAATTGCGCTTATTGGGAATGAGCTATGAGGAAATAGCAAAGAACTTAAGCATCAATAGAAAAACTGCTACTAAGGCTTGCAACTACGAAGGGAGGTAAACCAATGTTCTGGCCATTTAGCATTTATAGACTTATATATCTAAAGCAAAGATATATATGGGCTCAAATCCGCATCTTACACGAAACCGAAAAAGCTCTATTGATTGACAATGGTATGAAAATTTGGATCCCAAAACCGTGGTTACATGGAATAAGGCTAAGGAACAACCTCTTTGAGATCTACGTTAGAGAGAACACTGTTGGATAATACCTAGAATTTTATGAAGGATATATTACTCCTACAGCTATGGTCTTAATTTCCGGTTATCCTCACGCACGACGGTTTCGGTGTATGTGAAGTTACGTAGCGAACTACCTGCACTGCGTCGTATGAAATTGGTTGTTTTTCATTGAACTAATCTATCGCAACTTAAATCGTTAAAGAAATTATTTATGGTATATGAAGTATTTGGATTCAAAACAGCATTTACTTTTTCAATCAATTTTCCTGAAGTGACCGCTCCTCCATGAATACCAATTTGAGTTAAAATATACTTAATTTGGCTTAAAAATTGACCTATGAAATTGCCAGATACAAAACTATACTTGAGTGGATTTCGAGGATAATCTGGAACTCTAAAATTTTCCCACCATCTATTGCTATTAAGAGTAGGATTTTTTTGATTATATTCGTTTATGTATCTGATCATCTTATCTCTCTCAGAATTTGGGATATTAAAACCGCTTCTGTAACTCTTGGAGTCCATTATAACTCCATTAATTGGGTTTGCATCAGGAGAGTAGGCAATAATCTCAGGTCTGTTTCCTCCAGATAGATGAAGTGCTTTAAGACTACTTATCAAATTAAGTAATTCTACAATTCTCAACTCATACAGCCTATTCTGACGACCGTCGAACCCAAGGTCAATTAAGTCAAAATAAGAGTGGTCAATATAATTTATTAATGCAGATAATCGCAATTTAGCTTGAGTGATATGCGATGGCACCAGCTGAGGAATAGCTAAAGTTGGAATCCGAAGACTTATTATATTATCAGCAATTCTAAATTGGTTCTGTTTATTTAACAGAATATGCAGGCCAATGCGTTTGAAATTAGTTATATCATCTTGAATTACATTTATGGGAATATTATTCAATCTGTTATTTCTAAAATGTCTCCGGATTTGCTGAAGGGTATGCCAACTTTTTAAACATTGAATTATTAGTGCTCGCCGTGTCCTAAGATAATTTTTATCTGTGCCTTTTGTCGCTAACATTTCAAAGGGAACTCTTTTAGGTACTTGTCGATGGCGACTTCTAGCTCTCGATTTCCTAAATACATTTATACCCTCAATTGTAATTCTGTATGACTGTGGAATATCAGCTGCAAAAGTTCGCCCCGCTATATTCACATGTACAGTCTTTGCGGATTGTTCGATCCAGTTTATTCGCTTATGCATCAGCCATCCACAAATCATTCGTGCATATTTATTGCTTGAACCCTCCCAATCGGTTAGGATTCGATTCCTTTGCCCAGGATTTGTAACTATCGCTTGTACAACTAGATGTTGAGGGTAAGTTGTAAAACCATCTTCTCCTCTAAAGCCCAATTCTTTTCCTAACTCAAATTTAGTTAGCAAAGGATTTTGAGGAGTTCTATTATATTCAATATTCAATAGCTCCAGAATCCTTGTAACTGGAGGATATTGAAGTAATGCCACTTTTAAAACTTTAAACTTTGAATTAACATTATTAGCTTGAGTAAGTCTTAATCCAAAAGAAGTGATAGAATATGCATCATCTGCTGGATAATATTGAATAAGTCCTAAAGTACCTGCCCATCTGATAAAATTGTTTGCAGGCCAGTCAGAAATAAAAGATCTCCTTTGCCCCGGAATCAAAGCCTGAACAATACCATTACATCTGGCACTTGATCTAGGAACAAATGCTGTTCCCACTAAGTACTTGTAACCAATCTTGGGGTAATTATTATACCCACTTCGCGATCTAAGTTGATTGATGAAAGTTTGTCTTCCATCCTGAGGAAGGACTTTTTGAGGGATTAAATTTCTCAATAGGACCAGATGGGTCTGCGAATTATGATCGAAAAGTTCAACTACCTTTATTAAATTCTCTAATCTCCCGGGATCCTGAATCCAACCTGTAGAACGACTTACCATTACTGCCTTCCTATCACTCTTTCCTGAATATCAAGATAAATTGATGTAGTTGGTTGCTTATATATGCAAAAGGGTAACCATAAGGGTAAAGATTTACTGTCTTATCATACCAGATTTTATATCCCTTGAATTTTAATTGCTCAATTTCTAATAACTTATTTACTATGTCAAAATGAAGCATCCCTGAATACTCATCAATTGGTTGAAAATCTTTTGTGAAAACAAGTAAATAGCCCTTATTTTTTAAGTATTTAAGGCCCTTCCCGATAATATATTTCAATTCTTCGAGAAAAATAGGTAAAGGTTTGTTACCGATATCTTCGCTGTCATTAGTAAATGGCGTAGGCGCTGTATTTTTTTTCTTTTTAACTGCTTCTCCTGTCTTTCTCCTAATCATCATATTCCCATATGGAGGATCGGTTAATATTAAATCAAATGTCCTTTGAGTTACTTGGGGAATTTCATCAATTTTTTTAGAATTACCTACTATAGCTATTTGTTCCCGTAGGCTTTCTCTTCGACAAACTTGCTTATATATATTGATATACTCTTGGGACAAATCAATTCCTACCGCACTCCTATCTATCAAAGATGCTCCCAATAAGGTCCCACCAACTCCCATAAAGGGATCTAATATCCAATCTTTTTCCTTGGTAAAAAATTCAATAAGTTTTTTCATTAACTGAGGAGGTTTTGGTGAAGGATGACTTGCTCTTAGTTTGTGAGAAAATCCTTCTTTGCCTCTAGTACTATATTTAGTTTCCCATACTTCCATAATGAATTTGCAAAGTTCCATGTCTTGCTCAGTGCTTTGAACTGGCTCGATAGAATTAGTCCGATAGACCCATTCTCTGCCTGTTAAATTATTCAATTTATTTCGCTTGTCGTATATCCCCCTTTCCCCATAATCAATTCCATATTTGCTAAGTTTTTTGTGATCTTTATTGACATGAAATAAGAGTAACTGTTCAGACAATTCATAAACTTGTTCTTTAAGTTTCTCATAACTGACATTGTAATATTTCCGTGTAGGTATTTTTATGAAATAAATATATTCGACTACACCTCTGTTTGAAGTTATATTTGAATTACTTTTGAATCTTCTATAACTTTCTTCAAATTTTGTATAATTTCTTCCCTTGTTTCTAAAAATTCTCTCTATTTCAGTCTCTGGAATAATCCCCTCTGAATTATAGCTCATTAAAATATAATCGGCTTTAGCATTCATTATTAAATCCTCGAGAGCCTCAACGCAGGAGTTTTTCTGAGAAAATTTTGATTTATATAAATAATCATCTTTTCTCAAACCGGTTTTCCCCTTTAATTCTATTTTATCATCCCTTGCAATTGTCTCTAAAACATGGTAGTTAGAAATATACTGGCGGGTATTATAAGGCGGGTCAAGATATAATATATCTGCCTCAATATCCCTTATCAATTCATTGACATCCTTTTGGAAACAATAATGCTGGTTAGTTGATAATATAAATTGAGGAACTTCTAAGATTAAAGATTTGAATGCTCTCTTGTCCCAAGACTTCAAATATGCTCCATAAGTTCCTGAAATATTAGAAACAAAAGGCAGTGCTTCGACTAATGAAGTTTTTAATATAATTTCTTCCTTTTTTGAAATAAGATTATTCTGTTTCCACCATGAAATAGTCTGCAGAACTCCATCTATCCTTTGAGCATTTTCATCAGAGAAATACATTCGTTGATACTTCCCAGAGGGAGCATAATTCTCGAATGCATAGCCCTTAATCTTTTTGACATTATTTAAGAAGTTGATGACATTTTCTACTTCGGTTTTGCGGTTACCACGAATCTTTTTCTGTTTTAGCCATTTAGTTAAATATAGGAATCTAGGAATAGTATTGTTTTCTATATATGTCTTTTGTAAAATATGCGAAAAATAAAGATTATCGTTTGAAATAATACGATAACCTTTTTTCTTAAAATGCTGAGCAACTTTGGTTGTGCCTGAGAAAATATCGAAAAACACTTTTCCCTTCACATCCATTTCTTGAATTACACGTTCAATAAAAAATATTAAATTCTCTTTGCTACCAATAAATCGCATACTATTTCCTCTTTTCTATCTTCATAGTAACCGATTTTATATAAGGAACCCCGTGTTTGCTAAAGGATCACAAAGTACACCCTTGGGGTACAGCGAAACATAACCACAAATCTATCTTTTGTCCTCATCGACGTTCGTTCCTTTTACTCATTCTCCACGGGAGGCGTCCCCCCATCGGATCCTAAGAGGTAGTAGACACGGCTGCAATAAATTCGAACCACTGTCGAAATAACTGCGTCTATCGAAATACTCTCCGTATCCCATTTCCATTTATACCAGAAATTATCCCAAAAAGCAACTCAGCTTCGCTTGTTAGGAATGTCCTATGGACAAATGCCAAAAGCTTAAACATCAATAGGAAAACCGCCACAAGAGCTTGCAAATGTGAAGGGAGGTAGGTCAATGTTCTGGCCTAACATTTTCCTGTCATTGCGAGCCTGCTGAAGGCAGGCGTGGCAATCTTATTCATCCAAAGAAAAGATATATATGGGCCCAAATTCGTATCTTACACAGAGCTGATAGAGCTATATTGGTTGACAATGGTATGAAAATTTGGATCCCAAAATCGCGAATATACGGAATAAGGCTAAGGAACAATATCTTTGAGATCTACGTCAAAGAAAGCACTATTGCATAATACCCAGGATTTTATTCAGGGTGTTATGCTTCACCAGTTTATGTTTAGTGCAGATTCAAGAACAATATCTATCATTGAAATAGCGAGTGAGTCAAGGAAAAAGGGCAACCAGCACAAGTCGGCACAACTTTGCAAACTAAAAAACTGCTGCTTGCCAGCAGCATGTGGGGGATTTTTCTTGACAAAGTGCCTTTATTATATGCTATATGAAGTGGCGGTTTCGTTCTTTTCCTGACCATTTGATCCTCTGGCTCTTATATTCCTTCATCTTTTCTCGATGAAAAATATGCTCTTCTGGTTGTTCTATAATGTATTTAAACTCCGCCACACCCTTGCCAAAAGCTTTTTCAAAAAATGCTCGTTTAGGTCCCACTACACCATGAGTAGCATGTAAAATACATTGAATTCCTCTCAGTTGGGTTTTAGTCCAGTGAGATGTATCTATATACTTTCGATCTTTAGCGTTTAAGGGCACGAATTTCATTGGAAAAGAAAAAATGCTCAAGCCTAATTCTTCGTTTAACTCGATATTTATTCTTAACCTCTCATAAAAATCTTCAGACGTATCATCGTAATTAAACAATATAAAATTTGATAAGTGTTTAATCTCATATTTGTGAGCAAGACGTATCTTTTCTATGTATAATTTCTTTAATTCTATATGGTCAAATGCTATTCTTAAGGGCTTAATAGCAAGCTCACTCAAAAGCCTCATTTTTTCATCTGTTAACCGTCTTACATCTACTCCTTGATTAAAGTCAATATATCGAAGTTTACCGTTAAATTTGGCGCCTTTGTAAAAACCATATTTTTTAATTTCTTTTATTATCTTTGGAAATTCTTTAGAAGCTAAAACATTGTTATCTAACAATATCAGGTCTTTCTTATTTGGGTCAATTTGTCCTTCTAATGGTATATACGGAACATACTCTGGCTCCAATTGAGGTACTGCACAATATGAACAGCGATTTGGACATCCACGAGTCATATATCCTATACTGGCATTATTCGTGTAATAATTATTAGATAATTCATAATCTGGTGGTAATCTATCCACCTTTTTGTATAAGCCAAAGTGTGATTTTACACCTGTTTCCTTTTCCACATCATCTTTGAGAAGCGAAGCGAGGACACCCCCAACTTTAATATTCCTGTTGGCTTTATTTCGTTGATAAAATTTGATTGTCCTTATCGTGATATTCCATTGGTATGTGAACATAGTGGTAATATAAATAATATCCCACTTTTGATTTCTTAACTCTATGTTCGTACCCTTATAAAATACAACTTCATCTCCACACTCCTTGTGATATGTTGAAATTTTCATTAATCCAAGCGGAGGATATTTAGCTTTATACGCTGGTTCTATAAGTAATATTCTTTTTGTCTTTCCCATTGTAAATAACGTAACATTCAAAATTTACTCTCGTTCGAGCTTAATTTGGTAATCAGTGCTAAATCGATCAATAGTATAATGGAATCTGGAAGGATTCCTTCGATAAGCAGCCTCAATAAGCTCTACTGCATGATTATATTCTAAAAATGAGGGATTCAATTTATTAAGTGCCAATATATTTGATAATAAAAGCAGTGGTCTACAGAGGCAATATCCATACACATCTTTCAGAAGTTCATAACCATTTTGTAAAAAAGAAAGAACATCATTTCCTGAAAAGCGTTTTGCTTTCCCATCAAAGTAACTCAAATTTATAATAGAAAAAAATGACTCATCCAGAACTTTTCGAAGTGATTCTTCTGGATAACTAGATTTTAATGTTTGATCATATAATCGAGATATTTCCCTTGTAAAACTTTTCCCGATTTTGGTAAAACTATATGTCAATCGGGATGCCAACTTATCTCTCTTAACTTTTTTTATCAATCCAACATCGAGCATCCATTCCAGGCGAGGAACATCAGTCTGCTCACGTCTTGAACCAGAACCTTTTCGTTCTATCCCTTCCACATTCTGTTTTTCTACAATTTCTTTCAGTCTGATTAGACGATCCATTTCGTTCCTATCATCAGTGGTATATATAGTTCCCAAAAAATTTGATTCAACTATTTCGATTACTTTAGGGAGTATTTTCCCCGCCTCAAGATACGAAAAACTATCTTCTCCAAAGTTTGAGAGCAAAGATGAAGCAAAAGGAATAAAAAAGTCACCATCAACTGTTAATAGATTGTATAAAAAATATATCTGTTGCTGCGTAGTAAGGGAAAGAGGGTTTATTTTATCTGAAACCATTTCAAAAGATTTCTTTTCCATATGGCCCATCAAAGCTTTTGATAGAGCCTCTCCCATATTGGTAGGATCATAAATGCTATCGATGAGTTGAAGTTTTTTAGGTAGATACTCGACATATTCATTAAGACCCAACCGGGATAGCCATCCTGATTGAGAAGAATGTCTAAAAGTGTATATATCCTGAATTCGGACTGAAATCGTTCCGTCATCTTGACGAGCTACATCACCTCCATTCGGTCGAGTCTTCATCCAATCGCAAAATTTTGGATCAAAAGGTATAGGGTAAGAATTTTCCATCAGTTCGGTCCGCAATACATCCGCCATTTTGGTTGAAGTTCTTGCTCTATCTGAAAAGATAAGAATAGCCTTACAAAACCCCAACCTCTGCATTGAGCGCCTTGTTCCACTTAACCACTTAAAAGCCATTTTATGCCTCAAAACCTCCATGCACGCTTATTCTGGGCCGGATTTCCATTACAAAACAACGAGAGCTATTCGTGTCAGATACTACCGCTTGGCCTACATTTATATCCCTGATTAGTTCTCTTGGAGATAAAATGTTATCCTGCTCTTTAATTTCTGAAGGGAAGGGACATTTTAAATTATCAAGAACAAAATCGATATCAGTCTGGGACACCAATTTATGGATTATGAATGTTTCCACTTGAGAAAGGACATTTATATCAAGAGCTCTAGGTTGTTGAGTTGTTACAATGAAAGAGAGGCCAAAATTCCGCCCCTCTTTCACCAATTTAATTAAACTCTCAGTTGCAGAAGTTTTTCCTTCCGATGGAATAACATTCTGAGCTTCGTCAACTACAATCCAGGTCTTCGAAATCGCATTTTTAACTGATTCTTCCTTTTGTCGCCGGATACCTTTATTCAAATCAGGGTTTACCATTAAATCCTTTATATTTTCAGAAGCTTCAGCTCTTTCCTGTATAATTCTACGCACTAAAGTAGCAACAAGCACACTGCGCAGATCTTCTGGGAGTCTATTGAGGAGAATCACAGCGATTCGTCCTGGTTTTAGAATATCCCTCAGAGGTGTGCCTTCTCCAGAAAATATCGGATGACGCTGGTAAGCTCTTAACTGTTGTAAAATTGCTCTCCTTGTATCAGACCGGTATATTCCTGTTTCCCTCTCCTGGTCATTTTCAATACATTCTATCAAATCCTGTATCCCATAATTCAGATTTGGTGGATGAAAGGATGAAGAATCATCAGTCCAACCTAAGGTAACAACTTTTTGATAAATTTCTGTAAGGAATTGTCCTTTTATATCACGAATCATATCAAGGCCTAAGAGTGCTCCCCAATCTTCGATAGTAAAATCGGCAACATTAAGAAATAGATCGTAAAACTTAGAAGAAGTTAGCCGATATCTATATCCTGCAGGAACCCAGATATCAACTGCAAGCGATTCAGGAGAAATGTCCCACCCAACCATCACTTCTGCTTGTTTTTGTATTTCATCATACTTCTTACCCTGTGAGACCAAAGGAATATTCATCCATTGAAATATATTTAAAGTATCGAAAAGTAAAACTGCTCGTTCTTTCTTAACATCAGAAATGGATGAGGGAGTTCGTTCTGTTACCATCCCCTCGATAAGAGAACCAAGGGTATATGATTTCCCTTGTCCTCTTTTACCAAAAATAGCGATAACCTTTTCTTTAGTAACATCGAACTTAACATTATATCTCCGCCCATATTCCGTGAGCCTTCCAGTAAATAACCACTCCTCTGGCTTACCAGATTCTGCTCCGAAAACAAACCAACTAGCTTCGGTATGAAGCTCTGGGTATAATCCATATCTCTTCATTTAAACTCTCCTGTCTATATATTTCGTAATAATGGGTCAGCAAAAGCCCTATCTACAGGAATATATTTGTTGGCTTCTTTGCCCTTCTGGTAGGCAGTAGCTACAAGTCGTGCTAAAGTTTCAATAATCATTCTCGCATTACGATTAAGCTCTTGTTGATAAAGAACCTCAACAATTCGTTCAATAACATCTTTCGTAAATGGAATTTCTTTGGGTTGAACTTGACCTGAAAGGCCAAAATCAGTAATTAATTTTTGAGCATCTTTTTCAACAATAATCCCATCAAGTATACTTGAAATGAAATTCCGGATATCATCTTTTGTGTTAATTACTCCTTTAAGATTGATAAAAGCATCTTCGATATTTCTCTCAGTCACTCCTAATCTTGAAAGAATATCATTACGCTGAAAAGGTTTTGGAACAGCAGCTGGAGGAGTACCAAAATATGCAATAATGAAACCAACATCTTCATTTTGGTCATCAACCAGTCGTAGAATAGCATTTTGAATCTCGACAAGACGCTTTTTAACCTCATCTAATGATTGAGCTTCATCCATTAAAAATAGAATGCCTTTGTCCCATATTCTACGTACAAGATTCCCAATATCACAAATGACATTAACCATGTCTTCAGCAGTATCCAGAGTTTTTGTAATCCCAGCATCCTGGAAACTTTCGCCTTTTCCAAGTTTTGCTCCCTTGAGCCATTTCCAGGCAACAAGGGTAGAGCGAACTTCACGTAAAAAGTATCCTGATAGAATATTCGCTAAAGAAGCTTTGAGGTTTTCATCCCCGAATTTGAAGACCTCTACCATTTCATCTGCTAAACCCCTTGTGCGTGTTCCAGGAAGTTTATCGAACTCTCTTACAATAGACCTAAGAAAACTTTCTCCCATAGCATTTAACATCTTACCATGAATATAGTCCCATCCGCTGAGGCCGGGAGTTCCTTCATCATAAGGAGCGATGTGGAATATAAAGGATACCGCTGGAAATTTGTCAGGCTCGGTTTCAAAAATATGCTTTATATGATACAATGTATGAGTTTTTCCATATCCGAATCTACCGACAATTCCACATTTTGGAACTCCTCGAATGTTGAAATCATTACGGATTCTGGACAATAGCTCACCCTCGACTCGTCTGTTGCCAAAAAACCAACTTGCATCAGCTTCCGGGTCAACCCTTAGCCGAGGTCGATTAAGACAACAATAATCTTTTAAATCCATTTCTTTAACCTGCATTTAAATACCTCCTTTTCCTTATATAAATCCTATCTCTTTGGGTTGTGGGTCTCGATAGGTTCCGGCTCGGTTAAGAAGATCTTCTTTACCCAAAAGATCTAATTCTTCGACAATTTCTCTCCCGTAACCTTTGCCTTCTATCAAGACACCTACCTCATGGGTCCTTATAGCCCTACCGGATAGATTAGCAGAACTAAGCAGTGCAAACCCAAATGGTGCACATCTACATACATAAACCTTGGCATGGAGTTCATTGTTAAAATATAAATCTATGTTACGAGGACATGGCCTAAACAGTTTGGCTGCCCTCATATTCAATCGTTCCCTTTCAGGATCTCTCATAATGACAGTCGTAGGCACATTATGTTTTTTGATTGTAAGGATGATATGTTCTAATCTAATATTTTCGTCCGGCAAAGTAGAAATCCAGGGCGATATAATGACCAAGCTTTTGATATCTGTCGCCAATAGAAAGCGTTCAAAAAAGACTGTGTGTCCACCTTCATAGACAATTTCTGCAAATTTTCCCTCCCAGGTTACCGAAAATTCATTCTCTACCATTTCTATCTTTCCTTCAGTATTTGAGAAAGTGCCGTTCGGGGATGTTCTTGGCAAACATCGAGAGTTGAAACTAATGTTCTGACAAAATTACGAGCTGTAATTTCCGAATTCTGCTGACTGATAAAATTGCTAACAAATTTTGCCAGACTCTCATTATCCACCCGGCCAACGTTTTCCCCAGGATAAGCTTGCCAATGAAGGTTGCGAATTTCTATAGCAAGCCTCTTTAAGTCAGTTTCTGGCAAAGGACACAATTCAATGACTTTTTTGTTATCCTTCGTAACCCCAATTTCATTCTCTGCTTCGCTAAAAAAATATGGGGTAGTTGCATATACAAAATATGAATTGGGGGTTTTTGTAGAACAACCCATAAGTCTCTCCAGATTGTCATATGCTTGCTTGCGTCGGCGAATTCTGGATAAAGAAGGAATTGCCTCCATTTCATCCAATAAAATTACCAATCCATTATAACCCAAGAAACATAACATCCGAATTATATTCCCTAACATCTCCAGAGCGGTTTCTTCAGAAGCATAATTTTTAATCCCCAAATATCCTGCCTCTCTTTTTGTTTTAATATTTCCTTGTAACCACCTGAGAACTAATTCGACTCCTCGCCAATTATTCTTATTTGCTTCATAACAATATTTGGTTAAAGCAATCTTGAAATTAAGGCTAAGTTTCCTAAGCTCTTTGAATATTCTCTCTTCCTCAGTTAATCCCAAACTTCTTATGCGTAGAAACCATTCTTCCAAAATGTGTTGCAAGGCTGGGGCTTGTCGGAATTTTGATACCCGTATACCTTTTACAATGTGCTCATACACTATGCTCAAATCATACATAGGACATTCTCGGGCAGTGAGTGTAATAAAACTGGTAGCAAAATGTCTTGAATATGCATATTCCTGAAGAATTTTAAGGATGTGCGTTTTACCACTGCCATATATTCCATTTAGCAACCTAAGTCGTGAATTTCCATTACGAACCAAATTCAAATCCTGTTGAATGAGCTTTAAAATTGACTCTCTCCCAACAGAAAATCGCAAAACTCCTTTCGTAGGAACAACACCTTGTCTAAGGGAAGATATTATCCGCTCAGCAAGTTGCTTTTCTTCAGGAGTAACAGATAGTAGCTCCGCTGTAGCTTTTATTTTTTCTAAGATCGCCCGATTCCGTGGACTGGCAAATATACCCCTAAAAGAATTTTCTTGTTCATTCCCTTTTATTTTTGTGGATATATTTCTCTCACTTTTTTTTCTCCAGATTACCTTTCCATTTTTTACAGTAACCTTTAACGGTCTTGGTTCAAGAGGTCTTTTAGCCAATTTTTAACTCCACATAGAATTACGTTCTTGATCATATACTTTAAAGAAACAATTTCAGTTCTCTCGTCTTCCCAGAAAACTGGAATATTATTCTTCAAAATTCAAATCCTGTATTTCTTTATCTAAATCGATTTCATCACCCATTTGTTCCAGACTGTCCAATAGAGCAACAAGGACTCGGATGAAATGACGCGCTAATTTTTGCTTACTACGTTGCTGGAACAATTGAACATAACTATCTTTATCTTTTTCCGAGAATTGTTTGCTCGCTTCCCAGTTGTATGCTTTACCATGAATTTCAATGATTTTTTCCGCCAGTTTTTTCAATTCTTTTTCTCCTAAAGAAAACAGGGGGATTATTATGGAGCGTCGATTAAGGCGTTGCAGGTTTAAATTAATAACATCTTTTATTCTTTCCCATAGAGCAGGGTAAGACCTTGCGCCCTTAGTCGGATCTTCCATAAATCGGGGAGTTGTAGCGAATATTATGTATAACCCAAGATAGTTGTCTGCATTGTCTAATATCTTCCTAATATTTTGATTGGCTTCTGCCCGTTTCCGTGATTGAGTAAGCGAAGTAACTACTTCTGTTTCATCAAGTAATAAAAGTAATCCTGCAAAACCAATTGATCTTATAAACTGGAGAAAGGAACCCATAATTTCCGACACATTTGAAATACTAATTGGATTCCGTATTCCGGTTTTTACAACAAGCTGACTTGGGAGTTTACTACCACCTAACCACCCCAAAATTGCCCGCATATATTCCTGATGGTCTGGGGATTTCGTTCCAGCAAAATCCAAATATGATCTTAGAGCGGCTCGGAAGTCTAAAGAAGAAGCAATCTCCCTCAAATTTTTCTCTATTTCATCTTGAGAATAAAAGTGGAATGAGTTGACCCATGTTTCAAAAATATACTCTAATCCTTTATTATCCTCAGATACAACAATACCTCTCATAATTTTAGGGAAAATAATCTCAAAACGATCCATCGGAGCTTCTCTAGAATGCAACTCAACATAAGAGACAACATACCTATTTTTTAAGGCCTCTTCTTTCACAAGAGACAAAAAGTGGGTTTTTCCTCCACCATAAGGAGCGGAAAGAAAACGAACTTTGGATGCGCCTTGACGAACGAAATCAAGATCTGATTTTATTGAATCTAACCAAAAGTTACGTCCTACGGAGAATCTTTGAAGATGATGTATAGGTACAACCCCTTTTCTGAGAGCTTCCAATATTTTTTCAGATTCAAAAGGGGTTAAGGTGTTTTGGTTTTCAGGATTATCCATTTCTCTTACTCTTTTATAAATTTATCCGATCAATCTTAATTTCAGAACCCTACATATAGTGAAACCTTGCACTCTGGTTTTTGATTTAATCCCTTTACTTTATCCTCGCTACTCAGCAAAAACCTGAAACAATAATGCGAGTCGAGAAAGGCAATAAACATCGTTCACATTTTTTAATGCAACTATCTGTCTAAGCGAAAACATTGTATTAGTATTGGATTGATGAGATTGCATCATTGCTATTTGCAACTTTGGTGCCGCATCAAATTTCATCGGGTAAAGTGCAAACTGATACTTTAGATATTTTTCCGCTAATTCTTGATATGTTTTTGTGTTTAGTTCCATTTATCTACCATGGCAAATATTTCAGATAACATATCCAGCATATACGAAGTTGCAACCGAAGGAAGCAATATCCCGAAGAAGAAGGGTGTTAGCCCATAACGTATATGCTGTGAGCCTACCGAAAAATCTTTATTTTTAAAATGTACCTTAAACGTAACCTTTTTGCCCAGTATTTGCGCAAAAGTTACGTTAAAACCCGCATAAATCAACTTCGAGTCCTTAAGGAAGAAGGTTTGCAGGCTCCTGCATTATCTAAAGTTTGCCGATTTTGGTAATTTACTCATTCCCGATCTCCCACTAACACAAAGGGTGCCCAATAATAAGGATTTGAATATTCCTCTTTTTCCATTATTTTTTTCTGTGTCCGCTGTAATGCAGTGGCTTTATCTTCTCCCTTTTTTAAAAATTTATAGAATTCGAGCATTAATTCTTGCGTTGAAGAGGCATTGACTGACCACAAACTAACTATAACAGAAGGAGCCCCGGCATAAAGGAAAGCACGAGTCAAGCCTATCAATTCATCACCAGGACTTACTTTGTTAAGTCCTGTCTGACAGGCACTTAAGGTGACTAATTCTGCATTTAATCTCATATCAAATATTTCTCTGGCTGTTAGGACCTCATTATATAACATAACCCCAGAAGATAGCGGGTCTACATCATCGAAATATCCGTGACATGAGAAATGAATAACATCTTTATCTGCACAATTTTCACGTACTTTATCTTTAGTTACCAGACTGCCATTATCAGCCTTCGTATTAAAAAGTTCTGCTATATTTTTTGCCTCTTCTTCAAAGACCACTCCAAACGATGCACAGCTTTTTAACTCGCCACTACCTTTATTTTGACAGAATCTGATTAAAGAGGCACTTGGAGAATAAGTGATTGGATGATGTTTAATCAGCGGCTCACCATTTAATTCCAGGGCATGCAAAGGAAGATAGTGAAGTAATCCACAAGGTACAAAGTAGATTAGGTCTCCTTCAGTTAGATATCTTGATATAGGGTCTATAAGATAATTACTTAAACCAAGCCAACTATCACCTATATCCATAAAATCTGGATATCCTACCACCGATCTCCAGTAATTTTCCATATATCGGCTGAGTGCCTCTTGTGAAATTGGAACTGTCTCTATATGTAATTCTTTATCCCTTGAGGAAACCACAAAAATAAATATCCTTTCGTTCGTTATGAAATATTCTATCAAAACTGCACTCCTCTTCCGCGAAGAAAGCATATCGCCTATTTCCATCAAAGATAGCGGCTTTCCTCTGCGAGTAAGTACATACTCGGGATCCAGCTCTTCTATTTTATTATAAATAAGGTTTAATTTTTCTAAGATTCTATCCACTTCACCGGGTTCTACAATAACCTTTTTTTGTCTTAAGTGCTGAGTCTGAACTTCTCGCAGTTTCACAAGATAGGTTTCTTCCTCATCGAGTAACGATTTTAATTCGCCTGTTAACTCAACCGAAGGTTTAATCTCAGTGGCGGCAAGTAAATCTAAAAAAGCTCGGGATTTGCCTCGTTCTACAAACTCAAAGGCTTCCTTTCTCTTTTTTAGTTTTAAAGACAAAAGCACCATATATTGATATGCATCTAACATACGTGAGAAAAATCCAATCTTGTGCTCTTCTTCAATGAGCCTCCCAGTAATCTTTTCTGATAATTCTATCGAATCTCTCCAGTAATCATAGGCGAGTTCAGGTTTATTTAAATGATCGCTGTAAACCAGGGCAAGATTTTGGGCAGTTATCCTCTCACCATCAAGGTCACCAATTTCTCTGGCAATTTCTGAAGCTTTTTCATAATGCTCAATAGCTTTTCTGAAATTTCCTAAATTGTAATGAGCAATACCTAGACCTACATAGCATCTTGATTCTCCTGACCGATCACCAATTTCTCTGGCAATTTCTAAAGCCCTCTCATGGTACTCAATAGCTTTCCTGAAATCTCCTAAGTTATCATAAGCAAGACCTAGATTTCCATAGCATGATGACTCTACTGACCTATCACCAATTTCTCTATCAATTTCCAAAGCTTTTTCATAGTACTCAATAGCTTTCTTGGAATTTCCTAAACTATAATAAACATTACCTAAATTTGTATAGCATTTTGACTCTTCTGAGCAATCACCAATTGCTTTATTAATTCCTAAAGCTTTTTCATAATACTCGATAGCTTTTCTGAAATCTCCTAAACTACCATGAGCAGCACCTAGATTTGTATAGCATGATGATTCTCCTGACCTGTCACCAATTTCTCTATCAATTTCCAAAGCCCTCTTTTGGTATTCAATAGCTTTTCTGTAATCTCCCAAACTATAATAAGCATTACCTAAATTTGTATAGCATTTTGACTCTCCTGACCGATCATCAATTTTTCTGGCAATTTCTAAAGTCCTCTTATAATACTCAATAGCTTTTCTGAAATCTCCTAAATTATAATAAGCAATACCTAGATTTCCATAGCATAATGACTCTCCTGATCTATCATTGTTTTTCATGAAATATTCAAGTGCTTTATTCCAAACTACCAAGGCTAACATGAAATACGAAGAATAACATAGTGTTATTCCAATATTTAGGAATAAACCTCCTTTTTCATTTGAAGGTACTTTTTCTAGCATTCCTTCCAATATAGATATAAATCTCTCGGGATTTCTACCATAAGTTTCAGCTAGTTTTTTGATTGTTTGATTAAATTCATTCATATTTGTTCCTTGTACTCATATCGAAAGATCGTATTCTGCATCTATGATCTCATCTTTTCTTTTGCTGTAGGCTATCCTGATTAACTTTCCTACATTAACTTCCACTTCAGCACCAAATATAAATCTACCTTTTACCTTGCTCTTCTTTGGGGTCTTAACTACAAGAAGTAAATTCCTTTTGTTACCCCAAACTCCTTTCTCAGCCGTACTTTTAAAATCCCAGGCTACACCTGGTCTGCGAATACCAAAGGCAAAGATTTGCGGTTCATAAATCAATAATTCTTTCTGGGTACTGAGTTTACCTAATTCCATATTAGTTTTTATTACCCTTAAATCTAATTTTAGTTTAGGAGATAAGCTTATATTCTTTTTATATATTGTCTTGCTCAAGACCTCATCGGGAAACATATCATAAGCGATGGGTTTTTCTTTGATTAACTCACCAGCTTCTTTTGAGATTGCATTAAGCTCCACACCAAATCTCGCCCAGATAAATTTGCACCTGTTGTCAGGCAAAAAAGAACAGCTTAGAGATACAAAATGGAAATCATAATCATCTATCATTTGCTTGATTTCATGAGGAATTTCTTGCTTTTCTTCAACAAGCCTCGAAACAAGGTTTTCGTAGTAAGGCACTCCGACTGCAATTTTATTCTTCCTGCCGAAGATAGTATTGATCTCGCCTTCCCCTATCTCTTTTTTCTTCAATAACTTATCAACTACAGAATTGGAGGGCTGAAGTATGGTTTCAAAAAGGACTTTATTACTTATCTGTAGGATGGATAATCTGAACATTTTAAGTACACCTCCCAACTATGTTTTTATTTATGTAAGGCAAATTTCAGATAATGGAGCGTCGGACGAAGCCCGAGTCCCGTTAAGTAAAATATCCAAATTAATTCGTCTATACAAATTCTAGGGGAAACCTCAAGTTGTAATTTCTTGTTATTGTTATCTTTAGAGAAATTAGAGATGCATCTTCTTTACTCATCCAAAAAATACCCAGCTGGCTTTTTGAGAATTTCGGCGATTTTGACTAAGGTTTTTATGGACGGCAGCGATGCCCCGGTTTCATACCGAGAGATGCTTTTCTGTTTGGAATTGATTTTTTGGGCAAGTTGAGTTTGGGTTAGGTCAAGTTCTATGCGGGCTAGTTTTATCTTTTTGCCAGATTTTCTTATCTCTATTCGCTTTCTCATTTGGAGAAGAACCCGAGAAAACACGTGCCAGACTATATCCCTTGCGGTGTCATTTCCTCACAAGAGGACCATTGTCCTATATACCTCACGCTAATAGATAGTATATATCATTTTATGATAAAGGCAAGGTTTTTCTGTTATGAAAGGTGCAGAAGGTAAGAAAATACCGGGACAAAAGATTCAAACCCTTGCCCTCTTGGATGATAGATACAAGGGTTCGAATTGGTTGCACTGGCGGATGCGCTCGACTCGGCTTCGAGTCCCACTGGATATCAAAAACTGGCGGAGGGGCTGGGACTCGAACCCAGACGGGCATCGCTGCCTTTCACCGGTTTTCAAGACCGGCTCCTTGCCAATTCGGACACCCCTCCTTATGGCTTCTCGATCCATTTCGCTCCCTGCATATAGGAGCGCAGAACCTCGGGGATGAGGACATGGCCATCTCGATTTTGGAAATTTTCCAAAATGGCTACTACTGTTCTCCCTATGGCGAGGCCTGATCCATTGAGAGTGTGCAGGTAATGAGTGGATTTGTTAGTTTTAGCTCTGAACTTGATGGAGGCTCTTCTGGCCTGGTAATCTTCGAAATTGGAGCAGGTAGAGATCTCCACAAACTTTTCCTGACTGGGAACCCATACCTCAATATCGTAGCCAAAAGCAGCGGCAAAGCCGAGTTCCTGGCCAGATAGTTTCACTACCCGATAGGAAAGCTCAAGCCTTTTTAATACCTCTTCCGCCTCCGAGGTTAACTTCTCCAGTTCCTCGTAGGAAGTCTCGGGAGTGGTGAATTTTACCAGTTCCACTTTGTTAAACTGATGCTGCCTGATGATTCCCTGGATCTTCTTACCATAAGTGCCTGCCTCTCTCCTAAAACAAGGAGTGTAAGCGACATAGGACAAAGGAAGATCTTCCTCATCCAGAATCTCCTCCCGGTAGATGTTAGTCACCGGGACCTCAGCCGTAGGAACCAGGTAATAATCCTCCTTCTCACATCGATAAAGGTCATCCCGGAACTTGGGAAGCTGCCCGGTTCCTGTGGTGGCGGCAGCATTGGTCATAAAGGGAGGTAGAACCTCCTCATACCCCCGACTAATGTGAAGATCTAACATGAAATTAATAAGGGCTCTCTCGAGACGAGCACCTAATCCCTTATAGAGAACAAATCCGCTTCCGGTCATCTTAGCTGCTCTTTTAAAATCAAGCACTCCCAGGGTTTCACCCAACTTCTGGTGATCTTTGGGGGAAAAATCAAATCCAGGGGGTGTTCCCCACCTCCTTACTTCCACATTCTCCGAACCTCCAGGAACCTCTGGATGTAGCCGATTAGGGAGATTGAGAAGAAAATTTCGGGTTTCCTCACCATACTTTCTTTTTTCTTCTTCAAATTCTGCTATTTTCGCTGAGATCTTTTGCATCTTCTGGATTATCTCCTGAGGATTCCTCTTTTCCTGTCTTAATTTTCCTATTTTTTTGGAATACACATTTTGTTGGCGTTTTAATTCATCGAACTTTTGAGTTAAGCGCCTCCTCTGGCTATCCAGGGAGAGAAACCTATCGAGGTCAATCTGGAGCCCTCTTTTCTTTAAACTCTCCTTCACAGCATCTAGATTATCCCTTACCCATTTTGCACTAAGCATCTTTCAACCTTTAGCCAGTTACTCCTCACCAAATTTGTCTTTAACTATCTTTACCAGAGCTTGAACAGCCTTAGCAGCATCTGGTCCTTCTGCTTTGACGCTGATTTTGCTACCCTGGGGGGCGGAGAGTAATAAGAGACTCATAATACTCTTTCCATTAGCTTCCTGACCATCTTTTTCTATCCAGATATCAGATTTGAACTTACTGGCGGTCTCCACTAACATGGAAGCTGGTCTAACATGTAAACCTATTTTGTTAGTTATCTCAACCTCTTGTTGTACCACATAAGTTTCCTTTTTGCTAAAAATGATGGACATCTATAATTAGCCTCAGAGTATCTTGTAGGCCCAAATTCCACTCACAGTCTAGAAACCGCCAAAGATTATCGTGGTCAAAAAATAAAAATCAGCCTACGAAAACAGTAAGAGACTCTTTTAAGGCCGTTAGCTACCTTATGGGAGATAATCTAGAGGATTTACCGGCTCTACAGTTTCTATTTTGCGAACTTCAAAATGAAGGCAAGGGTTCTTTGCAGTGCCCGTGATTCCTGCTTTAGCGATGGGGTCTCCTTTCTTTACTCTATCCCCCTTCTTTACCAGCCAAGAGGATAGATACGTATATACAGTAATCAGTCCTTCCTTTCCGTGTTTAATCATCAGTAAGTTTCCAGGTTCTTTTCCATATCCGGCAAGCTCAACTACTCCATTAGCAGGGGCAAAAACGGTAGTTCCCTCAGGAGCAGCGATATCTATTCCTTTGTTTCCTTTATCCCCAAAATAGCCTATCACTTCTCCCTCTACTGGCCAAAGTAAGAATGATTTTTCCTCTTGCGTATCTATGGGTTCTGGTGGGCTCAAAACTTTCTTTTCTGGTATAGCTTTCTTTTCCGACAAAAGATAATCAGGGATTTTTATGGGTTTGACCTCAGTAACCTTGGGAATAAATAATTTTTGGCCCACCTTGATTTCATTGGAAGATAAGCGATTGGCCTGTTTGATCTCCTCCAGAGAAACTCCATAAGTACGAGCAATTCTCCATAGGGTCTCGTGCTTTTTGACTGGATGCCACACTCCCATCTTATAGGGAATGAGGAGCTTTTGGCCCGGATAAATCTTTTCACGAAGTGAAAGACCGTTTATTTTTAGAATTTGCTTCAAGGAGATCTCATAGCGCCTGCTTATAGCAGAGAGAGTGTCTTTTGGTCTTACCGTATAAACTCGAGATGGTGGAACAGAAGAACTCCAGGCATTACCTAGCAAAACAAAGCTACTAAGAACAACGGTAAGAGCAAAAACTACCCCTCTTCTCTTGTCGAAGATAGTCCTACTAACCAATTTCATTTTCTTCAGGAGCGTTTAATAGAATAGTTGAAACCCCCCATTCAATAATATGGAAAAGCTAGAAAATTTCTTACTCTCGGATGCGCTCGGCTTCAAATCCCTTCATATATTAATCTAATCGGGATGGTGGGATTTGAACCCACGACCTCCTGCTCCCGAAGCAGGCGCGCTAAACCAGGCTGCGCTACATCCCGATATTTTTTACGAGAAAATGCTTATTCCCTTTATTAACCCCAGACTCACCAATAGAACTATACCACCAGCCAGGCAAACTCCTATGCAGATACCGACAAAAGAATACTTGATCTCCAGGGATAAAAGAAAGCTTACCAGAACCCCTGTCCAGGCTCCGGTGACGGGAAGAGGAATAGCTACCAGTAGAATAAGACCTCCAAATCCATATCGTTTTACTAAATCCTCTCTCTTTCGGGCTCGTGCCAGGGTCCAGTTAAGAGTTTTTTCGGCTATTTTATATCGCCCAAAAAAGATAGATAGCCTTCTGAGCAGCAAAAGAAGAGGAAATACCGGTAATATGTTGCCAGCTACGCTTATCAAATAAGCCTTCAGAGGAGAAAGTCCCTGTGATAAAGCAAAGGGAAGTCCTCCTCGCAGCTCCGAAATAGGAAGCATACTTAAAAAGAAGGTTAAGCTCTCAGGTCTTGCCAATAGACTACTCGGCTCCAACATTCACACTCCAACCGTACTTTCCTATCAGGGGGACAAAAACACATCTCTCCACAGTTGTACTTCTCACCCGCCCCTTCTTTTTTCTAATTACTCTTAATTCTTGGGAGTAGACACTTCCCACCGGTATGACCATTATCCCCTCGTCCTTAAGTTGATTTACCAAAGGCTGGGGTACTTGTTTAGCCCCGGCGGTTACCAGAATACGGTCATAGGGAGAAAACTCCTCCCATCCCATAGTTCCATCGCTGACAAAGGTCTTAACCTTAGAATATCCCAACTTTTTTAAAAGTGACTCTGCTTTTTGAGCTAGGCTTTTTATTCTCTCTACACTATAAACTTCTTCACTCAGCTCTGTCAGAATGGCCGTTTGGTATCCTGAACCGGTACCGATTTCAAGAACTCTCTCACACCCCTTCAACTCCAGGCTCTGAGTCATTAGGGCAACCATATAAGGTTGAGAGATTGTCTGTCCCTCGCCAATGGATAGTGGAAAATCTCCATAAGCGTCTTTTCGTAGATCAGAAGGGACAAATTTTTCCCGTTCTACCTTATAAAAAACTGCCAGTACTCTCTCATCACTAATCCCCCGGGCGATGAGCTGATCTTTTACCATCCCCTGGCGCAGCCTTTTATAGTTCAACCTCTACTCCTTTGTATTCTATCACAAAAATTACCGCAGTCAATTTGCGGCCTTAATTAAGGCTCGTGCGGCCTTTCTTTTTTATTTTTTTTGTCTTTTATCAAAATTCGTGAGAGAACTGGCTGGAAAGACTTATTCTTTACCCCTTTCAGCTTTTCTTTTATTCTTGCCAATTCCTCTTTTTCTAAGTCAATCTTTACTTGGGCCGCTTTGGTTTCCCTTTTTCTCTTTTTTTTAACCTCGCCCAATCGAAAATAGATGTTTTTTATTGACTCTCCTCCCAGTCTCTCATTTAATTCCGATATTATCTCTAACTTGAGGTAGGTGAGTTGAGTCAGCCACCCTGAATTATCCACTCTAACAAAGAGGTTTCCTTTTCTTACAAAAAGAGGAAGGCTATGTTGGCTTATTTTCTCCCCTGTCACCTCCTCCCATAGCTTTAATGCGTTTACTTCTTTTAGCTTCTTATCTATGCTCAATTTATTAAAAAGCCTCTCTAATACTTCACCGACCGAGGAAGGAAAACTACTTCGTTTCATTTCTTTCTTTTTACCCTCTTGTCTTTCACTTGATAAAGCCAGCCCTCTTTGGTAAAAGATGGCTCAAATAAAGAAAGGTGGGTGGTAGTAATAAATACCTGACTTTGCTCTTTCACCAGGTCCAGTAGCAGTTTCTGCCTCTTAGGATCGAGTTCAGAGGCAACATCGTCCAGGAGAGTCACTGGATGCTCACCTTCCCTTAAGCTCACCAGACCAAGCTCGGCCAATTTTAAAGAGAGAGTGGCTATCCTCTGTTCCCCTTGAGAGCCAAAACAGCGTAAGTCAATCCCATCGGCAAGAATAAGAAAATCGTCCCGATGAGGTCCGATGAGGGTTGTCTCTAGTTCCAACTCCTTTTTTCTTTTTAGTTTTAACTCTTTTCGGAAAATCTCTATTATCTCCTCTTCGCTTATGATTGGGGTGGGATCCTTTAAAAAAGAAGATCTGTAAATTAGACCAATCTTAGAATCCCTCCCCATCACCCTCGGATAAATCTCTTTAAAAAAGAACTCTAGCTTTTCCAGTCCTTCTAGACGTAGCTTAACTATCTTCGAACCTAACTCAACTAACTGTTCATCCCAAATATCTAGCTCTTGGTTGATAGATTTTCTGATCCTCTTCAGAAAAAAAAGATGATTTCTCTGAGAGAGAACTCTAAGGTAAGAAGATCTTAGGTAAGAGTAGCGGAGATTAAACAAGGGCAGTTTAGCATCCAGAAAATCTCGTCTCTGTTGAGGGTAACCCTTAACTAGCCAGATATCCTCCGGGGAGAAAGTAACCATCCAGAGCCATTTAGTAGGGTTTCGTAAACCTACCCGGTGGGAGTCTACCTTCCTAACCTTAGAGATCTTGCGATCAAGCACAAGCTCATAAGTAAAAAGTCTCTCCGACTTAACCCCCTCTCCCTTTAGATATAAACTAGGTTGTCCCCACTTAATTAGCTCTTCATCAGTCTTGGTGCGAAAAGATGTGCCGTGTCCCAGACAGTAAAGAGACTCCAGGAAATTGGTTTTACCCTCTCCATTATCTCCCCAGAAAAGATTCAATCGAGGAGAAAATTCCAAATCCAGGCGTGCAAAGTTGCGAAAGTTAGATACAAATAGATTCTTTACCCACAACTCCTTTCCTTATCAAGAACTTCCAAAAAATTTTGTCCCCCATCACCACAATAAAGGGTCAGGAAAGCGAGTAAATGAAATTTTATAATGCTCACTTAAGCTTCCTCTGTCTCAAGTCTTACCGGCATCACCACATTGATATAGTCTTTATTCCCACTGGGTCGAATCAGTCCTGGGTTTACAGAATCTGTTAATTCGAGACAGATCTCTCCTTCTCCCAGATTTTTTAAGGCATCCAGGAGATAGGCAGAATTAAAGCCTATTTCGATCTCACCCTTCTCTTCCGTCCTTACCGCAACCTCTTCCCGTGCCTGACCCATTTCCGGAGCATTAGCACTTACCCACAAAATGTTTCCTTGTAATTTAAATTTGACCAGGCGTGACTTCTCGTCAGCCAGGAGAGAAACCCGTCTCACGGCACCATATAGCTGGTCTCTGTCGGTAAGGATTGCTATGTTGTATTCGACAGGAATCACGTCCCTATAGTTAGGAAACTTCGCTTCGACCAATTGAGAAATAAGAAGTACAGGTTCCATCTGAAAGAAGATCTGTTTTTGGCTTATTCCTATCTTTACTTCTTTTTCCTCACTCAGGATTCGGACTAGCTGTTGTAGTGCCGGCATGGGGATTATAATCTCAGCCCGGATTTGTTCTGAAACCCCAAAAGGCGCGCGAATGAAGGCCAGGCGTCTTCCATCAGTGGCTACCATCTTTAACTCTTTCTCTCCCGCCTCAAGATACACCCCGTTTAAATTTTGACGTGTTTCGTCCCGGGAGGCAGCAAAAACCGTTCGCTGAATCATCTCTCTTAAGTTTTCTGAGGAGACAGAGAAAGTCTGTTTTGCTTCCAGACTGGGAATCTCGGGAAACTCGTCCGAAGAAAGACCAAGAAGATGGAAAATTGCCTTCTCGCAGCTTATAGTTGCTTTGGTATGAGAGGTATCTAGATTTACCTCCCCGGGAGGGAGCTCTCTTATGATGCTAAGAATCTTATCACCCGGTAGGCAAATCTCACCTTTTTCTCGAACCTGGCCTTCAAAAGAAGACTGAATAGTAGTGGCGAGATTGGTAGTGGTCAGACTTACCCCGCCTTCCTTAGCTACCATCAAAACGTGGGTAAGTATGGGAAGTGTTGTACTGGTTAAGGCGTACTGTACCACCCGCATCCCCTCTAAAAAATCGTTTTTCTTACAGGTAAACTTCACTCTTTTCTCCTTTGTTGATCTTGCTTTTTGACTAGCCGCACCCTTTAGGGTGCGTATCAACCTAGGCTAAGATTTTGCGCAGGCTGAAGCCTGCGGCTACCGGCGACTACCGAGATTGCTTCGCTCGCAATGACGGGATTCACTGAGTACCTACAAAGACTGAGTTTATTCTAGCTAGACCTTCCTATTTGTCAAGAAAACCGTCTCTAGGACTTTCCCCAAAATTTTAAAAAAGGGTGAAGTCTCAAAAGACAAAGTTAGTTGAGGCACTCCTCTAATAGACGTTGCCCGAATGCTTGCTAGCTTACCTGGATATTTTTATTCGACCAATGATAAAGGTATCTGGGTTCACCTCTATGACAACAATGTCTTTCAATGGCACTTGCCAGATGGCACAAGATTTTCTCTTTCCCAGAAAACCAACTATCCCCGGGATGGTAGAGTTGAGATTGAAGTTTCCTCATACTCCCCAGCCTGGCAGCTATTATGAGATCAAAGGAAGTTGGAAGAAAAAAAAGAGCGTTTTTCTCGAAATGACAATACCTCCAGTTTTGATGATCTCTAATCCTATGGCGGCCGAAAATCGTTGCAGTGCTGCTGTGAAGCGCGGTCCAATTGTCTATTGCTTTGAAGGAGTTGATAACCCGGGCATATCTGTGCGGCAAGCTAGATTAAAGGTAGATTCTAAGGACCCGACAAGAAATCTGAAGGCAAAGTTTTATCCCAATTTGCTGAAGGGTGTTACTGTAATAACAAGTGAAGGAATGGTTCCTGAAGAAGATTGGGGTCTTCTATACCGGCCCTTTGAGACTGAACCTATCAAGACCAAGCCAGTAATTCTAAGAGCAATCCCATACTTATGCATGGGGTAATCGAGGCTCTTCAGAAATGGGTGTATGGCTTCCCTATGAGTTAACGAAAGGTTGAGTTAACTATTCAGCGAGGTAATAAGGTTGCTTCTAAAGGGGAAAGAACCTTAAGAGGTTGGATAGGCGAAAAAAGGGCAAAGTAGAGATTTAATCTTTGGAAATCCCTTTTAATCCAGCATTTTGGGGAATCTCCACTAATAGCTCTGCCTAGAATTCATATTTTGTTGACCTCCAGAATAGGCCCTTGAGTACTTTCTGGGGATTCTGGCCTCCCTTAATAATATCATATACAGCTTTGCATATGGGTAGTTCTGAGTGATAGCGTTGTGATAAAACCATTAAGGCAGCTGTTGTACCCACACCTTCTGCCAGTTTATCAAATCTTTCTTTTTTCACAAATGCCTTGCCGAACCCCCGATTATGACTATGAGTTGAAAAGAGTGTTGCCTCATAATCTCCCACATGGGACAAACCATACACTGTCAGTTCATTGCCTCCCATAGCTTTAACTAACCGGGAAACCTCCCTTGGTCCTCTGGCCATCAGCGGTCCTTTTAGACTACTCAGATTTAATCCATCCAGCATACCCGCAGCAATACCTATTACATTTTTTGAAGCTGCCCCAATTTCACTACCCACTAAATCTTGACCATAGTAAAGACGAATCAATTCACTACTAAAGGCATTTACCACTCGCTTGGTAACATCCGTTTTATCTGAACTTATCACCATACAACTGGGCACATTCTTCACCAATTCCTGGACATGAGCTGGCCCAACCCAAACAGCCAGATTCACGGACTGCCGGATCTCTTCGCCAAAAACCTCGGAGAGACGCTTTCCGGAATGCTCCTCCAATCCTTTCATACAGAGGACAAAGGTTTTGCCTTGGACACAATGTAAGGCGATTTGCTTACATAGAATTCTTAAGTTCTGAGCTGCAATAGCAATAAGAATAACATCTGTGGATAGCGCTACTTCAAGAGAACTTTCTATTAAAACAGAGTCTGGCAGATTAAGATATTCATTGCTTCTCTTTCTGGCAAGACTTTGCCAGGTGGGTGAATCTTCCCTGCCCCAGATGATTACCTGATGGCCAATCCTGGCTAGATACCAGGCCAGGCAGGATCCCCACCGACCACAACCCAAAACCGACACTTTCACTCTCAAAGCTTTCTTGGCTTTATTTTAGCTTCGACACCACAAGAGATTGCTAAGAACAACGGTAAGACCAAAAACTGCCCCTCTTCTCTTGTCGAAGATAGTCCTGCTAGCCAATTTCATCTTCTTTGGGAGCGTTTGCTAGAATAGTTGGAACCCTCCCACTGAATAATAGAAAAGCTAGAAAATTTCTTACTCTTAATATTAACATAATCTTTGCCAAAAATTTCGCCCAGCCTTCCCGGGTAGCGCTAACACTCTGAATAAATCACTGCCAGATTTTCGAGGAACACTAATGTCTTCAGGGGTTCTCGTATCAGTGATTTCCTGTTTTTTTGTGTTGGTCATATTTCAGCCTCCATGACTTCAAAGAATCCGCCGATGCACTGGATTCAGCTGAAAAGGATCAAGTTGCAAACAAGGATAAGGTTGCGAAGCAACTGCAGAGTTCCGAACCCCCATCAATTTTAATTATTTTTCCTTATAAATAACTCCAACTATAGAGCCACTAATTAAATTAAGTACCAAATAAAATCTTATTCATAATATTAATGAACCTTGTTTTACTTATTGGATGATATGCAATCACTTTTCCATCATATATTATACAAAAGGTTCCAAACGCGCATGGGCTGTTTTGGGCTTCCTCTAAACTGCGATCATGAAACAAAGCAGTAAAAATGCCCGGCTTCGTCTAATTCTCCTTTCGTATTTTAGTAAATATTCAGTGAAGGACGTTCCATGTTGTTGACCGCAAAGAGCAGAGCGGGTAGCCGCACCCTTTAGGGTGCGTATCAACGCAGGCTAAGGTTTTACGCAGGCTGAAGCCTGCGGCTACCGGCTGCGGCTACCGGCTGCGACTACCGAGATTGCTTCGCTTCGCAATGACGGGATTCACTGAGTACCTACAAAGACTGAGTTTATTCTAGCTAGACCTTCCTATTTGTCAAGAAAACCGTCTCTAGGACTTTCCCCAAAATTTCTAAAAGGGTGAAGTCTCAGAAGGGCTGTTAGGTAAGATCAGGAAGCGTCCGGTAAACAAAAAAGTAACCGAGAGGGTGCCTTGTGAGATAGTCCTCCGGGCAAGAAAGAAAGGCTACCAGCAGCTCAAAAAGGGCAAGGAAATTCTCGAGTCGAAGAGGCTAAGGGCTTACCGGGTCATCCTGAGGGAAAGCCCGGTCGGGGATAACGAATAATAAGTTTCTCCGGCAAAGACCGCTAGAGGGGCATCCCGATGGCAGTCTTTATTTCACAGGCGCATATTTGTTTCAGAGTCAAATAAATGTGAGCGCTTCATATTAATACTGGCGTAAACCGTGTCGCCGACTCTAGCCAGGAGTTTCGGAGGGACAACCGCTCTGAGAACAAGATCATTAATTCTTAGGTTTAAGATATCTTCCACCCCCATGCTCTGAGTAAAGTATACTGTACATTTGAATGAATCAGCTTCCTTTTTCTCTTTCGATACTTCAATGTCTTCCGGCCTTATTCCCAAAATCAATTCTCTCTTAGTGTATTTTTCGAGCGAACTCTGCTGTGTTCCAGAAATGGGGCAAACCAGTGTTTTCTTTCCGACCACTAAAGTACTTGTTTCTATGCTCGCCTCGAATAAGTTAATTGTGGGGCTTCCCACAAACTTAGCCACGAAAACGTTTTCTGGCGAGTTGTATGTTTCATCAGGGGTGCCAATCTGAAGAATTCTGCCTTCATTAAGCACTGCGATTCTATCACCCATTGTCATTGCTTCGATTTGGTCATGAGTTACATAAAAAAAAGTGAATCCGAGATCCAGGTGGAGTCTGGCAAGCTCTGTCCTCATTTCTTCTCTCAGTTTTGCGTCCAGATTTGATAAAGGCTCATCCATGAGAAAGACTTTTGGAGTTCTGACCATTGCTCTGCCTATCGCCACACGTTGCATTTCTCCACCACTCAAATTAACTGTTTCTCGGCCTAGTAGCGACTCGATGCGTAGGACCCTGGCAACTTCACTCACTTTAGCATCGATTTCTGATTCAGACAGTCTTCTAAGCTTTGACCTTAGAGGAAATTCGAGATTTTGCCGCACAGTATAGTGAGGATAAAGAGTATAGTATTGAAATACAAAAGCAACATCTCTTAAGGCGGGGCTAAGATCATTTACTGAAACATTGCCCAGATATACCTCCCCCTGGTCTGGTTTTTCTAGTCCTGCTACAAGTCTTAGGGTCGTGGTTTTTCCTGCTCCGGTTGGACCAAGGAGAACAAAGAATTCTCTGTCGTCGATTTCTAAATCTATATTGTCTACCGCAGTTACTTCGCCGAAAGTTTTTGTCAGAGAAGCTAATCTCACGCTGGCCATTGGTACACTTTCTGGTTGATGGTTCGTTACACTACCGAATCACCAGTTTCCTCATCAAAAATGCTTATTCTTTTCGGATCAAAACTAATATATACGGTTTCTCCAACCTCTGGCAATATGCTTGGTACAGTGCGCACCTTGATGGTCTCATCGCCGAGTCTCACGTCTGTGATATTGTAGGAGCCCATTGTCTCGACCACGTAAACTCTTGTTTGGAGATGGTTGCTTTTCTCTTTTCTGCTGAATATCACGTTTTCTGGCCGGACGCCTAAGACTAGGTCTTTTTCTTCCTTTTTCTTGTCGATGATTATCCTTTGGATTTCGTCGGGGATTGCAATGGTGGTGTTGACGCCGGGCAATCGTAGGGTAAGTTTACCCCCGGGACCTCTTAACGGTTTACAGCTGATGAAATTCATTCCGGGACTTCCAATGAAATTTGCCACGAACAGATTCTTGGGTTTGTTGTATACTTCATGGGGTGTTCCAACTTGTTGTAAGACTCCAAGATTCATTATGACAACACGGTCCCCCATGGACATTGCTTCAACCTGGTCGTGAGTTACATAGACGGTGGTAGCGCCAATATCAACATGGAGTTTCTTGAGTTCAGCTCGCATTTCTTCTCTGAATTTTGCATCCAAAGTGCCTATTGGTTCATCAAGTAAGAATACTTTCGGTCTTCGGACAATAGCTCTTCCCAGGGCAACTCTCTGCATATCTCCCCCCGAAAGTTCCCTGGGTTTTTTGTTCAATATGTGCTTTATTCTGAGGATCTGTGCCGCTCGATCTACTTCCTGCCTGGCCCTCTTCTTGCTAAGTCCCTGTGCCACTAAAGGAAAGGCGATATTACCGTAAGCTGTTAGATGAGGATAGAGAGCATAGAGCTGGAAGACGAACGCTACATCTCTTTTTGATGCTCTTTTGTTGGTGACATCCTCCTCATCTATCAGTATCTTTCCTTCGTCGGGTGTTTCGAGGCCGGAGATGCATCTCAGGGTGGTAGTTTTACCACATCCGGAGGGTCCGAGAAGAACGACAAATTCCTTGTCTCTGATATGAAGATTAAGGTTATTCACGGCGACAAGGCTGCCAAATCTCTTTACAATGTTCCTTAAAGCTATTTCTGCCATCTAGGAAATCGCTGCCTTCTTTTGCTAATCGTCCTCATGCACCCAGTCTATTTTCATGTCTTCTCGCTAGGGGGGCCAGAATTTGCATCATCTAGGCCCACCACATTTCACCCGGCTTCTCATAAATAAGAACCTTTCCTAAGAATTCAATGGCTTTGCTTAGTCCTTCATTTACTGACATCAGGGGATCTTCATGTTCGATACTGATAACTCCGTCGTATCCGATGAATCTCAAGGTCGAGACAAAGTTGTTCCAGAACTCCGCTCCGTGGCCATACCCAACAGTTCGAAATGTCCATGCTCTTTTGGCCAGTTCCCTATAATGCTTCCAGTCATTTACTCCTCGAAAATCAACTACTGAGCTGTT
>Ga0307438_1000387_pt1 | contig 35154 bp, 37 predicted proteins | sample SalMarWE160110MG_FD_202144 | JGI IMG/M metagenome (GOLD analysis project Ga0307438, IMG submission 202144) | Salt marsh sediment microbial communities from the Plum Island Ecosystem LTER, Massachusetts, United States - WE1603-110 | ecosystem: Environmental > Aquatic > Marine > Intertidal zone >... | reverse complement strand
TGAGAAGAGAAAGAATGTTTGAATTCCTGGATAGACTTGTAAATGTAGCTATTCCTAGGATTCGTGATTTCAGGGGTCTGAATCCCGATTCTTTTGATGGCAGGGGAAATTATACTCTCGGTATTTCCGAGCAGTTCGTTTTCCCTGAAATTGATTATGATAAAGTTAAAGAGGTGATAGGTATGGATATTACGATAATTACAACAGCCGAAACCGATGAAGAAGCAATGGAATTACTTAAAAGGTTTGGGCTGCCATTTAGAATTAAGAAGGGTGCATAATGGCTAAGAAATCATTAGTTGAGAAAAGTAAGAGGACGCCTAAATACTCTACGCGCAGGGTTAATAGATGTTTTAGATGTGGAAGAAGACGCGCTTATATGCGTGATTTCGGTTTATGTCGTTTATGTTTTAGAGAGCTTGCTCTTAAGGGAGAAATTCCCGGAGTTAAAAAAGCTTCCTGGTAGGAGGTTGTTTTGTTGACAGATCCGATTGCTGATATGATTACAAGAGTTAGAAACGCAGTTTATGCAGGGCACAGACATGTTGAAGTCCCGGCTTCGAATATGGCTAAAGAGATAACAAGAGTGCTTTTAGAGGAAGGCTATATTGGTAATTTTGAGTTTATCGAGGAAGGTAATCAAGGTTTGGTAAGGATTACTCTTAAATATATAAAGGATGAATCGCCAATTCATGAAATTAAGAGAGTTTCCAAGCCTTCAAGAAGAATTTATGTTGGGAAAGACAAGATTCCTCTGGTTAAGAGGGGTTACGGGATTTCTATTCTATCTACATCTAAAGGAATAACAAGCGATGCTGAAGCCAGAGCCGAGGGTGTTGGCGGCGAACTTTTATTGCAAGTGTGGTAAGGAGGATTAATGTCAAGAGTTGGTAAGCAACCAATATCTATTCCCCAGGGTGTAGATATTAAAGTTGAGGATAGAAAAGTTAGAGTTAAAGGGAAGAAAGGAGAATTGGAAACGATTCTTCCGGGGGGAATTAACGTCGAGATAAATGACGGAAAGATTATTGTGTCTGTAGAAAGTGGATTAAAAGATAAAAATGCTTTTTGGGGTCTTTCTCGTTCTCTTTTAAATAATATGGTTATAGGGGTAACAGATGGATTTACTAAGACGCTTGAGATTAGAGGCAGAGAATACCGTATAAATTTGAAAGGGAAGGATCTGGATCTTGACCTTGGATATTCGCATACGATAAAGGTTACTCCCAAAAAGGGTATTACATTTAAGGTAGAAGAGAACAAAATAACTGTTTTGGGTATAGACAAAGCTTTAGTTGGAGAGCAGGCGGCAGAGATTAGAGCCTTACGACCTGCTGAAGTTTACAAAGGTAAAGGAATAAGATATGAAGGTGAATATGTTATCCATAAAGAGGGTAAGAGAGGCTTATAGTGGGTGAGTTCGAAAAAAGTAAAGTTAGAAGATTAAAGAGAAAGATGAGAACGCGAAGTAAGATTTTCGGCACTCCAGCGAGACCCCGTTTGTCCGTTACAAGGACAAATAAACATATATATGCTCAGGTAATTGATGATGTAAAAGAGTACACCTTAGTGCAGGCGAGTACAATGGATAAGGAATTGAGAGAGAAATTAAAAGGAAAAACATTAAAGGAAAGGGCAAAAGAAATTGGTTTGTATTTAGCTGATAGGTGTAAGAAAAATAAAATCGATAAAGTGGCTTTCGACAAAGGTAGATTTTGCTATCATGGTTGTATTAAGAGCCTGGCAGACGGTGCGAGAGAAGGAGGTTTAAAATTTTAAGCGGATTTACAAAGTCACGAATGAAAATTGACCCAAGGGAATATGAACTTGAGGAAAAAGTCGTTAATATAGGTCGTATTTCTAAAGTGGTGAAGGGCGGAAAGAAGTTCCGGTATTCAGCGTGGGTTGTTGTAGGCGACCGACAGGGTATTGTTGGATATGGTCACGGTAAAGCTGATGAAGTTCCTACAGCTATTCAAAAGGCAGTTAAGAGTGCCAGAGGTAGATTGATTAGGGTTCCAATTGTTGGAACCTCAGTGCCTTATTTAATAACTGCTAGATATAAATCAGCCAAAGTCATGATTAAGCCTGCTGCTCCCGGGACCGGCATTATTGCTAATGATAAATTAAGAGCCATATTTGAGCTTGGTGGATACCAGGACGTTCTTACAAAGTGTTTTGGTTCTAATAATCCTTTTAATAATATTATTGCAGCTTATAATGGTTTATTGTCGATGCGAACTCCCGAGGAATTTTCCGAACTCAGAGGCAAATCGATCGAGGAAATTTTAAAGTCAAGAAGGAAAATCGGTGCCGCGAAAGATGCTTCGGATTAAGCAGATAAAAAGTAGTATCGGTGCTAATAAAAGACAAAAAAGAACATTAAAAGCTCTTGGATTAAAGAAAATTGACGATCTCGTTATGCACGAGGACAATGCTGTTATTAGGGGTATGATAAGAAAAGTGTCTCAACTTGTTGAAACGGAGGAAGTTAGTGGGAACTGAACTAAGTAAACTAAGACCACCCAAAGGTAGTCGAAAAAGTAAAAAGAGAGTTGGAAGAGGTCCGGGTTCCGGTATGGGAACTTATTCTACGCGTGGCCTTAAGGGTCAAAATGCGCGGAGTGGAGGCGGAGTTAGAGAAGGTTTTGAAGGGGGGCAGACACCTCTAATAAAGCGAATACCTAAAAGGGGTTTTAATAGAATAAAAAATTACAAGGTATCAGTTATTAATGTAGAAAAGCTTAACAGATTTAAGAACGGAGAAGAAATTACACTCGGGAAATTAAAACAGATTGGTCTTGCGGGGAAAAGAGATAGGGTTAAAATTCTTGGTTACGGTGATATTGATAAAAAGTTAACTGTGCATGCGCATGAATTTTCAAAATCTGCTAAAGAAAAGATTGAAAAAGCGGGAGGAGAGACAGTAAAGGATGTTTGATGCGTTTCGAAATCTCTGGAAAGTTGGAGATATAAGAAAAAGAATTCTTATTACACTGCTTATGCTGGTGATATACCGTTTTGGTAGTCATATCCCGGCTCCGGGAGTTAATATCGCTGTGCTTTCAGCATATTTCGATAAAATGCAAGGTTCGGTGCTAGGGCTTTTTGATATGTTTGTAGGCGGAAACTTAAGCAAGGCCACGGTTTTTGCTCTCGGTATTATGCCTTATATTAGTGCATCAATTATTCTTCAGATTTTAGGATCAACAATTCCCTATTACCAGAGATTATCAAAAGAAGGAGAAGAAGGGAGACGTAAAATGACTCAACACATAAGATACCTTACCGTAGGTATAGCCATTGTTCATTCTACCTCTTTTTCTGTCTTTTTGCAGAATCTTTCTGTTACTGGAATTCCAGTTTTACCTAACCCGACTCTTTTTGTTAAATTTTCAATAATTGTTACAATGACGGCAGGGACTATTTTCCTTATGTGGCTTGGAGAATTAATAACTGAAAATGGTATAGGTAACGGTGTTTCACTTCTTATTATGATGAGTATTGTTTCGAGAATACCGTCACAGTTAGGTCAATTCATAAGGATGTGGAAAGCAGGAGCTGTGAGTTGGGTTCTTACTTTAGGCTTTACCGCGTTAGCCGTTTTGGTTGTCGCCGCAGTGGTTCTCGTTACACAGGCACAGAGAAGGATACCCGTTCAGTATGCAAAAAGAGTTAAAGGTAGAAAGGTTTACGGGGGGCAATCAACGCATTTGCCGCTCAATGTTAATACCGCCGGGGTTATTCCGATAATATTTGCCCAATCAGCCCTGATGATTGTTCCGACCTTTGCAGGATTCTTTAAGGGTAAAGCTTGGGCGGATTGGATAGTTAATGTTTTATCTCCCAGTGGATTTCTGTATAATGCCTTATTTGTTCTTTTAATTATTATGTTTGCTTATGTTTATACCGCGATTGTAATAAACCCTCAGGACCTTGCAGCAAACTTGAAAAAATACGGAGGTTTCATACCGGGGATCAGACCGGGAAGGAATACTGCCGAGTATATTGATAGGACAATTGCAAGGATAACATTACCCGGTGCGACTTTCTTTGGAATTATCGCCGTCCTTCCGGTGATTGTCAGGGTAAAGTTTAATTTGCCTTTTTATTTCGGAGGAACTTCTATAATTATTATTGTTGGAGTTGCGTTAGATACTGCGAGACAATTGGAGTCTCAACTACTTATGCGTCATTATGATGGTTTTATGAAAAAAGGTCGAATTCGAGGAAGAAGATGAGGTTGGTTTTTCTCGGTCCTCCGGGAGTCGGTAAAGGTACACATGCTGATCTTCTGGCTAAAAATCTAGAAATAACACATTATTCGACAGGGGATATTTTTAGGGAGATTTTAAAAGAATCTTCCGCTCTGAGTAATAAGCTTAAAAAGTATGTTAATTCAGGAGAGCTTGTACCTGATGAGATAGTCTTTGAGACCGTTAAAGAGGTGCTTTCAAATGAAGATAGTGAAAAAGGGTGGTTGTTGGATGGCTATCCAAGGAATAAAAATCAGGCTGAATTATTAGATAATTTTTTAAGAGAAAGACACGAAGAATTAGATTACGCCGTTTATCTTTATGCTTCTCCAGAAGTTTTGATAAAAAGGTTAAGTAATAGAAGAGTATGTCCTAATTGTAATGCTATTTATAATTTAGTTAATAACCCGCCAGAGAAAGATGGGATATGTGATAAATGCGGTGGGGTTTTAATTCAGAGAGAAGACGACAAGATTGATACTATAAAAAAAAGGATATCTATATTCGAGAGTGAATTTGAAACACTGGAAGAATATTATGATGATGCCGGTATTCTTTTAAGAATTTCAGCCGAAGGTAATTTAGAAGATATTGCTGACAGAATTAAAGAGGGCCTTAAAGTTGGGTAAGAAAAATATAATAAAAGTTAAAGGGGAAGTGGTAGAAAAATTGCCAGATTCTAAGTTTAGGGTTAAATTAGCCTTAGAAAATAATCCCATTATACTTGCCTATTTATCGGGCAAGATGAAAATGAATTATATAAAGATTGATGTTGGGGATGTTGTCGATGTAGAACTATCCCCTTATGACCTTACTAAGGGTAGGGTTGTTTATCGTGAATCATAGGAGGTGTAGATGAAAGTTAGAGCATCCGTTAAAAAATTATGCAAAGAATGTAAAATTGTAAGACGAAAAGGTAAAATTTATGTGGTTTGTAAAAATCCGAAACATAAACAGCGACAAGGGTAGGAGGTAATATGCCGCGAGTAGCCGGAGTTGACTTGCCGCAAGATAAACCTGTCCATATAGGTTTGACAGCTATTTTTGGTATTGGTAGGCAGACAGCTTTAAAAATTCTAAAAGAGGTTGATATTGAAAAGGGTAAAAGAATTAAAGATTTAACTAACGAGGAAGTTGATAGAATCAGACATTTCATTGAAGGTAAGTATAAAATTGAAGGCGAATTGAAATCCGAGATAAGGCAGAATATAAATAGGCTGAAAGATATTAAATGTTATCGAGGAGTAAGACATAAAAAGGGTTTGCCAGTACGAGGTCAGCGAACAAGGACCAATGCTAGAACAAGAAAGGGTCCAAGGAAAGGAGCTGTTGCCCTTAAGAAGCGAGAGATTAAAAAGTAAGGGGGATCAGTGGCTAAAAAGAAAAGAAAAGAAACTGGAAAGAAGAAATTAAGAGCACCTGAATCAGGTATAGTGCATATACACTCTACATTTAATAATACTCTGGTTACTATAACTGATAAACAGGGAAATACAATAGTATGGACATCCGCTGGCAGCATTGGTTATAAGGGTACAAGAAAAGGGACTCCATATGCTGCTACAAAAGCAGCAGAAACAGCTGTTCGAAAAGCCATTGAAGCAGGTATGCGAACTGCGGAAGTTTGGGTTAATGGTCCCGGAAGGGGCAGAGAATCGGCAATCAGGACTGTGCAGGCGGCAGGTATGAATGTGAGTGCGATTAAAGATGTTACTCCACTACCCCATAATGGATGTAGGCCCCCAAAGAAAAGGCGGCTATAAATGGGTAGATATACTGGTCCAAAGTGTAGAAGATGTAGAAGGCTAGGAATGAAGCTTTATTTAAAGGGAGATAGATGCTATTCGGATAAGTGCCCCATTGGCGAAGAATATGTAAGACCTCCCGGGGAACCTCCGAAGAGATGGCATGCCAGAGTATCTTCTTATGGATTACAATTACACGAAAAACAAAGAATTAAATGGATTTATGATCTTAGAGAAGGGCAGTTTAGAAATCTTTTCAATAAAGCTACTAAAATAGAAGGGGTTACTGGTGAAGAGCTTCTAAAATTGTTGGAAAAGAGATTGGATAATGTTGTTTACCGTTTGGGTTTTGCTATGTCGAGAAGACAGGCAAGGCAGGTTGTTCGACACAATTATATAAAGGTTAATGGTGGAAAAGTGGATATCCCTTCTTATCAGGTTTCTGTTGGAGATGTTATTTCGATTAGCAAAAAAGGTAAGAGTGTTCCTCTTTTCAAAGAAGCTCTCGCTCACGAGATAGAAGCTAAAGATTGGTTATCTGTCAACAGGGAGAAAAGGGAAGGAAAGGTGCTTACGGAGCCGAGCAGGGCAGATGTGGAATATCCTATTAAAGAAAATTTAATTGTTGAGTTGTATTCTAAGTAATAGGGAGGTAAAAGTTGAGAATCAGATCCCTGGTTATGCCGGAAAAAGTTAATGTAATCGAAAAGAATGAAACATATGGTAAGTTTTCTTTATCCCCTCTAGAAAGAGGATATGGGATTGCAATAGGGCATGTGCTACGAAGAATGTTGATTTCTTCGATTCAAGGTGCAGCCATAACGGCTGCTAAAATAGAGGATGTAATGCATGAATTCTCAACAATTGAAAATGTTAAGGAGGATGTTGCTCAGATTATTATGAACTTGAAAAAAGTGCGATTTAGATATAACAGCGAGGAGCTTCCTCAATATGTAATTCTTGAAGGGAAAGGTCCGGGAGTGGTTAAAGCCTCAGATATAAAATTAACTCCCGGTCTGGAAGTTAGTACTCCTGATGTAGTAATTGCTAATCTGGAAGAGGGTGGTGATATAAAAGCGACATTAAGAGTAGATGTTGGGAAAGGATTTAAACCTAAAGAGTATTTTGCAGATTTTGATATGGCAGAAGGTACAATATTCATAGATACGAATTTTTCTCCCGTTAAGCGAGTAAAATATATGGTAAATAATGTAAGAGTCGGACAGAGAACAGATTTTGAGGAATTAATCATGGAGGTCTGGACAGATGGTTCTATTTATCCGGACGAGGCGTTAAATCTTTCTTCCAAGATTATCAAAAATCATATTGAGCTATTTATAGAAGAAGATATTTTTGAGGAAGAAGAAGCGGGAGGAACGACAGAAAAGGAAGAACTGAAAAGAGCGTTGGAATTACCTGTGGAAGAGTTAGGAATGGGCAATAGAGTAAGCAATGTTTTAAAGAATAAGAATATTAACAAATTGAAAGATATTGTTAAGTATTCAGAGGAAGAAATGCTTAATTTTCCAAACTTTGGTAAAGTTTCATTAAGAGAAGTAAAAGATAGATTGGCTGAGTACAATTTGACTTTAAATATGGATTTAAAACATCTGGAGAAAGAAGGATGAGACATAGAAAGAAAATCGGAAAATTAGGAAGGACAAAATCCCATAGGGAAGCGACTCTAAATAATCTTTTCTGCGCTCTTATATTGAATGAATCTATAAAAACTACTAAAAGCAAAGCTAGAGCCCTAAAGAGATTTGTCGATAGAAAAATAGCTCGGGCTATCAAAGAGGATTTGAGTATTAAAAGAAAGCTTAGGAGTGAGTTGGGCTCAAGTAAAGCGTATTATAAATTATTTGAGACTATAGTTCCACAGTGCAAGGATAGGAGTGGTGGATATGTTCGTGTCGTTGACCTTTCTACGAGCAGAAGAGGGGATGGTACTGTCGAAAGTATAGTAGAGTTTGTATAAGTTTAGACTGTGTTAGATGAGAAAATCTCTTCTTTAGAAAGAAAAGCGGAAGAAGAATCAAATTACGCCGAAGCCCTTAAAAAAAGATTTGGCAGGAAATCCTATTTTAATTTACTTAAAGATTCCTTGCTTGGAGCTTTCACTCCTGCCGAGCTTGATTTTTTAAGTGGCCGTAATTCTATAACTTATATTGTTTTTTCCGAAAAAATCCAGACTGAATTAAAAAAAGGTTTGAAATCTATGAAATCATTGCTTTCAGAGGGGGAGAAAAAGTATTTAACGACTCAATTAGACGAATTTATTCAAACTTTGAATAGGATTTTCGATGAGGGGGTAAAAGCGGGAATCTCTCCCCTTTTAATTGAATTTGCGCTAAAAAGATATTTAAAAATACAAATTCCTTCAAAAAACGCGGTTCCCATTCATAAAAAAGTTAGTCTCTCATTGCAATTTTTCACCAAACGGGAACTTCGTAAGAAAGCAACGAAAAAAAATCTTGTACGTTTTACTGAAAAATCTCTTTTAATCCCTGTATCATTGTCTGAAGTAAAACTAGAAGATTTTTTGGATTTTATAGAAGCAGGAGGTTTCTTCTGTGACGTTACCAGAATATTTGCTGATTGTTATATTACTCCAGTTAGGATCGAGGCACGCCGGGTTGATTACACGGATATAAAAGAAAAAATGAAAACAACTCGGGATTTGATCAAAGAGAATGCTTCCAGGAAATTGAGAGATGTTTTTGAGGAAGTTGACGATTTGGGAGTTAAAGAAATTCGCGGGTATCTAAGTGAAATATTAAAGTATATAAATAGCGGAGAAGCGAAGGTAAGAGCCTTGAATTCTCAGCTTTCGCATCTTAAAGATATTGCTGAGGTTGAAGACAAGGTAAATGTCCCCGGTATTTTTAGATTTTTTGATCCCAATCTCGGTAAAAAGATAAAAGAAAACATAAATAGGTCAAAAGTAACGCTCAATGAAAAATTAGGCAGTGCCCCAGAATCTTTTCTATCGCGCAGTTTATTGGGTAGAAAAACAGATTTTGAAAGCGTTATAGACTGGTTTATTAAAACTTATGATGAAGTATTTTTACCGACTATTGTAGAACTTATTTTTGAGGATATGGTCAAAGTATTTCCTGAAACGGATAATGAATCTATGGAAGAAGCACGCTGGATAGGTCTTCTTGCTCGCGAGAATGAACCAGCGGCTGTTTACTTTATTCCTGAAATTGATAGAAAACTCTCGAGAGGAGAGAGTATAGTTAAAGATTGCCTGAAGGCCGTTTCAGTAATGGTGTACGATATTAGAGGTTCTTCTATAATGGGTGAAAAGTTATTAAATGCGGAGATGGAAGATCGTATACGAAACGAATTTCAGATAGAATTATTAAAGGCGGTAGAAGATACAAGCGGTTTTTTTGTTAAAGATACTGGTGATGGTGGAATTATTTTGTTTTCCGAAGAAAGTAGTGATTTTAATTTTAGACAGATTTCAATGTCGGTAGGTAAAGAAGAATTAGAGAACAGAGAAATTAGTCTCAAAGCCTCTCCCGATGCGGCGAGTAGGGCTATTAGGTGTGCCAGGAAAATGCTTGATTACTCGGAAAGATTTGTAAGAAAGAATTTAAAGAGATATCAGGAATGGTTCAAAGATTTTGATGTGAAGGGAATAGATTTTGGAGGTATAACTTATGAACGATTACCGCCGGAGTATAAGAAGATATTTCAAATCGGTATAGGAATTGCTTCAGGTAAACCAGGAGAGGATATTTATTTGGGGAAAAATGTGCTTGGGCGACTTGATCTTACAGGTAATCTTATTCGTAGAGCTAATATGTATTCTACGGTTCATCATCCAGACCGTTCAGTTATCCTTATAGGCGCTTCTACGATGTTTAGCTTCTTACTCAACATTGGTTCTTTTGAACCGGTTGGGAATGAAGAAAAAATTGAAAAATCTTCTTATCTTTCCATGCAAAAAAAACTCATAGATGAGGTTGTCCTTTGGATGAAAGGACTTTCTGGTAGTTATGTTGTAAGCGATCATAAAGTTTCTCTGCAGAGAATAGATTATTTACTTGATGATTTGGGTGAAAAGGAAAAAATTCAGGTTCCTCAGGAGTCCGTTAATGTAAAGAAAGGGGCTCAATTTTTTGATAGTAAAGTAAGAGAGGAAAGAGTTCTCTATGAAGTTATACCAGAGAACAGGGGGTAGTTTTGGAGCTTCCTAAGAAATATGTTCCAGATTCAGTTGAGGAAAAATGGAGGAGAAAATGGGAGGAGAGTGAAGTTTTTGTAGCTGATAATAACAGCGAAAAGCCGTTTTATATAATTTTGCTTCCACCTCCTAACGTTACAGGAATTTTACATCTTGGACATGTACTTAACATGACAATACAGGATGTTTTTATACGTATTCATAAAATGCAGGGATTCGAGGTTCTGTGGCTTCCTGGAACCGACCATGCCGGTATAGCTACCCAAAATGTTGTGGAAAAAAAATTAGCTAAAGAAGGACTCACGAGGTTTGATCTGGGTAGGGAGAAATTTGTCCAAGAAGTCTGGAAATGGAAAGACGAATATCATAACAGGATTGTATCGCAGATGAAAACCCTGGGTCTCGGTTGTGATTGGAGTAGAGAGACTTTTACGTTAGATGAAGATTTTTCCAGGGCTGTTGAAGAAACTTTTGTTAGATTGTATGAAAAGGGTTATATTTATAGAGATGAGTATATAGTTAATTACTGCCCCCGCTGTGAAACAGTCATTTCGAATGAAGAAGTAGAGAGTAAAGAAGTCAGAGGGGAACTTTATTACATTGATTATCCCTTAAAGGGAGGAGAAAAGCTTCAGGTAGCTACCACCCGCCCGGAGACAATGTTAGGAGATACGGCTGTAGCCGTCCATCCTGATGATAAAAGGTACAAAGATTTTATTGGGAAAAAAGTCGTTCTCCCTTTGATGGATAGAGAAATCCCTGTAATTTCAGACGATAAAGTTGAAAAGGAGTTTGGTACGGGAGTGGTTAAAATAACCCCGGCCCATGATCCTGAAGATTTCGAGATAGGTAGAAGACATGATCTTCCGTTAATAAATATTTTCGATAATAAAGCTAATATCAATGATAATGGTGGCAGTTACAAAGGTATGGAGCGCTATGAGGCTCGGGAAAAAGTGATAGAGGACCTTAAAAGCAAGGGGCTTTTGAGAAAAATTGAAGATCATTTACATTCGGTGGGACATTGTGTACGTTGCGATACGGTGCTCGAACCTTACATATCGAAACAGTGGTTCGTTAGAATGGACGAAATGGCGGAAAAGGCAAAGAAAGCTGCCAAGAAAGGTGAGGTTAAGTTTTATCTTCCCAGATGGGAAAAAGTCTACAATCACTGGCTTGACAATATTCGTCCCTGGGTAATTTCAAGACAGTTGTGGTGGGGTCACCGGATGCCAGTTTATTATTGCGAAAACTGCCAGGAGGTTATTGTAAGTCGTGAAGCTCCTTTAGAATGTTCAAAATGTGGAAGCAGGGATATATATCAGGAAGAAGATGTTCTTGATACATGGTTTTCTTCCTGGTTATGGCCTTTTGCTCCTTTCGGTTGGCCTGATAAAACAGACGAACTAGATGTTTTCTTCCCTTCTACTACCCTTGTTACAGCCTGGGATATAATATTTTTATGGGTTGCGAGGATGATTATGTCTTCTCTTGAGTTTATGGGTGAAGTTCCTTTCTCCAAGGTATATTTTACCGGTATGATTCGTGACTCTAAACGCAGAGCTTTTTCTAAATCTTTAGGTAATTCTCCCGACCCGCTCGATTTAATTGCCAATTATGGAGCAGATGCTATTCGGATAGGAATCCTACGGATTACTCCTGAGGGTAAGGATGTAATATACAACGAAGATAGTATTGAGCAGGGAAGAAATTTTCTAAATAAAATATGGAATGTGACCCGGTTTTTGATGATGAATTGTAAAGATAATGATGAAGGAAGCATTGAGGGTATACGCCTTACTAAAATGGATGAATGGATTATATCGAGGGTCATGGGCCTGGTAAAGAATATTGAGGAACAGGTTGATTCTTTTAGAATAAGTGAAGCAAGCAGATCACTTTCTTCGCATTTCTGGGATGAATTTTGTGATTGGTATCTGGAGATGATAAAGATCCGTATATACTCAGGAGACAAAAATAAGAGAAGAAACGCGGTTTCGGTTGCCCTATGGGCCTTCGAGCGATATCTTAAGCTTATGCATCCTTTTATTCCTCATATAACTGAAGAAATTTATGAGATACTCCCTTATACAACCGGTACTATTATCAGCTCAAAATGGCCCTTTTATGATAAACATTACAGGAATATAGAATTGGAAAAGGAAATGGAATTCTTGCATGATTTTGTTGCGAATGTACGGAATATAAGAGGAGAATTCAATCTGCCTCCGGATTTGAAGTTGAAGGTCATTGTTAATTGTGAAGACAAAATTTGGGATTTGATTCAGGGGCAGACCGAATGGATATTTAGACTTGGCGGGATTGATGAGATTAAAGAAGGAAAGAAAGTTCCCAATTCTGCTTTTTTCCATTTAAATAGTATGGATGCATATGTTCCTCTTGAAGGAGTAATAGATATTGACAAGGAGAAACAGAGACTAAGAAAAGAAATTAATGAACTTGAAGGTTTTATTGAAAGAACGGAAAAACAACTTTCCAGGAAAGATTTCTTGGACAAGGCTCCAGTGGAAATTGTGGAAAAAACCAAAGAAAAAAAAGAAAGACTTAATGACAAATACAGTAAATTGGTTGAGAATCTTAAAAGAATATCATAGTTTAGGTCTTGGGCTTTAGTTCTTTGGTCTTAGTTAAAAGGAAGCTTAATTTGCAAAATTTCTATCTAAATGCAAATTAAATATCAAAAATTAAAAATAAAAATGACAAATAAAAATGTAAAAACTAAAAAATGATAGAATAAGGATTTACGCAGATTAAACAGGATATCTTATTTGTTTTTTAGTATATTTTTGAACTTTAATTTGTAATTTTCCAATTTGATATTTGATATTTTAATTAATGCGGCCTTGCCGCATTAATTAAAATATTGTTTACCAACGGAAAAATTTTGGCTTTCTGCGAAATAAAATTGCATTTTGCGAGGTATGTAAAAAATTAAGAGTTTGTTGTTCAACGGCTTATCTTATGGAATAAAAGTTGTAAGTGTAGTAAATGGTTCTTTGATAATTTAGCAAGTGGTTATAGGAATTATGTCTGAATTAGTAATTTATAAAGGGAGGTGAAAATGCGAAAATTGGGTTTTCTAACTTTATTTTTCCCTGTAATTGTTTTTGCTCAAGTCAGTGAAACAGGTCCCAGTCCTCAATCTGTGGATGCTACCTTAACTTTTATAATACCAGCCGTTGTTGGTATATCCGTGAACAACGATGCTGTGTGGGATTTTGGCAACATAACGCTTAATCCAAGCAATCCCATTTACCCTCCTGCTCTTTATTCGGAGCAATATTATCCGACAACGCCAGGTGCGTCTCCTTATCAGCAGTTAGAATATATGGTATCCGGGTCTTCTGTTGGTAGTCCTGTCAATTGGGTTCTTACGGTTTCGGGAGATGCGGATCCGGGGAGTGGTATACTTCTTTCGGACATAGAACATAGTCCTGCCGGAATGGGTTCCTGGGATAGTTTTAATACAGCGGCTGCACCTGATACTCTCGCGAACGGAAGCGGTAATACTGGAGGATGGCAGTCCCTCAATCAAGATTATAGGGTGACTTTAGACGGTGATGAAGAACAGACTGCCGGTGTGAGCTGTGTTTTAACATATACTATTCAGACTGATTAACCTATAACCATCGAGTCTGCTTATAGAGAAAAAGGGCGTTATTTAACGCCCTTTTTTTGTTTTTGCGATAAACTCTTTATCGTGAGTTTATCCTATTTCGTACGCAAATTATCCTTACCTTGCGGGCAAGGATAGGAGATGCTTTACCTATTAATGCAGATAGATTTCCCTTTTGCTTCTCCGGTAATGGTAGCGACTCTACTTAAATAAACACCAGCGGGCAAATCTAAAGGAATGCTGTAGGTGCCAGCAGGCTGCATGCCAACGGGTATTTCTAATTGCTTTCGACCGCTCAAATCGAAGACCTGTATGATTACCGGTCCACTGGTGTTAATTGCATACTTGATGCAGTTAATCGAACCCCTGGCAATGCTAACTCCGTTACCCTGTTCCGGTATTTTAATTCCTGCCTGGTCGGCGGTGTCACAGTACTGACTGGGTACTCTTCCTTTTGAGCTGATAGCGTCAACGTACAGTGTACAAGCTGGCGGATTCACCTCTGGGTTTGTATGTATTTCGAAATCGCTTTGTAAGATTCCAGTCGTGATCTCTAAATCATCCGAAATACCATCTTTTAATTCATTCCACCTACCAAAATGTAAATTTCGGGGGTAGTAAGTCGTATATCCATCATGTGCCCAATCCTGGTTTCTTACGAAGATAAAGATACTATCGATTGGGGCGTTCCAGGGAATATAAACATAATAATACATCGTATCTCTATTATCTACGCCGATCAAAAAAGATGTATCCCGGTTCTCAGGCTGAGAACCTATGACCGCGTTCTTAGCCATGATATTCCACCTTGTACCTTCATGAGTCATACACATCTGGATCGAATGAGTACCATGCCACCATTTTTTACCCTCAACAATTGAAAAATCTTCTGGATCACTGTCTCTATAGCCTGTTATAAAGGGTTCCATACCTTCATAAGCTGTTGAGGGAAGAACACTATCAGCGTACTCATAGGGTTCGAAACTAAACGCATCTTTCGCCTGTGTATTAAGAGAGAGGACAAAAATAAGTATGGACAAAAAAACTAATAACTTTCCCAACTTTACCTCCTTTACGTATAACCTAAATTCAGACAATTCTTCTAATTTTTTACTCTTTCCTTGCTACTTATTATTTATTATATAAATACCACGAGGGTTTGTCAAGAGTTGAATTGCGAATTCTTTATCCTCTTTTACCTTACCCTTTAATCAGAAAAAAACTTATATAAGACTATAAATTCAATAGGGAAAAACTTTATATATCTCACCGCTAATTTACAGAGAGCTAAAATTATTTAACAAACTGTTTTATTTCGTTCCTGACTATCGCTGAAATTTTGTAATCCTTTTTTAGACTGCTTAAAACCAGAGGAAATCTTTCTTTTAATATCAAAATATTAACCTGTGAATACTTTTCACCCTTGATTATTGTGGGTTCATCTGCACATAATTTCTCTGAAATTAAATAATTTTTTACGCCCTCGACATTATTATTGGTAACGTTAAATTTTACATCGAAATATTTCCTTGCTGTTACTGCGCCGTATAGCTGCTGAAAGATATCTTCTGCTTTTTTCTTTTTCCATTCATCGCAAGTATGTCCGCCGTAAAGGCCGGCACTTGAATGCATTATTTCTTCTATTTCTTTTAAGCTATATTCCTTTAGTGTTTTTCCGCTTTGTACATTATCTACTATAATATCTGCGCCCTTTGCAATGTAGCCTTCTGTTACTCCATCAGAACTTATTATTTGAATCATTTCGTTTTCTCCTTCAATAAGTCCTCTGATTTGGATTACAGGACTTTTTGCTCCGTAATTCGAAATATAGGCTTCATTTTTCATGATATAATCCTTTGTAATATTAATATACTCCGTGAAACATAGGACTGATTTTTTTCTTTTTTTATTAAAGAAATCTCCAAATGATTCAAAAGGAAGGCTATCAGGAATAGCCGCTACAATTCTAGTCTTGCCGTATTCCAAATCACCTATTTTAAAAATATTGTTTCGGGAATTGGCTATACTTTCTTCAGTAACCCAATCATCGCCGACTATTGCAATATCTAAAAAACCTTTATTCAGTTCGACCGGGGCACTCTGAGGTCGGACGAGATAAACTTCAATCTCCGGATCGTTTAATATTTTTAATTTCTTGTCGGACTCCCCTCCGGGTTCATACCCCATTATATCATATCCCGAATCAATGAGTAATTGATACGTATTACCTCTATCTTTACTATTTAAACTGCCTTTTGGAAGTCCTAATTTAATTGTATTCATTCTCAAGTCCTCCAAGCCAAAAATATAGTCGCCTTTATTCCTTTGTCAAGCACCTTTATCACCACGCCATACCAAAAAACCCCAAAAAATTAAAAATCAAATATCAAAATGTAAAACTACAAATCAAAGTTCAAAAATATATTTAAAAAGTAATAATAAAAGATCCTTTTAGATCTGCGTTCATCTGCGTCCTCTAGTTTGTTGGTTTTTACATTTTTATTTGTCATTTTGCTTTTTAAATTTTAATATTTAATTTCTTACGAAAAATAAATAAGGCGAGATATTTTGTCAAAAAACTGAAGGATAGGATTATATTACTATCTAAGTGTAAAATAGCCCTTGAATTTTTTATTAAATTATATATTCTCCATAAAGATAAATGTATTATTAAGGAGGCCAGGGTGAAAATAGAATTTTACGGGGCGACGAAAGAGGTTACGGGAAGTAAATTTTTACTAATCTCTGATGGTATTAAAATACTCGTTGAATGTGGTCTTTTTCAGGGAAGGCGAAAAGAAGCGGAAAAGAAAAACCGGGAATTCTTATTTGATGTTCAAGGCATTGATTATATGCTTCTTTCTCACGCACACATTGACCATTCTGGTAATATACCAAATCTGGTGAAAAACGGATTTTCCCAGGATATCTACACGACCCCTGCGACTATTGATCTCCTCAAATATCTACTACTCGATTCAGCTTACATCCATGAAAGAGACGCCGAATATATTAATAAGAAGATAATGAAAAGGGGAGAAGACCCAATAGAGCCTCTCTACACGGTAGAGGACGCCAAGGAATCACTCAACCTTTTTAAACCCAAAGTTTACGAAAATAAGCATCAAAGAGGTATAAATTTTGAGTTTTTAGATGCCGGTCATATACTTGGTTCATCTGAGATTATAATGGAGTTTGAGGGTAAAAGAATTCTTTTTACAGGTGACCTTGGCAGAAGCAACCTTCCTATAATAAGAGACCCAAAAATCCCGGGAAAGGTAGACATTCTTATTATGGAAAGCACATACGGCAACAGATTGCATAGAGATATAGATAATGCAAAAAAAGACCTTGAAGAAATTTTAAAAAGAGCCATAAGTAGAAAAGGCAAAGTTATAATTCCTTCATTCGCATTGGAAAGGGCTCAGGAAGTAATTTATGCCATAAATTCACTAATTATAGATGGCAAAATACCCGAAATTCCCATTTATGTCGATTCTCCACTTACCGTTGAAATAACGAGTGTATTTATGGAACATCCCGAATATTTTGATAAAGAGGCATATACACTTCTTCAGGAAAATCATATTTTTAATTACGGAAAAATAAACTACATAAAGGATGTAGAACAATCAAAAACATTAAATACTAAAGAAGGTCCTATGATTATAATATCAGCTTCGGGAATGTGTGAGCACGGAAGAATACTGCATCATTTGAAGAATAATATTGAAGATGAGAGAAATATAATTCTGATTGTAGGGTACCAGGCAAAAAACACTCTCGGCAGGAAACTTGTGGAAAAACAGGAGATAGTGAATATCTTCGGTCAGCCTTATGAAAGAAAAGCCGAAGTTGTTGTTCTTAACGAGTTCAGTGCTCATGCCGATAGAAATGACCTTATCGCTTTTACAGAAAAAGTTTCACCCGAGCGAATTTTCCTCGTACACGGGGAAGAAAATCAAATGGAACCCCTCGGAAAAAGTTTAAGAGAGATGGGATTCAATGTTGACATGCCGGAGGTACCCGGAACCAAGTATGAAATATGAGAAATATTTTTATATAATAATTAATATAGAATAATTTCCTAAACCTTGACATTTAATCAAAATTTTTTATATTAGTATAAGGAAAAAAGGAGGTGTAGTATGAAAAAATTAAGTGTTATCGACATTATTGCTTTAATTTTACTCATCATCGGCGGAATAAATTGGGGACTTGCACTATTTGACATCAACTTAGTTACACTTATATTCCGGGCAAGTGTGATAATAAATATAATATACGCGCTTGTCGGAATATCCGCAATTTATATTTTGGTCATTATAGGAAAATTGGGCAAAAAGTAGCAAAGAAGTTATTTCATATTACAAAACGGGTGATTAAAATTACCCGTTTTTTAGTAAAATGGATTTTTTATTAGTTTTTCAAAATTTTGGCTTTTTCTACATCTTTACGATAGATAGAGTGTACAGTATTATTTTATTCGGAGAAGAATAGGCGCGTGGTCAGAACCATATACATCAGAAAGGATAATCGACTTCTCCACTCTATCAATTAAATCCTCTGTTACAAAAAAATAATCTATCCTCCACCCTATATTTTTCTTTCTGGCGTTGAATCTGTAAGTCCACCATGTATACATTTCTGCTGTTTTTGGGTGAAAACACCTAAAAGTATCTATGTATCCTTTTTCCAATAGCTTATCAAGCCATTTTCTTTCAATTGGCAGAAACCCTGAGTACTTTTCGTTTTCTCTTGGGTTTGCCAGATCTATATCTCTGTGAGCGGTATTGAAATCTCCCGTAATTATAAGTTCTTCTCCTTGCTGTCTTAACCCCTCACATAGCTCAAGGAAAGCATCGTAATAATCGAGTTTGAATTGCAAACGTTCTTCACTGCTTTTTCCGTTTGGGAAATAAACGTTAAATAGAGTAAAATTTGGGTATTTTAACCTGATGAGTCTTCCTTCCTTATCGAATTTCTCCAACCCAATGCCGTAGCTAATATCTTCCGGCTTTTCTTTTGATAGGACTAAAACTCCACTATAACCTTTCCTTTCAGCTGAATTCCAATAAAAATTATACTCTTCAAGATTATGGAATTCTCCGTGTTCTATCTGACTCTTGTCTGCTTTAATTTCCTGCAAACAAAGTACATCGGGTTTTTGGTTTTTTACCCATTCTATAAAACCTTTTTTTAATATTGCGCGGAGCCCGTTTACATTAAAAGAAACAATATCCATATATTATATATTATGATTAATTATTTTTCTGTTTTTGGCAAAAGAATATACCATTTAATTCTACCGCCTTTTTCTGCTAAATCAAATATAAAAAATTAAAAAGCAAAATGACAAATAAAAATGTAAAATTATCCCTTCCCCCAACTTTAAAAACTAAAAAATCTTTGTGCTCTTTGTGACCTTTGTGGTTCGATTGCTATTCGGGGGATGTTGAGTTTTAGATTTTTGAACTTTGATTTGTCATTTTCCATTTTGATATTTAATTTTTACATTTTGTTATAGCTTTACTTTCAAGCCTTTTTCTTTCAAAAATTCTTTAACTTCTCTAATACTTAAAATACGGAAATGGAAAACCGAAGCAGCTAAAAGAATATTGGCTCCCCCTTCGATTACTCCCTGGTAGAAATGCTCAAGAGTTCCTGCGCCACCTGAAGCGATTACTGGTAGGTCTACCGCGTCGGAGATTGCTCTTGTAAACTCTATATCATAACCGGCTTTTGTACCATCGCCATCCATACTTGTGGGCAGAATTACTCCTGCTCCCAGTTCTTCACACTGTTTTGCCCACTCTACCGCATCTTTACCTGTTGGTTTTGTCCCTCCCGAGACTACAACCTCGAAACCCGAAGGCATTTCTTTGTTTTTTTTACCATCTATTGCGATTGTTATTTTTTCAGAACTAAAAGTTTCAGCTGCTTCCTTAACCAAACCCGGATTTTTTACTGCTGCGCTATTCATAGAAATCTTATCCGCACCAGCGGAAAGAACCAATTCGATATCCTTTAAAGTCGAGATCCCACCTCCGACTGTTAGAGGAATATCTATAACCGAAGAGACATTTTTAACCCATTCCAGACGTGTTTTTCTGTTTTCCAGAGTTGCAGCAATATCCAGCATGGCAAGTTCGTCCGCACCCTCTTTCTGGTAAAAGGCTGCATTTTCAACTGTGTCACCAGCCTCTTTTAAATCAACGAAATGAACGCCCTTAACGACCTGGCCATTTTTCATATCCAAACACGGCATAATTTTTATCTCATTCATATATAACTCCTTCTATGTTAGAAATTGTTTTTCTCAAATACTTACCCAAGACAATTTTATCAAACTATGATTATATGTCAAGCTTAATAGACCCTATTTATTCTTAAAATATATAGTGCTTGAGTTAATTGTTATGGGTTTTTTATCGAATTTCGTCTTGACAGAAAATTAAATATTAAAAGTTAAAAAGCAAAATGACAAATAAAAATGCAAAAATTAAAAAGATAGCACGCAGATAAACGCAGATTGAAAGGATTTTTTCTTTGGTTTTTCGGCTATTTTTGAACTTTGATTTGTAATTTTACATTTTGATATTTGATTTTTACATTATTAGCTATTTTGTCGCACGAGTCGTGTTCAACCAATAAGGTTGCAAGTATTGTATAAATGCCCTTGACTTTACTACCTTTTGTACATAATTATTTTGTATGAAAAAGAACACGACATTAATATTACTCGGTTTGGCAATTATTATCATACTATTTGTGGTTATGGAATTCAGGCCCGCGATTTATTTGCCTCTCGAGAGGTTTCTTTATGATAAGAGAGAATTTTTCGAAATTGACTTGAGCCGGGAAAGAAATGAAATAATCATCGTGGATATAGATGCAAAAAGTGTAAGTGAACTTGGCAGGTACCATAATTGGCCGAGATATTACTTCGGTAAAGCAATGAATGTTGTTTCTTCGCAGAGGCCTTACGTCATAGGGTTGGATATAATATTCTCTGTACCTGATTCATTGAGCAACTTCGCGGAAGAGATATATTTGAATCGTATGGAAGAGGATTTAAAAACGGTGTTTTCCTCAGTTGATTCTTTGGAAATGAAAGAGAAACTTAAAACTTCTCTTTCCTCTTTTTCTTTTGATTCCTATGTCGCAGAATCAATAAAAAAGGCAGGCAATGTAGTTCTTGCATCCTACTTAAATACAGACAGCACAAACAAACCTCTAAGCGATTTGAGTGAATATTACCTTAACAGAGTTAATCCTCCGGCGAGTCCTGAGCTTACTTTTGAAGGAATAACAGAACCGATTCCGGAATACTTAGATGCTGGTGCTAGGATAGGACTGGTTAATGATGTTTTCGACCCTGACGGCATAAGAAGGAGGGATCCATTATTTTTTAATTACAAAGGTAATGCATTGCCTTCTTTTTCTCTTGCAATTGCCACAAGAGCAGTGAAAGATTGGGATTTTAAAAATGGAAAATTGCGAGTTTTGGGTAGAGAAATTCCTCTTGAAGATAACGTTTATTTAAAGATAAAATATCAGGGAGATGCGAGAACATTCAAATATGTTTCGATTGTGGACGTTGTAAAAGGCAATGTTCCTGATACTTTATTTACAAAAAAGATAGTTTTATTCGGCTCTTCCCTTCCGGAATTATACGATTATTCGCAAACTCCTTTTGGTGCTAAATTGCCGGGTGTTGAATGTCATGCTAACGTTATACATAATATTTTATTCTCTAACCCAATAATCACTCCTCCTAAGTATATAGTAGTTATAATTTCAATTTTCTTGATTTCTCTCACCTTGCTATTGGCAAATAAAACCGCTCCTTATGTTTCACCCATAATTACTTTTGTAATTATGATAGGATATCTTTTATTTACAATCGTGATGTATATGAGTTATTTCGTATCCTACGAAATGTCTAGACCGGTAATTGGTATTATATTTGCCTTCTTGGCCGGGTTAACTTCCAGAATTTATTTTGGGGAGGAAGAAAAGAAATGGATCAAGGATCTATTTTCGAGATATGTTTCAGAGGAAGTAGTGAAACAAATAATGGACTCTCCTCATTTAAGTCTTGAAGGGAAACGCCAGGATATCAGTGTCTTATTTTGCGATATCAGAGACTTCACTCCGAGAGCAGAAAGAGAAGATCCGGAAAATATTGTAGCCATTCTAAATGCTTATTTTGAAGAAATGTCGAATACTATTTTTCAATACGGTGGTATGGTAGATAAATACCTGGGAGATGGGATTATGGCTCTTTTCGGAGCACCAATAAACCAACCCGGACATGAAGACAGAGCAGTTTCATGTGCTATTAAAATGCAAGACCGTATCCATTATCTCAACCAAAAGGAAATAATGAAAGGAAAATCCCCTCTAGTTATTGGAATCGGTATAAGCTCCGGTGAATCCGTGATTGGTAATGTTGGGTCTACGAATAGAATTGAATACACGGCTATAGGGGATCCTGTTAATACGTCTGCGCGTATAGAACCTCTTAATAAGGAGTATAAAACAAAAATATTAATATCAGAAAGTACAAAAAACAAACTTCAGGGAACTTACAAAATACATTTTGTTGGGAAAATCCAGCTTAAAGGCAAAAGTGAATCTACCGGAATATATGCAATTACTTCCGATTTATCTTTATGGTAAGAAAACAAAATTAACTACAGAGAACATAAAGAAATAATTGTGATGAAGAAGAAAAAAACACCGGGAATACAGAGAAAGAAAGCTGGCTGGCAGTACTACATATTTACGGAACTAATTTTAAGGAAGTCTATCTAAATTTAAAAAAGGAGCAGTTATGTTATTGATAATTTTGGGGACAATTTTAAATTTTTATACAAATGATGTAGTGGTTAAAAGAGCCGATAGTACAATTATACCTACAATAGGCATGGTAATACAGGATAATGATACAATAATAGCGAATGATAGTTCCCAGGCAGAGATACTTTATTCCGACAGTAGCACTCTTTACATAGACGAAAATTCACGAGTTTCCACTTCGGGGATAGAAGAAAGGTCTGTTTTTATTTCCATTGGTAGAGTGTGGGCTAAGATAAAAAAATTGGTGAAAGGTGAATCTTTTGAAGTGAAAAGCCCATTATCTGTTTCAGGAGTAATGGGAACCGAATTTGAGGTTTCTTATATTAATGATGAATCGCTCGTTAAAGTGGTGGAGGGGAAAGTAACCACTCAGGACAAACAGACTGGCCGAGAAGTAATTCTTGAAAGAGAAAAAATGGCTAAAATAAGAAGAAATATGGAAATGGAAGTCAGAGAGTTCAAATTAAAAGAAATGAAAAGGTGGTATGAATGGAAAAAAGACCACCTGGAATTTTTACTCAAGAAGATTGAGCTAGCTTTAAGTAAGGGGAGAACTATGCAGGCATCGAGATTAATAGCACAGGGTTATGTCCTTGCCCGAAGATTAAAATTAACTGATGAGTATAGAAGCAAAATTGAAGAATTAAAGAAGAAATACGAACAACAGGAAGAAAAACAGGGGCTTATAGAAAAAAGGTTAGATAATATTAATCTTTCTTACAATACTTTACGCGCGGGGCTTAATAGAAAAGAACCCAAGTTAATGGAATTAAGTGCAAAAATTAAGCGCTTATCCCTCCAAACTAAAGAATTAGAAGGTTATGTAATAAAAGAAAGATCTTTAGTTGCAAAACAACAGCTAAATGTAATAGATTTTCAAATCAAACAGATAGAAACACTCATAAAAGACATAAAACCACAAGATATATATGAATGGGAACGAAAAATAGAAAATGATTATGAATTCTTAGGTAATGCACAAAAAATGCCTTCTTTAGATACAGATTTAGCAAGCAAAGTAAGAATTATCTCTAAAAGGGTGAAAGAACTAGAAGATAGAATTCACAAAGCGAAGGTTATACTTGTAAAGGATTTGAGCGCTTTCAGGAAAATGAAACTTGAACTTGTGAAATTGAAAATAGACGCTACCCAGAGGTAGTAAGTAAAGGATTACCGTTTACTATTTATAAAAAATATATGGCGCGAGCTCTATTTATCTCTCACCATATATTTTTTAGCAAGGATTATTCGTTATCCGTTCTAAAGGGTGATGCAGGCAAATCTTCCTTGTTGTAAAGGTTTGTACCTTCGGGATTATCAGCCCATCCATACCTAACAGCAACAGGATTTGGAATATTATCGTTCCACACTATAACTTTATCACCCTTAATTTTTGCCCCCGCCCATACGAATTTTTTATCGGGACCGCAAATCGCAAATCCCTTCAACTCTCCACCTCCTTTAACAACCAGACCGCTACCTGTATGCTTGAATGTAAGGATGACTTTATTTTCTTTAATTTCCGTATCTTTGTAGATTGGGCCGGAATATACTACATCTTCTTCTCCATAAGCCACCTTTCGAGCCGCAAGAGCAAGCCGCCTGCCGACATCTTTCTTATTTAAAGGATGTATGTCATTCCATTCACCGATATCGATTGCGACAGCCATACCGGTATTAGGAACCGAAAGTGTTTTAAGTTGAGCTTCTCTTAAGAGAGCCCAGTTACTTTCGGAAGGCTCGTCTTTCGCTTCCATAAAATTATGAAGCTGTACAAACAGAAATGGAAAATCTCCCTGATTCCAATTCTTTCTCCAGTCCTTTATAAGGGCGGGAAATAATTTTCGATATTTGAGCGGCTCCCCGGCATTGGATTCTCCCTGGTACCATATCACCCCTTTCATTCGATAGTTTAGAAGAGGAGAAATCATCGCATTAAATAAACCTAATGGTTTCCATCTTATAAAAGTTTGGCCTTCCAGAGGTTCCATTTTTGCTCCAAGCTTATATGTCCACTCACCTGTTAAATCGATCTTTTCTTCTCCAACAACTAAATCATAAGGTTTATCTAAAACAAATCCTCCATTACCGATATTACTTATAACTCTTACAACTATAATATTTTTGCCTTCCTTCAGTAAACCAGAAGGAATTTCGTATCTTCTGGGTGGATATTGATATCCTGTTGTGCCGACAAAAACACCATTAATAAAGGCAGAATCGGCATCTACTATTCTTCCGAGGAGTAGCTTTGCCTTATTGCCGGCAACAGACGCAGGTATATTTATTTCTTTTCTAAACCAGACAACTCCATTTACAGAACCAAGTTGAGTATTAACCCAGTAACCCGGAATTTTCATTGTGTTCCAGTCGGAGATATCTAAAGTCGGATTATACCAGATTTCTTCTGGGTTTTCATAACCTTTATCTTTTTTCCTCAGTAGATTATACCAGGCCGACATTCTTTCTTTGTCACTGTTTATAATTTGAGAAATAAGAGTGCTGTCCTTAAATTTTTGCGCTTCTTCATAAAGTTCAGGAAATGCTTTTAAAGATTCCTCGCTTATCCATGCTTCAACTGGAGACCCCCCGAGACTCGCATTTATTAAACCTATTGGGGTATGATATTTTTCATACAACTCTTTTGCAAAAAAATAAGCTACTGCGGAGAATCCGAGTATGTTTTCCGGATTTGTTTTCTGCCAATTACCATACTCTAAATCCTTTTGAGGTGTGTTAAAATTATATTTCTTTGGTACGGTAAAATACCTAATATAAATATTTTCCGAGTTTACAATTTCGGATTCATAAAGAGGACTGACCCTCTTCATGGATATTTCCATGTTCGATTGACCGGAACATATCCAGACATCACCGATAAGAATATCTTTTATAATTATATTATTGCTTCCGTTAATTTTCATATTAAATGGACCACCGGCTTTCATGGGAGAAAGAGTAATTGCCCATTTACCGCATTTGCCGGTTGTCGTATTATATTTTTTTCCTTTAAAGTTTATTGCTATTTTTTCGTCAGGCAGAGCCCAACCCCAGATTTTTACTTTAGCGTTTCTTTGTAACACCATACCGTCGCTTATCAATCCCGGAAGTCTAACTTCACAAAAAGCAGTTTGAGTAAGTAGAAATACATAAAAACATAATACCGACTTAAATATCTTTACACTCGACTTCATAAATAATACTCCTTTCTTTTCTTATCGGTTAAAATTTAACTTTTTCTTAAGCTATATTAATATTATAAAACAAATTCCTGAAAAATTCAACCTAAAACAGGTTTTTTATCTCCAATTATTTCCCATTCTTCTATGTCTCCTTCAACTACCCTGAATAGCGGATGAGGTTCGAATTTTGTTTTTTGAGTTAACTCTTTATATCTCACGATGTCTCTCATTTTTAGTTTTTTGAGCAAATGATTTCTCTCATAAATCAATTGTCCTCGCTTTACTGGCAATTCAGCCGGTTTGAAGTTCCATCTTATTTTATCGTAGGCGAAATTATATCCCCTTTTAACCGATTCCTGATAAACAGTTACCAGGTATTGGTTAATACAGTCAAGCGGGTTTTCAGTTTTCTTAAACCGGTTAAGCTGCGGGTGATTCTTATATCCCTGTGTTTTTCCTTCAAGAACCTTTTTCGCCAGAAGTGACTCTCTCCAGAGTGCAAGAAGTCCCTTTTTGTCCAGATACTTCGGATGTAATGACCAGATTCTCATTTTTTTTAAGCTTTCGAAACCGTTACCATTATATTCCTGCTGCTTCTTGGCCCGTCAAACTCGCAGAAGAAGATATTCTGCCAGGTAGATAGTCCGAGCTTGCCGTTAATTATGGGAATGGTTTCGCCTGGTCCGACAATACCGGCTTTTAAGTGAGCGTCTGCATTCCCATCCTGGACATCATGTTTCCAGATCCCTTTAGGAATTAACTTTCTTAGTAAGTCAACAACGTCCTGCTGAACGCTATCATCCCAATTCTCCTGAATCATTATAGCAGAAGTCGCTCCTTGAGCATAGACGTTGACAAATCCCGATTTTACGGCAGATTCCTTAACGCACTCCGCTATCTGCGGGGTAATATCATATAACCCTTCTCTATTTGTTGTAGTTATGTTTATAGTTTTCTGCATCTATATTCCAATTACTTGATATTTTTATGCCCGTCGAGAGGGACTTTCATCCATAGATTATAATTATCCTTGGGTAAAAGTTCCAATTTATTCATGTCATATTCTCCTCGATTGTGGTTATACTTATCGTAAAAGCCATTTTCGAATTCATAAACCTTACCGCTTAGAGGATTATATAATCTCTCCTTTCCCAGAATTGCATCGCTCCACTTTTCCGAAAGGATATCTTCGGTTTTATTTCTTGCTTCCCATCCTTTCATTATTATATCCGAAGTTTCATTCAATGTTTTACCGGCTTTAAGGATGCCGGCATAGGTACTTGCCTGTTGCCTCAAACAATTATTAACATAGTTTTGGCTAACCCAGAAACTTTTAATTGAATTGGCGAGAGATTTTTCCAAATCTTTGAATTCCTTTTTGGGAGCGGTAATACCTGTAACAAGAAAACCATAACCTATACCTCCGCCTGGGTTTCCGGTAAAGGGAAGCATTGGTGCAACCGTTATCAAAAACAGACCTTCACCAAGTTTTCCATTCTTTGTGAATAAAGCCCTCAAAAGTTCCGTACTGCCTCCTGGGATTGGACACGGCTCAGATTTCTTTGAAATGACTTTGATATTTTCAAGCCTTGGGCACCCGGGCATAAATTGTTGGGCTACCTGGCTTTTTGCAATGATATGAAAATTCGAAAGGAACTCGCCCGGAGTCAGAGGATTAACCACCGGCATATCAATCCATCCAACCGGGTATCCCCCCATACTCATATACTGTTGGTCTATTTGTTTCTGCTGAACGTTCAAGTAAACCGGGCCGACTTCTCCAAAATAAAAAATCTGCCTTAAAGACTCGGAAGGATCCCGAATCAGAAAAGCAAAAGAACCGCATGTTCCGGCAGTGATTATTTTCCATCCTCCCGGCTTATTGATGGAAAAAAAACCTCCTTCGAATTTTTTCATTTTTAATTTATGAGTAGCACAAGCTGCAGGACAAGTCTGCAAAAGAATTCCTAGAATGAAAAGCAAAGCCGATATTCTTATTAACCGAATTTTTCTCATTTTTTCCCTCCTTTAAAAACTTTTATAGTAATATGTGATTTTGTATGCTTGCTCCAGTCTTCTATTCTAATCAACAATTTTATATTTACCTCTTATAATTTTAGCGTTTGGCGGATTATACTGAATTCGTATTGTTTTCGTAGTTTTCCCAAACCGAACAAGGCTTGTTGTTTTTCTGCTTCTCTGCAATTTTACCATTGAAGAGTGAATCTTTGGGGGTATATTTTTATCTTCTTTATTATTCTTTATTACATAAATTTTCCTGATAGATTTTTTCCAACCGAGACCGAAGAAATGAAAAACGAATTCTTCCTCGTCTCCGATTTCCATATAGCTCTTTAAGACTTCTTTCTTAAACTTAATTTTGACTTTATATTTCTTTGAATGTTTTTTCAGGCGGTTAACCATAAATTCAAGAGAAATCTTACCCAGAGCATCTTCTTTATAACTTCCTCCAATGTCCGAATGTACCCCGGGGAACCATACTTCTTCAACTACACCGGGTTTATTATTCATAAGTGTCGGCACGTAGGCATTTCTCGTTTCGTCCATACAAACGCAATGGACAGCTTTTTTTACGTTTTTTGCGATATGCATATCCTTAAATAAATTCCATCTTGCGAATGGTATTCCCAGAATGTTTATAGGTATCCCGAAAGCACCCACTGTATCCCATACACCTAAAAATTCAATATCAATTTTGTGCTTTTTACCGCTGGAAATATAACGTACGAATCTGTCTTCAATATTTCTTGTTGTTCTATTTGCAACCGTTTGCCAGATGACTTTAATCTTTTCCGGAATACCTTCTTTGTAAAGTTGATTGGCCAGCATTCTGGCGCTTGCTGCTCCTCTGCTAAAGCCAAAAATATGGATTCTATCTCCCGGATGGTATTCTCTTGCAATTGTCGCATAGGCTTCATCTCTTATTCTTTTTTCGTCTCTTCCTGTTCCTCCGCATATATAATTACCCCAAAAATTGTAATCATCGTCATTGCCGATGCCTCTGAAATATCTTGATATCTGAGTCTCGGAATCTTCTTCCAGGGAACCGTAAAGCTTAAAAACATTTGTAACAAGCCCACTTCCCTGTTTTCCATTTTCATCGTTCCATGTGCCGTCCATAAATATGAAGACATTTCTTTCTTTGGTTTTAGCTTTAAAATCTTTTTTGTATTCCTTTTCTATCCTCACTCTCTGTCTCCTTTTATTTAAAAATATTCTCTGAATTTTGATGAGTTGTTTTTATTTTAAGCAATAATCAAAGTCGTGTCAAGTCACATAAATTACCTTTTAAAAACACATAGATTAAGAGTGGGTGTGGTATGGCTTTGTGTTCTTTGTGGTTCAAAAAAATGCTTGCAGGGAAATAAGAAAATGTGTTGACAATATTTAATCATAAATTATAATCAAGTAAATGAAAAGCATAGGTTTTACAGGTGTAATTGTAAATAAAATTTTTGGATTCGGTAAAGAAAGAGAACAACCTCAAGAAATCTGTATAGATGTCTCATTAGAAACTGATTTTAAAACTGTTGCAGAAGAAGATGATCCATCGTTTGGAGTCGATTTTAGAACTATTTATACATTAATAAGAACCGGTTTAGAAGGAGAGATTTACACTCTTGAAAAGGCGGCACTTTCAATTTGGGAACAAATAAAGAGTCTTGACAATGTCGGTAAAGTCAAAGTCACGGTTAAAAAAAACAATCCTCCTTTTCAAGATAAGGTAAAAGAATCCTGGGTTACAATAGAAGAATAAAAAAATGACAAAAGCATATCTTTCTCTTGGATCTAATAGGGGGAATAAGGAAGCAAATCTACTGAAAACATATATACAGATTTCCAAAATGGGAGAGGTTAAGGGTTCGCATATATACAGGACTGAACCCTGGGGTAGGGATGACATTCCGGAATTTTTAAATGCATGTGTTTACATAGAAACTGAATTAGCCTTAAAAAATCTTTTTCAAGCATTGCTTTCCATTGAGGAGAAAATGGGAAGAAAAAGAAAAGAAAAATGGGGGGAAAGAATTATCGATGTTGATTTGCTACTCTCGGAGCAGCTAATATTTTCTAGTCCTGCGCTAAACGTCCCTCACCCATACCTTAGAATGCGGAATTTCTACCTTATACCACTTTGTGAAATAACAAAAGAGGAAAGGGATCCTCTAAGTGGAAAAAGAATTGAAACTCTTCTGGAGATTTGTCCAGATAAAAAGAAAGTATGGAAAACTGGGAATATATTGCGATTGAAGGCGTAATAGGCGTAGGAAAGACAACTCTGGCAAAGTTTCTTTCTCAAGAATACAATACAAAAACAATACTCGAAGACATAGATGGAAATCCTTTCCTTCCTCAGTTTTACGAAGATCCTGAGAGATACGCTTTCCCCACTCAAATTTTCTTTTTGCTTTCCCGATACAACGAACTCAGAAATCTGACTAACAGAGATCTTTTTACAAGAAGGATAATTTCCGATTATACTTTTGATAAGGATAGGATATTCGCTTTGATTAATCTTGAGGAGAGAGAAAAAGGTTTATATGAAAAAATTTACAATCTTCTCGATAAAGATATTATAAAACCGAATCTTGTAATATACCTTCAGGCAAGCCTCGATACCTTAATGGAAAGAATAAAAAATAGAGGAAGGAGTTATGAAAGAAGGATAAAAGAAGATTATATTAAACTTCTTATAAGTTCTTACAACGAATATTTTTTCCATTTTCAAAAAAGCCCTGTATTAATTTTGAATTCTAATGAATTTGATTTTCTAAATGAACCCTCCCATCTGCAATTGCTAAAAAAAGAAATTGCTTCGATTGAAAGCGGAACAAACTATTTATCTGTCGTCCAATGAGAGTTTTCAGAACTATAAAAGAACAGCAGAATTATTCTTTAAATGAGAAATGCCAAAACACTAGAATAGCTTTGGTCCCCACGATGGGTTTCTTGCATGAAGGTCATTTGAGTCTTATAGACAAGGCAAAAGAACATGCGGATAAAGTAATAGCATCTATTTTCGTTAATCCGACTCAATTTGGAGAAGGGGAAGATTATGAGGATTATCCCAGAGACGAAAAAAAGGATTTGAAACTTCTTAAAGAAAAAAATGTCGATTGTGTTTTTATCCCCGAATTAAACGAAATGTATCCGGAAGGTTTTAAAACTTTCTGTGAAGTTGGTAAGCTTTCAAAAGAATACTGTGGAAGAAGTAGGCCAACTCATTTTCGTGGAGTTGTTACTGTGGTTTTAAAACTGTTCAATATAGTGCAACCGGATGTGGCTGTTTTCGGGGGAAAAGATTATCAACAATACATCATAATAAAAACAATGGCTAAAGATCTAAATTTACCGATAGAAATTATTCCCTCTCCAATTATAAGAGAAAAAGACGGACTGGCGGTTAGCTCAAGAAATTTTTATCTGAAAAGGGAAGAGAGAAAGGAAGCTACGATTATTTATGAATCTCTAATTATGGCAAGAGAAATGGTTGAGAAAGGCAAAAAAGAAGCAGGCTTATTAAAGAAGAAAATGATTGATTTAATAAAAGCAAAAAAACATACACGCATAGACTACATTGAATTTGTAAATCCCCAGACCCTTGAAAAAGTAGAAAAAGTAGAAAGACCAACGAAAGTTTTAATCGCAGTATGGATAGGCAAGGCGAGACTAATCGATAATATGGAAATAAGATCATAGCGGCGAAGCCGCTAAAATGCAAAAATCAAATATCAAAATGAAAAAATACAAATCAAAGTTTAAAAATGAAGAAAAAAGAAAGAACCAATGTCATAAAAAATGCAATCAGTTTTCAATTCTTGCGGTTAGGGAGAATTACAATTTTGCATTTTGATCTGTCATTTTGCTTTTTAATTTTTGATATTTAATTTCCTGTATGGCTACTTTAGAAAGGAAAATTCATAGGGGATTAAAAATATTTCTAATACTTGTTATTCTAACAATGTTAGCTCTTTTAGTTTTCTCTGACCCTGAAAAGAAATTTAGCTTTAATATTATTCAAAAGATTTCATATGCTTTCAAACAAATGAACCCCATTTACCTTTTATTTTCTTTTATCTTCTGGATGATTCATGTTCTGCTCGATTCTTTTCGTATCTCTCTTTTATGCCAGGGAGTTACGGGTAAATGGGGCAGCATGAGAACCTCTGCCGAAGTCATTTTAACCGGCGCTTTTTTGGCCGCGGTTACACCTTTTCAAACAGGAGGACTTCCCGTACAGCTATATTTGTTAAAAAGAGAGGGTATTTCCTACGGAAAAGGAACGCTTATTATACTTCTCCGGGCTATCTTTTACTCTATAATGATGCTTATATTGTTACCTTTTCTTTTTCCTATTCTCACGGAACAATACGACGCGACCTCAATAAGAATATTATCTAAATACAGTCTTATCGTTTATCCTATTATAGTTATAATTATAACATTTGCCCTTATAAAACCAAATATTATTAAGCGTTTCTTATATAAATTAACCCTATTGTTGGGAAAGAGAAAAAGAAAAGCAACAAAATTAATCGATAGAGTGTTTAAAGAAATAGAAGAAATGAAAGATGGATTCTGGCATTTTGTAAGGCAAAAAAAATGGCACTCAGTGGCAAGTTTTTTTCTGACCTTTATAGCTTATGTCCCATATTTTTTTATTGCTCCTTTACTACTTAAGGGAATGGGTATAGACGGCTCTTTCATAAGAATTGCTTTTCTTCAATTTGTAGTTATATTGTTTACGTTCTTTTCTCCGACCCCCGGAGCTACAGGTGTCTCCGAAGGAGTATTTGCAATTATGTTTCTTGGAATAGTGGGGAAGGGTTTACTTGGAGTGTTTACCATATTATGGAGGTTTTTTACCTTCCATTTGACAGCACTTGTTGGCGGAATTATGACTTTAGATATTTTAAAATTAGGAGATATGGAAATAGATGGAGAATGAACTTAGCAAACAAAGACTCTGGAAGGGAATAAGATTGTTCCTTTTCTTGTCGCTCGCGACCGCTGCAGTTGTATTATTTTTTACAATAAGTGAAGATACAATAGAACAGTTAAAAAAAATATCACCTTTATTCTTAGCGTTAACCCTTTTATCCACAGCCTTGAGATTCTTCTTTGATATATGGCGACTCAGATATATTATTGAAGCCATGGGTAAAAAACTATCCTGGAGAGGGGCTTTTCACTTCACGATGGGAGGATTACCTCTGGGAGCCATCACTCCTGGGCAGGTCGGAGGAATACCTTTCCAACTTTATGTGTGTAAAAAAGAAAACATATTGGTTCCGGAAGGGAGTGCAGCGATTTTTACAAGAGGGCTTCTCTCTGCAATGGTCCTGCCACTGCTTCTTATTCCTATATGGTATTACAGACAATTCTTAACTTCAGGAATAATGAGCGCAATTCTTAAATACCTGGTAATATTCTATGGAATAATTGCTATAATTTTCTTCGTCTTATTAACTCAAACATCCTTATTAAAGAAGATATTCAGACGTAAGGCAAAAGGGATTTTAATGTTCAGAGAAGTCTTCACCAACAAATTTATGCAAAGAAAAATGGTTTTTCTTAAAGCATACATAACTACTTTTCTTTCACTAACCTTTTATTTTCTGACTGCACCTCTTCTAATAAGAGGTCTTGGCATCGAGGCTCCTTTCTTTGAAGCGATGATTCTACAAGTTATATTGACATACGCTGTAAATTTCATGCCCACACCCGGAGCGACTGGACTTGCCGAAGGAGGAGCGGCCGCGGTTTTTCAACACCTGATGCCAAAGTCTGTTTTGGGTGTTTATATTATGTCATGGAGATTTTTTACCGGTTATCTGGGAATAATAGTGGGAATTCTCGCAATCTCAGAGTTTATAACTGAAAAAAGAAGATAAATATAAAAAAGTCAGAAGCCGGAAGCACCCTTCCACACCTAAAGACTTTTTGATACTATTGGATGTGTTTAATGCGAAAGGCTAACAGCGAGAAGCTGACTGCTTTTTAAAACTTGACTTAGATTAAATCTCTTTTATATTAATATCATGAAAAAATTGTTATTATTAATAGACGGATCATCCCTAGCGTACCGTGCTTATTACGCTTTTATTAAAAATCCTTTAAAAACGTCCAAGGGTGAGCCCACTTCAGCAATTTTTGGTTTTGCCAGGAGTTTAAGGAAACTCTCTCTGGAGCTTAACCCAGACTACGCAGCGGTTTGTTTCGATCTTCCCGGACCGACTTTCCGAAAAGAAAAATTTGCAGATTATAAAGCGAAGAGAAAGGAAACTCCTGAAGAACTTGTTGCGCAACTTCCGCATATAAACAATTTGTGTGAATCGGCAGGATTTTCTGTCATAAATAAGGAAGGGTACGAAGCAGACGATATAATTGCTACCCTTGCGGGAGAAGCCGAAAAAGAAAACGTAGAAACGGTAATTTTTACTCTGGACAAGGATTTAATGCAGATTGTTTCGGATAACGTAAAAGTGTTAAACATGCAAAGTTCCGGAGTAGAATGGTACGATAAAGCTAAAGTTGAAGAAAAATTCGGAATCCCTCCCGATAAAATAAACGATTTTCTCGCTCTCGCGGGAGATGCATCGGACAATATACCAGGGATAAAGGGAATAGGGAAGAAAACGGCGGCAAAACTATTAAAAAGATTTAATTCTATTGAGAATATATTTTCGAATATAGACCAGATTAAGAATACCAGTATTAAAAATAAGCTTATAGGTAAGGAAAAAGAAGCGGAATGGTGGAAAGAATTAACCCGTCTGGAAAAAAATGTACCTATCGAAGAAGAACTAACTGATCTTAAGTATAAAGGTGTTGATCCCAAAAGCTTAAAAAATTTGCTAAAGCATTTCGAATTTTATTCACTCATAGAAGAATGGCTTGGAAAAGAAGAAAAATCTCAGAATTTCAATAAAGTCAATTCAATTGAGGTGCAGGAAGGGCAAACATTATGTATATATCAAGATGAAGATAAATCTTTTGTTTCTGTAGAAAAAGACGTTGAAGTTATCGAAAAAGATAGAATCAGGTTAAGGCTTACTGACTTTGAAAAAAATTCCCTTGTTTTAGAAGATGCAAAGAAATTTGCGCATTTAATCGGCTTTTATCCTAAGAACAAAATTTTTGATCTTTCTATTATGCATTATTTGCTTTACCCGAACAGAAAAAACCATTCTCTTCAGAAAATACTTCTGGAGGAGGGAATTACTTCGGGAGGACCTGAATCATTATC
>Ga0307438_1000376_pt1 | contig 35705 bp, 27 predicted proteins | sample SalMarWE160110MG_FD_202144 | JGI IMG/M metagenome (GOLD analysis project Ga0307438, IMG submission 202144) | Salt marsh sediment microbial communities from the Plum Island Ecosystem LTER, Massachusetts, United States - WE1603-110 | ecosystem: Environmental > Aquatic > Marine > Intertidal zone >... | reverse complement strand
GTGCCCGGGCACAGGGACTTCATCGAGAACATGCTGGCGGGTGTGGGCGGCATTGACGCGGCCCTCTTCGTCGTCGCCGCCGACGAAGGGGTGATGCCCCAGACCAGGGAGCACCTGGCTATCCTCGACCTGCTGGGGGTCAGTACAGGGGTCGTTGCCCTGACCAAGGTGGATCTGGCCGAAAGCGAAGACGAAAGTGAAGGGTGGGTTGAGTTAGTCGCCGCCGACGTGTCCGAGACACTGGAAGGGACGGCGCTGGAAGGCGCGCCTATCATCCCCGTCTCCGCCCGCACCGGGCAGGGCCTGGACGAACTGCTGGCCACGTTGCAGGAAATGCTCGCCCAGGTCGAACCCCGCCCCGACCGGGGGCGGCCCCGGTTGCCGATAGACCGCGTCTTCACCATCAGCGGCTTCGGCACCGTCGTCACCGGCACCCTCAGCGATGGCTGCTTCGAGGTGGGACAAGAAGTCGAGGTGCTGCCCCGGGGGTTGAAGGCCCGCGTGCGCGGCTTACAGACCCACAAGCAGAAGGTCGAACGGGCGGTGCCGGGCAGCCGCGTCGCGATGAACCTCAGCGGCGTCAGCAAAGCCGACCTCAAGCGCGGCGACGTCGTCACCACCCCCGGCTGGCTGCGGCCCACAGTGCTGGTGGACGTGCAGTTACGCTATCTGCCCGACACCCTTCGGCTAGGCTCAGGGCAGGCGCAGCGCCCGTTGCGCCACAATACCCAACTCAAGTTCTTCTCCGGCGCGGCCGAGACGCTGGCGCGCGTGCGGCTCCTGGGCCAGGACAGACTGCCGCCGGGGCAATCCGGCTGGGCACAATTGCGACTCCAGGAGCCGGTACCGCTGGTCAGAGGGGATCGCTTCATTGTCCGCGTCCCCTCGCCCCCCGCGACCGTGGGCGGGGGCATCGTCGTGGACCCTCATCCAGGCCGCAAGCACCGCCGCTTCCGCCCCGAGGTGGTGGCCCGCCTGGAGACGTTAGCCCAGGGCAGCCCGGCCGAGATATTGCTGCAAGCCCTCGAACGTCGTGGCCCTACCTCCATCTGTGACCTGCTCTCCGCCAGTGGCCTGGACGACGCCGGCCCGGAAGCACTGAGCCAACTGCTGGACGAAGGCCAAGCCATCCTCCTCGGCACAGAGGCTAGTATCCAGCATCCAGCATCCAGCATCCAGTTACTTGCCGCCCGCGCCTGGTGGTCCGCCCTGACCGACCGCATCTCCCGCGAACTCTCCACCTATCATCAGGAGTTTCCATTGCGCGCAGGAATGGGCCGCGAGGCCCTGCGCAGCGGACTTCGGCTGGAGGCGAAGGTCTTCAACGCGGTAATAGCCCGTGCCGCTGCCGAGGGGTTAATCGCAGATGAAGGGGCTACCGTCCGGCTCTCATCCCACACTATCCGCCTCAACCCTGAGCAGCAGCAGCAGACAGACGCGCTCCTGGCCCGCTTCCACCGCCAGCCCTACACCACTCCCTCGGTCAAGGACAGCGTCGCCGCAGTGGGGGAGGAGGTGCTGAGCATGCTGATAGACCGGGGGGACCTGGTGCAAGTCTCGCCGGAGGTGCTGTTCCTGCCCGAGACCTACGAGGAGATGGTGGCTCGCATCCGCGCGCACATCGAGCAGGAAGGAAGCATCACCCTGGCCCAGGTACGCGACATGTTTGGGACCAGCCGCAAGTACGCGCAGGGGCTGCTGGAGCACCTGGACGAGATGGGGGTGACGAAGCGGGTGGGGGATAAGCGGGTGCTGCGATAGGAAGCCACGATGCGCAAAACGTGAAACGTAAGGCGCAAAAATCACGTTTCACGTTTCTTCCACCTCTTCAGCCTCTCAATGATCTCCCGCTCGTAGCCGTGCCCTTTGGGCCGGAACCACCCGCCTTCGACCCCCTCCGGCAGATAGCGCTGCTCCACCCACCCATCAGGGTAGGCGTGGGGATACTTGTACCCATTCGACTGGCTCAGGGCAGGCCCCTCGTGTTCGCCCAGCGTGCGCTTGTAGTGCTCGCGCAGCGCGCCGTGGAAGACATCGCTCTTGTCGCGCAGGTAGACCGGCACTCGCCCGGCCCCGTGCTCCTCGATCTCCGCCAACGCCCCCCAGTAGGCCCCCACCGCGTTGGACTTGGGAGCGGTGGCCAGGTAGAGCGTCGCCAGCGCCAGGTGATACTGCCCCTCCGGCATCCCCACCCATTCGAAGGCCTGAGCGCAACTGTTGACGACCACGACCCCATTGGGATCGGCCAGCCCGATGTCCTCCGCCGCCAGGATATACAGCCGGCGCAGGATGAAGCGGGGGTCCTCGCCGGCGGCGACCATCTTGGCCAGCCAGTAAAGTGCCGCGTCGGGGTCGCTGCCTCGCACCGACTTGATAAAGGCGGAGACGGTATCGTAATGCGCATCGCCCGTTTTGTCGTAGCGCAGCGCGCGCCGCTGGATCGAGTCCTCGGCCACAGCCAGTGTGACGTGGATGACGCCGTCGTCGTCGGGTGGCGTGCTCTCCACGGCCAACTCCAGCGCATTGAGCGCGGCCCGGGCATCGCCGCCAGCGATGCGCACCAGGTGGGCCAGCGCCTCGTCGTCGAGTTGGACGTCACGAGCACCATAGCCACGCTCGGAGTCGGCCAGGGCACGGCGCAGGATCGTCACCACATCGTCGTCGGCGAGCGGCTTGAACTGGAAGACGCGGGAGCGGGAGACCAGGGGCGCGATGACCTCGAAGTAGGGGTTCTCGGTCGTCGCGCCGATGAGCACGACGGTGCCGTCCTCGACGTGGGGCAACAATGCGTCCTGCTGAGCCCGGTTCCAACGGTGGATCTCGTCCACGAGCAGGGTCGTGCGCCGCCCGTACATCCCACGCCGTTCCTTGGCTCCCTTGATGATGCGCCGCAGGTCGGCCACACCCGCCAGCACGGCGCTGATAGTCTCGAAGTGGCTGGCGGTTGTATTGGCGACGATCATCGCCAGCGTCGTCTTGCCGGTACCTGGCGGTCCCCAGAAGATCAGCGAGGAGAACAACCGGTCGGCCTCAATAGCGCGGCGCAGCAGCCGCCCCGGGCCGACGATGTGCTCCTGGCCGACGAACTCGTCCAGAGTGCGGGGGCGCATACGCGCCGCCAGTGGCGCTTCGCGGCGGATTTGCTCTTGCCGGCTATGCTCAAACAGGTTCATCAGGGAACAAGAAAGGTGTATGTCTCCGCCAGGCGGGCCGCCAGCGGCGCGAGAATCTGTGGGAAGAGTCCAACCCAAACGCAAGCCATGATTGCCACAGCCACGACCGCCGCCGTCAGCCAACCCTCAGAGGTGGACTGGGGATTCCCGCCACCCTCAGGTGAACGGGGGCGCACCAGGAGAACAGATAATGCTCGCCACACGCCGACCACCACGCCCAATCCCGCCAGGAAGAGGAGCAACGCGGAGTCTGGGCTGGCTGGCGCCAGTGCGCGATAGAGAGCCCAGCGCCAGACGAAGCCGGCGCTGACCGGCAACCCCGCTACCGAAAGCCCGCCGAAGATCAGCGCCGCTGTGCTCCACGGCGCTTTCCAGCCCAACCCGCGCAGCGCGTCGAAACTGTCGTCGTCGCCGCTGCGCGCCCGCAGACCACTCAGGCCAATCGCCATGAGTGCCAGGCCGAAGGGGCGCACCAACAGCGATAGGAGGGCCAGCGTCAACCCCAGTCTGCTGTGCATCCCCAGAGCGATGAGCGCGCCGCCGCTATCTACCAACGCGCCGTACCCCATCACCGGCCCCAGGCGACGCTGAGCCGGCGCCAGTAATCCTCCCACGACGACCATCACCAGTCCCGCGGTGGAGAAGAGGGAACCAAAGTGGGGATGGGTGCTGAGCCAGGGGTAGGTCTCCAGAAAGTCTAGCAACAGAAACCAGACCGCCCCGTTGCCGACGGTGAGGACAAAGGTGCCCACCAGTGGCACGCTGTCGCTGGCGACGGCCGGCACCCAGGTGTGGAAAGGCACGACACCCAGCAGCAATGCAAATGAGATGGCTAACAGGGTAGCGGACATACTGAGCAAACCTATCTCGTCCGGCATCAGCGCGTACCGCTCCAACAGCCAGTTGGTGACCAACACACCAGGTAGGGCCAAGGTGGTGAACGTCAGGTAGCGCAGCCCTCCCCGAGTGGGCGGCTGCCCCTCGGCCTGCAACGCAAACACAGAGAGGGCGGCGGCAATTTCAACGAGCAGGGCAGCGTAGATGAGAGGCCGGATCAGCAGCGCCCCGCTCAGCAGACTGAGAAGGCCCAGGCCCATCGGAAAGAGCAGCGAATGTGGTGCAGAGCGCCACGCCAGGCAAAAGAGGCCAGCGGCCGTGAAGAATAGATACGCCATCGCCATCCGGTCGGCCTGCTCCAGAACCAACTCGCGTCCGAGGAAGGTCACTGTCTCGCCCATAGCGATCTGGCGTTCTTCCCCCCAAAATAAAAAAGGCTGCACCGGCTGATCCAGCGGCAGCGTGACGACCGCGATACCCAACGCCAACGCCGTGCCAACGGCCAGCAACGCCGAGAGGGACGCCCAGCGGAGCAGGATGTACACGACACCCGCCATCACTAGCGGGAGGATCAGCAACAAGAGTGGGCCTGCAATCACGGCGTCTTCCCCTCACTGCCAGCGGTAACCTGGGCAACCCTCAAATGGGCCGTCGCCAATGCGATGAGAAAACTGACGGCACCGAGCAACCCGGCCACGGCCAGGCTTGGCTCCAGAGCAACGTAGAAAAGATCGAAACCCGATAGAAAGGTCAGCAGCCCCAACCCCACCTGCATCGGCGCTTCGCTCAGTCCGATCAGCAGCAATCCAAGGCCGGCCAACAGGTAACAGGCCAGCGTGATGTCGCCTGGGACTTCGGGCAAGGGGATGCGCAGCGCGGCCATGTATGCCGCCACCGAAACCGATATCCCGGCCAGCAGGCAAAACGACGCCCTGGCAGAGATAATCCAGCGACGCCGGCGCCGCGACGGCGCTGTGCCCTCAGCAGCCGAGGCCTGCTCAAGCACACTGGCTCGCCGCTCAGTCAGGTAGAACACCATACAGATCATCCACCCAATCAACCCCTTGACAGCCGCCACCTCCGGCCGGATCAGCCGGGTCAATAGCAGCACCACAAAAAAGTACTGCAAAATGAGAACAGTCACGTTCAGCCGCCAATCCCGGCTGACGACCAGGAGCCCGGCTGTGATCAGTATGCCAGCCACAGCGGGCACCGCGGCCAGGAATGACACGCGCGCCAGGAGGTCTGCCAGTGTCGGCATTACTTACCACCCCAAACCAGCAGGAGAAGGAGGAACAGCAACCACGACCATAGCAACGCCCCCGCGCCTCCTACCACTTCGTCGGCCGCCCGGAGCATGCACAGCCCCCGACCCAATGCCCCTGCCACCGCACTGTAGAGCCATTCCAGGCGCAACAGGTCGTGGGCCGCACTGAGGAACAGTTCGATCTTCGGGCGCAGGTTCCCCTCCTGCCAGGCAAGAACTCCCCCGCCGACGAGCGAGACTGTCCACAACAGCCAACCCCTCAGGCCCGGCATCACGAACAGTCGGCCCAGAGAGGGATTCTGGACACCGCCGATGAGGAGCGGTGGGTGCAAGCCAGCCACAATCAGCAGCAACGCTGGCAGCCCCAACCCAACCCCACGCGCTACGGACTTAACCCCCTGGCCTCCCTCCCTACGAGGGAAGGGGGAGGAAGGTGACAGTAACAGCCAACGCACCAGCGACGGGACTAAAAACAGATGCCCAACGAAAAAAGCGCCCCCCAGCCCCAGGCTGCCTCCATCCGCGAGTCCCCCCATCAGGACCGCCTCTACCACAAACCCCAACGTGAGGGGCACTCCCACCAGTGCCAGCGCTCCCACCAGCGGGGGAATGTTCCACCATAACACCTCTCGCTGCAGGCTCTCGCTCATAAAGAGCACTGCTATCCCCAACGCCCAGGCCACGCCGCCAGCGACAATCACTGCTGCTGTGCTCTCCCCTGCCAACCCAGCGGCCAGCAGCACCGCTCCGCTCACCCCCATCCCGATCCACGGCAACATGCGGCGGGGCGACTCGCAAGACCAGGCCAGAAAGCCCCCCACGGCCAAGGTAACCGCTGCCACGATCGGCACCCACGTGCTGCCAGGAACAGAGCCGCCATTTACCTGGGCAAGCCGGAGCCACAGTCCCCAGCCAACGATGGGGCCCAGCAGGAGCGGGGCGGCGAGAGATGGGGCAGCATCCAGGTCGTCGGGAGTGGATAGGTGAAGCGGGTACACCCACAACCGCAGGATGCCAGCCACTGCCCACAGCGTCAGTGGCGTGCCGCTGAGAGCCATCAGCGACCACAACTCGCTGCCTGCCTCACCGTTGGACAACAACGCCCCGCTCCACAGGACCAGCGTCGCCAGACAGCCGAAGACCAGGCCGCGAATAGCCGTCCGCCCTGAGCCCCCGGCTGCGATGTGCCCTGCGGCGTGTAGCAAATCATATATGGCCCAACTGATAATCATAGTGAGAAGATTGGCTGCCCACAAGACAACGAGGCCCACAGAGAGCAAAGCCAGCAACGTGGCCACGAGCCGGGGACGCGGCCCCTCTGTTGTACGGCCGAGTTCTACCAGGAGCGCGCTGCAAGTTATCAGCGCCAGTACCAAAGCCAACGGTTGCATAACGACGTCAGTCTGCAGCGTCAGCGCGGCACCGAACAGCAGGGAAGGCTGCCACAAAGAGGGGACGACCGTCACCGGTCCCATCCACGTAAACGTCAGGATCAGGATGGTGGTGAGGCCAGCCGCCGTCAGGGCAATGTGGTGTGTATAGGGGCGAATACGGGGCACGAGGGATAATCCAAGCACCCCAACTGTGCCCAGCAGTGGCAGGATGATCGTGAGAACAGGAAGCAACAGTGGCATTGGACATCAACGTGCTGGCACACTCCCAGCACGCCTCGTTATTCTAACACACAAGGGGAGAGGCTGCAAACGGCGAGAAATCCTCTCCACACAGAGCGAGACCCCGAGTGCGTACCCGGGGCCTCGCTCCATGGTCTGGTGAGAGTGACTGCGACAGCAGGCCGCTACTTCTCCAGAAAATCCCTTAACCGGCGGGAGTGTGTAGGATGGCGAAGCCGGCTAAGCGCCTGGGCCTCTATCTGGCGCACTCGCTCACGGGTCACCCCCAGTTTTTTACCCACCTCCTCAAGGGTGTACGTTTCGCCATCCACCAGTCCGTAGCGCAGTTGCAGAATGCGCACTTCACGCGGCGGGAGATCCTGCAGAATACCTTGGAACAATTCCCGCAATATCCAAGAGGTCACCTCCTCGTCCGGAGCAGAGATGTCTTCATCTTCGATGAAATCACCCAGTTCGCTCTCCCCCTCGTCGTCAGTGGGCATTTCCAGCGAGAGAGGGCGGCGTGCTACTCTCAGCATCTCCTCCACTTTGCGCGTAGGGATTTCCAGCGCGGCGGCTAACTCCTCAGTGGTAGGCTCACGCCCCAACTCCTGTGTCAGCCAGTGAGAGGTTCGCAGCAGTTTATTGATCTGGTCGCCCATGTGGACCGGGACGCGGATGGTGCGGCTCTGATCAGCAATCGCACGCGTGACCGCCTGCCGGATCCACCAGGTTGCGTAAGTTGAGAATTTATTCCCCAACTTATAATTGAACTTGTTGGCGGCGCGTATAAGCCCGATGTTGCCCTCTTGGATCAGGTCGAGGAAGGGCACACCACGGCCAATGTACTTCTTGGCCACGCTGATCACCAGGCGAGAGTTGGCGCGGATAAGGTGCTCACGGGCAGCCAGACCATCTTGCACAATCTTCTCCATTTCGCCCTGTTCTCCAGGATTGAGACCATCCTGGTTCAATTCCTCCTGGGCAATCTGACCGGCTTCCATGCGCTTGGCCAGCATGACCTCCTCTTCAGCCGTGAGCAACGGCACCCTGCCAACCTCTTTGAGATAGAGGCCAATCGTATCATCTATCGCGATGGTGTCGAAGTACGCCTGCTGGTCGGCCGCCGCGTCAGCCCGATCAAGCCTCTCGGACACCCTCGCTTCTCGCTTTTCCATCTCTTCCGATGTGCCTACCCTGATGCCAGCCTCTAGCAAGGTAGCCAGGATATCCTCAAGTTCCTCCAGGTTCTCTTCGGCCTCAGGAAAAGCGACCAGGACATCATCGTACGTGACGAAGCCCTGCTCAGCCGCCTTGGCCAGCAGGTATTCCTCACGGCTCATCCCTTCTTCAATTTCTACCAGTTCGTTCTTTTGACCTAATTTCATCTCTCACTCAGTGATAAGGAGCACAGTGCTTGACATCTACAGGTCAGGCAATGTGCTCCCGCATGCAATCGGGTAGCAGCATACATGCTTCCGTCAATCGTTACTATACCACATTTCCAGGCCTCTTGTCAACCCCCCGATTGTGCTATTCAAGGTCTTACTCGTGCCACGTAGATGCCTCAGCGAGAACATTGATTATCAGGCCCCTGCATATTGACATCCCTCCATCTATCGGCTATACTTTTCTATACACAGCAGCCGACTTTAGTCCATCTCCCGTGTAATCTTGGGACACCAATTGATAGGACACAATCAACACAGGAGAAAGAAATATGACCATCAAACTAACCTGGCACGGACACGCTGCCTTCGCTCTGAACGTCGGGGGTGCACGAGTCCTGGTAGACCCGTTCCTCACCGACAACCCCTTTGCCCCCATATCAGCCGATGCAGTCGAGGCCGACTACATCCTGGTCACCCACGGCCACGGCGACCACATCGGCGACACGGTCACCATCGCCAAGCGCACCAGGGCCCTGGTCATCTCCAATTTCGAGATCTGCAACTGGCTCCAGGCCCAGGGCGTGCCCCACACCCACGCCCAGCACATCGGTGGCGGTTTCCAGCACCCCTTCGGCTATCTCAAACTGACCATCGCTCACCACGGCTCCAGCCTGCCCGATGGCTCCTGCGGCGGCAGCCCCTGTGGGCTGCTGCTGACCGCCGAGAACAGGAAAATCTACCTGGCCGGCGACACCGGCCTTTTCTACAGCATGCGCCTCATCGGCGAGGAAGGAATTGACCTGGCTGCCCTGCCCATCGGCGACAACTTCACCATGGGGCCGGACGATGCGCTGCGGGCAGTCAAGTTGATTGAGCCCCGGGTCGTCATCCCCATCCACTATAATACCTTTGACGTCATCGCGCAAGATCCACACGCCTGGGCCAGGCAAGTGCGGGCCGAAACATCTGCAGAGCCGGTCGTGCTCAGACCCGGCGAGAGTTACAGTTTGTAGCACAAGTACACAAGGATACAAGGACATCGAGACACCCCAAGCCCTTTGTGTACCTGTCTACTTACATAGGAGGATCGAGCAATGGACGCCCGTATCATCGCCCGAACAATCGAGATTCTGGAGACCGACCCTGACTTCTACGTGCCGATCAAGAAACTGTGGCTGATGTGCCAGGGGGAGGGACTGGGTCTCAACCTGGAACTGGACGACTTCCACCAGATGCTGATGGATGATGAGCGCTTCGAGTTCACACCTGGCATGGACCACACGGAGGGGATCGAGGATGACCTCGAGTTCGCCGCCGAGATGGAGCGGGAGATGGAAACGTTGGGCTTCTACAGCGGCCCGCGTGCCAAGTTGGTCTCCCGCGAGATGACAGCCGAGGATGTCTTTGCCGCCATGACCCGCAGCCTGGCGCGGATGAACGAGGCGCTCCAGGGTGCGTGGGACACACGCCCCGAGGGCGACCAGGAAACCGAAAACCTGCTCCTCGACATCCTCGCCGCCGGGCAGAAATTGGAGCGGGAAATCCAGGGACTCATTGAGCGGCAGGAGGAAAAGGACAAAAGGGGAGGCAGACGATGAAACACATTATCCGCTGGTACGATTACATCACGATCAACATCTACTGGCTGGGGCTGACGACGATGTCGCAGAGCAACGGCCTCATCGTGCCTCTGCTAGTGCAGAAATTCGTTGGCCCAGAGCAGCAAGGTGCCGCCTTTGGCCGCCTGCGCCTCTATACCCTGATGGTCGCCCTACTGGTCCAGGCGCTGATGGGCATGCTCTCGGACCGCAGCACCCTGCGCTGGGGGCGGCGACGCCCATTCATCCTGGTCGGCACGCTGCTAAACATGGCGTGTATGATTGCCATCGGAGCCTCCCCCGGCTACTGGTTCCTGTTCGGAGCAGTGGTGTTCTCGCAGATTGCCTCTAACATAGCCCACGGCGCAGAGCAAGGACTGATTCCCGACCTGGTGCCGGAAGATCGTCGTGGCCGCTTCTCCGGTGTGAAGTCCATCATGGAACTTCTGCCAGTCATCATCGTCGCCCTCACCGTTGGCAAACTGATCGCAGCCGGGCAGATGTGGGCCGGCATCCTGGTGGCAACCGGTATCCTGTTCTTGAGCATGGCCATCACCATGTTTGCCCGCGAAGAACCGCTGCGCGAACCTCCCGGCCCGCTCGATTGGCAACCATTCGGACGCCTCGTGGCGATGACGCTGGTCTTTATGGTCGTCATTCTGGGCCTGGGGGAGATTGTCAAGGGAATAAGCAAACTGCTAGACGGCACAAGTTCAGTGACCTATCTCATGATCGTGATGGGGATCACGGGACTGCTGGCGATGGCGGCCGCCGTCGTCGTGGGAGTGTGGGCCAGCGTACGCATCAGCATCGGCGGCGAAGGGACACGCCGTCACCCATCCTTCGCCTGGTGGGTGATCAACCGGCTGGCCTTCCTCGTTGGCACCACAAACCTCTCTGGTTTCGCGGTCTATTTCCTGCAAGCCCGGCTGGGGCTGGAGGGCGAGGCGGCCGCGGGCCCGGCCTCACAATTGATGATGGTGGTTGGCATTCTGATCCTGGTGTGCGCGCTGCCAAGCGGCTGGCTCGCCGACCGGATCGGACGCAAGCGGCTGGTGGCACTCAGTGGTATTGCAGCAGCAGTGGGTACACTGGTGCTCGTCCTGGCCCCCAATATGACCGTGATATACGTAGGCGGGTGCATCATTGGTGCCGCCACGGGGATGTTCTTCACCACCAACTGGGCGCTGGGAACAGACATGGTGCCCAAGGAGGAGGCCGGACGCTATCTAGGTATCTCCAACCTGGCCGGGGCAGGCGCGGGAGCAGTGGGAGGCTACATCGGGGGCCCCATAGCCGATTACTTCACCGTCCGCGTACCTCAATCACCAGGCCTGGGATACCTGCTGATCTTTGCCATCTACGCGGTACTCTTCCTCCTCTCTGCCATTGTCCTGTTTCGGGTACGGGAAGTATGGGAAAACGGACAAGAGTAAAAGTCTTCAATCCGAGAGCAACCGCATTGTATTTGTGGCGGCGTCGGGGTAATTGATATTGATACATGGATACATGTTATTGTGTATTGTAGCAGTAGTAGTAGGACAGGGGAAAGCGGGGAAAATGTGCACCCCGAGGCCGAACTGCCTTAGGTATGGGGGGGAGGTAACCGCGCGGCCGCAAATACAGGGGTTGTAGGCGAGACAAGTTATCCACAATTGGTTGTGGACAATGTGGGAGGGGGGAGCACGTATCCAGGGGGTGGATGGTCGCTTAGCCGTCCACATCTATATGTGAACTTATTGCTTTCCCCCGTGGGCAAGAGTTATCCCCAGACCGGCCTTGTTATCCACAGAAAACAGGGGGTTATCCACAGGCGAGGTGTTGGGAGAGCGGCATTGAGATTATGGTGCCCCCCAGATGTGGGGGGGTGTGGGGACACAGGGACCAGGGCTGGCGGATGTGGATATTGACGGGGGGTTGTGGAAAGTGAGGCGTCCAGGTCACTTGCCGTTGTTGTAGAGCCGCTGGCGCAGAGTGATGACCTGACGCCGGAGGTCTACGTCTTCCTCAATCAGGTCGGCGATACGCGCGCAGCCGTAGAGGACAGTGGTGTGATCACGTCCTCCCAATACTGCCCCGATCTGGGGCAGTGACGCTCCGGTCTCCTCCCGGATGAGATACATCGCGATCTGGCGCGGACGTGCGATGGCCCGGCTGCGGCTGTGTCCCTGGAGTGCGTTGACTTCAACGCTGAAGTGGTGGGCCACGGCCTCTACGATCTGATCCGGGGTCAGTTTGCTGCGTCGGGGGAGCAGGTTGCTCAGGGCTGTCTCGGTGATTTCTGGCGTGAGGGGTTGATGGGTGAGTTGGGACAGAGCCAGCACGCGGTTGAGCGCACCTTCGAGTTCGCGGATGTTGCTCTGTATCTGGCTGGCGATGAGGACGAGAATCTCGTCGGGGACCGATGCACCGCAGGTGGCAGATTTGGAGCGCAAGATGGCGATGCGTGTTTCTAGATCGGGCGGCTGAATGTCGGCGATCAATCCCCACTCGAAGCGGGAGCACAGCCGCTCCTCCAGCGTAACCATCGCCTTCGGTGCCCGGTCCGAAGAGATGACGATTTGCCTCGCTGCGCCATGGAGAGTGTTGAAGGTGTGGAAAAACTCCTCCTGGGTGCTTTCCTTGCCGGCGATGAACTGGACGTCGTCCACGAGCAGGACGTCGGCGGTGCGGTACTTTTCGCGGAAGGAGTCGGTGGTGTGGGAGCGAATAGCCTCGATGAGGTCGTTGGTGAACTCTTCGGACGAGACGTAAAGTATGCGCAGGCCCTGCGCCTGGCAGTTGTGCCCGATGGCGTGTAGGAGGTGCGTCTTGCCCAAGCCCACACCTCCGTATATAAAGAGCGGGTTGTAAGCATCGGCGGGATTCTCGGTCACGGCCATAGAGGCCGCGTGGGCCAGCCGGTTGCCTGGCCCCACTACGAAACTGTCGAAGGTATAGCGCGGATTCAGGTTCGCAGGAGCGAGGCGCGGTGACCGCGCCTCTACGACCGGTGTGGGCGGGTCAAGCAAGGGAACGTCGTCTTGCTGCTGGCCCTCCTCGCTCCACACAACAAACCTGACTTCGACGGTCCGGCCGGTCAGACGGGCGAGAGTTCGCTTGATGGTGGCGAGCAGCCGGTGCTCCAGCCAGTCCTTGGCATACCCATTCTTGACAGCGATGACAAAGGTGCCATCTTCGTACTTCAGCAACCTGGAGTCGCGCAACCAGGTGTCGAAGGTGGCTTGTGTCATCTGGAGTTGAAGTTCGCCGAGTGCGGCCGACCAGATGTGGTCAGGTTTCATTGTACATTATGTGGACAAAGGCTGATGGCAGCGAGAAGCGACGCGGGGTCGAAAAAGGGTTTCGCGTTCCGTGGGAGTGGCGGCCCTTTTGCGCTGCCGGCTGAAGCGGCTGATGGAGGCTGAGCCTTCCCTCGCGATGGTCAGTTAGATCCCGCCCAATGAAGTAGCGGGACTATTTTACCAAAAGAGCGGGCCTCTGGCAACCGTTTTCAGCCTAGCGAACTTAAAAGGGGCAGCGTTTTAAGGTAAATTATGGAGAGTGCCTGACCGACGAGCGAGGCGTCGTGTTTCCCCCTATCCCTTCGGTTTGCGGGAAGGACAACCCCAAGATATGGGGGGATGCATCTGGCATGGGGTTCCTGGGAGGCTGTGTGCTGCCCCCCCCGAACCGCGCTGCACACAGGTCAGAATTGGCTAACAGTGCCAAATCTGCTCCGGCGGTTCAAAATGCCAGCAGCAACACCAGGCCGACCAGCAAGCCGGTCACCCATCCGCCGACGACGTCTGAGACGAAATGGACCTGAAGCGCAACTCGGGCCGACCCAATCAACCCGGCCCACAGTATAAACATCGTCGTGCCCCAGGGAGGTAGGAGCGGAGCCAGCAGCACGACCAGGCAGGCAGAGCGACCAGCGTGACCGGAGGGGAAGGCGTGGCGGTCAAACTGCGTGTAGAAACCCAGCCCTTCGCCCGGCGGACGCTGGCGGCGGAAGAGCCATTTGAGCGCAGTGGTGGCCGCGCCGGCGACCAGCGTGCCGGTCAGCACGCGCCACTCAAAGTCGTGCCAGGCCGCATCTCCCCATACGAGCGCCACGGCCGCGGCGGCCAGCCAGAGTGGGCTGTCGCCGCTGTGAGCGGCGACGAGCGCCAGCAGGCGCGAGAAGTGCGCCTCACGTGGGAGGGCGAGACGCACTGAACATTGCTGGTCAAGGGTGATGAGCCGCTGTAGGGGCGCGGTAACCGCGCCTCTACGAGGCATTGGCGGCACGCGCCTCAAGTTCGGCGCGCACGATTTCCAATTGGAACGGTTTGTCCACGTCCATTCCCACCTCGGCGTAGGGGAAGGGGACCCCCCGTCCGCGCACGTTGAGTGCTTTGCTGCCACGGCGTTCGGCCTCGGCCAGAGAGAGGCGGCGGGCGATGAGTTTGAAGAGGGGCCACAGGCCGATCATACGGGCTTGCCGTAGCGCGTTCTTGCGTGCCCCGGCCAGGTTTTGCCACAACTCCCGCTGGCTGAGGGCCATGCTGGGGCGGATTAGAAAAAGGTCACCGCCAGCGAAATCCCCCTCGCGCAGATGGACGTAACTGCGGCGCGATCCGGGGAAGCGCGCTTCCATCACCGAGCGCTCGACGATGCTGTAGTACAGGTTGTGGTCGGTGCGGAAACATTCTTCGATGAAGTTGTCCACGATGGCTGGGGTGATGGTGGGTACGTCGCAACTGCTGAGGAGTATCGTGTCCAGGTCGGGATAATAGTCCAGCGCGTATTGGAGACCGGCCTCCGCGTTGGCCAGAATATCCCCGGCGTCGGGCACGTACTCGACGGGCACCGGGAACTGTACCGCGGCAGCAGGGTCGAGCGCGACGACGACGATGTGTTGGACGTAGCGGGACCCAGACAGGGCGTCCACCACGTAGGCGATCATCGGTTTGCCGGCGATGGGGATGAGGGCCTTCGGCTTGTCCTGCGTGTACTGGGCCAGCGGGTCATCCTCGCTGGGGCTCCAACCGGCGGTGACGACGGCTATGACCGACAGTTGCTCGTTCATCCTGTCCTCCTGACTCAATGAGGGTTCGTGGTGGCGGCTTCAGTCGCTCATCCCTCGTCATGGACGACTGAAGTCGTCACTACGAATGAATTGCCAGTGTCCACTACTCGTCCAAACGTTGGATTGTAGGCTTAAGGCCGAGTTGCTTCAGCATCTCCTGGAGTTCGGCGATGGTGAGCGGTCGCCCCTTACCTGCGATGGCGACGAGGGCGGCCTCCATCATGTTGGTGCCGAAGGAGCGTCCCTCCAGCCGTGGGGTGGTGGTGACCAGGTAGCGCACCCCGCGCTGGCGGAAAGCCTCGACATCGGCGGGAGTGGTAGTGTTCGTGGCGATGGTCTTACCGTCGAGCCGCCCGGGCATATGGCGCTTGATGTAGAGACAGTCGCCACTGATGACGGTGGCCCAGTCGTACCACTTGCCGAACTTGGGCACGATCTCCTCCTGCTTCTCGCCGGTGGGGTAGAGGAACTCCAGCGGCAGCCGGCCGGCGATAGGCGTGAGGATGCGGGCCAGGATGCGCAGTCCGCGCAGCGAACGGATTGGGATGGGGATGCCCAGAGCAAAACCCAGGTCGCCGAAGATGATCTCGTAGCCCGCTCCGTCGAAGGAGAGGGCGCTGCCGTAGCGGTCCACCCCGCAGGTGATGAGCACCCGTTTGGGCTGCACCTCGTCGCCGATTTCCTGCTCGATGAACTGAGCGATGCCGCGCTCCAGTGTCTGCTTGAGGCCGCCCCCGTCTACGACCGGCGTCTGCCGGACGCCAGCGACCAGTTTCTGGGCGTCGTAGAGGGGGTAGTAGCGACCAGCGACGGTCAGGCCCAGGTCAATGCCCCCCACGCCGAAGGCGTCCACCCTCCCATCCAGTTCGTGGTACAACTGGATGGCTTTCTCTACGTCACCGTCAGAGCCGATGCGCTCGAGGGTGATCTCTTCGCCAAGCAGCGTGATGGAGACCTTCTTGTCGCGGGTAGAACTCCCCAGGCTGATGCTGACGGCCTGTTTCATAGAATATTCCTCCTGGTTGATAGCGTATGGTGATACTCGTACATGATAACCCGCTGGGGCGGTGGGCGATGCGCTTGTGGCATCTGGCTCCGAAGCATCTTGTCGCGCACATTCTATCAGATCAGTGAGGCTATGTCAATCGCTGTTCCCATCGTTCGATATGACGACCAGATCCTCCGGCCCGTAGACGTGTTCGGCGGTGAAGGCGATCCAGCGGCCATCGGGTGAGATGAGCACCGTTTCATACTGACCTGAGAAGTAGCCCCCGCCGGGGTACGTCTCAGCAAGCCAGGGGATAACACAGGTGGATCGAGAACAGGTCTCTTTTGACAGGGTATCTGTGTCACCCTCGAAGGGTGTGACTGTATCTGTGTCCAGGTGATAGGTCTGGGGGGCGTCCGGAGAACCGGGGTGCCAGCCGTCCATATCGTAGAAGCCCTCGCACCACTGGCGGTAGACGAGTGTCTGCGCGTCCGCCCAGCCCAGCGGCTCGTACTGGCACCCGCGCACTTCGGCTGCGGCCTGACAACTTTTGACCGCTCCGGCCAGCAAGCCCGGCCTGTCCACGACGCGCAGTTCGACGCCGGGCGCGGCTTCGACAGCCGGCTGGTAACGCATCAGCAGCGGGAAGGCCAGGATTGCTGCTAGAGCGGTTGCCAGCAGGTAGAAGCGTTTGCGCCGCCATACCTGGCCGTGTTCGCGTGCGATCAGCCAGGTCAGCGCCGCCAGGGTCAATATCAGCGCGGCCAGGCTGAGGATCACGTAACGGGTCATGTCGCTCAGGAGTAAAGTGGAGAGAAAGGGATATATCTCGACTCCGAAAAACCACCACAGCGTGGAGGAGATGTAGGGAAACAGCCGGTGAGACAACCGCGCCAGCAATGACAGAGGCCAGAAAGCCAGGAAAGGCATGGCCAACGGAACCGCCACGGCGGTAAGGACGAACTGCCATCGTCCGGCCTGCCTCCATCGGCGCACCAGGAGTGCCATCAGCCCCGCCGAAATCAGGACGTGCGCGCCCAGGATGGTGGCTGCGTACCCTTCAATTCCCAGCCAGGCAAGGAACGATGTGGAGGGGAACAGCCGATAGAGCAACCAGAACAGCGCCTGCATCGCTCCCACGATCAGGAAAGGTGGGGCGAATAGGATTGCCAGCACGGTGAGCCAGCGTTTCAGAGTTGTGTATTGTTTCATTTCAGAGACCTCCTGCATTCGTGATTCAGAATTCGTGACCGGCTACTCGTCGTATACACCCATCTCGACGTAGTACCACGTCCCGTCTTTGAGGGCGTAGAACCAGAGCATGTGCTCGTTGGACGCGAGATTGAACACTGCTGGCTCGCAACAGCGGTAATGAATCACTTCGTCGTAAGTGTAGGGCAACGTCTCGCCGCCGTAGGAGATGTCCACCCGTCCTCCCCGTTCGAAAAAGAACAGCGGCCGGCCCCGGAAGATGACATAGTGGAAGATCTCGTCAACCCCCAGTTGCTCGATGAGGCTCTCCCCGTCCGTAAAGACTCCTTCGACGGTCTCCAAGATCCAATGGCCTTCCCAGGCCACCAGCTGCTTCACCGGGAGGTCGGCGCGAGGCTCGCTCGCGTAGGTGTACACGACCTCATCGCCCCGCTTGACCGCGAACCGCCAACCCCCAAGTCTCTCTACGGTGACCAGGTCGTCGCCCAGGTAGACGGGTGGAATGTACGCAAATTGGTTGGGCTCCAACGGCTGCACATCGCCGTTGCGGATGAGCAGGTAGGTCGGGCCCTGATTGGGTGCATTCTCGGCCATGAACGCAAAGTCCGTCCCGCTCTCGTTCACCGCCACAGGCCAGATATGGCTCAAGTTGGACAGAAGCAGTTCCTCGCCGCGATAGAGGTCGTAGAAGGTACGATGCCATTCGGCGTTCTTCTCTGCAACCAGCCGGTAGCCGAAGGGAGACAGCGTCTCGTTCAGCGTGCTCACGCGCTGCTCGGCGTCGAATCCTCGCCACGCCTCGCGCCGGGCCAGGACGTCATCGGGTATGCGATCCAGAAACTCGAAGTGGCTTGGTGTGTCCGCATCGGCGGCGACGATGGGGTATTCCTCGGTGGTCAGACCGGCGACGGCCTCAGCGGCGCAGTCAATGACGGCATCGGTGCCGGGGGCAAGCGAATCCGGCGGCATAGCCCGCAGCGTGGCAAGCACTGCCTGGGCCAGGTCGCTACGGGGGATGAAAGCCACAGCGCGCCCTGAAGGCGTGACCACCAGCCAGACTACCGGAGGCCGATCTTCCCCTGGGTCAAATTCCAGGCGTAGGGAGTCGAACTCGCCCAGGCGTACCGGCTGCACGTCGCGGATGTAAGAGCCCCAGGCTCCCCGCTTCACCTCGTCCAGGGCTGTGTCCAGGTCGCCCTCTGTGACGACCGCAAAGTCGAGGAGGCTCTGGCGCGTGCCCGTCTCATTCTGAGAGATGAGGTGGCCCTCCGCGCCCTGGTGGCCGTCCACCTTCCACCCTGCCGGGAAGTCGAAGGCGATGCCCGGTTCAGCGTCGGTATAGGTCGTGGTTGGCCCGGACATCTGAAGGGGCGAGACGAAGCTCAGCGTCGTGGTGATCTCACGGCGGGGTGCCCCGGGCGTTGAGGTGATCGCCGGGGCGGTGGCGGTCGGGCCGGACGTAGGGGTGGGGGTGTGCTCAATCTCCGTCTCCGGCGCACCGCAGGCAGTGAGGGAGAAGGGGATGAACAGGATGAGCAGGATGAATGGATTGCAGGCTCTTCGCCAAATAGATTGTGTCTTCATTACAGTCTCCTTTTCGTCAGGCGTGGATTTTGGGGTGCACCCCGTATTGTAGCACATCGGTGTTACAGGGATGTGGCAGTGGTGTTACAGTCCTGAAACAGCGTGTTACTATTCTGAAACATCATCTTCAGGCGGCTGCACGCCGGTGGCGAGGGCCAGCAGGTCTTCCAGCGAAAAGGCCTGCACCGGCCCCCGCAACTCAAAACCCACGTCGCCCACCTTCCAGTCCAGCGTCCACCAGCCGAATTGCTGGACGACGTACCCCATCGTCTCGCCTACTGTCACAGGGCGGGCCTCCGGCGCGTAGCGCGCCTGGCCCCAGCCGGCGCTGGCGTAGTGTTCCGTTGTGACCATCTGGGTCAACTCCAGCCAGACGTCATCCGGCAGGTAATAGGATTGGTGCACGTCCGTCCAAGCCCGATCTGCATCGGCCTGTGTCTCGACTTCCACCACGTCCAGGACGGCGCCGTCCGGCGGCTGGCCTGGCCGATAGAGGGGAAAGTCGAGGGCGGCCTGGACTTTTTCGAGCGAGGGGAAGGTCTGACGCGCGGGTGGCTCCCACGTGCCGAACATGCGGCCGGCATCCCCTGCGCCGGGCACCGTCTGGGTGATGGCAGCGGCCACGTAGCCCGAAGCGGCGACCCAGGCGCGCACGACGATCTGGCTGTCGTCCTGGCGCACATGTTCACCCCATGCTCCCGACCAGATGCCGTCAGCGGTATCCTGCAGGGGGCCGGCGGAGGCGGCGTTGGGCGAGACGACCTCCCGAAAGCCCCACAGCGGGCCGAGTGGGGTTTGACCGGTGGCGTCGGTCACCCGCAGATGCCAGCCGTCCCGGTCGGCCTCCAACTTGGCTATCAGCCGCTCTGCAGGGCCGGGCAACGTCACCCGTAAGGAGATCGGCCCCGTCTCCAGGTGCAGCCACAGGTTGTCCGGCCCCTCCGGGCTGTCCGGTGCCGGTCGGCTAAAGCGTGTCTCGATCCAGAGGGCGTAGGTGTGACCGGCGGCCTGCTCCACAGGCGGCATCTGAAAGGTGAGTGTCTCGGTGACCACCTGGCCCGGGGCCAGTTTGCGCAGGTAGGGAAGGCCCGGGAGGATCATGGGCGCCCAGGGCCAGGGGGCTGGCTCGTGGCCCCGTTCGTCCAGCAAGACCGGCCAGAAGAGATGCGGGCCACTGCCGGTGACGAAGACCGTCTCCGGGCCGTCGTTGCGCAGGGTAATCTCCGCCTGGCCGCCCTCGCCGGCCAGGTAGGTGTCTTTGGGCAGGCGCACCTGGAAGGAGAGACCGTCCCGCTGCGTGGTGGCGCTGGCTGGCTGGCCCGTCTGAACGATGGCCGGGCCAGCGGTGGGGAACGGAGAGGCGGTCGCTCGGGCGACGATCGCCGCCTGGCGAGCCGCCTCCTGGGTGGCGTAGGCGGAGGGCGGCGTGACAGGCGTCGAGGTGCCTGGAAGAGGGGTGAGCGTGGGGACCCCGGTTGGAGGAGGGGGGGGCGTGGGTACCCCGGTAGGCAGCGCGGGAGCGGTCGCTGTCGGATCGGTGACGGATGCTGACGTCACCGGGCCACAGGCCGCCAGCAGCAGTGGAATCAGAAGCAAGACGGATAAGTGGCTCCTGCGGGGCGCGCCGCGCCATCGCAGCCATGCCACGAGTGCGGCCAGCGCGTAGCCAACGCCGGTCCAGATCAGCAGGTCGGCCAGCAGGCCGCGCGGTGCCATGTCCCAATAGACCGGCCCCGTCTCGGGTGGCGTGTAGCCCTCGACCATCGCTCCCCCCATGATCCAGGGAAAGGGCAAGCCACGGTCGTAGTGGACATAACTGCCGCCAGCCCAGGCGTGGACGTAGAGCAGGCTACCGAGCATTGCCAGTGCAATGACGGCCATGACGATCCACCAGACCCGGCCCCGTGGCCGCCAGGCCTGATGCCAGAGGCCGGTGAGCGCCCCTGCTATGCCAAGGATGGCTAGCCCCAAGTAGAATAGATCCGTCCGCATCTGGTGGGCGCTGATGCCTGTCGAAGCCACGCGCATCGTGGCCAAGCCTGAGTTGAGCAGCGCCACGAGACCTATTCCTATCGTCGTCCATTTGGCAGTGGTCACGTTTTCCGTCCTTTCCCGTGCGAACGCTTCCGGCATGTTGCATGATATCACACAGCCTCGACTTGTGCTAGATGCTTCATTGACGCCCGGCATACAAATGGGCTACGGGCCGGGGAGGTAGGCCAATATCTGCTGCCAGCCACAGCCGCCGTAGAAGCAGGTGGAAGTCATCGCTCCTCACCTGATCGCGGCTTTCCCGGACGCACGATGAAGAACGCCACTGCGCCCAGCAATGGGATCAGCAGGATGACGATGACCCACAAAACACGCGCGGTATCGTCCAACCGGCAGTGGCGCAGGCGCATCAGGGCCACGATGGCCAGCACAGGCCATCCGGCCAGGATGAGAAAGTTTACGATCTGGAGTGCCCATACTGTCATGTCAAGTCCGATCATTTGTTTACCTCCGGTGACGCATCTGAAGAACGGCTCTCGGATGTGCAGGAGCGACACAACTGCAAGTCGCGTCGCTCCTTCTACGTGAGAGGGTTGCTATGGAGCGGACATCCTTGTTCCTCGCTTTTTCGCCAGCCTTCATGGCACCTGGAAGCGAAAGACCCACGGCCCAGCCAGCCGCGTTTGTTCACCTGGCTGCGCCGGATCGTATCCCACCAACTCGGTCACCGTCAGCGTCCATTCTCCACTCTGGTCGTCGAGGGAGGCTAAAACGCTGCAACTATAACAGGGTCCCTCTCCATTTCGGTTCACCATAGTTCTAGCGCTTCGATCCAATGTGAAAACCTGGTCGTAGAACCCGGGGCCTGCGCCATAGATCTGCCCACCTGCGGTGGACCAGGAAACGGTAGGCCACCAATCCTCACTTTCTCCATCTGGCGGGTCGAAGCAGTTGTGCCTTGAGGGCGTGACCAGGGGTGAAGGGGACGCTGAAGTCGAAGGTGAATGGACCGGCTGTCGATACTGGCATGACAGGTTCCAGCGGCCCTCTATTCTCATACACGCCGGGGGTGGGTGGCACCGGTGTCGGCACAACGTAGGTCTCTACGTCCATCACCAGGCGCAAATCCAGTGTCTCTGGCGCACCCTTCACGGCGGCAGCATCGAAAGAAAGCACGTAAGCGCCTTCACCGGGTAAGCTCGACACCTCCTCGAGAAGATCGGATGGGCCAGTTATCCCATGGCCTACTTCCCATGGGAAGATGGTGCCGGTAGCGTCGGACAGTGTCTCGCCCGCGGACAAGAGATGACGATCAGTCGGCAGACCCTCGGGACCACTCACAGTGTAACCGACGACGATACGATTGGCATCGGCATAAACTCGCTGCAACGTGACAGTAATACCGTCTGTTGTCTGGCTCAGGTCGAGCTCCTGAACCAGACCCGCCTGTTCGATGTCGTACAAGCCGGCTTCTATCTGAAAAACCCGCTCCAGGATAGGGGCCACAGCATAGGCCGCAGCGCCCAAGGCCAGACACAGGGCCAGAGCCAGGAAGGCCCAGCCCAGGCGGGTGGCGGGCATGACCCGCGCCCACCGGGACGGGCGCCGTCGGGACTGAGCCTGCGCCCGGATCGCCGGCCACAGATTCAGGCTGTCGGACACCTCCTGCTCAGCGATCTCCTGCAAGATTTGTGTGACTTGTTGCTCTTTCATTTGTTCACCTCCTGCTCATTTTTGTCGGGAGACGAATGGGGAAACGAACGGCGGTCATCGTATCTCAGCGTCCCGATCCTGACGCCGCTGCCCACAGGGGGCGTAGCAGCCTCCGCAACCGCTTTCGCGCCGCGTGCAGCCGCCATTTGACCGTGCCCGGCGGACAGGCCAGTTCGCTGGCCATCTCGGCCTCGCTGAGGCCCAGGTAGTAACGCAGGACAATCGCGGCCCGCTGCGCCGGCGGGAGTTTGCCCAGCGCATCCCAGACCGTCTGCCGGAGATCGGCCGCTTCCGCTACTTGGGCGGGACCGGGATTGGGGTCAGCCAGCAGGTCAGCCAGAGAACCGGTCTCCAGGGAGATCTGACGCTTGCTCCGGGTGACAGACTTGACGGCATCGTTGGCCACGCTGCGCAAAAACCAGGGGCCGAAGGGCCGCCCGGCGTCGAACTGGCCGATGCGTTCGCAGGCGCGCAGGAAAGCGGCTTGCACGGTGTCTTCGGCCAGCGCACGGTCGCGGGTGATCAGGTAAGCGGTCCGCACCGCCTGCACCTGGTACTTGTGCACCAATGCTTTCAGCCCGCCGATGTCGCCGCGCTTCAGCCGGGCGATGGCCTTCTGTTCCTCCATTCACTTCCTCTCTCAATGGGTTACGATGAGGGCCCTCTACTGATACTATCCGCAAGCAGGGGAAAAGGTTTGAACAAATCTGGGTGAAAGAGCGGGAAAGCAAGGGAGACGCGGCGTACCGAAGCGCCGTGTCTCCCCCTTTCATTATCTTGCGTTTCCTGGCTACTTGAGGTACTCCTCGCGCGCGGCCTGGACGTAAGCGGTGAAGCGAACGGTGCCGTCGGCGTTGTGGCCGTAGAAAACCCACACGGGCTGGACGATGGTTGTCACTGGTGGCTGCCGGGTCGGCGGCGGCCCGTCTGTCGAGCGGACCACGTAGCCTGGCTGCGGCTCGTAGTAGTAGGCCAGTTCGACGCGGTCCACGACGAACGCGCCCTGCAACTCGCCCGGCCTGGACGGGACGCGCGATTCGTCAACGATCTGCGGGATGTCCAGCGGTATCTCGTCGGCGCTGGCAGCGGCTTTGACGTCCGAGCCACTGCGCATTTCACGCGGCACCAGGACAGGCAGGCTGGCGAACGTTCGCTTTGGATGGGCGACGCCGGCGATCCAGGTTTGCTCGCCGAGAGGTGGAGCGCTGGGCCGAGCATAGTCCGCCGCCCACACGTCCACGTCCGGGCCAAGGATGTACCGTTGCTCCGTTTCGCGGTCGGTGAAGATGGCCACTTCGCGTCCCTCCAGCGTCTCCAGGCCAATGTGGCCCAGGAAGCCCTGCACGCGCTCCTCCGGCCAGAGTTTCTCGAATTCCTCGACCGCGATACCGAGACCGTTCGGTGTCCACGTCGCCGTCGTGTTGGCGACGACCTGCCCACGCACACGCACGTGCAGGCAGTCCAATTGTGCGATTGCCTCCAGCACATCCGACGACCCGCTGAGCGGATAGGGTGGCAGTTCCTCATCATCAGGTTCATCCATATCCAGAAACACTTCGACGCGCCGCGATTCTTCACTGACAAAGATGGTGGCGTGCACCACGCCGGTGACCTCGACGCTCTGGCCGATCTCAAAGACCGTTTCGGCCTGTGTAGGGGGAAGCGGCTCTTCGACCGGCGCTTCCACGACGACACTGATGGAACTGCTGCTGCCACTGACGTAGCCTTCGCCTTCGGACGTAGGCGGCGAGACGATGGACCACCAGTCTACGTCACCTCCATCGCTGGGCCGTTCCCCGGCCCAGGCCTCGATGCGCTGCCCATCGGTCAGTTCGTCGGGCGCGTTCGGCAGACGGTAGTGCTCGCCCTCGTCGGTCACCAGCCAGGTGTCGCCCCCATCCAGGGTGAACGTGCCGATCAGACATTGAGGTTTGCGCGGAGGGATGGTCTCCCAATCGGCTACTTCCACCTGCCAGCGATTTGCTCCCACCTGGGCGACGATTGTTCCCCGGACTTGCACGTCGTCAAAGCCCACGTCGGCCAGTTCGGCCACACGCGGGCCGGTCAGGTCATACTCCGTGCCGGCCTGAACCATCAGGTCGGCGCGGACATCGCCCCCATCTTCCGCCACCAGCACGTGCACCCAGCCGGTGAGGGTCACGGGCTGGCCGATGGAGCAGGCCGGGGGAGGGGGAGGACTGTAGTGATGCATTTCAATCCCGGCCGAGTGGCTGATGTCGGTGTCCAGCCGGAAGGGGCTGCCGGCCTCCTGGCCGCCTGTCAGTTCCTCGTAAGCCTCCTGGGCCGGCTTGATGGGATAGTTCCCGTCGCGCTCGAAAGTGAGAGGGGTGAAACTGGCGTAGGTCACCTCTCCGGCCGGGTTGACGGCGACGTGCATCTCGACCATATTGCCGGTCAGCGGATGTCCATCCAGTTCCGGTACGATCTGCACGAAGCGGATGGGGTTCTCCGGTCGGGGTGCAAAGTGTTCCGACTCCTGAACACGGTAGGAGGTGAGCAACAGGTCGTGCCGGCGCAGGAAGGCGACGGCAATCTCGGTGGCCTCGTCGAAGGGGAGCGGTGCGCCCTCCACACCGACGGCGGTGCCGTTACCGTAGTCAATGCTGCCCATCGGCCCGAACTGGCGGAAGACCAGTTGTCCGCCATCACTGCCCAGGACGAAGAACGCCTCCGGCTCGCGCGGGTCACGGTAGACTCGTGGATTGGGCAGGTCAAAGTCGCGCGCCCAAGCCAATGCCTCCTCCGGCGTGGTGGGGAGCGGCGCGGTGGTGGCGCGGTAGACGGGCGCCTCGGCGGGCGCGTCGGGCAGGGTGGCCGTCAGGGTCAGGTCGGCGCCGGCCAGCATGCCCTGTGGGACGGGTTGGGAGCCGGGACCGGCAGCGGAGACCAGGCGGGGCAGTGGCGGCAGGTCGTGGTCGCCACCGAATAGCGCCGGGAGTACCAGGGCCAGCACCAGCACTGCAGCGACGGCGGCCAGTGCAAAGGATAGTCGTTTGAACATCGGTTGCCTCCTTAGATTTGTAGGATTGATCGTTCTGCGCGGTGCGACTGGCATGGAATAGAGGCGTTTCCGCCGCGCAAGCAGGTCCGCCTCCAATTGGGTGGCGAACTGTGGCCGGGGTCGGATCACGCCGGCCAATGCGCGCAACTGTTTGACCAGTCGTGCCTCGTGTTCGTCTGTCGGGTGAATGCTATTCTCGTTCATCGTCTAACCTCTCTTGCAAATCACGCAGCGCGCGATGGATCAGCGACTTGACCGCGACCTTGCTGCGACCCATCACCCGAGCCGTCTCGCTCAGGCTCAACTCGCCGAAGAAGTGCAGGGCCGCGGCCTGCGCCCGGCCGGGTGAAAGGGTGCGCAGCTCGCGCTCCAGGCAGGTCATCTGCTCCGAGTGTTCGACCAACGCTTCTGGGAGCGGGTCGGGGCTGGGCTGATCGGCGATGTCGTCCAGAAGTGCTACTGTCGTCTGCTGGCGAAAGTGGTCCGCCAGACGGCGCGCGGCGATGGTGAACAGCCAGCTGGCAAACCTTCCGCGCTCACGGTAGCGCGGCAGTCCCTCCAGCGCGGCGACGAACGTCTGCGCCGTCAGGTCTTCGGCCTGCTGTACGTCGCCAGTGCGGGCGTAGAAGTAACGGTAAACCGGCGTCAGGTAACGACGATACAGGGCGGCAAAGGCTGCCCTGCCGTGCGTCGTCCTGGCCTGCCGCACCAGGTCTGCATCAGACGGATCGGTCGGTGTGTTAGCCTGGATAGAAATGAGTTGGTTCTCCACAGGATAGCGCGCGTATCCCATCTATAATGTATATCGGGGAAAAGGCAAAGAGGGTAGCACCCCAATTTCTTTGGCGGACTCAGGTGGTCATACGCGCCTGCGGCGGAAATGGCGGCGCGATTGTGGCGGAATTGCGGGTGCGACGCACTCCGCAAGTATGCCGCACCTGAGATCACTCGACGTGCTCCTCGGTGACGGCCTGGACATAAGCGACGAAGTGGACGGTACCGTCGGCGTTATGGCCCTCGAAAATCCATACGGGCTGGACGATCGGTTCTACCGATGGCGACTGCGGCACATAGTAGACCAACTCTACACTGTCCACGACAAACTGCTTCCCGGTCAGGTTCTGTGGATCCGAGTTAGAAGTGATGTCGGCTTGGCCCTTCGTTTCGGATAGGGGTGGCGAGTGGAGGACCCACCACGCCAGGTCTCCCCCAACGACGAGCGGTTCGTCGGCACAGACCTGGATGCGCTCGCCACTGTTGAGTTCCTCGGGTGGATTGGGCAGGCGGTAGCGCTCGCCCTCGTCGGTCACCAGCCAGGTGTCGCTGCCCTCTACGGTTAAGACGCCAGTCAGCTGTTCAAAATCGCGCTGGGGGACGATTTTCCAGTCCGTTACCTCCAATTGCCAGCGACGCGGTCCCAACTGGGCAACGATCGTCCCCTGGATCTCCACGTCTTCATTGTCCACGACGGTCAACTCGGCCACGCGCGGGCCGGTCAGGTCGTAGGAGGCGCCGTCGCGCGCTCCCAGTTGCGCGCGGACGCCGCTTCCGCCCTCGGCCACCAACAGCAGCTCCAACCAACCTGTCACGGTTATGGGTTGCCCGGCGGACCAATCGGGTGGGGGCGGTCTGTAGACCCTTGAGGGGGACCTGGGCTCTGGGATGCGGAGGGATCCCTCGATCTCCAGGCGGAATGGGCCTCGGGCTAACTGGCCGCTGGTCAGTTCGGCAAGAGCCTGCTCGGCCGACTTGATGGGATAAATCCGGCCAGGTTCGAAAGCCATCGGCTCATGTAAAGCGATGCGGGTGATCCCCCCTGCCGGGTTGACGGTGGCCCAGGCGAAGAAACCCCCGAACACCGGGTGTCCCTCCAGTTCCGGGCTTAAATGCACCATGCGATCTGGCTCCACCAGAGGATCCGTCCAATCGTGGACGCGGTAGGTATTACAGATGGGGTAAGCATCAGACAACACATCATGCTCGCGCAGGAAGGCCGCGGCTACTTCGGCGGCCCGCTCAAGGGAGAGCGGGGGGCCATCGAAAGCGGCTGCATCCTCGCCGCTGTAGCTGATGCTGTGCGCTCCAGGGAACTGGTCAAAGTAGTCGATGCTACGCGCTCCAGGAAACTGGTAAAAGCCTAAGAATTGACCGTGGCTGCCGAGCACGATGAGGGCGTCCTCGACGCGCGGGTCCCGGTATACCCGCGGGCCCGGCAGGCCGAAGTCGCACGCCCAGGCCAGCGCCTCCTCCGGCGTGGCGGGGATGGGAATGGAACGGGCGTGGTAGACACGCATCTCGGCGGACGCATCGGGCAGGTCGGTCGTCAGGGTCAGGTCGGTGCCGGCCAGCAGGCTCGGCGGGACTGATTGGGGGTCGGCATCGGCGGCGTAGACCAGGCGTGGTAGTGGCGGCAGGCCGCGATCGCTGCCGAGGAGTGGCAGGAGCACCAGGGCCAGCACCAGCGCCAGGGCGACGGCGGCTCCGGCCCAGAGGAGACGGGCTGTCAACGGATTTTTGGAACGGATTGAGCGGACGGGGAACGGATTGATTCGGGGGGAGGGGGAGCGAGTTACCTGGCGTTGGCGCAGGGTGGCGGAAAGCCGGTTTACGAATTCGGGAGCGGGTTCGACATGGGCAACGCTCAGGCGCAGGGCGTCAACGATGGACGCTTCCGGGGGCCTCCCCGTGCTTCTCTCAGCGTGAGGGGGCAGATCAATGTAGGCGTCCAGTTGGTCGGCGAGTCGTTTCTCATTCGGTTTCTTCTTCATCCAGGCACCTCCTTCTCAGGTCGGCGACGGCGCGCGAGACCAGCATCTTGACCGCGCCCTCACTGCGGCGCATCACGGCGGCGACCTCGCGACCCTTCAACCCGCCCCAGAAGCGCAAGGTAAGCGCCTCGCGCCGGTCGGGGCTGAGGTGGGGCAGGGCCCGCCGGACGCAGTCCAGTACGCCGTTGCGGTGGGCGCTCTGCTCCGGGTCGGGCGCAGATGGGTCGGGCAACGATTGGGCGGCGTTCAGCGGTTCGTTTCGATTCGCGTACTGGCTGCGGTGGTGGTCGGCGCATTTGCGGCGGGCGATGCCGAACAGCCAGGCGGCGAACGGCCCGCGCCCCCGGTAGCGGGGCAGTCCCTCCAACGCCGCCAGAAATGTCTGCGCGGCCAGATCCTCTGCGTCGGCCTGGTTGCCGGCGTGGGCGTAGCAGTAGCGGTAGATGCGGGTGACGTAGCGGCGGTAGAGCGCGTCGAAGGCGTCGCGGTCGGTCTGCGCGGCCTGGGCCAGCGTACCGTCGTCCGGTTCAGGTTGTAAGTTGTTCACACTCCCTCCCTCAGCGCTGATGGGGGTTCACCTTGTATGTCGTCCAGGCGGGGAAAAAGTAACAGGGCGTGAAACGTGAAGCAGTGCGCCTGATGTAGAACTAGCGCCTCGGAATGGGAACCCGAGGCGCATAGCAGGAAGTGGGAGAACTTTGGGCGGAACGATCACCTATGTCGTCGGTGGATGCCGAAACTTGTTTCGGGCACACGGTAACGGGTCTCTATCGGCAAAAGCGCCAACAAATTGGCGCTTCCACAACAGGGGGTGAACGCTTGCCTTTAGGCTACCGGTCACCGACCAGCAACCGCATATACTCGCCGATGTCGGCGAAGTCCTCCAGCGCCCAGGTGGCTTCGATCACCTGTCCCTGCTTCTCCGGCGTGAGCACCGCCGCCGCGTTGGCGCGGAATTTAGCGACGATATCATTGTCACTCGTCGGGTTCTGCGGGCTGCCCTTGGCGTGGTCCACCTGCTCCTCGTAGACCGCCCCGCCGGTGGTGGTGATGCGCACGATGGCCCGCTTCACCGCCGGAAAGAGCGCGTCAATCTCGGGGTCGGCCACGACCTTGATTTTTGGCAAGGTGGCCCAGATGCGCGGGTCGCGCAACTTCTCCTCCTCGAAGGAACTGGGCAGGACGTTGCCGTCAACGATGGCAGCGGCGATGCAGTAGGGCAGGCTGTGGTCGGCCGTCTCTTTCGTCGTCGGTTTGTACTTCGACGGGTCGGATAGAATGTCGGCCCCACGGGTGGTCGTGCGCACGTGCACATCGGCGATCGTCTCGGCGGTGATACCGTGGGCACGGCAGATGTTCAGCACGGCGGTGATGGGCTGGTGGGTCAGTGCCTCGGTGGGGAAGGCTTTGTAGGAGCAGGTGGTGATGAGGAACTTCTCCCCTAGCCTGTCCAGCAGCGCGTCGGTGGACCACTCGACGTTGCTCAGCACCTCGATCAGCCCCTCCTTGCCCTCGATGACCTCGACCGGGCCGGTGTAGCCCTCGCGGGCCAGGAGCGCGGCGCGCACCCCCGCCTCGGTCGCCATCGGGTCGGCGGCGTTTTTCATATTCGTCAGGTGGCCTGCCACGACGCCGCCCAGGGTGAAGTGGGAACTGCCGGAGATGCCGGCCGCTGCGACAGTCTGCTCCTCGTTCAGGCCGAGCATACGAGCCGCGACGAAGGGGGAGACGAACTGGGTCAGGCTGGCGTGGTGCCAACCGACCTCGCGGATGCCGGGGGTGGCGGCCAGGCACCAGCGCATCTCCAGTTCGTAGGCGATGAGGATGCCGGCGATGACCTCCTGCCCGTCTCGACGTGCCACTTCGCCGGCGGCCAGCGCGGCAGGGATGACGTCGGAGGGGTGGGAGGGGTCCTGCTCCCAGTAGATGTCGTTATAGTCCAGCGCCCGCACCAGGAGCGCGTTCATCAATGCAGCGTTGGCGACGTTGGTGCGGTGGCCGCTGCCGATGACCGTCGCCTCTGGCGTGCCGCCGAGCGCGACGATGTGGCGGTGAGCGGCCTGCATGTCCTCGTATGGTACGGCAGCCAGCGCACAGCCGACGGAATCGAGCAGGAATCGCTTGGCCTCGTGCACCGCTTCGGCGGGGATGTCTTCGTACTGCAGGCCCAGCGCGAAGCGGGCCATTTGATGGGTGATGCTGTTCATTAGTACCTCCTCACTCCATACTCCTTCTTGACGTTTCGTGAAACCTGAGTACACTAGCCCCATTCTTCTCTCGGAAAGGGGACTTCTATGCGCCGATTTCGTACACGTCAATTCCTTGCCCATACCCTGCCCTCGTCCTGGGTTCCCTACGTGCTGCACCTCCGCCCCCGGGCCTGGGTCATCGTGACCGCTCACATGTCGGTCGGCTTCCTCCTGGCCAACGGCCTTGACCTCTCCTGGGACCGTCTGGGTCGCTGGGCGCTGGCCGCGCTGGCCTGGGGGATACTGGGCAACGGCGGCACACTGGCGCTCAATAGCGTTTTCGACAGGGACGAGGGAGACATCGGCTACCTGGACGATCCGCCCCTCGTGCCGCGCTACCTGGCTTACTTTGCCCTGGCCCTGATGGCCCTGGGCATCCCCATCGCCTTGGCGCTGGGCTACCGCTTCTCCGTTGCCTATGGAATCTGCATCGTGATGTCCCTGCTCTACTCGGTGCCTCCCTTCCGTTTCAAGGCCCGGGCCGGGTTGGACATTCTCATCAACGCTACCGGCTTCGGCGGGCTGACCATCTACGCCGGATGGGCCGCCGCAGCCCAACCCCTGGTAGCCCCCATCGTCAACGTAGTCGCGGCCTTCTTCTGCTTCTTCGTCGGCTTCTACCCGCTGACCCAGATCTACCAGATGGAGGAGGACGCCAGGCGCGGGGACTACACGCTGGCGCTGGTGTTAGGTAAGCAGAACGCGCTGCGCCTGGGCGTCCTGGGGGTTGGGACAGGCTTTGCCTTCCTGGCCCTGGAGGTGGTTCAGCGGTATTGGACCGTACGATCGGCGGGGCTGGTCCTGGCGCTGCTGGCCTGGTCGGCGGTCCTGATCCCCTGGTACCTCCGTCGCCAGCGGGCGGACGTGGCCTACGAGCAACGTGGCTTTTACCACGCCCTCTACGCCTGGGCTCTCACCGACATCGCGGTCCTCGTGGCGATGATGCCGTTGTAGAGGCGACGCATCCTACGAGCAGACAATGCTTCGGCAAGGCCCCCACAGGGGGATGCGTCGCCCCTACAATCGTTCTGCCACTGCCTGCGCCACCTCCAGCGTCGTATTGCTCCCGCCCAGGTCGTAGGTGCGCACCTTCCCCTCGGCGATGGTATCGGCTATGGCCTGCTCCAGTGTCTGTGCCGTCTCCGTCTCCCCCAGCCAATCCAGCATCAGTTTGACCGCCAGGAGCATGGCGGTGGGATTGACTTTGTAGAGGCCAGTGTACTTGGGAGCCGAGCCGTGGGTGGGCTCGAAGATGGCAAAGTCGTCGCCGATGTTGCCGCTGGAGGCGAACCCCAGCCCGCCCACCAACTGCGCCGCCAGGTCGGAGATGATGTCGCCGAACATGTTGCTTGAGACCAGAACGCCGTAGTCCTGTGGGTTCTTGATCAGCCACATCGCCATAGCGTCCACGTTCGCCTCCCACAGTTCGATTCCGGGGTACTCAGCGGAGATTTTGCGCGCCTCGCGCACCATCAGCCCGCTAGTTTCGCGGATGACGTTGGGTTTCTCGACCAGAGTGACGGTGGGGTGGCCGTGTTCTTTCGCGTACTCGAAGGCGCGGCGCACGATGCGGCGGCAGCCTTCGCGGGTGAAGATGCGGCAGGAGATGGCGATATCATCCGAGGGCACGTCCTGGAAGGCGGCCATGCGGGGGCTGTAGGCTTCCAGCGCCGCCCGCACCTCCTGGGGCAGCGGGTGGAACTCGATGCCGGCGTAGAGGCCCTGCGTGTTCTCGCGGAAGACGACCAGGTCAACGTCGTCTCGATAGTTGAGTGGGTTGCCCTTGAAGGCTTTGCAGGGGCGCATGTTGACGTAGAGGTCGAAGAGTTGGCGCATGCGCACAATGGGGCTGCGGTAGACCAGTCCCTGGCCCTGCAATTCGGGGGCCAGTTCGGCCTGGGCTTCCTCTTTGGGCTTGGATGTGATAGCGGCGAAGAGGGCGCAGTCGCACGTCTTGAGGATATCAATCGTGCGCTGTGGCAGCGGATCACCCTCCTTGCACCAGAACTCCCAACCGATGTCGGCGGGGACATATTCGGCGTCGAGGATAATCTTGTCGAGCACGATCTGTGCGGCGTCCATTACGTCTTTGCCGATGCCGTCGCCGGGCATCAGCGCGATGCGATACTTGGGCATTTGTCCTCCTTATACTAAAAGGCGCTGGGGCCGGTCTCCGACCGTGCCCCTCTGGGGGCCAGAGCATTCGATTGGAATTGGTGGGTCTATTCTACTCGATGGTTAGGAAGAGGGCAAGTGGGACATGGGGTCAGGCGGGCGGCATTGGGGCCAGCGGGCCGCCGGGTTCGGTCAATGCCGTCAGACGTATCCCTGGACGACGCTGTTGGGGTCCGCGTTGTGGCACCTCCAGCCGCTCACCCAGGAACGCCCATCCCAGCAAGATGGCGATAGTCGGCTCCAGCGTGGCGACGCTGCTGAGGTCACTGCGTCTACCGCGCCAGGCTGGGCCGCCCCACGGCCGTGAACGTCAGTTCCGTTCCCAGATAAACCCGTTGCCCCCACCCCGCTGCGACCGGTGCATCCCGATCCACACGGACCATCTGCACCTCGACCTGATCGGCGCCCGCCTGCCGGGCCAGCACCTTTAATTGAACCGGCACGACTTGTCGGGCGTAGGCCACCGCTTCTTCCATGGTGGAAAAGTCGCGCACTCCGTCGGGCAGGTGCAAGCGGAGTCGGTTGGCGTTTAGCGGACGGATGGTTGCCCGCAGTTGCTGCACCACCCCGCCAGCCACAGCGCCCACAGCGTTCGCCACTTCGGCGTGGCGCGGGATGACCAACTTGGTATGCAGTTGCTCTGCCACACGAGGCATGTAGGCTTCCACCGGCGCGCCGACGGCGACTACCGGCTGACGGAGACACAATTGGCAATCCAGGTCCGATCCGGGGACTCTCCCCAGCGCCCGGTTCAGCAGCGCCGTCGCCGCAGGCTCTCGCTCCCAGTCAGGCAGGGCGGCCTCGTCGCCCAGCACCTTGCTGACCAGTTCCATCGTCACCCGGTTCGACATACCAGAGACCACCTGCTCACAAAACGCTTCGGGCGAAATGTTCGCCTGCGCGGCCAAAAGTTCTGCCCCCAGCCGCGATGCTTCGGTGTCCCAACGCTCAAAGCGCCCCAGGACGTGCAGGGCATCGGTGGGCGTGAAGCCGGCCCGTAGAACCAGCCGCCGCGCCTCCAGACCTTCGATCTGCCGCGTGACCAGTGAGACGTAGCGCAGCCTGTTCACCAGCGACGCCAACGACTGGGGGCCTGTTGCCAGGTGACGCAACAAGTCCTGATCCTGTTCTGAGAGCGCATTGGCTGGTCGGCGCTGCGCCAGCACGAATTGCCCGGCCAGACTCTCTCGTTGGCGCGTCATCACCTGCCGTCGCAGTTCGCCCAGGATTTTGGGGTGCTCGCTGGCCAGCAGGCACAACGGCACCACGCGCCAGGGACCGATGACCAGCCGGCCCTCCTTATCCAGGCGAACGTGGCTATCGCCGCCCAGTCCCACTGTGTGGACGTCCACGGCTTCGACCATCGTCCGCCACTGGCCGACCTGCGCGCCCTCCGGGTTCAGCCGGGGGCGGCCATCGCGTAACGCGGCGATGTCGGTCGTCGTGCCGCCCACGTCCACCACCCACACATCCCGACGGCCTGCCAGGTGCCAGGCACCGACCATACTGGCCGCCGGCCCCGAAAGGATCGTCTCGATGGGTCGCCGCATGGCCCACTTGGCCCGCACCAGTGAACCGTCTCCCTTGACGATCATCAACGGTGCCTCGACGTCCATCTCTTGCAAGGTGCGACGAACAGTGACGATGAGTTCTCGCAGCAACGGGATCAACCGGGCGTTGAGTGCCACCGTCGTCGCCCGGCGCACCGCGTTGAGGCGGGTGGTCAGTTCGTGGCCGCAGGCGACCGGCAGAGCGGTCAATTCTTCCACCAGCGCCCGCACGCGCAGTTCGTGGGCCGGGTTGCGCACGCCAAAGTAGCCCGATACAGCAAAGGCCTCTACCCGGTTGCGCCAGGCCAGGATGGCCTCCCGCGCCGCCGCTTCGTCCAGAGGCTCGACCTCGTTGCCGGCCACATCGTGGCCGCCGCGCAGGTAGACCACGTTTTGGGTCACCAGGTCGCGCTCGAACCCGTATTGCCGGATCAACTCCTGGTCGTAGCCGATGAGCAACAGACAAACTGGGCTGCCCTGCCCCTCGACGATAGCGTTGGTGGCCAGGGTGGTCGAAATGGCTACCAGGCTCACCTCGGCAGGGGACACAGTTTGCCCGCCAAAGGCCGCTGCCACGGCTTGCCCCATGCCAACCGACAAGTCGTAACGGGTGGTCAGGGCTTTGGCGCTGGCCAGCACTGCCCCACTGGCGTGGTCTACCACCACCGCATCGGTATATGTACCCCCCGTATCAATGCCCAAAGTAACAGTCATCAATCCTCGCGCCGCCGCCAGCAGGTATCGGCCAGGGAGCAGTAGCGGCACACCGAGCCCACGTGCGGCGATTCGTAGCCCGGCCCTGTACCGATGACCATTGAGACGGATTTGTGCGGCTCCAGCACACAGTGGTCGTTTAACCGCACACCGATTTTATCCAGGGGCAGCAGGGCACATACCTTCTGCTGGCCTTGCAGCGACCAGCCCACCAGCGATCCCGGGCTGAGCGCCGGGCTCACGCCCCAGCCGAATTCTGACGCTCGCTTTTCGACCCTGTCGCGCAGTGCTTCACCGATAGCGCCGAGGGCCAGCACCCCCACACTATCGAGCATAAAAGCCAGCAGGTCCTCACCGGCGGCGTGGAGTTCACTCCCCCGCTTCTTCAATGCTGGCCCGATGGTGTAGACGGCCACCATCACCCGACGCGCCGGAGCCAGCAGATCAACCCTGGGGCCGACGGTCAGGCGTCTCTCGTTCTTCCATTCAGAGGATGAATTGGCGGAAAGGACCACCTGCTCGCCGACCACGTCGCGCACCAGGAACTCGTCGTAGATGGTCGCCGGGGCGATGAGCGCCTGGCTCATAGCGACGGCTTCTTGCGCGGCAGATGCCAGCGCAGGATGCGCCGATCCCCGCTGGTTCCGGCGTTGCGCTTGCAACATCTCTTCGGGTGTTAGAGAGATTGGCACATCGCGTAAGATGGTCACAGCAGGGTCAGCCCCCCCTCAGTCCCCCCCCACCTTGGGGGGGAGGTATCCCTCGTCGCAGAAATCGCCTAACTGGGCCCCGTCCAGCGCTCGCAC
>Ga0307438_1000373_pt1 | contig 35862 bp, 24 predicted proteins | sample SalMarWE160110MG_FD_202144 | JGI IMG/M metagenome (GOLD analysis project Ga0307438, IMG submission 202144) | Salt marsh sediment microbial communities from the Plum Island Ecosystem LTER, Massachusetts, United States - WE1603-110 | ecosystem: Environmental > Aquatic > Marine > Intertidal zone >... | reverse complement strand
GGTCCAGGGATAAGGATATTGAATGGTTTCACCCAAAGGAGAAACAGGCAATTATACAATATATTGATCAGGAAGTTCAGGAATGATATGATTATAGAATAAGTTTGAATGTTTGAGTGTTTGAATGTTTGAAAATCATGCAATTGCAAAATCAAACGATCAAACTCTCAAACGAGACTGTTCAGTAAAGTGTGTCATAAGTTAGAATCAAATAAAATAGTAACTTATGACGATAATGACAAAGAAAGAAAAATCAAAAGAAGAGCTTGAGAAGCTCTTTGAAGAAGCATTAGAGGCTTTAAAGAAGGGCAAGAAACTGGAGGGTGCTGATGGAGCAATTACTCCGTTAATAAAGCGTCTGATAGAATCCAGTCTTGATGGAGAGATGGATGCCCACCTTCAAGAAAGTCGACCTAACAGAAGAAACGGTCACGGTAAAAAGAAAGTAAAGACAAGTTTTGGAGATGTCAACCTTGAAACACCCCGGGATCGTGACAGCAGCTATTCACCTGAGTTAATACCGAAACGACAAAGATCATTAGGCCCCAGCCTAGAGAATAAAATTTTGAGTCTTTATTCTCTAGGCATGAGCTATCGGGATATCTCAGGACATATAATGGAGATGTATGGGATGGAGCTTTCTCCTGCTCAGCTCACATTCATAACCGATAAAGTATGGCCTGAGATTGAAGAGTGGAGAAGCAGGCCCCTGGATGATGTGTATCCATTTATCTGGTTTGATGCTCTGTTTTATAAAGTAAAACAAGATGGTCAGATAAAAAGTATGGCAGCTTATTTAGCTCTGGGGATGAATGTGGAAGGAGAAAAGGATTTGCTTGGTATATATCTGGCAGAGACAGAAAGTGCAAAATTTTGGCTTCAGGTACTCTCAGATCTGCAAATAAGAGGAGTTAAGGATATTTTGATTGCCAGTATTGATAATTTAACTGGATTTGAACAAGCAATAAGATCCATATTCCCTAAAACGGATGTTCAGCTTTGTATCGTCCACCAGATTAGGAACTCAATAAAGTATGTTTCCTGGAAAGATGAGAGGGAAGTTATCAGGGATATGAAATCTATCTACAAGGCAAATGACTATGAAGAAGCAGAAAAAGCACTTGCAAGGTTCGATAACAAATGGAGTAAGCAATACAAAGCTATGGTAACCTCTTGGAAAAGAAACTGGGAAGGATTAACCAGCTTCTACAATTACCCTGAACCGGTAAGAAGAATCATGTATACAACGAACTCTATAGAAGGATTTAATCGCCAGATAAGAAAAGCAACTAAGGCTAAAGGTTCTTTGCCATCTGAAAGAGCACTATATAAGCTACTATATTTAGTATCTATAAATGTCCAAAAAAAGTGGTCCAGACCAAGATCATGGAGTCAGGTATTAAATATATTAGCAACAATGTATCCAGAAAGATTAGGTCTAGAATGAAATGACACACTTAATTGAACATAACCTCTCAAACCGATCAAACAAACTTTTTTAGCTAAGCTCCTTCAGCTTCCTGATCGTCCCTTCCGGGTCGTCTGAGCCAAATACCGAGCTGCCCGCAACCAGCACGTTAACACCACTGTCAACAAGCTTCTTTGCATTTGTAGTATCTACCCCACCATCAACCTGGATCATTACATCATTACCCGATGCAGTTATCATCTTCTTAAGTGCGCTGATCCTCTCATAGCTGTTTCCTATGAATTCCTGTCCTCCGTAACCCGGATTTACTGTCATGATCAGTACCATATCCAAATATGGAAGAACCCATTCAAGCACTGACACAGGTGTATGTGGATTAAGCGACACACCTGCCTTCATTCCCAGCCTTCTTATTTCTGTTACTGTTCGGTTAAGGTGGCGACAGGCCTCGTAGTGAACGGTCAGTATACTGGCCCCGGCATCCCTGAAGCGTTCAAGGTACCTGTCGGGATCGACAATCATTAGATGAACATCAAGTGGTTTCTCTGATAGTTTATTAACATATTTCAGTACAGGAAAACCAAAAGTTATATTTGGAACAAATACACCATCCATAATATCAAGGTGAAGCCAGTCGGCCACACTACGGTTAACCATTGTTATATCCTTATCCAGCCGGCCAAAGTCAGCAGCCAGCAGCGATGGTGAAACTAAATGATCCATTGTTTACTTTTTCAGGTAAATTATGAATTAACCCAGGTAGGTCTTGAGTATCTTACTCCGGGTTGTATATTGTATTCTTTTAAGGGCTTTTTCTTTTATCTGCCTCACCCTTTCACGGGTCAATACCAGTTCCTCTCCTATCTCTTCCAGTGTGAGGGGATGCTTCATATTTATTCCAAAATACAGCTTTATAACTTTTGCTTCCCTGGGCGACAGTGTGCTTAGAGCTCTTTCTATCTCGTATGTAAGTGATTCATTGATAAGATGTTTATCCGGACTTGGGCTATCATCGCTCTGCATCACATCATACATATTATTATCTTCCTCGTTGCTTATCGGTGCGTCCATACTAACAGTACGACCATTGGATTTTAACACTTCCTTCACCTCTTCGGGGGCTACCTGCAGGACATCGGCAATTTCCTGCGAAGAAGGTTCTCTCTCAAATTCCTGTTCAAGTCGTGCGAATACCCTGTTAATCTTATTTATTGACCCTATCTTGTTCACCGGTAACCGTACTATCCTGGCCTGTTCGGCCAGTGCCTGCAGTATGGCCTGTCTTATCCACCATACTGCATACGAAATGAATTTGAATCCCCTTGTCTCATCAAATCTTTGTGCAGCTTTTATAAGCCCCAGGTTGCCTTCATTTATCAGGTCAGGAAGGCTCATACCCTGGTTCTGGTATTGCTTGGCCACAGAAACAACAAAACGTAAATTTGATTTTACAAGCTTGGCTAAAGCCTCCTTATCCCCTTTCTTAATCATCCTGGCCAGAATTACCTCCTCCTCCGGAGAAATCAGATCTACTTTCCCAATCTCCTGAAGATATTTATCAAGGGATGGAGTATCACGGTTAGTAACCTGTTTTGTTATCTTTAACTGCCGCATATAAAATAGGGTAAATCCGTATTCCGCCTGGTGACCATCACAATTATAGTAATAAAAATGCTTAACGGCAATAGGTGAATAAATTAAAATCATTCTAAAATAGGTTTTTTTAACTCATACTTTGACCTGAGGAGCAATTTTTTACATCATGTTTTTGTTATTTAACCTTTTTTAGGATATTAGTGTTGTATTATAATAAGGATTTGCTTATAATTGCAACGTTTTTAGCAGCATAGAATATTAAATTATCCTTGCGCATCTGCTTTCATATCTGAAACAGATTTTTCTTGAAAAAAAAATTATCAATACTATTTTCATTAACATTTTCCTACAATATTAACTATGTACGACATTCTTGAGTTAAACAAAAAGCTCCTCCCCGAACTGAGGGAGATAGCCAAGAATCTTAAGATCAAAAGAGTAGAATCATATCGAAAGCAAGATTTGATATATCTTATCCTTGATCAGCAGGCAATAGTTGAAGCCTCCGAGAATAAAGCTTCAGCTGCCAGGAAGAACAAAGGCCCGGAAAACAAAGAAAGTGATTCGGAATCTTATAAAAGACGGGGACGCAGACCAAGGACAAAGTCTGAAAACAAATTTGTTAAAGCGCCTCCACAACCAGCTGAACAAAAATCAGAAAGTCATGGTGATCAAATGGTAAGCACTGATACCAGACAGGTAAAAAAGCCTGTTATACAGAAACCTGAAAGCCGGCAAAACATAAGAAAAGAACGGCAGTATGACAGGGAAGAAGCTGAGAAAAGCCCCGAAAGACCTAAACAGGAAGTAGCTGCCAGGGATACCGGCAAGGAAACAACAAAGGGCGATACCCCTAAGAAAGACTCTGACAGAAGCGCTGATAAAAGGTATAAAAAACAGGATAACCACAGGGACAAGGAGAGGGAAAGCGAACAACGTGACTCTCAGAAAAAACATGAAAAGGAACCTGAAATCAGGGAGGTGGAATATGAGTTTGAAGGTATAATATCGAATACCGGCGTGCTTGAAATTATGCCCGACGGGTATGGTTTCCTGCGCTCAGCCGATTATAACTATCTCAATTCACCCGATGATATATATGTTTCACAGTCCCAGATTAAGTTATTTGGCCTTAAAACCGGCGATACTGTGGAAGGCACTATAAGGCCTCCTAAAGAAGGTGAGAAATACTTCCCCCTGATAAAAATACAAATGATCAACGGGCGTACACCTGACTTTATTCGTGACCGGGTACCTTTTGATTATCTAACCCCCCTGTTCCCGAACGAAAAATTTACCCTGTGTTCGCCCGGGGAAGGAACTCTCTCAGTAAGAGTGGTTGATATGTTTGCACCTATTGGTAAAGGACAGAGAGGGCTTATAGTTGCACAGCCAAAAACCGGTAAAACAATCCTCCTGCAGGATATAGCCAATGCAATAGCCAAGCATCATCCGGAGGCATATCTTATGATACTGCTCATAGATGAAAGACCTGAAGAGGTAACTGATATGGCCAGAAGTGTAAACGCTGAAGTTATAGCTTCTACCTTCGACGAACCGGCTGAAAGGCATGTACGCGTGGCAAATATAGTACTCGAAAAAGCCAAGCGGATGGTCGAATGCGGACATGATGTTGTTATCCTCCTGGACTCTATTACCAGGCTGGCAAGGGCTTTTAATACCATAGCACCAGCATCAGGGAAAGTATTGTCGGGTGGTGTCGATTCAAATGCGCTGCATAAACCAAAAAGGTTTTTTGGAGCTGCCCGTAATATCGAAGGCGGAGGTTCATTAACAATACTATCAACAGCACTTACCGAAACAGGTTCAAAAATGGATGATGTGATCTTCGAGGAATTCAAGGGAACAGGTAATATGGAACTTCAGCTCGACCGTAAACTGTCGAACAGGAGAATATTCCCGTCAATTGATATTCCTGCATCCAGTACCAGGAGGGAAGACCTGCTACTCGAAAAGAACTTCCTCAATAAAATATGGATCCTCAGGAATTACCTCACCGACATGAATGCTGTGGAAGCAATGGAGTTTCTGCGTGACAGGCTTCGCCAGACTCAATCGAACGAAGAATTCCTTATCTCCATGAATGGAGGATAATATAATTGATCCCTCTTATCAAGAAAGTAAGTTTATTAAGTACTAATTTTTCTAATTAAATAAGATTTATATCAGACATGGGAACAAAGAAAAAGTTTATAACACTTGACGGTAACCAGGCAGCATCACATATTGCTTATATGTTCAGTGAAGTTGCATGCATCTATCCAATTACACCCTCGTCAAATATGGCTGAATTCATAGATGAATGGGCTGCTAACGGAAGAAAGAATATTTTCGGGGAGGAAGTAAAAGTAGTGGAGATGCAATCTGAAGGAGGCGCATCAGGCGCTGTTCATGGCTCATTACAGTCCGGAGCCCTCACATCTACATTCACAGCCTCACAGGGCCTGCTTCTGATGATACCTAATATGTATAAGATGGCCGGCGAATTACTTCCCGGGGTATTTCATGTCAGCGCCCGCTCGGTAGCTGCTCATGCACTTTCAATTTTCGGTGATCATAGCGATATTTATGCCACCAGGCAGACAGGTTTTGGTATGATAGCTACCGGAAGTGTACAGGAGATAATGGACCTTGCTGGAACAGCCCACCTTTCAGCTATAAAGTCCCGCATACCATTCATGCATTTTTTCGACGGGTTCAGGTCTTCACATGAAATACAGAAGGTCGAACTCCTCGAAACAGAGGATATGAAAAAATTAATGGACTGGGATGCAGTGCAGGCTTTCAGGAATAATGCACTCAGCCCTGAAAACCCTGTCACAAGGGGAACAGCACAGAACCCTGATATCTATTTCCAGGCAAAAGAATCTGTCAATATTTTCTATGAACCGCTGGCTGATATCGTTGCGGAAAACATGAAAAAGATATCAGATCTTACAGGAAGAGACTATAAACCATTTACATATTATGGCGCAACCGATGCTGAGAATATCATAATAGCAATGGGATCAGTTACCTCAACCATTAAGGAGACAATCGACTATATGACCTCAAGGGGAGAAAAAGTTGGTCTTATTACAGTTCACCTTTACCGCCCCTTCTCAAGCAAATACTTCTTCGATGTTCTCCCCTCCACTGTGAAGAAAATATCAGTGCTCGACCGTACCAAGGAACCCGGAGCCAATGGAGAACCATTGTACCTTGACGTACGCGACATGTTCTTTGAAAAAGATGATCACCCGGTAATAGTTGGTGGCCGTTACGGCCTCTCTTCCAAAGACACAACACCGGCGATGATCATGTCGGTTTATGAAAACATGAAAAAAGATTCACCAAAGAACCATTTCACAGTAGGTATCAATGATGATGTAACAAACCTGTCATTGCCACTGTTTCCTGAATTAAATGTATGCGATGAATGCACCTATTCTGCCAAATTCTACGGACTGGGCTCTGATGGTACCGTTGGTGCAAACAAAAACTCAATAAAGATCATTGGTGAAACAACCGATAAATATTGCCAGGCATATTTTGCATATGACTCTAAAAAGTCAGGTGGACTTACTGTTTCCCACCTTCGTTTCGGGGATACACCCATCAGGTCAACATACCTGGTGAATACTCCCGATTTCGTTGCCTGCCACGTAGCACCTTACCTCGAGAAATATGATATGCTCAAAGGGCTTAAAAAAGGAGGCACATTCCTTCTGAACGCTGCATGGAAAGATGATGAAGAAGAAGAAAGACTTCCGGCAGCAGTAAAAAAATATCTGGCCGAGAACGATATTGATTTCTATATGATCAACGCCACAGATATAGCTGAAGAAATTGGCCTTGGCGGCCGTACAAATACAATAATGCAGAGTGCTTTTTTTAAGGTGGCCAATGTAATACCCTATGATAAGGCAGTTGATGAGATGAAAAAATTTATCGTCAAATCTTACGGAGCCAAGGGTGAAGATATCGTTAAAATGAACTATGCAGCCGTTGACCGGGGTGGTAAGGTAACAAAAATCAATGTGCCTGACTCCTGGAAGAATGTTAAACCAGAAAAAAAGAAAGTCGACGAAAAATTGCCTGAATTTGTTAGGGATGTGGTAAATCCTATCATTGCACAGAAAGGTGATGATCTTCCTGTTAGTGCTTTCAGGGGCAGGGAAGATGGAACATTCCCCGCCGGCACCACCCAGTTTGAAAAGCGCGGTGTTGCAGTGTGGACACCGGAATGGATTCCCGATAACTGTATACAGTGTAACCAGTGTTCATTTGTTTGCCCGCATGCGGTAATAAGGCCCTTCCTCCTTACCGATGAAGAAGCAGCCAATGCTCCCGGTGGAACCGAAGTAATCCAGGGAATAGGTCCCCTGAAAGAATATAAGTTCAGGATACAGGTGAGCGTATACGACTGTACCGGCTGCGGTAACTGTGCCGATGTATGTCCGTCCAAGGAAAAAGCTCTCGTGATGAAGCCTTTCGAATCACAGCTTGACCAGGCTGAAAAATGGACATATATGCATGAAGAGGTAGGTTATAAGGATACGGTTGTTGATAAACTGAAAACCGTTAAGAACAGCCAGTTCTCACAACCACTGTTCGAATTCTCAGGTGCTTGTGCAGGCTGTGGTGAGACTCCTTACGTTAAAGTTATTACTCAGTTGTTTGGAGACAGGATGATTGTGGCTAATGCAACAGGTTGTTCTTCAATATACGGTGGATCAGCACCTTCAACACCATATACAATGAACAAAGAAGGTTATGGTCCGGCATGGGCCAACTCCCTCTTCGAGGATAATGCTGAATATGGATTCGGTATCGCAACAGGTATAACCAAACTGCGCGACCGTATAGCACGGATAATGAAATCAGCCAACGGAGTAAGCGCTTCAACAAAAGAAGCCTTTAATGAATGGATAGAAGCCAAAAATGATGCTGAAGCATCCAAAGCAGCTTCAAAGAAAGTAATCGAGGCATGCGAAAACGAAAAAAACGGTGTTTGCACGGAAATACTTACCCTTAAAAAGTACCTGGTAAAAAAATCAATATGGATATTCGGAGGCGACGGCTGGGCTTATGATATAGGATACGGAGGCCTCGATCATGTTGTAGCCTCCGGTGAAGATGTGAATATACTGGTTCTTGATACTGAAGTTTATTCGAACACCGGCGGGCAGGCATCAAAAGCAACCCCAGCAGGTGCCGTGGCAAAATTCGCTGCTTCAGGTAAAAAGATAAGGAAAAAAGACCTCGGGCAAATGGCCATGACCTATGGCTATGTATATGTGGCCCAGGTAGCCATGGGAGCCAGCCAGTCACAATTCCTTAAAGCAGTACGCGAAGCTGAATCATATCCAGGACCATCACTGATAATAGCTTACTCACCATGTATTAACCATGGACTGAGAGCCGGAATGGGTAAATCCCAGGCCCAGGAAGAAAATGCTGTTAAAAGTGGTTACTGGCATAACTACAGGTATGACCCACGCCTCGAGGCAGAGGGAAAAAATCCGTTTACACTCGATTCAAAGGAACCCGAATGGAGCTTGTTTCAGGACTTCCTTAATTCAGAGGTTAGGTATACGTCCCTGACAAAGTCATTCCCTGAAGAAGCAAAAGTGCTCTTCAAGGCAGCCGAGGAAAACGCTAAATGGAGATATAATTCCTATAAGCGACTGGCCTCACTGGAATATTAGTAATTTTCTTCACTATCTTTGCAGCAGATTATATTTAACCATGGGACGCTTACTTGCAATTGATTACGGCAGAAAAAGAACAGGACTGGCAGTATCAGACCCTGATAAAATCATTGCAAGCCCGCTGAAAACCATTGCTACAAACGAACTGGAAGCATTCCTGAGAGAATATGTCAGTAAGGAAGAGGTTGAAGCTATCATCATTGGCTATCCAAAGACTATGAATAATCAACCTTCAGGCCTGGTAAAACAGCTGGAACCATTCATTAACAGGCTCAGGAAGATATTCTTTGATATAGACCTTCACCTTGTTGATGAGAGGTTTACATCGAGTATTGCTCAAAAAGCAATGATTGAGGGGGGAATGAAAAAATCAGACAGGCAAAAAAAAGAGAATATTGATAAAATAAGTGCCTCACTGATCCTTCAATCCTATATGAAACAAATTAAGAATTATTCTAAATAAAGAATTATAATTTGTAACTTTGCCCTCTGAAGTAACTGAGTATAGTAAAGATAATAAACTTATAACTCATAACTTGTCCTGAGCGAGATCGTAAGATCGAGTCGAAGGGCTCATAACTCATAACTCATAACTCATAATTGCAATGGTCTACCCTGTATATGTATATGGACATCCCGTACTGAGGAAAGTGGCTGAGGATATTGATAAGAACTACGAAGGCCTCGACCAGCTTATTGAAGATATGTTTGAAACTATGCGGCATTCTGAAGGAATAGGGCTTGCAGCTCCACAGATAGGAAAATCCATCCGCATATTTGTTGTCGATGGTACCCCAATATCAGATGATGAACCTGAATTGGCTGATTTCAGGCATGTATTTATTAATCCCTACATTAAGGAAAGAAGAGGTGAAGTGGTTTTAATGAATGAAGGATGCCTCAGCATACCGGAGATACGTGAAGAAGTTAACCGAGAATCAACAATACGCATCGAGTATTTTGACAAAGACTGGAAATTTCACAACGAAGTGATTAACGGGTTCAGGGCAAGGATAATTGAGCATGAATATGACCATCTGGACGGTGTGCTTTTTACCGATCTGGTTAGCCCTCTCAGGAAAAGACTGTTGAAATCCAAACTTGCAGGCATTAGCAAGGGCAAATTCGATGTTGATTATAAAACAGTCCTTCCAAAACAAAAAGCAAAGTAATCCGGATTTTGTATCTTTATATGGTAATCGCTGAAGAGTGCTGTATAAAGAGATCCCTTTCACAGGATACTGCATAGCCCTGGCAACAGGTATAATATGCGGTTCATATATGCATTCAGTATTATACTGTTATGCTGCTGTTATTATATTGTCTGTTATCCTGGTAATCAATATCTCACTGCACCGTCAGAGTAGGACATCACTAATCTATGGTCTGATCCTGCATTGCTGCATCTTCTTCATGGGATGTTCACTATCAATACTACAAAAAAATAAACTGGACTATATCGTCCCCGGACCACATGAATTTGTGCTCAGGACAGATGATTACCCTGCACCGGCAGCAAGGTCGTTAATGCTTCATACCAGCATAATTTCAGTTGGGGGTAACAATAATAAGAATAATAAATTACTCCTGTATACAGATTGCAGGTACCTTCCTCCATCTTTAAAACCGGGAAGTATTATCAGGTTAGTTTCCATACCGGTTGAAATAACCGACTTTAACAGTTCAGACAATTTTGATTACCGCTCGTTCATGAACCGGAGAGGTTTTCGTTACTGTATTTTTTGTTACGACAGTATTTCAGTTATTGATGAGAAACCCGGACTGAAGCATCATGGCCTCATGTTAAGGAGATACATGTTCAATCGGCTTAAAAACACCTTAACAGACGAAAAAAGCCTTGCCGTGGTATCGGCTATAACCCTGGGCTACAGGGAGCTACTTGACGATGAAATAAAGGAAGAATTCAGGAAAAGCGGGATAATTCATATTATGGCTGTTTCAGGCCTGCATGTGGGAATAATAAGTATTATTATTGTTTCCCTTCTGAAAATTACTCGTATCAGGTCAGGCCTTGTCAGGCTGTTGATATCCCTTATGATGATCTGGACTTATGCCTTCGTAACAGGTTTGAGCCCTTCAGTAACAAGGGCCTCTGTAATGTTTTCCTTTCTTAATACCGGTTATCTTATTAACCGCCCTGTGAAACCGTTAAACTCGGTTATGGCTTCCGCCTTTGTTATCCTTGTAGTAAATCCAACCATGATCTTTGAGCCTTCATTCCTTCTCTCCTATTCAGCAGTTATCGTTATAGTATCCAATTACAGGGACCTGCTGGCAAAGATCACTTTCCGGGGCCGCCTTCTGAGTTCAGTATGGAAAATACTGTCCATTTCCCTGCTGGCACAGGCCGGAACCATTCCTTTTGTGGCATTTTTCTTCGGCGAAATACCCATGTTATCAGTTCTGTCAAACCTTTTTGCCATACCACTGGCTACAATTATCCTCTTTGCCGGCTTTATTCTTATACTTCTGGCAGGCCTGCCTATGATTCCTGGTCTGTTAAACAGTATACTTGTTTACTGTGTCAACACATTATCTGATGCTGCAGCTATAATAGCATCGTGGGACAGGGTTGTAATTACTGCGGATGGTCTCTCGGCTGCAAGAACCGCAATATTGTTCTTCCTCTTATTGGTATTAATAAGGTTTTTCCTTGACAGGGAAAAGAATAATCCACATATTCTACTGACTATAACCATTTTATATTTCATAATTCCCTGAAAATAACGTCTTTTACTAAAGATTTAATCATATTTGTCAAATATTAGTACTCTATTTTATAAATTTGCCTTGTTTTTGTCTATAACACAAATGAGATGAGGATAGTAATAGCAGGTGCAGGAGAAGTTGGTACACACTTGGCAAAGATGCTGAGCAATGAACAGCATGATATTGTGATCATTGATCCGGAGGAGAGCAGGCTCAAGCCAATAGATTCATCACTTGATGTAATGACCTGCCTGGGCTCGGCTACTTCAGTTAATCTCCTTAAAGATACACTGGGTAAAAAAACAGACCTGTTTATTGCTGTTGCCCATCTTGAAGATACAAATATCACTGCGGCCATACTTGCCAAACGACTGGGTGCTGTGAAAACAATTGCACGTATAGATAACCGGGAGTACCTGGAGCATACTACGAGGGAATTTTTTAAGTCTATGGGCATCGATTCCCTTATATACCCCGAACTTATTGCAGCAAAAGAAGTCATGGGCCTGCTTCATGAAACAGGCACCACCGAGTTTATGGAATTTTCAGGAGGGATGTTATCCCTTTACGTGCAAAAGCTTGAAGAAAATGCCCCTGTTGTGAATAAAAAACTGAGGGATGTTACACGTGAACATAAAAACACTAATTATAGAGCCGTTGCTATAAAAAGGGATGAAGAAACAATAATACCCAGGGGCGATGAAGTATTCATGGAAGGTGATCTTGTTTATGTTGTGTCAACACGGGAAGGCATCCAGGAAATGATGAAATTTTCAGGTAAGGAAAACTTTATTGCCAAAAGAATAATGATTCTCGGGGGCAGCAGGATTGGAAAACGGGTAGCACAGTCACTTCAGAAAGAGTGTTCTGTCAAAATGATAGAGATTGATGCCGACAAGTGCGAGGAACTTGCAGATGAACTGGAGAATACGCTTATTATCCACGGCGATGGCAGGGATGCGAACCTCCTGCTACAGGAAGGGATAGCACAGAAAGACGTATTTGTAGCTGTCACAGGTAATTCAGAAACAAACATCCTTGCCTGCCTGCTCGCCAACAAGCTGGGAGTGAAGAAAACAATAGCAGAGGTAGAGAATGTTGAATATATTAACCTGGCCGAGAACAGCGGTATAGATACAATAATAAATAAGAAACTATCGGCTGCAAGCCGCATTTTCAGGCACACCACCAATCCCAATGTAACACAGGTTAAATGTATGACTGGTACCGATGCTGAAGTACTTGAATACAGGGTGCCTGAGGGTTCAAAGATAGTAAAGGGAAAACTTCGCGACATTAATTTTCCAAAGGGATCTATTGTGGGAGGAGGCACAAGGGATGGCATACCGTTTATCGCTACGGGCGATACAATAATTAAACCTAACGATAAGGTTGTGGTTTTCACTCTTCCTTACGCCCTTGAGAAAATGTCAAAATTTTTCCTCTAGTGATTGTATATGTTGAACGGTAAAATTATAGGAAGGGTTCTTGGTATACTGTTGATCCTGGAAGGCATCTGCATGCTTACCATTATTCCCGTATCACTGTATTACGCGGAGGGCGACTTTCTCCCGGTTGTTATCTCAACCTTTATAACCCTTGCAGTGGGTGTGTTAATGTCACAACTGTTCAGGGATCATAATAGCACAATAGGCAAAAGGGAAGGATACCTCATTGTTACAGGTTCATGGCTGATATTTTCCCTTTTCGGGAGCCTGCCTTTTACTATTGGAAATGCTATCCCTTCATATACTGACGCTTTCTTTGAAACGATCTCCGGGTTTACCACAACGGGGGCATCAATACTGACTGATCCTGAATCCATGTCGCACGGGCTGCTTTATTGGCGCAGCATGACACAATGGCTCGGAGGGATGGGTATTATTGTACTGTCTCTGGCCATACTTCCTATACTTAAAATAGGAAGTATGCAACTTTTTTCAGCTGAAGTGCCGGGTCCCACACCCGATAAGTTGCATCCTAAGATCAGGGAAACAGCAAAACGTCTCTGGTTAATATACCTGGGATTCACCCTTACTGAGGCTTTATTGCTCAAACTGGGCGGTATGAGTTTCTTTGATGCCATATGCCACTCCTTTACCACGATGGCTACAGGAGGATATTCAACAAAAACTGCCAGTATTGCAGCATTTAATACTCCTTATATACATTATGTTATCACTGTTTTCATGGTAATAGCCGGTACAAACTTTTCACTGGCATATTTTGGATTACACGGCAGGTTCAGGAAGATATTCACCAATGAAGAATTTCTTTTCTATATATCTCTTCTCCTTGCGTTTATAATAGGGGTAACTGCCGTCCTGTACTTCAGTCAGGGTCATCCTCTCGAAGAATCGTTCAGGAATGCAGCTTTCCAGGTTGTATCAATAGTTACAACTACCGGGTATGCAACATCTGATTATTGTTCATGGGGCCCGTTCCTTATCCTCGTAATCTTTATCCTTATGTTTACAGGCGGTTCAGCCGGATCAACAGGTGGTGGAATAAAGATGGTCAGGCTGCTCCTGCTGGCAAAGAACAGCAGGCAGGAACTGAGCCGTCTTATACATCCCAATGCTGTGATACCCGTGCGGCTTAATCATAAGGTAGTGCCACAGAACATGCTCTATAATGTACTGGCTTTTATTGTATTCTACTTCCTGATTACTGGTATAAGCGCTATGATAATATCAGCTATGGGCTATGACCTTGCAAGCTCATTCAGTTCCGTAGCTGCCACGCTGGGCAACATAGGTCCGGGGCTGGGTGAAGTTGGACCCACAATGAATTATGCACATTTCCCTGACTTCGGGAAATGGTTTCTCTCATTCCTGATGCTGCTTGGCCGCCTTGAATTATTTACAGTGCTGGTTCTGTTAACAAGGTGGTTCTATAAAAACTGATCATTCAGTCTCACCGATACCTTCCCTGATAATCATTGGTTCATCCCCCGTGCAATCTATCACCGTGGTAGGTTCATTATTGCCATAACCACCGTCAATCACAAGGTCGGCAAATTCCCTGTACTTTTCGTATATAAGCTCAGGATCAGTGGTATATTCTATTATCTCATCCATGTCATGTACAGATGTAGTGATAAGTGGACTTCCCAATTCCTTCACCATCTCAAGCACTATATTATTGGAAGGGATACGTATGCCAACTGTCTTTTTCTTATTCTTGAACAACCTGGGAATCTGATTGTTTGCCTGGAGAATAAAGGTGAAAGGGCCGGGTGTATTTCTCTTTATGAGCTTGAAGATATTATTATCCCTGATAATGGTATACTGTGCCAGCTGACTCAGATCATGAAAGATAAGAGACATATCAGGTCGCGAAGGATCAAACCCTTTATGACTGGCTATCCTTTCCATCGCTTTTGTAGCCTTCACACTGCATCCAATAGCATATACCGAATCAGTGGGATAGATAACTATCCCACCCTGCTCCAGTATATCCACCGTCTGGCGTATATGTTTTGGATTCGGATTCTCCTCAAATAACCTTATATACTGTGCTGCCATAAGCCGCAAAGATAACAAAAAGTCCACCTCCGCCAAGGCTACGGCGGACAAAGTAGATTAATGGAACCGAGGAACCTGAGCCAGCATCAGCAGTCGAAATGGGATACTCCCGCTGGCGCGAGTCTCCGGACTCGGATTATTTGAAGATCAGCGAACGAAGGTCTGGAAGTAGGCACGGCCTGAGCTAAGAAATGCCTGTCTGAGCCCTGACAGAACGACTTGTACTGAGCTTGTCGAAGTAAGTGATCGTCAGGGGGAGTTACATTTCGGGGGATTCCAGACCAAGGGAGCCTTTAAATAATCTGCAGCCGTTGATTCTTTTGGTTCTTTTCTCATCAAGGAGAAAAGAAGAAAGACTATTGTAACACTTGAATTCATTTCAATGGAATAATGGAATATTGGAACCTAGCCCCGGGGATTCGGGGCGAGCTCGACGAATCCCCTCATAAGCGGGGTGAGTCAATGATGGATTAATGTAATGATGTATTAAATAATTGATATATTAATCACATCCTGCCGAAGGCAGGAATTATTCGGCCTCAGATTATTTGAAGATGAGCGAACGAAGGTCTGGAAGTAGGCACGGCCTGAGCTAAGAAATGCCTGTCTGAGCCCTGACAGAACGACTTGTACTGAGCTTGTCGAAGTAAGTGATCGTCAGGGGGAGTTACATTTCGGGGGATTCCAGACCAAGGGAGCCTTTAAATAATCTGCAGCCGTTGATTCTTTTGGTTCTTTTCTCATCAAGGAGAAAAGAACAATAAAGAGGGGCAAGCTACTTGCATCGCACTGCTACAACCGCCTACCCTTGCTACCTTCCGGTCCTGGGGGAGTTCAGCAGGAGCTGGTCGTACAAGACTTACCCCATGCAAAAATAATAATTTTGTTGCAGGCCCACAACAATAAATCATAAACAATATAGGCTGACAATTATTAATTTTCCTTTATATTTGCCGAATAATCATATTTGATAAGCATTTAAAACTATCTAATCAGAAAATTATGGAAAAAAAAGTATCACCTTGGAAAGCAAACCTGAATGCAGGTATCATACTGGGTTTGCTGAGCATAATATGGACCCTCCTTATGTGGTTTCTCGATCAGACTACCAACAATACCATAGGTTTAATATTTTTTGTTGTGCTTATTATAGGTCTGTTCATAGGAATAAAATACTACAGGGATAAGTATCTCAATGGTTTCATTACCTACGGACAATCTCTTGGCGCAGGTGTCATTATTATGCTGTATTACAGCATAATAACTGCTATCTTTGCTTATATCCTCTATAAGTTTATCGATCCCAACCTGACAGATAAAATTTTAGCCCTAACCGAGGAAAAACTTGTTGAAAGAGGCATGGCTGAAGGAATGATTGAACAGTCGATGCAGTTCCAGAAAAAAATCATGACTCCATTAGTGATGAGCATTAGTGGTATTTTCAGCGGTGTATTTTTTGGCACCATTTTCTCACTTATCATCAGCCTCTTTACCAAGAGAGAAGGGAATCCGCTTATTGACGAAGCTATAGCAGAAGACGAAGAATCCAAGTAATGGATATATCAGTTGTAGTACCGGTATACAACGAAGAAGAATCGCTTCCCGAGCTGACAGACTGGATCTCACGTGTATGCACCGCAGCCGGCCTGTCTTATGAAATTCTCTTGATAGATGATGGAAGTACAGACTCATCATGGGCTGTTATCAACAAACTCAAGGAGGACAATAATAATATCAGCGGCATCAGTTTCAGACATAATTATGGCAAGGCAGCAGCCCTTCATACCGGTTTCAGGGAAGCTGCCGGCGATGTCGTTATTACCATGGATGCTGATCTGCAGGACAGCCCGGATGAGATACCTGCACTATACAGCATGATCAAAGAAGAAGGCTACGACCTGGTGTCAGGATGGAAAAAGAAACGCCACGATCCTTTTATCAAGAAGTTCACCAGCAGGATATATAATTTCACGGCAAGGAGAGCATCGGGCATTAAACTGCACGATTTCAACTGCGGGTTAAAAGCCTACCGGAACGATGTAACAAAGAGTATAGAGGTATTTGGTGAGATGCACCGGTATATACCCATGCTGGCCAGGGAATCAGGCTTTGGCAGGATTGGTGAAAAGATTGTTGAACACAGGGCAAGGAAATATGGGGTCACCAAGTACGGGCTCGATCGCTTCATTAAGGGTTACCTCGATCTGCTTACAATAACCTTTATCACAAGGTTTGGTAAAAGGCCCATGCACCTGTTTGGCACCATGGGCTCATTGCTTTTCCTTGCAGGTTTTATACTGGCCTTATACCTGGGTATAAAAAAGCTTCATTATGTAAACCTTGGCCTTCGTGCACCGCTGGTAACCGACAGTCCCTGGTTCTATATTGCCCTCACGGTTATGATCCTGGGCACCTTCTTCTTTCTCACGGGCTTCCTGGCCGAGCTCATCAACCGCACTTCCACCGGACGGAATGAATACCTGATCAAGGACAAAGTCTAGAGGCTAAGATCCCCCTTTCAAGGGGGTTGGGGGGATGTAAAAGGCTAAGTAAAGTTGAATGAAGTTTAGAATGAGTTTCACCTGTGGATAAGAAATCACCAATGATCCCTGCCACCCCTTGAGGGGGTGAATAATCTTCAAAGAGGCACCATGACGAGTCTCTTCGGTTGACAATTATTGCAGTCCACCTTTAAAATTGACGACGCACTGGTAGTGCGTCGCTACGTTGTTGACAGTCGCCGTCAACCTGCAAAATTCACCTTATAAACCTTATAAACTTTATCAACCTTATCAACATTAATTATTACTTAACTCATCCTACGTCCGCTACTAATAATCATCTAGCAGTAAGCACATTGAAACCACTCGGCTCCTCTAGTTCATAATTGCTCGCTCCCACCAGCCACATTCACTTTCCGCTCGCGAGCTCGCCCCGAATTCTCGGGGCTCGGTTCATAAATAATAATTAATAATTCGTATTTGGCTCACCACTCAGAGCTCATCTGCTCCTTCCCCAGTACGTTCATCCTGCTTGTAAACTGGTTTCCCTCACTATCGACTATGGTAAGTACATGCTCCCCCGGTTCAGGAGCCAGTCCCACCTGGTGAATGATCTGTGTTTCTCCCACAAACTGGTCGTCCAGGTGCCAGTAAAGAGTATTATCCCTGTTCCTCTGTGCAGCTTCAAAAACAATTTTGCCTATTAGCCCATCATGTTCCACAGGAACATAAAGACCCTGCAGGTTCCTGGGATATAATAATTCAATATTGCCCTTTCCTGCCCTGTTATCGCAACCGGGCATCCAGGGAGGAAGATTACGATATTCGGGATGCTGCTTCCTGTAGTACCATTCCTGTGCCGGGGGAAGCACAAACCAGGAAATATGTTTCATATCATTCGGATTGTAACAATCATCAGTCACACGGTATTTCATATCACTGCTCAGGTGTACCATAGTATGGTAAGGACAGACCCGGCTGATCACTCCGCTGCGTGGAATCAGCACCATGGCTGTCCTGGTACACATTGACGAAGCCCTGTGCCCGCTTTCCAGGCATATCTCCACTTCTTCCATCCCTGAGGCTGGCAGATCAAACCATTCCCCTGTACCCAGAAGGTCAAAAATATCAAACAATAGAGGAGCTGCTGCTGATACACCTGTAAGCCCGGGTCGCCCTTCACCATCAGCATTGCCTGCCCATACACCTACAACATAATCTGCATTGAAACCTATGGCCCAGGCATCCCTGAAACCGAAGCTGGTACCTGTCTTCCAAGCTATCTTCCCTGATGATGAAAAACTTTGCCAGCCACTGCGTTGGACAGGCCTGTTAACATCCTGTAAAGCTTTAAAAGTAAACCATATAGAGGCAGCAGACAGGGGCATTGTATTATCCACATCTGCCTCTGTTTTCATTCTCTCATCATAATATGGCAAGCTGTATATCCTTTTACCTGCTTTGTCACCATGATTCTGCAGTTTCACTGCCATACGTGCATAGCACCCTGTAAGCTCAAGCAGGCAGGCCTCACCCCCTCCCAGTATGAGGGATAAGCCATAATCATCCGCATCCCTGTCGAATGTACTGAAGCCTATTTGATTAAGGAAAAGCAAAAAACGGTCAGGGCTGTAATCCCTGAGCATCTCAACTGCAGGAATATTCAATGAGCGTTGCAGTGCCTGTGCAGCCGGAACAGCCCCGTTATATTCAAGGTTGAAGTTTTTAGGTGAGTAACCGGAAAACTCAACCGGGACATCGGGGACCAGCATCCCGGGCAATAACTCACCCGATTCGAGCATGGCTGCATACAGGAACGGTTTAAGTATACTGCCCGTGCTGCGACGGGCTGTAATCATATCAACCATACCTCCATGCTCATCCTCTTCCTTACTTACGTTTCCAGCATATGCTACTATTTTTCCGGATTCAGCTTCCACTACAATGGCAGCAATATTATGGATCTCATTCTGCCTGTTAACTTCCTGTTGCCTCCCTGCCAGGGTCATTACTTTTTCCTGCAGGTCATATTCTATTGTGGTTCTATATCGTCCACCATTCTTTCGAGTAACATATTTGCCTGTTACCTGTGGAGCAAGAGAAGGAAGGTCATATACCTTTTCAGGCAGTCGCTCTGCCATAGCTAATTGACATGTCATGCTATCAATGATACCTCTCTCGTGCAGCAACATAAGCAATTCATTTCGCTTTATTGTTAAGTCAGGATTATTCCTTCCCGGATAAATCATTGACGGAGCATTGGGCAATACGGCCAGCATACATGCTTCAGCCCATGAAAGATCAGAGGGATGCCTGCCGAAATACCTCCATGACGCTGACTCAATGCCAACCACATTGCCCCCGAAAGGTGCATTGGAAGCATACTGTAACAATATCTCTTCCTTGCTGTATAATAACTCCATCTTGAGAGCCATCAATATCTCAAGCATCTTTCGTGGCACTGTCCTTGGCGGATTGTCACCTGACATACGGGCCAGTTGCATTGTTATTGTGCTGCCACCACTTACTATCTCCCTATTCTTTATGTTCAGGTACAAACTACGTACTAAGGATACAGGGTTAACACCCGGATGTATGTAAAAATACCTGTCTTCATAATTAACCACTGCAACCCTGTACTTGCTGCTTAACGAATCTGCCGGCGGAAATCTCCACTGGCCGTCAGAGGCGATATGCGCTCCGAGCAGCCTGCCTTCTTTCGATTCAATAACCGTAGCCCTTGGATTATCAAACCGGGGCACAGGAAATATTATACATGTAACAGGTATCACTGCTGTTACAATAATTAATATATACACCCGTAGTCTTTGTTTTTTCACTCCTTTATTACCTTAACGGTCATACCTTTTGTTTTAGCAAAGAAAGAATTATCATACATGCCCTCGCATACCACGGCAGGCAGGGTAAACTCTCCTTCGTATGCTGCTGTCATTGTTAATTCAAAGCGTTTTGTTTTGTTTGGCTCAAGGCTGAAGTAAGTATAAATCCGGTCGTCCCTTATATCACGATAATCGTAACTACTGTTATCTTCCCCTGTTGCTCCTTCGAAAAGTCTTGTATTCATTATCTCCCATCCTGAAGGAAATACCTGTGATAAAGCAACATCATCAACCTGGTACATAGTGGTGTTCCTGACAGTCACCGCCACGGTAAAATCACTGCCCTGAAGTAAAGAACCCGGATCTATTACCTTTCCTTCCCTGTTGCGGTACTGAACAGACAGGTTCAGGCCTCTTTCTTCAGGCACTGTAGTGAATTCCAGCGGTGTACCTTTCCATACAGCGGTGGCAAAGATCCTGTCATTGCCCTTATTTTCCAGTTCCAGTTTTATCCTGCCTTCAGCATCATAATCCAGCCCGTAGTTGTTTATTGCTCTTTCAGTACTGTAGTTTTCTTTTATGCCATTAACTGATATTGAATAGCTAAGGGCTTCATCAGGGCTTTGTTTACCAAAGAAATTTGTCAGCGCCACCAGGCTCCATGCTGTAGTCTGGGTGCTAAGCCAGCGTTGTGAAGACAGCACATCCGACAGTTCACGTGCCAGCCTGAAAGCCTGCTCCTGTTCATCAAGTATTGATAATACATTGAGCACTACTGCCATATTTCTTTCCCTCGTGCCATAGGTCTCCCTGAAGCTGTCCTGTGGTACCAGGTTGCGCAGGTCGATGAGCTCGTATGCCACTTCACTCCTTCCTGCCCGTGCATATGACCCGGCCAGGAACCATAAAGCCGTCATATCCAGGTCTGATCCCCTCTCCCTTAACCTGTTCATGGCGCCGGTAAGGGGATCGCCGGCTTCGGCAAGCACATACAGGCGGTATGCCTGTGTCACCTGCATATATTTCTTTTTCACATCGTAATTATAGGCCTGAGCCTCCCTCTTTATAAATCGTAACAAATGGTCCATCATTGAGGCCGGAACGGTATATCCTGACCTGTCGGCCTGTATCATGAAATGAGCAGCATAAACAGATCCCCAGTCACTTTTATGATCCGATCCGGGCCAGAAAGACATACCCCCTGATGAAAGCTGGTAACGGCTTAATTTATCTATACCATCCTTAATATTCATCTCTATCTCTTCTTTCCTTCCGGGGGCAGCTTCGAGTATACTGCCAATGAAGAGTTGCGGGAATACTGCCGAGGTAGTCTGCTCGATGCAACCATGCGGGTACTGTATCAGGTAATCAAGCCTTTTCTCAAGGTTAAGAGGTAATATACCCGAGACCTCTATCTGTGCAGAATTGGTTCCTTCCACCCCGAACTTCTCAATATCCAGGCTCCACTTTTCACCTGCTTTAAGCTCTTTGAAAGCCGACCTTGTCTCGGGCGGGTTGGGGTTTCTGACATCGATATATATATCGTGTCTTGCCGACTCCTTGCCTGCAGTAGCTGTAATATTCACGACAGCCTGCCCGGTACGCCTGGCAACAGCATAATCAAATTCAATATCATATTCCCCTGTTTCGTCTATATCCACTACCATGCTTGAAGGCCCCTTTGCTTCCAGGAGGTCATTTGTTTCAATTTCCACATTTATCCTGTCCAGGCCTTCTTCCATTGCAAATACTGACACAGGGATCTTTATTTTCTCTCCCGGCCCTATCACCCTTGAGAGGGTACCCAGTACCATCACCGGGTTTGATACAGGTACCGTTTTTTCCGCACTGCCATATGCATGCCCATTAGCCGATATAAGCATGGCTCTTACTGATCCAACATAATTTGGCATCATTATATGATGTTCTGCTGTTTTATTTTTCTCCAGTCTGAACGGCCCAATAACCCTGACCACCGGTTCAAACCTCCTGCTCCTGCTTTTTGAAGGATCAACTGCCGACTCATCACCCCCTATGGCAAACATTTTCTCCAGCTCACCACCATATGCGCCGAGGACATACCTGTACATATCCCATGTTTTTACACCCAGTGCCTCCTTCCTGTAAAATTCAGGCCATGGGTCAGGTGTTTTAAATCCCGTCAGGTCGAGTAGACCTTCATCCACAACAGCAAAATAATAATCCATTGCCTTCCCCTTATTCTCCCTGATCCTTACCCTGAACTCCTTCTCGGGCCGTAATTTATCAGGCATATCCATCAACGGTTCCAGGTGAGAATCAGGGTCTTCAACCAGCACGGGAGCAATCCCGTACATTCTTATCGGAAGGTCGTTAGCTGTTTCTGAATGAGGGTTGAGAAGGCTAACATGAACATATACATTTGGCGACATCTCACTTCCTGCGATGAACTCATAGCTTGTATTCTCGTCAATATTGTTTATCCATTCCTGCTTCAATACTTTTGTACCGTTCTCCAGGCTCACCAGGACCCTTGATGATGCCCCTGCCGGGAAACTGACCGTTACTTTCTCTCCTGCATTATACTTTTCTTTGTCTGTACTTACCATCAGTACTTCTGCACCCCCGGCACTCTCTGTGCGACCCCAGGGCCAATCGAAATAAACCACCTTACCGGCAGTGTTACCGGATGATAGGTCTGCAAGAACAAGATATCTTCCCCAGCGGCTCCTGGGAATATTCATTTTAAATGAACCCTTCCCATCCGAACCTGTTTGAATAGTGGTGGTATATACCGGTTCATGGTAGGTCCGGCCTGCATATGATGCCAGGTTATCATATGAACTGCTCCACCAGTATCGCCATTCCAGCTTAAAGACCTTTACTGTAATACCTGAGGATGATACCGGATTACCCTTCTCATCAACAGTGATCACATCAAAACTATGATCTTCATCAGTGTTCAGTTTCTGATATTTCGGGTCCGACCATGGTACCTTAAAACCTACATACCTTGCGAAGGGTGATATTTTCTTTGTAAACCTGTTTATACTGAAATCACCTCCCGGCTCAAAAACCCTTGTTATAAAAGTGGCATTCAGCATATTATTCACTTCTGAATTAGGCCTGAAATTGAAATTTACAGTTGCGTCACCACTGGCATCAAGGTTTCCTTCAAACACTTCAAGTTCAGGATAGTAAGTATCCCCAAAAGGAGCATTAAATATATAATCCCCGTATGAATTGAACGAGGTAGGAATATTACTGAAGCTCGTCGTTATTCTTGCCTTCATACCTGATGCGGGCGTTCCATGAAGCCACCTGGATGACAACCTGGCACTGTAATTTGTATTCCCTGTGAGTATATCACTGTCAAAATCAAAGTTGATTTTGAGGCGGTTTGGTTTAACAGTCTCAATCCTTATCCACTTTGTAAACTCAGTTCCTCCTATCCTGACAGTAGTGTACCAGTTACCTGTTGGGTCGTTTTCATTGGTCTTAAAATAGAAGGGATAAATAACCCTCTCAGACCTGGTCCTGGTAATCCTTTCAGCCACCTGGCCCCTGGCATCATGAACTTCCATTATTATAGGATGTCCTTCAGGTATCCAGCCCTGCTTATCTTCAAGTATGAAAGCCACGAAAACCGAGTCACCGGGACGCCAGACACCCCTTTCGCCATAAATAAAACCTTTAAGACCGTCATTGGTTTGCTTACCCGATACATCGAAATTACTCAGTGAGAGAGAACTACCGTCATTTGTCTTCAGGTAGCCGATATTTTCATTCTTCTTTGCGATTAAAAGAAATGTATTCCGTTCGGTATCGAATGATCCAAATCCGTCATTATCAGTTCTTACACTTGTTATCAGCTGGTTCTGGAAGTCATATGCCTCAACAAGCACACCAGGCTCGGGCATTGCCGTATTAAGGTTAGTAATAATTACATTCATCCTCCTGTTAGCATCCCTTTTTGCTATTATGCCGAAATCAGATCCCAGGATATTACGGCGAACAAATTTATCAGGCGAATAGTAAGCCTGTGAACAGGGATCATCCCTTAACTGCCAGTTGTAATACCTATCATAATAAATCCTGTTGTATGAGGTCCTGTTATCATCGGTTTCAGCACTTACCGGATAATAATGCTCATCAATATTCCTTGCTGCTTCACATGGGAATAAGGAATACGACATCCTGAAACCTATTTCAACCCTGTAAATAGCCCCTGCCTGTACATCTATCATATCGGACAGGTCAATGGTAAAGTAATTCCATCTTCCATAATCTATCGGCCTTTCCGATACCAGGTTCACCCTGGCTCGCTTTATTGTCCTTCCAACATAATTGAGCTGCCACTGCCCATCCATCTCGTTATTCTGAAGAAAGCTATGTATATTATTAGAGAAGATTTGTGTTATCCTTACATCTACTGCATTCAGGTTTACTGCCTCAAAAGGAAAAATCAAACCCTGACCTGAAGGCACTATCACTCCACTGCCCGGTAACCTGATCCCCGGATTTATACCACCAAAATCAACATATAAGCCTGCTGATTCACCCAGCTGGTAACCGAAAGAGTTTGACAGCGATCCGTCAATTGTTACCTTGTGTCGTCCAGTCAGTTTCGACGAAGGGAATACCTTTAAAACATTATTCTCCCTTTCAATTTTAGATATCCCATTACCTTCAATTAATACCAGCCCTGTAAGCTCTATAGACTTATTTATAATATCACTGAATTTTATGGCAAGGTACTGTGCCGGAGTGTTTATCACTCTTGATGACAGCAACCTGAAGTCCTTCAGCGAAGGTACTTCCACTGTTTTTTCTCCCGAGTGGCCAGCGCCTGCTTTTTTCCCATTCCATTTTAATACTACCTCACCTTCCTCTTCAGTTCTTTTTATTCCTTTAACAGTGAATATGTGTTTGCGAATAGCTGGCTGGTGATCCCATTCAACAACCAGATCAATACCCTGCTGGCTGGCAGTCAGTATGTTTTCCACCTCGCTTTCATCAAACTCATCACTTGTGATGAGCTCACCTGATAACAGGTACCTGGTATTATCATCATCAGGCATTTCCAGTCCTGATATTTCAACAACGAAATTCTTTTCAGGTGTAAAAACCGCGAAGCTGTATTCCTTAATCTTCACCTTCTCTTCATAGATCCTGTCCAGGTTAACTTTTATATCATACTGTTTACCCCAGTCGAATTTATTTTCCGGGGTGAAGACAAGTGTTGATGCATCGGCCCAAACTACCTTGCCTTCAACAGAGGGGCTTATCTCCATCACTTTTTGATCTGCAATATCTTCTCCTACCTGTTCTTCCGGCACAACAGGTGATGCAAATTTTACTACCAGCTGTGCCGAACGCGATATTTGCCCCGATGTATAGCCGGTAATATACTCGCTTACCAGGATATCAGTTTCAGTTATTTGTTTTTTTTCTGTCTTACATCCATTGATACAAATAATGATCATTGCTGTAAGAACGATAAGAGGAAGTAATCTGGAATTCATAAGTATGGTTTATTAGAGTTTTAAGTATTAATATCCTACCTGATCCATCCTGGTATTTTACCCGGGTCCGGTCTGGAACCATAAAAAAGATCATCAAGCTTAATTGCCAGTCGTCGAAAGATAAAGTTATTTCTTATTCCCCACCTGATGAAATTATGGAATGCATTTGATTTATGAGAATAAGGGCATACAGCCATGCATCGTCCGCAGTCTGTACCTGCCTGGCACCAGTAAGTAAAGCAGCTTTCCTGGTTTATCTGCCACCTGAGTCCTCCGGGATGACTTTCACGCCCGCCATAAGGAATACTTGAAGAGGGGCATACGCGTGCACATTTTTTACATATCATACAGAAGTCAATAACCGTATTATCATAGCCGGGTTTATCACACAGCAGAGGTGCATCCGTAGTCACAACGGCAATCCTGGCCCTTGGTCCCAGTTTCGGTGTCATTAACAAACCCATCCTGCCAATCTCGCCTAATCCGGCATCCCTGGCCACAAGTGGACAAATTACATCATAATTAGCATCAATATGTGTGGTGCCTTCATAACCCAGTTTCCTCAGCGTAAGGGCTATCTGCGTTGCTATCATCCCTGATTTAAGGTATTGTTGAGCTGATTCCATCACCGCTGGAGCCTGCGGGCCTGTACTGGTAAGCTCATGATCCATCTCAACAGTAATGACTATACCATATTTATGATTATTCTCTACCTTTTTACCGTACCGATCCCCCCTGCCCCCAAAGGTATAAAAATGGTAATCATGCATTTCGGTTATACCAACACTGTGCCCACCCATTTTTCTCGCCCAATGCTTTATGAATCCTGATAGTTTTTCTGAAGTATCATGACTTCCGGGCCTGTCATCCCTGACCTGATCAGGGATCTGCGACGGATGACCATTCTCCCCTGCCCCCTGCTCCCTGCCACCTGCTTCTTCCCGCAGGGGAAAAAACGTTTTCACAGCCTCAAAGCTGGCCTCTGCACTGGCAAAAGCATACCTGTTATAATATGCGGCACCAGGGCTCAGCAGGCCTGGTTTCGACCTGAAAAAATCATCCTTCTCCCTGTTCTCAGGGCGCATCTTATAATACTCATCAAACCTATTCTCACCAGGTTTTATCTCGTTGCGCGAGAACATTGTATCCCGCTCATCCCTGTTTTTCTGCGGTATCCCCGGCTCATACTTTCTTCCCTTTAATGGCAGGAATAGCAGCAACAGGATTGCTGCAGTTATTATTAGAGCCATATAAAATATAGTCATCCGGGATATGCTATTTTCCAGTTTGACCGGTTTGAACAATTTGACCGTTTGATACCTTAGGATTGCTCTATCAAACCTTCAAACATTCAAACTCTCAAACCTTATTAATGCTTACTTTTATCATTTTCAAGATACCCTGCAAGGTACCCGTACCTTTCCGTTAGCTTCCCCTCCTTGCAAATGGTTGCTCTTTCCAGCATTGCTGATTTTTTCATATTAAGAAGATCATCCATTATATTATCCATCAGCTGTCTGCCAAAATCTGCTGAGGAATCACGTGGCAGCTCACCCGGAAGGTTATCCACGGCCATCACGGTAATATTATCAGGGTTCCTGAAAGGTCTCTCCTCTTTCCCTGTCCGTGGATTAAACCCATAGAAAGGATCAGCTATGGTAGTAGCTCTTACAGTTGATGGTATAGGGCCATTTATATCGCAACTGACATCCGCTATTACCGACAGGCTGAAATCAGGCCTTTTCATATCTTCCAGTGTGAAGAACACCGGGGATTCAGGGTCCCAGAAATGAGCGGCAATAAATATATCTGTCACTTTTGTATAGGGTTCAAAAGCAGATTCGTAGTCAGCAGGATTTTTTATGAAATGATCAAAGCTGAATGGTTTACCGTCTTTTCTTCGTGTATAGTGTTGCGGGCCTATCTGGCATACCACAGGTACATCGAACTGCTTATTAAGGAAATCTTCGGAGCTTACTTTAACGACGTTGGTATGACTTAATGTCTCCATTGCACCACCTGCCACCCTACCCTCTCCTGTAACAAGTATCTTAAGGCCGGGTATAAGGTCTATCATTTTAAGTCCAGCCCATACTTCATCCAGGTCATTACATTCATTGCAGGGTTTCAGTTTAAACCTGTCGGTACGTATACCCCTTGCTCTTAGACCGTTATAGGCACCAACAATGCCTGCCCAGTGCCCGAAAGCAACAACACGTCCACCATCATCGCGGGTAAGGTATTCATAATCTATAAGCCGTATCTTCTTTCCCACTAAAGTCCTGAACATATCCCTGTTATAGGATTGTTCCTTTGCCACGTGGGCAAAAAACAGGTATGTTTTTCCAGGTATAAAGGTTGACTTATTCACTTCCTTAACGCCCATGAGAATGTCGCAATTACCCAGGTTTTCACGCAATGGTATTTTAAGGTATTTATACTCATCATCCGAGTAGCACCTGTAATCGCTGGGCTGCAGGTAGAACTCCGCATCAGGGTATTTTATATGGAGGTCAACTATCTGCGAGGGGGTCAGGGGGACTCTCTTATCGGGCGGGTTTTTTGTCTCTCTCAGTATTCCTACTTTAACTCTCTTCTCCATACATAAAAAATTTCTGTGTTATTTGGTTACTGTGAAATTACTAATTCCGGCTTAATTTTTGCAGGGTTTTAGCAGGTATTAATTAACATTTTTTATTGTACCTTTATATCCCCCTTTGAAGGGGGCCAGGGGGATGTCCCCCGCAAACGTTCTTTAACACTAAATACTACTTATACTGCAAGCATAAGTGACAATTCGAAATACTTTTGTCTTTTGCCTTTTGTCTTTTATCTTTTTTCGGGGCTGACATGGTTTCGACAGCAGGATGAGGTGGTATGTAAGCATGCAGAGTGTGGTAACGCAGCTCTATAAACTGTGTTGCAACTTTTTAAATGGCGAAGATAACTTTGCTCTCGCAGCGTAACCGAATAACAGTAAGTTATGCTTATCCCGGTACCAGGTACCGGGACGGGACGTTTCCCGGGCGGTCAGGCCCTGAGCCAACCCGATATGGAGACGCACGGAAATCAGGGATAGCCTGAGGACTTCTCCGCTCCGATGGTGAAATAACAGGAGATAAGGATTAATCTGGTTGTTCCGCACCTTATTAATCCCGACAAACAAGCAGGACTAAGCATGTAGAAAGCATATGGTCTCCCTGACTGGACGCGGGTTCGACTCCCGCCAGCTCCACCTCCGCCGGATCTTTGATCAAGCAGAAAAACAAACACCCCCGACAGGGGGTTTGTTTTTTAAAGAGCTACCGTTGTGAGCTTGCTCACATAAGGTAGTCCTTTAAAAAATAATGACCACGCACAGCGTTGTGTTTGTTTTTCTATTTGCAGGACTTCATACAAGGAGTCGCCGACCCCGAGAACTCGGGGGAGGCACCATTCTTCGCCCGCCGAAGTCCCGAGAACTCGGGACGAAGGAGGGCTTTTCATTATAATCACAGATTTTGGTAATACGGCTTCGGCGGACAGGCAGGGACCTTGGGTTAATCTACTTATTTGGGTAACCTGACAATAAGAAGTTGCATACGTTTCTGCAAAATTGCAGCCTGCTCAATAGGTACACCAATTTGACCCTGTTTTCGATAAACGTTGACAATGGCTGTTCCTGCGATAATTGCCAATTAATTCTACCGACTAAAGGTCCCTGAGTAAGTCATTAGCCCTGAAGTTCAGGGCTAATGACGCATCGAAGGGTGATGAATTTTCGATAAAATTGAATAAATAGAAGATCCCCATTCCACAAAATTTTCTAAATTTAAGCTACCATGTCTCGCGCTTATGTTTACATATTAGAATGCTCCGATGGCACCTATTATACTGGCAGCACCAGGGATCTCTGGCAGCGACTCAAGGGACATCATGATGGAGAAGCAACTAATTACACCAGGCGTCGCCGGCCGCTAGTGCTTGTATACTACGAGGTATTTGAAAGGATAGATGAAGCCTTCGAAAGAGAGAAGCAGATCCAGGGCTGGCGAAGGGAGAAGAAGGAAGCATTGATTAATGAAATGCAGGATCGATTGCCAGGTTTGTCAAGGAGGGTAGTAAAGGGGAACCTTAATATCTTAACTTTGATAACTAAACATCTAAACATCTAAACATCTAAACCCCTCAACACCTCAACACCTCAACAATCACCGGTTTCTCAGTCTCCATAAATTGAATGACACAATTTGCTTGTAATATGATTTTACAGGCATACCATCCTTAACAGCAGGTTTCCAGTCTTTCATACTCTTTATTACTCTGATAGCCTCCTGGTCCAGTTTTTTACCGGCAGATTTTTCGATCACAAAATCACCCGTTTTACCGGCCGGACTGTTCAGGTTCAGTAACATTCGGATTATCAACTTCCTGTTTCCACATTATTATTAACTTTAGAATAAAATTAAGATCATAAGATATGAATGCATGCAGGTCAATTCCGATTATCCTGATAATGTCTTTATGCCTGTCTGTTCAGGCAAGAGCCCAGGAACTTAGTTATACAACCAACAGGGGCATAACAATAGGATTCGGGCCGGGTGGCTCATACCAGACATCTGATATAAAGAATTCATTCGGTGGCGGGTTTGATTTCTTCCTGGGAAGCTATCTGTATAAGAAACAGGGGGCTGTTTTTGCATTGGACTGGAAATTCCGCTTCCTGGCAGGCTCGAATTATGCACATGATCACCGGATAAATACCGACGACACATATAGCAATATAAATTTCAGACACTTCAATTATGACCTTGAGCTGGGATTAACACTAAACCGATTAAGAGAAAAAACCCGGATAGTGTTCTCAGCTTTTGCAGGTGGAGGAATAAGCCATGGCCTTACAAGTACTGATCTGCTTGATGCTGATAATAACCCGTATGACTATTCAGTAATCAACCCGGGTCTTTCAAGATCGCAGGTAAATGATGCCCTGCTTGAATTATCTGACAGGGTGTATGAGACTAAACTCGTAAATAAAGCTGCTCTTCTTCCCACAGCCGGGCTATACCTTGGTTACCAGCTCTCCCCTTCATTCAGATTAGGAATTGTACATAAAATAAACTTTTCATTAGGTGAGGACAACGGTACTTTCAGTATTGATATTGATAATAAGATAGTGGAAGGATCTGCCATAGATATGAACCACTTTACCGGTATTAGTTTCAACTGGACCTTCCGCGGGAAGTCATCGCAAACATATACTCCGGACAGGCCTTCCCCGGTTTACCCTGACCCGGTTCCTGTTACACCACCGGTAACAGCTCCTGCCACAGGACTCCCGGTGGTTAATATTACGGTGCCTTATAATTCTGTACACTATACACAAAACAGGGATGTAAACATTATTGCCAGGGTCAGAAGGGTTAATAATAAGCAGGATATCTCCGTAAATTATGATGGGAATGACATAGACTTTGAGTTTAGTCCTGAAAATGCCAGGGTCCAGGCTTCTGTATTTATGGAAAAAGACAGCAGCATATTTACTGTTTCATGCAGAAATAAGAACGGACTGGCAAATGATACCCTGGTTTTAATCTTTAAGGAAAGAACTAATATCAGCAACAGACAGGGAGCAAGAGTCCCCATACGAGTTACGAACCCTGTAAGGGTAAATAATAATACAAATATAGCACAGGTCAACACGAAAAATGAAGTTATAAGAGAAGATGAGCAGGTCAATGTGGTTAAACCTGTAAAGGCAGAAAGACCTGTTATAAGCTTTATAAACCCCGCCTCTCCCCTTACTGTTGATAATAACATCTTCCCGTTAAAAGTACAGACTTCAGGTGTTGCATCCTGGAGTGATGTGGATATGGTAATTAACGGCGCAGCTAACAGCAATTTCTCATTTACCCAATCGGGAGTGGTAAACCTGGTTATAGGGCTTAGAGAAGGTGTTAATACTATAGAGGTCTCAGGTAAAAATGCCGCGGGCAGAGTCACAGAAAAGACCACCATTACCTATAAAAAGCCGGTTGAAATCACAGCTGTTGTCACAGAAGATGCTCCATGTCCTGCCCCTGAAATCAACGCCGGTGTCGATGAGATCAACAGTGGAGGAATTACTCATAAACTCAGAGGTACAGTCACAAATGTCAGTATCAGGGCAAACATATCTGTTACAGTTAACGGAACGGGAAACCAGTCATTCGGCTTCCATCCTGCAAGCGGACTTGTGACGGCTGATTTCAATCTCACACCGGGATTATATACTATTATACTTACCGCAAGGAATGATTGTGGAGAAGTCAACAAATCATTTACTGTCAATATTGAAAAAGTGGAAGAAGAAGAAGTGGTTGAAGAGGAAGATATTGATGAACAGGAAGAACAGGCTCAGGCTCCTGTAGCAGAAGGGATAAGGATCAATCCGGGAAATTCTTCATGGCAGTTCTGTCTTATTACACCCGGAGGGCAATATAACAGTGAAAACCTTACTGATCCCAAATTCAGGTATTCAGGCCAGGCCAGCAGCCTGTACTTTTTGCCAATAGGAGGAGGCGGAAATGCTATTGTAAATGGTAAAACATTTGCCCTTAGATCAGGAATATTCTACCTGTTCGAAGGGAACCTGAAGGTAAGTGTAAGTACACAACATAAGAATTCTATGGGGCACTGGTCAGTAAAAATAGAAGCGGACAGGGCACCTATATCAGGTAACGGTAATAACCGCCCAAAAAGTCCATGTGAAACGACCCGGCCAAGGAATAATAAGAATTAAACCGGGATTCTTAAACAGTACCTGTATGGAAAACTCTATGCCCTAGTTGGCTAACTATGGAGTTCGAAAACCTTAAGCAAAATTAGAAGTTATAACAAAGGGACTGAATAATTTTAATAAAATCAAAAGTCACTTTATATCCTTGCCAGCGTAAATAGACGAAACGTTTCCCGGGCGGTCAGGCCCTGAGCCAACCCGATACGGAGGCAACCCCGCTAATCACATCAGAACGAATATAGTATCCCTGTCATTTCAATATAATAATATCATCTCAATTTATTTATGTATGATATTTCAGTTACTATATACAATAATCATAATTTATGAATGATATTTCATGCATATTTCAGTTATAAAATTTGTATTCTTTTGACAAATTATGTATATTTGAATGATAATTTAGTCATTAAACCCTAAAAACATACTTTATGAATGATAAATCATACATCAATTGGCTTTCAATGAGTGATGCTGCTTTAGCTCTGACCATTGGTGAATTTGTCAGGCATCACCGCTTAAGCCAGAACAAAACACAGGGTGAGGTGGCTGAGGCTGCCAACATCAGCAGGTCCACTTTATGCCTGCTGGAAAAGGGGGAATCTGTAACCGTAGCAACACTATTGCAGGTTTTAAGAGTATTAGATCTTTTATCTATTATGGATATTTTTAGGGTAAGCCATGAAATAAGCCCTATAGAATATGCAAAGTTACAGGAGAAAAGGAGGCAACGGGCTGGTTCAAGAAGTAAGAAACCGGAATCTAATGAAGATTTGGGATGGTAGATTATGCTTATGTAAAAATATGGGATCAATTGGTCGGTGTTGTACGTTGGGATGAAGACCGCGGACTGGCTGGCTTTCAGTACGACAATAAATTTTTATCCAAACAGTGGGATCTTTCTCCTGTTAAAATGCCTGTCAGCAATGGCGATCGGGTTTACAGTTTCCCCGAACTGCTTCCATCAAAGGATGATACTGAAGGTACTTTTAAGGGCTTACCAGGTATGCTGGCTGATTCTTTGCCGGATAAATATGGTAATCAATTAATCGAGAAGTGGTTGGCTCAGAATGGCCGTCCTCCGAACAGTATGAATCCAGTTGAGAAACTATGCTTTATTGGAACCAGGGGGATGGGTGCACTGGAATTTGAACCTGCACATTTTAAACCTTCCAAACAGACCTTTGCCATTGAAGTAAAAAGCCTGGTAGATATAGCACAAAAAATGCTTTCTGACCGTATGGATTTTAAGGCCGATCTGAGTGCTGATGATCAGAAGGCAATGAAAGAAATTTTAAGAATAGGTACCTCAGCCGGTGGTATCAGGCCTAAAGCAGTTATTGCCTTTAACAGGAAAACCAGGGAGGTTAGATCAGGACAGGCGAAAACCCCAAAAGGATTTGAACACTGGATAATAAAGCTGGATGGAGTTAGTGATACTCAATTCGGTGAAAGTCACGGGTATGGCCGTGTTGAATATGCTTATTATTTAATGGCCAGGGATTGTGGGATAGACATTATGGAATGCGATATACTGGAGGAAAACAGCCGGGCACATTTTATGACAAAACGTTTTGACAGGGAAGGTAGTAACGCCAAACATCATGTACATACTTTATGTGGGATACAGCACTTCGATTACAACAACCTTTACGCTTATGGATATGAGCAATTATTTCAGACAATGCGCCTGTTGAAGCTCAGTTATAAAGATGCCGAGCAAATGTTCCGCCGGATGGTATTTAATGTGATGGCAACCAACTATGACGATCACACTAAAAACTTCTCATTTTTATTAAGACAGGGAGGCAGATGGGAATTGTCGCCGGCCTATGATGTTTGCTACAGCTACAATCCTTCCAACCAATGGGTAAGTCAGCATACTTTAAGCATTAACGGAAAACATAGTGATATAGAACATGTCGATTTAATGACTATTGCCAGGGCTAATAATATTAAGAAGGGAAACAGGATTATTAAGGAAATAAAGGATGTGGTCAGCAATTGGGAACAGTATGCAAAACAGGTTGGGGTAAGAAAGGATTTAATGGAATCGATCAGTAATACACTGGTTGCATTGAAATGTTAATAAAGGATCAGGTCATCTAAGGGCTCGCCGAGTCCCACCAATGTAACCTTCACTACCGCTATAAGGTTTTTACCCAAGATAATAAATCAACTATGGAAAAAATACTGTCGCTTACCATCATAGCAATGCTTTTTATTACTTCGTGTACAAAAGATGATCCCGTTCCAACCGAGGGGGTATAACAGGGCATAATGCCATTGATCTTTCAGCCATCCCGGACGAATGGATTAACAAAGCAAATACTGCAGTCAAGCGGTCAAGCAGTCCAGGGGCAATACCTGTTTAAGGGGATGCTTACACATGGGGCAGCATCATTGGAATAAGGGATCAATATTGGTGTATTATCAAAACTCTTAGGTCATAGTAGCATACAGTTAACTCTGGATAGTTATGCGAGTGTCATGGACGAACTTATGCTAAATAATGTGAGGATGATAAGAGAAAAGTTTGTTGCTGATGATGGGCGTTATAAAATCACTGAATTGAATGATGCTACCGCAGTTCACGAAATCATAGGCAATTTTAAACAAGGTGATTCAAAGAATTAGTGCGATTTGATTACATATAGAAGCTATACTTCAATTGCATCGATTCTTCCGGATCAAGATATTTTAGAATCTCACCAACATTTCGTGCGCACTCAATAGTAATGGGAAATTTTCTGTCAAACTGAGTATTGTTCCAGTTCATCTTTGTTAATGCAAGTATCTCATCACAAATTAGATCAGGGGATTCATCATGTTCGAAGAATCTAATTTCTATTGGACTTGGAATATACATACCTGTGTATGTTTCAAAATACGGGACTGATCCTCTTGTATATAGCAAATGTCGGTCTTCAGAAATATGCAAGTGTGTTCCTCGTAAAGGGGGGTATTGACCTTCACGATAGAGACGAAACCTTGCTGGTAAAATTGTCATCAGATCGATCTGAAATACATTTGCATTTCTTGCTGCTTGGGTAAATCCATAAATTTCATCCGGGCTAAAATTTGAAGTTTTATGAATAACCAATCTTTTTGGATAGATTTTTACAGCTTCATAATATTTGCGTATTCCTGCGATTCCGGACACCTATTCCTGTTTTAACCGGACACTCAGTCCTGCTCTAACCGGACACCGTGTCTTGCTCAAAGCGGACAGCTTGTCCTGAGTAAACCGGACAGTCTTTTCAT